>Ga0187850_10000972_pt1 | contig 33991 bp, 29 predicted proteins | sample June2016WEW_4_15_FD_132436 | JGI IMG/M metagenome (GOLD analysis project Ga0187850, IMG submission 132436) | Peatland microbial communities from SPRUCE experiment site at the Marcell Experimental Forest, Minnesota, USA - June2016WEW_4_150 | ecosystem: Environmental > Terrestrial > Soil >...
ATTGGTTGCGGGGGCTGGATTTGAACCAGCGACCTTCAGGTTATGAGCCTGACGAGCTACCGGGCTGCTCCACCCCGCGATTAGAAATAAAGCATATTGCCAACGCCCCCTGCCAGTGCAAGAAGTTTCAGTCCAGCTTAAAACGGACAAACTCCATAACGAATCCAGTAGCCGATTAGCTTCGCATACTCCAGCCGGATGCGGCTGCCGATGCGGTTATGCGACCAATCGGCGCGGGCAGAGGCAAAATAGGACGGGCGCGAATAAAATCTTATCTCCGGCGCATAATGCCGGAAACACGCCACCGCGCGGCGCGAATGATACCACGACGTAACGAGGATGACGCGCTTCGGTTTTTGTTCGCGGAGCAATTTGACGGTGAACTGCGCATTTTCCCGCGTCGTGCGGGATCGGGATTCCAGTTCAATCGCATTCGCCGGCACGCCCGCCGCAATCAACCGCCGCCGGTTTATTTCGTAATCGCCCAGCCCGCTGATGATGATGCGCGGCGCGGCGTGTTCCTTGAAAAGTTCCGCCGCGCGTTCCGGCCGTTCGTGCGAACCACCGCCCAATACCACAATCACGTCGGCCTTCACCGGCCCGCTATCCACGCACAAAAACGGTTTCGGAAAAATAATCGCGGCCACGGCCAGCAGCAACAGCAGCCCCAAAAGAACGAGCGCAATTTTAAAAAACCATTTTCGCATTTGAATCACAGCGGTTGAAGTTGGCAGTTTTCCCGTCGCACCGCAACTTGCAGTGAACGTCAACCTCGCGCTGGCCAAAACCCGCTGATTTGATACTGTGGTCGTGATGTTCAGTCTTTCTGCCAGCAAACGTGTGAACGAAGCGTTCGCCGAGCTGGGCCAGATCACTTTGCTGGCCAGGGAGGCGGCTTCGTCGCTGCTCAAGGGAAGGCCCTCGTGGCGCGACTTGCTCTACCAGATTTATTTCATCGGCGTGAAATCGCAGTCGGTTGTGCTCATCACCGGCGCGTTCACCGGCATGGTGCTTGGCGCGCAGACTTACTTCCAGTTTCACAAGGTCAAAATGGACACGGCCACGCTCGCGGTCGTGGGCGTTTCGATGTGCAGTGAACTCGGCCCGGTGTTGACAGCATTAATGGTCGCCGGCCGCGTCGGCGCGGCGATGGCCGCCGAAATCGGCACGATGCGCGTGACGGAGCAAATTGACGCGCTTCGCGCCCTGGCCACGCATCCGGTGGATTACCTGGTCGTGCCCCGGCTGCTGGCGGCGCACATCGTGCTGCCGCTGCTCACGGTGGAAGCCATCGTCATCGGCATTCTGGGAGGCTATTTCGTGAGCGTGAATGTGCTCGACATCGAGCCGGCCTATCTCTGGGCGAACATGCTCAAATACACGCACCAGACGGACCTGGTCATCGGCCTGATCAAGGCATTCATTTACGGCGGCGTCATCGCGCTTATCGGCTGTTACAAAGGCATGACGTGCCGGCTGGGCGCGGAAGGCGTCGGCCAGGCCACCACGGAGGCGGTGGTTTACGCCTCCATCACCATCCTGGTCGCGAACTTTTTCCTCACGCTGACCATGGGCAAACTGGTGGGTATGTTATGATTGAAGTCCAGGATTTGCAAAAAAGTTTCGGCGCGCAACTGGTCCTCGACAGCGTCGGCTTTAAGATTGAAAATGGCGAATCAGTCGCCATCATCGGTCGCAGCGGCAGTGGCAAAAGCGTTCTGCTCAAGCACCTCATCGGCCTGCTACAGCCGGACACGGGCGCGGTGTTGATTGACGGCGAAAACATCGTGCCGATGAACGAACGTCAGTTGCTGCGCGTGCGGCGGAAATTCGGCATGTTGTTCCAAAGCGCGGCGTTGTTTGATTCAATGACGGTCGCGGAAAATGTGGCGTTCGGGTTGCGCCGATATGAACATTTGACCGAGGCGGAAATCGGCCGGCGCGTGGCCGGAGCGCTCGAAATGGTTGATTTACCGGGCACGGAAGACAAAAAACCGGCCGAACTGTCAGGCGGCATGCGCAAGCGTGTGGGCTTGGCGCGCGCCATCATTTACGAACCGCAGATCGTGCTCTATGATGAACCGACGACCGGCTTGGACCCGATTGTGTCCGACAGCATTGACCAGTTGATCCTGCGCGTGCGCGACCGGCTGAAAGTGACGACGGTGGCGGTCACGCACGACATGCGCACGGCCCGGCGCGTCGGCCAGCGGGTGTTGATGTTGCACAACAAAAAAATTTACGCGAACGGCACGCCGGACCAGATTTTTGACTCGTTGGATCCGGTGGTGCGGCAGTTCATTGACGGCGTTGCCGATCCCAAGGAAAATTTGCCTTGAGTCATGGATAAATCGCGATTGGAAACCAAAGTCGGCCTGTTTGTGTTCATCGGGCTGGCGCTGCTGGCGGCGTTGCTGATCATGTTCAGCAAGGGCACGAGCCTGTTCCGCGGCACCTATGAACTGCGCCTGCACGCGGGCAACGTTGGCGGCCTGAAACAACGCGCGGGCGTTTTGCTCGCCGGCGTGCAGGTCGGCAGCGTCTCCGACATCAAACTCGCCAATGACGGCAAAAGCGTGACGATTCTTTTGAACATTTACAAAGAAAACAAAATTTACCACGACGCGCGTTTCGTCATCGAACAATCCGGCTTTCTCGGCGACCAATACGTCTCCATCGTTCCCACAACGAATTCGCCGCCATTGCTGCAGGACGGCGCGGACGTCGTCTGTCAGGAGCCGTTTAATTTGCAGGAAGCCGCGCGCTCGACCTCCGGGTTTATCAAGCGCATTGACGAAACCGTCAAAAAACTCGACGACTCGGTCACGGATTTGCGACGCGTCGTGCTGAACGAAAAGACGCTCACCAATTTTTCCGTGGCCGTGAACAATATGCGCACGTTTACCGAACAGGCGATGAACACGGTGAACGACATCAACGCGATCATTGCCACCAACGGTTCGCAGGCCAGCCTCGCCGTCAGCAACATTGTTTTCTTTTCACAGGAGTTGATGCACCTGGCCAATGCCGCCGAAGGCGTGCTGGCAACCAACAGCACGGATATCACCACCGCGGTGAAAAACATTGAATCTTCGACCGAAGTGTTGAAAAGTGTGTTGTACGATGTCCAATCTGGCAAAGGTCTTGCTGGAACCATACTCCAGAACGAACAATTGGCCACCAACGTGCAAGCCATCGCGAACAATCTCGCAATTGCATCGAGCAATTTAAACCGGCTCGGACTGTGGGGTATGCTCTGGCACCATGAACCGTTGCGCATCCCGCCGGGCGGGACACCGGCCACCAACAACCCCCACTGAACCATGACTCCGCTCTGGGCCATACGGATTTTGTTTCTCGCGCTTTGCACGACGGGCGGTTACGCCGTCAGCCAGGTGCGCCCGGAATTTACCGCGCTAAGCCACAGCGGCTTGATCGGCATGATGACGGGCTTCGGTTTTGGCGGACTGATGGTTGCCGTGGATGAAATGCTCAAGGGTTTTTCGCTCCGCGCGTTTTCGGCCACGACGTTCGGTCTGTTGCTCGGCTCCGTCGTCGCGCTGCTGGTGGATCGCTCCGGCCTTTTTGAAAACGCCCCTGACAATGTCCAATGGCTCATCCGGCTCGGACTGTTCCTGGGCTTCGGCTACATCGGCATCATCCTCGCCATGCGCAGCAATAAGGAGGATTTTTCACTGATCATTCCCTATGTCCGTTTTGCGCCGCAAAACAAACCGGACAATCTGTTGCTGTTCGACACCAGCGTCATCATTGACGGGCGTATCGCCGATTTGATTGAAACCGGTTTTCTGGAGGGTTTGATCGTCGTGCCGCGTTTTGTGTTGCAGGAAATCCAGCAGATTGCCGATTCCTCCGACCCCATCAAACGCGCCCGCGGCCGCCGCGGACTGGAGATGCTCAACCGCCTTCAGCACAATGCGCGCACGGAAGTCCGCATTCACGATGGCGATTTTCCCGATGAACCTGAAGTGGACACCAAACTTGTCCACCTCGCGCACAACCTCAATGCCCGGCTTTACACCAACGATTACAACCTGGCCAGAATCGCCCAGTTGCAAAAGATCAGCTACGTGAATCTCCATGAGGTCGCCAAATGCCTCAAGGTGATTTTGCTTCCCGGCGAAACACTGCAACTGAAAATAGTGCGCGAAGGCAGGGACAAGGGACAGGGCATCGGTTATCTGCCCGACGGCACCATGGTCGTCGTCAACAACGGCCAGTCGCATGTCGGCCAGCAGGTCGAAGTCCAGGTCCAGACCCTCCTCCAAACCGGCGCGGGCGTCATCGTTTTTGCGGAAATAAAAGTGCCGACCGTCTAAATGCCATTCCGCGCCATTTTATTCCGCCATGGACTTCGCCACCGTCTTCACCGCCCTGAGTCCAGCCGACGCGCAACTCGTCCGCTCCCGGCTCGAAGCGGCGGGCTTTCATCCGTTCGTGGCGGGCGAATTGTCCGCCTTGAGCATGGACGGTTACTCGCTCGCCGCCGGCGGCATCCACGTCCAAGTGCCCGAAGCCGAAGCCGCCGACGCGAAGGAATTTCTCAACGCGCCGACCGCGCCCGCTGAATGATTCCCGCAAAATTAAAACTTCTCCGCCGGCTCAAAAACATACTTCCGGCCGGCGAAATCATTTTTGACCAGCAAATCCTGGCCAATTACGCCGGCGACAAATGGTTTGCTTCGCACCAACCCGACGCCGTCGCCCTGCCCCGCTCCACCCAATCCGTCTCCACCCTGCTCCGCTTTGCCAATCGCCATCGCATTCCCGTGACCCCGCGCGGCGCGGGCCATGGCTACGTCGGCGGCTGCGTGCCCATGCGCGGCGGCATCGTGCTTTCGCTTGAACGGATGAACCGCATCAAGGACATCAATGCTGCCGATTTCGCCGCCGTCGTCCAGCCGGGCGTGAACACGCAACATTTGCAGGAAATGGTCGAGAAGCGCGGCCTCTTTTATCCGCCCGACCCCGCCAGCCGCGCGGACAACTTCATCGGCGGCAACATCGCCACCAACGCCGGCGGCCCGCGCTGCCTGAAATACGGCGTCACCCGCGATTACGTTCTCGGTCTGGAAGTCGTCCTCGCCGACGGCACAATTCAACGCCTCGGCGGACGCACCCACAAAAACAAGACCGGCTTCGACCTTCACCGCCTGTTTGTCGGCTCCGAAGGCCTGCTTGGCGTGGTCACCGAAGCCACGCTGAAATTGCTCCCGCTGCCGCCGTTCCGCGCCAACCTCGCTGTCGGTTTCGGTTCCATGCCCGCCGCTGTGCGCACACTCCACGCCATTTTCCGCGCCGGTTTTCTGCCGTGCGCGCTGGAGTTGGCCGACGAATTCACGCTCGCCGCCGCCTATAAACGCACCAAAAGCGAGCGCCTGCGCGGTTGCCGCGCTCATCTCATCGTCGAACTCGACGGCCAGAAAAATTCCGTCCGCGCTGAAATCAAGGAATTGGAGCGAATCATCCGTCGACAGAACCCGTCGTCGGTCGAACGCGGCCTCGGCGCCGCCCAATGCAAGGAAATCTGGCAAATCCGGCGCGAATTTTCCTATGCCCTCCGCGACACCGGCCTGACCAAACTTAACGAAGACGTCGTCGTGCCGCGCAGCCGGTTGGAAGACCTGTTCAAGTTCGCTGCCCGGCTGCAAAAAAAACACGGCCTGCCTGTTGCGTGTTTCGGTCACGCCGGCGATGGCAACATCCATACCAACGTGATGGTGGACCTGAACCAGCCGCACGCCGAGCAACGCGCCGAAGCTGCGCTCGATGAACTCTTCGCCCAGGTCATTGCCTGGGGCGGCGCCATCAGCGGCGAACACGGCATCGGCCTGGCCAAAAAACGCTGGTGGCCGCAGGCGGTGTCAAAAGAAGTGCGCGAACTCCATCGCGTCGTGAAGCACGCCCTCGACCCAAAGGGCATCCTGAACCCCGGCAAGTTTGTGTGAGTCGTGCTCGTTCCCCACACGGAGAAACCGGCGCTCCGCCGTCGCCATGTCCTACCACGGCACCTGCATGGCTTTGAGTGGATGGCGCAGGACGAAGCGGGCCAGGTTCTTGCGCAGGGGCCATTGCTGCCGACGCTCGGCAGCAGGTGTATCCCGCAGCAAGGCCCATGTCACTTGCGGCCGGATAAAATATTTCTGGAACTTCCGATACAGTTCATTGATTTGCCGGTCGGGCATGGCGGTCAGATTGACCGGGTTTACCTGGCTGTCCGGATAGCTGAAGTCGGCCCAGTCAAGCCTGGCCCGCGCAGCGGGGTCCAAATTTTTGTAAATGGGCGTCCCCGGCAACGGACAAAGCCGCGCGGCGGAAATGATTTCCGGCCGCGCCCAGCGCAGGAACTTCACCGTGGCTTCAAAGTCCGCCTCGGTTTCGCCCGGCAGACCCACCATGATGTCCGCGAAAATGCGCAGGCTCGCCCGCCGCGTCAGTTCAACGGCGCGCCGGTTCAGCTCGATGTCCGTCTGCTTGCCAAGCCGACGCAGTGACTCCGTCGAGCCGCTTTCAAAACCGTATTCGATCTGGATGCAACCGGCGGCCTTCATCTCGGCCAGAACTTCGTCGCTGGCCTGGTTCACCCGGAGGCACGCCTCCCATTTCAGGCGCTGGTGCAGGCCGGCCCGGCGGATGGCCGCGCATAATTCCAGCAATCTCCCGCGGTCCGCCCCCACGGTGTCGTCCTCGAAACGAATGGCGGTCACGCCGAGTTCCGTCGCGGCGCGGCGCATCTGGTCGAGGACGTATTCGATGGAATGATGGCGCACGTTCAGTCCGGAGACCAGATGGCCGGCGCAGAAGCTGCAGCGATGGGTGCAGCCGCGGCTGGTGCGGAGGTTGGTGGCCGGAAGTTTTAGGAACCGGATCAGCCAGCGGCTGGGTTCCATGAAATGTTTCAGGTTGAACAGGTCGTAGGCGGGCGGCCCCAGGCCGTCGATGTCCTTCACCGCTGCGCGGGGAAGTGTGCGCACCAGCGTTCCGTCGCGGCGAAAAACAATACCGTTGACGGACGGCGAGATGCCGTGGTCCGCCAGTTCCAGCATGGTCAACTCGCCTTCGCCGATGACAGCCGCGTCGATGGCCGGGCAACCGGCCAGCAGTTCTTCCGGGAGAACGGTTGGATGCGGCCCGCCGGCCACCACCAGAGTCTGCGAACCCAGTAATGTCTTGGCGTCTTCAGCCACAATCGCGCCCTCGGGCACGGCGGAGGTGACGAGCAACAGGCCCACGAGGTCGGGGCGAAATTCCCGCATCAACGCCTGTAACGATGCCCGGGCCGCAGCCCGGTCGTATTGATTCAACTCCAAGATTTCTTCGCAGAGATGGATTTTGACCCGGTGTCCGCCCCGGCGCAGCACAGTGGCAATGCAGGCCAGCCCGGATGGAATCCATCGGGAACGAAAGGCGCCCTTGGGCCAGGCCGAAGGCGGTGGCGCCGGATAAACGAGCAGGACATTCATTTGCGTTTCAAAAATTCCCGAAACAACTGCCGGCGGAACGAATCGCGCACGGCATGAGCGCGCAGGATGACACCGCGGCTCAGCAACAAATTGCCCGGCCATGCCCGTCGCCCAATCCCCAGACGTTTCATCAGGTCCAGGCAGGCCGGTTCGCGATACATTTTATAAGCCAATGCCAGCGCCGTTGCCAGCGCACGGTCTGTCCCGGTTTGTGGAACGGCCTGCGCCAGCCACGTTTCGTCCAAAGCGCCCGCCGTCCCGCGAACGGCTTGGACGACGTCGCACAGCACTTGCAGCCGGTCAACGCCGTGACTGGCCACGCCATGCACCGCCGCAATCAGCAGCATGGCCGCGGCGCTGGGACGAGACCGGCTTTGGTGTGTCTCCAGTTGCAGGTCTTCATAGGTCACGGACAACGCGCGCCGCAGCGACGGAGAATTCACCAGGTTCCAATGAATTTCCACCGTGCCGCCGGCGCGGGTCGGGTGGCGCCAGCTTTCTTCACCGTAACCGGTCGCATGTTTCATCGGCACCGGGACCGGCAGGTAACCCAGTTTCCTGAACACCTGCCGTGTTTCGGGAAGAATCCGCCCGGGAATCAACAGATCCACATCGGTGAACGGGCGTAAGGACGGATGCGAATAAAGGCGATCGGCAAAATCGCACCCTTTGAGGACGAACCCCGGCAACCCTGCTGCCTCCTGCATGCGGCCGGTCAATTCCTGAGCCTGCAGGCGCAGCACAAGTGACAACCCCGTCCGGGAACGCAATTGTTGCTGGGCCCATTCCCACGCGGATGGGTCCGGCTGGAACGGATTCCAAGGTCCGTTCACCTGTCCGGTCACCTGCTTGAGATTTTCCATGACAATGGCCAGCGCGCCATGCCGGTCTGCCAGTTCCAGCAGTTGCCGCAATTTTTTTGGTTCCGGCGGGGCAAGGTCAATGGCCCTGGCCGGGCCGCGGGGATCCGCCAGCGCCAACAGCAGGGAATGGATTTGGTTCAGCACATCAAGACCAGAGGGAAGCGAGCCGCTCAGGAAGTTCTTCCAGGCGCGGGCAAAGGCTGGCCTGAAAAATCCGGCTGGAGCGCACCAGTTCCGTCAACGCCTCAAACGCCCGGCCCGCCACCGCCTCGCGGCGCTGATCGACCGCCCGGACGTTTTCGCGGGTCAGACGCGTTATCGCCGTGACCCGGTCCACCGGTTCGATGTGGTGAGCCTCCGGGTTTCGAGGGTTCAGAAAAAGGATCACCCCCGGCGCTACTGTCAGGCCGGTGGTAGGCGGCTTCAACGACCGGGAATCCACAAGCCGTTCACCGTTCAACGAGGCGCCGCCCGCTGGCAGGTCGCGCAGCCAGGGAAGCAATTCCAGCGTTCGCGTATGCACCTTGCATCGGGTCCGAATTCCCCAGATTTGTCCCGGCTGGTTCGCAGTCGCGGCCTGGTAAAGCGTCATGTCGTCCGCCAGCATGCCCAGGCCCATCCCCGCCAGTGCTAGCGCCAGGGTGGTTTTTCCTGCGCCGCTCATGCCCGAGACGATGAGCGCCCGGCGCTGGCCGCCGACCTGGACAAACAGGCTGGCGGCATGGATTACATAATGGCCCGTCAGGCCGAGGCAGTCGCACAACAACGGCAGGAAACAAGTTTCCAGCAAACCGGTTTTGATGTTCGGATTTACCACAAACCTTGCAACGCGCGCGGCCAGTTCAATGTCGGCTCGGACGTGGCCCGGCATTTCAACCTGCCGTCGATTCAGCCCGCTGCGGCAGACCATGCATGTCCCATCAGGCAAAGTACCCTTCCAGAAGTCATGCAGTTCAGGGTCAGTTTCCGTTGGTATTTGACCGTAATCCAGCCTCACCAGGAACCCGTCCGAGCCGCCGTTAACGCTGGCGTAAGCGCCCAGCAGGGTGTCAATCACATCCAGCAGCGATTGACTTTGCGCCTCCACCGTCATTCGCATGCCATGCGCGTCGTAATGTGCTCTTGCCACTCCCATGCTCGGCTCGATAGGGAAAATAAAAACAAAATTATAATGCCGTTGCTGACTTCAACCAGTCTGCAACATTTTCCAACCCGGAATCCACGTACAAATCAAACCGCTCCGAAAGTTGGCACAATCGGTTGTCGAAAACTCAAGGACGAGAATCTTGCAGGCAGGCAAGCGTCTCTCGTTGATCGCTTGCGAGTCTCTAAACCGACTAGTGTGAGACAACCGGGGCGGCGCCTTCCGTGACTTCCTTGATTTGTTCGCGCTTTTTAATCTCCGGCTTGGTGTAGTCGCGCTTCTTGCTCTCTGGTTTGGTCTGTTTTTTTTGTGTTTTCATGCGGTTTTGCGCTTTTAGCAACCCGGCCATTTGCAGGCCGGGTCTGTGGTTGATGCCTTGGTTGAATATTCCGATTCAGTTCCGGGTCAGTTGCGAGACCATCTGCCTGAGTTCGGCAACGCTTTTCTTGAGTGCCTGAATCTCCACGTCCTTTTCCTCCAGCTTCCGGTTCAATCCTTGAACCGCCGCCAGTGCCACGCCGTCGAATTCCAAAGTGCTGATGGTCTTGTCATCGCGACCGGGATAAAACGCGCCCTTGAAATCCTGCGCCATCGGGCCGAGATGCGGGACATCGCTGTCCTTTTCCCATTGGTAATTCCACCGTTCGATCGGGATGGCCGCCAGCGTCTCCAGCACGGCCACGGTGTCCACCGGTCGGAAGTTTTTCTTGGCGTTGCGGTCGGATGGCGTTGGAACTGTGGTGGTAATCGGGGCGGGAGATTCTGTTATTTCTTTGATCCGTTCGCGCTTTTTAAGCTCTGGTTTGGTGTAGTCGCGCTTCTTGCTCTCCGGCTTGGTCTGCTTTTTTGATGTTTTCATATGATTAAATTTTTCTCCATTGAACGATTTGAACAACCCAATCTAACTGCGTCTGAACTGCGCCTTTTCTCCCAGTTTGGCCGCCGCCTGTCAACCTATTTGCTCCATTTGCTTGTTCTGACTGCGCCCCTTTTCCATTCGATGTTCAGAGTTCGATGTTGGATGTTGAATGTTTTCCCTTTTCCCATCCTCCTCATCATTTGTGGCCAGGCTCCGGGCCGCCGACCATTGCCGCCGGGTCGTCTGCCGAACCGCAGACCAGAAGTGTTGCCGCCGACTGTTCGGGTGGCGGGGACAAGGGAACGCCGTTGAGGGTGACCCAGCAATGCGCGTGCATTCGCCGGCTGTCGAGGCTCGGCGGGAAAACGCCGATGCGCAGGACCGCCGGCCAGCCCGCCAGCTTCAGGAAATGGAACAGCGTCAGCCCCTGGCGCAGGCAGGCACGCCGGCGCATGTTACGCGGCTCACGCAAGCGGTGGGTGACCAGCCGCGAGATTTCCTCCGACGGCGTGCCGGCATAGGGCTTGAAACGGGACGGCGGGGTCAGCAGACGCAACAACCATTTGAGCGGGATAATTTTTTCCAACAGCGGAATCAGCGTTGCCAGCAGCCAGATATGTCCGCGCAAAATCCGCCGGCTCCCGGGAGGTATGGGTTCAGGGTTCTTCAACAATGAGTTTCTCCTCCAACAACTTCGCGGCCAGTTCCGTCATATCCACGCTCAACGCCTCGCGGGGAACCTGAAACTCGTTGAAGAGCAGGTCAATCACCGCAGCCAGCGGGAGCCGGCCATCCAGCTTCCGCAGAAAGGCGTCGGTGGTTTCATTGCAGGTGAACAGGTAGCCGGAGTTGAGCGAGAGCACGACCGTTTCCTCGCCGGGTCCCAGCGATTGAAAGGTCACATCATTTGCCAGTTTCAGGCGCGCATTCTGGGATAACGAAGGCATGAACTTGTAAATGGTTCAATTCTTATGACCAGCTCCATATTTTTGAGCAGCCGCTCCCGAATGTTTTGAGCTGTGCGTTGTGATACGCTCATGGCGGTTATTTAAGCAAATGGAGCGTGGGCGTGCGAAAACAATCGCGCGCCTTGTTGAAATTCAAATCCGTGACCGACGCGTAAATTTTCTGTTTTAGCGTTCAAGGTCATGATGGCTTTGCCTTAGCAACTTCAGCCTGCTCTAATTTCAGCAAGCGGTGAAAATTTCTTTCCAATTCTTCTATGAGGTGTTGTGCCACTTCAGCGACGTGGAGGTAACGCTTGCCAAAATCCGGTCGTGAAGGGTCAACAAGATCATGAAAAAAATATATCAGCACGGCCGTGAACCAGAACCACATCCGGAGATGGTTTGTGCAATAATCGGTGACTAATGCAATACTTGGCTTTGGGATCGAACCCAATACGAATTGATTGCCCTCGCCAAGAAACCGACGGGGAATGAAATTTCGATTAGCGTGTGTGCCCGAGCTATAGAACCTGTAGAGATGTTTGGTTGATTCCTCTGTTTCACCAAATGGGTGTTTAGCAAGTTCCCGTCTCACTTCTGCATTTTTTATTTACACTCCAGACTGCCATTTTGCAGCATACTTATCATCAAGCACACAAAGCACCATCAACGACAGAGACTCAAAAGCACGACGAGCAAGCGGATAAGCCATGTCGCATCTTCCAGTCAAAATAATTCGACGTGACTCGTGTAGCGCATCAAACACGTCAGCCGCGAGGTCTCGAACAACAATGTCCTGCACGGATTTAGGGGTCTTTGTTCCAATCACATTTACAATCTCACACACCAAACCAGCGTAGGCATCTGTCACTTGAACATAAGGTTTATACTTTTCAGACAGTTCGGCAGTGCGTTTTGTATCCCACTCCAGGACGGCCAGATAATTGGTGTCTATATCCTTCATGCGCGTGCAGATTATAACAAAAGCTCAAGTAGCAACGGAAGGCGATCTGGGAAGAGCAAGGACGCCACCGTGCAAAGGGCTGCCCCTTCTTTTGGGAGGTTTGATAGGTTGGAGTGGAAGCTGGCTTGCAATCCACGTTCAAACTCCCGATTGAAGTCCACGACATTCCAAACTCCAAAGCCAATCCTGTGTGTATAATTGATGCCGCCTTCGATCACTTTTTTCCCAAAATCGAGGTGGTTTTCAGGAATATAAAAATTAGAAGACTTTCTATCCAGAGCCCGCAAGTCCCAAATTGATTCAAAGCCGAGCTTTGAGCCGAATAGTAATAATACTGAAAGGAGCGAGGACGGATTGGCTGGGCGCCAGTCCGCTGGCCGGATTGTCTCTGGCCCCAGCGAAAGAAGATACTGCAATGCTGTTCTCCCATCCGTATTTACGCGAGCGACATTGCCAGTTTTTTCAGCAAAACTTGAAAAGTAGAGATTTGCAACCCGCCGAGCCAGATCGTCTTTCTTCACCAATAAGCAGGCTTTTAAAAACACATATAAAAACGGCGCTTGTTCGTCTGACATTGTGACAAAAGAAGTTTCATAACGCTCAACTATCCTTTCAGCTAACTTGAATCGGACGTTATCATTTCCATCAGCGAGTAGAGGCAACAACTTTCCAATGATAGTTGATAAGCCAAGCCAGCCCAGCGTCTTTGTCAATCGTAATGGTAGATAATACAATTCGGCAACAGGGTTAACATTATTTAGGAGAGCAAATCTATCTGTTCCTAATTCCAACATCAAATCATTCCAAGATTTCAAATCCGACGCCACTATTTCTCTAAACATATCACGCACACAGCTCCTGGCAGGATCGGTATGAATGGAAGGCAAAAGAAATAGGGCACATGTCGCCAGGCATTGCGAAGGCGCCAACAACTCAGCGGACTCCTTTGCTTTGGCATTAAGGGTATTGGCCAGCACGCGGACAAACGGAATAACTTCCTCCCGATTGTCGCCGGTTTCGCGAAATACATTTTCCAACAAATCCAGAAGACGCCGCGGGTCAAATGCTTCCTGTATAGCCCGGCATTCATTCCATAGAGCAGATGATTTTAGTTGAACTCGCCTTCCGATTACGGTTCCGGTCAAGTCATCGAATGGGAAATGGGGTTCATTTCCGATCAAACCAAAATGTGGGTTACTCGCAAATCGGCCGTTTCCAAATAGATTGAGCCCCCAAGTTATCGGTTTTTGATTAGCATTATTCCTTTGAACCTCCCGAGATACCACACCACCAATGTCTACCAAATCCAAAAAAGGCCATTTTATCTGAACTTCAGTTTCCCCCGTTAAACATTTGACTAGCTCTGAGGTCAGAACACCTCCGTTACGAGTTTCACCTGCCAATTGGCCCGAAGAGCAGGCTCCGAGAAAAGTAATGCTGGTTCCTTCAGAAGACCCAACAATTTCTGGTTTCAGTAACTGGTTAAGATCAAAGGATGCGCCTCCCGATTGGCACGCATCAACAACAACATTCACCTGCTTCGGGTGAAATTCATTTATCATCGAAAATAGATCAATTATTGGAAAGGCCGTTGTGGATAAACGTTCTGGGTCGGAGTCGCTCGAACACAAATAAAAGCTGCCGCCCTTGATGCCGGCATGCCCCGCAAAAAAGATCGTCAGCACATCGATTTGACTTCCATCAGGAAACGCTGCATTAAATCCGGCCCTAATCCCCTCATTGTTTGGTGATAGCAAAAGCTGCGACGACTCTGGTTTGTATTCTTCGTTTCTTCGGCTGAGCAGATTGAAAATGTCTGTAGCATCTTTCTCGGCTCCGTTGAGAGTCGTGAGAAACTGGTAGACATTGCAGCCGATGCAAATTAAAGCGTTCATCCACTTTGGTCGTATTTGGCTAAGCGCTCCGCTTCCATCTCTAATGCTTCCTTTTCTTTCTCCGCCCAAAGCGCATCGACTTTTACTTTGAACTCCGGCCCTAGGCTTTCTAGATCGTGTTGAAGCTTCTCAATCATTCCAGGCGCTAAGAATAATGATGGTCTCGATACCTTTCCATCGTTCCCAACTAACACTTGGGTTCGCCTGATCATCTCTAAAAATGCCTCCCCGGTTATTCCTTCTTTTGGAATCGATATAGTGTTTCCAGTTTCCTTTGCAACTGTTTGCATTTCGTTGAAGAGATCGCCAACAAGATGTTGTTCGAACGCCATTGATATATCGCGAATAAATTCAAAAACAATTGATATATCATTCGCAAGAATACGATCTAGTGCAATAGTGATAGTTGAGCTTTTAAGCTCCATCTGTCCTTCATGTGGTTTATAACCGGTATTACCCTGTTGTTGAAAGTTCCAGCTTCGCCCATGACAAAATACAAGTAGATTTTCAGCGGGAATATGCTGAGTCCTTCTAGCATCAAATACTTTGATAAGGAGAATGACATGTTCACGCTGTAATTCAGCTGCGTCCTTTTCGGCAGCGAAAGGCAGCTTTCTCTTTTTTAAGGTTGCATTGGCAACAGGGGCAGTCATTTACTCTCCATTTGCCGAGTGTTGCGGTTTTTGGGGAAAAGATTCATGGAGTAAGATCCATAAAGCCGTCGGCGTCGAGTGGCAATCTGAATAAATCCCGGCTGGCATGATTTCGAGTGTGCGCCGAAGATTTATCGGCGTCAATCTTCTCGTCTTTGCGTCTTGGTTGTCGAATTCAACACCTCGCAGCAAGCAAGGTCTTGGTTTTGCTCTTCGCGCGCGGTGAGATTGGTGTTCGGCGAAAGGACCTGGGCGTTCAGAAGATTCGCCGCCAGGCACAGGAATAAAATCCCATTTAATTTCATGCGGGAATCGGGATCAGCGCGCGGATCTCTTCTCGAAGCGTTTTTGAAAAATCTGGTCGGCCAGCACACCAACGAGCACGACGGCGCCCATGACGGCGAAGTTGAGCGAACTGGGGATGCCCAGCAGATTCACCAGGTTTTGCAGCACGAGCAGCAGCGCCGTGCCGATGAGGATGCCGAGGATGGAGCCTTCCCCGCCACGGAGGCTGCATCCGCCGAGCACCGCCGCAGCGATGCCGTAGAGTTCGTAAAAATTGCCGTGAGTGGAAGGCGAAACCGAATTGGTATAGAACGCAAACAGGATTCCGGAAATGCCGGTCAGCAAACCCGCCAGCACGTAACTGCTGGCGACGACCCGCCGCGTGTTAACGCCGGAAAAACGGGTGGCCTCCTCATTCCGGCCGACGGCATAAAGATACCGTCCATAAATCGAGCGATGCAACACCCCCCACATGACGGCGGCTATCACGATCAACAGCACAAAGGGCATGGGCAGACCGGCCAGTTTCCCATTGGCAAGACTCTGGAGGGTCTTGAAACCTTCCGCGTCGCCAAAACCCGTGGTTGTGTCCGACGCAATGAACCGGGCGATGCCGCGGTAGAGCAACAGTCCGCAAAGGGTGACGATGAACGGCTGCATGTTGAACCGCGTGATCAGGAACCCGTGCGCCCAACCGAGGGCCATCGGGACGGCGAGGGCGAACAACACTGCCAGCGGCCAGGGCCAGTGCCATTCGACCAGCGCGAGCACCAGCAGCATCCCGTTGAGGGCAATCATGGAACCGACCGAGAGATCAATGCCTCCGGTGATGATGACCAGGCCGATGCCGATGCTGAAAATCCCGTACAGGCCGATGAGGTTGGCCGTGTTCCCCAGGTTGGCTTCGGACAGGAACCGCGGGTTAATGACGGAGGTGACGGCGCACAACACCGCCAGGAGAATCAAAATTCCAATTTCCTTTTTCATGGTTCAAAAGCGGGCCGGGCGGCCGGAATGGTTTTGCCAATGGCAAGCTGCATGACGTTTTGTTCATTGCAATCGACACGTTCGAGCACCCCGGTGATGCCGCCTTCATGCATCACGGCGATGCGGTCGCTGACGTTCAAAATCTCCTCCATGTCGCTGCTGATCATCAGAATGACGGCGCCTGACTCGGCCAGTTCCCGCATGAGCCGGTAAATCTCCGCCTTGGCCCCGACGTCAATGCCGCGGGTGGGTTCATCGAAAATCATAACCCGTGGCGACATGGCCAGCCATTTGCCGAGCACCACTTTTTGCTGGTTGCCGCCGCTGAGATTCAACACCCGCGTTTCGGTGCCCGGTGTCTTGACTTTGAGCGAGGCGATCTGTTGCCCGGCCATTTCACGTTCGCACCGGCGTTGGATCAGGCCGAAGCGCGTCAGCCCGGGGAGTGAAGGCAGACTCACATTTTCCCGGATGGACATTTCAACGACCAAACCTTCGGTGCGCCGGTTTTCGGGGACGAGATAGATGCCGTGCCGGATGGCGTCACGGGGTTTGTTGATGGATATTTTTTCGCCGCCGAGAAAAACCTCCCGGGCGGGCGAAACATCAAGCCCGACAACGGCTTTGGCCATTTCGGAGCGTCCAGCACCCACGAGTCCGGCGAAACCCAGGATTTCCCCCCGCGCCGCATCAAAGGAAACCGTTTTTGCCGGATGCAATGAGGTCGTTACATTGCGCACCTTGAAGAAGGCGGAAGTGGCCTGCGCCTTGGGCTGGACGTAAAAGTTTTTGATTTCACGCCCCACCATCAAGCCCACCAGTTTGTCGTGGTTGGCCTCGTCGTGGGTCAGGACCCCGGCGTTTTTGCCGTCGCGCAACACAACCACCCGATCGGCGCATTCATCAATCTCACCAAGGCGGTGGGAGATATAGACGATGCTGACGCCCTGTTCGCCGAGTTCACAAACCAGTTCGAGCAGGCGTTTGGTCTCGGACAGGGTCAGGCTCGACGTCGGCTCATCCATGATGAGGAGGCGGGCGTTGAGCGAGAGGGCCTTGGCGATTTCCACCATCTGCTGGTGCGCCAGGGACAACCGGTCGAGCCTTGTGCGGGTGGACACCGACAGGCCCAGCCGGCGGATGAACGGTTCGGCGTCCGCGTGGATTTTTTTTTGATCAATCAGCCACAGGGCGTTGACGGGCTCGCGACCGAGAAAAACATTGGCGGCAATGTCGAGGTTGTCGAGCACGTTCAATTCCTGGTGAATGAACGCGACACCAAGCCGGATGGCGTCGTTGACGTTGTGGATTTTGACCGACTGGCCGTCGAGGCGGATCTCCCCGGCGTCCGGTTGATGAACGCCGCCAAGGATTTTCATCAGTGTGGATTTGCCCGCGCCATTTTCACCGACGAGCGCGACCACCTCGCCACGGCCAATTTGAAAATCCACCGAGTCAAGTGCCACCACACCGGGAAATCGCTTGGAAATCCCGCGCATTTCTAGCAGCGGCGTCTTGGTCATTTACTGGCCCAGCAATTGTTTCAACTGCGCTTGGAATTCGGCAACGCCATCCTTTTTGAGCACGAGCGTGGGGACGTAAAGTGGACCTCCGGCCAAGGCCGACTTGTCGCCATGCAGATATTTATCCATGCGGGTGATAGCCTGTTTGCCAAATTCGTAGGGCTTTTGAACCACCGTGCCGTAGATCAATCCGGAGGCAACGCCCGCTAGAGTTTCCTGGTTCTCGTCAAAACAGACGATTTTTACCTGGCCGTCCTTGCCCGCGCCCTTTACCGCATTGGCAATCGCCGGACCGTTGTAATTCCACAGGCCGACGAGGCAGGCAACATCGGGATATTTCACAAGCGTGTCCTCGGCGTTTTTTTGGGCGCGCACCTGGTCGGTGTCATCGGTGCGCACATCAATAATCTCAATGTTCGACCCCTGCAAGGCCTCCTTGATGCCCTGCAAACGTTCCTTCGCATTTTGCGCGTCGAGTTTGCCGACAAAAACCATGATCTTGCCGCCCTGCGGGATGGCTTCCTTGATGAGCTGGCCAGCCTGTCTTCCCGCCGCCACGTTGTCCGTGCCGATGTAGCAAACGCGCTTGCTGTTGGGGGCATCGCTGTCGGCGGTGATGAGCAGCGTCTGACCGGCAATTTTGTTCAGAAAATCCGTCTGGTTGGCGGGATCAATCGGGCTGACGGCTATTCCGTCAACGCCTGCTGCAACGAGATCGTTCAGAATCTGCTGCTGTTCGGCAGCGCTGCCGGTGGACGGAATGCGAAAATCCACGTCCACGCCGCCCAGATCCTTCGCCGCGTCGTTGCAGCCGGAACGTGCAATGGTCCAGAAATTCGCCGCGGTGTTGCTGACGAAAGCAAGTTTCAATTTTTTGGCGGGGGCGCCGCCGCCGGCGGGGGAAGTGGCTGGGTTTTCTTTTTTTCCGCAACCGGGAACCAGCGCGGACAAGCACAAGGCCAGAACGAGGAACAGAGCTTTTTTCATATTTGGGTTGGATAAGCGGTTGGGAATGTCATGGTTCAGGCGGCAGGTTCGCCGCCTTATTTCACGTGAAACCTGTAAATGATGGTGTTCTGATAAGTCTCGCCGGGCTTCAACTCCGTGGTGGGAAACATCGGCTTGTTTGGCGAATCCGGGTAGTGCTGCGGTTCCATGCAGAAGCCGGGGCGGCGCTGGTAAACTTTGCCACCTTTGCCGGTGATGGTGCCGTCGAGAAAATTGCCCGCATAGAATTGCAAGCCCGGCTCGGTGGCTCCACACTTCCATGACGCGACCGGTGGTAGGTTCATAAACGCGTGCCATCAGCCCGAGCTGGCCTAGCGGCTTGTTGATGACCCAGTTGTGGTCGTAACCAGAGCCGTATTGAAGTTGCTGATCGGGGTCGTTGATCCGCGCCCCGATGGCGGTGGGCTTGCGGAAATCGAACGGCGTGCCGTCCACGAGCGCAAATTCGCCGGTGGTGATCAATTCCTTGTCCACAGACGCGGTTTTGTCCGAGTTGATATAGACTTCGTGGCCGAGAATGTCACCGTTCCCCTGCCCTTGCAGGTTGAAATAGGAATGATGCGTCAGGTTGCAGACTGTTGATTGGTCCGTCGTGGCGGTGAAGTTCAGACGCAGCTCGTTGCTGTCGCCAAGGGTGTAAACCGCCGTCACCTTGAGATTGCCAGGGAAGCCTTCCTCGCCATCTTGGCTGACGTAGGACAGTTCCAATGCCGGCCCGTCGGGGGTAATCCATGATTTGGCCTGCCAGACGGCCTTGTCGAAGCCCTTGACGCCGCCGTGGAGCGAATTGGGGCCGTTGTTGGCGGCCAGCGTGCAGGTCCTGCCTTCCAGCGCAAATTTGGCGCCGCCGATGCGGTTTCCATAGCGCCCAATCAACGCGCCGAAATACGGGCTGTTTTTGGTGAGGTAACCTTCAAGATTGTCATAACCGAGCACGACATCGTTGAATTGGCCGTTCTTGTACGGCACTTTGAGCGACTGGACGATGCCGCCATAGGTCATGATGCGCGCTTCCATTCCCTTGCCGTTGCGCAGAGTGTAAATTTCGACCGGTGTGCCGTCCGGCATCTTGCCGAAGAGAGCCTGGCTGACCGTGAATTTCGCGCTCATGAGCGTGCCGCCGGTTTACTCGTGGTGGTAGATTTCCCAGCCGAGATATTTGCCCAAAGCTTCCTTCACGCCGGCGGCGATACACGTCGGGTTGATGGCCACGTGATGTTCGAAGCCATTTTCGCAAATGTAACGGAGCAGTTTCTGTAAATTCGGGATCCGAACCACGCCGTAGCCGCCAAACGTTTTCAACGGGTCATCGGTCAACTCGCCTTCGCCAATGTAAGCGCGGATTTTGCCCGCCGCATCATCCGTGCTCACGCGCAGGTAGGTGAACGGCGACGCCTTCACGCGGCCCACAACGGTACCGTAGGTGTTTTCCCTGCCGACCGTGCCCGCGATGATTTCCTGGTAATCCATGACCGGTTTGCCCTTGCCTTTCTCCACAAACACGTCCTTGGGCAGGTTGCTGCAATGGAAGATGACGCCTTTGTCCGGGTCTTCGCCGTAATTGTTGTTCCAGTCCACCAGCGCGCTGGGCCTGCCGCTGGCCTGGGCCATGGCATACATCGCGACGGTGCCCATGATGTCCACTTCGCACGCGCTGCTCATCAGCATGTTGCTCATCATGCTCATGAGCGCGCAGGGCACGACGCCGAAGAATTCCTCCATGGCCGTCCAGCATTGAACGGCGGTGGCATTGAGGCGGGTTTGCTTCATCCACCGGTCCACGGCCACGCCGAACCTGGCCATTTTCAACAGGGCCACCGGCGGGATGGATTTGGCCGCGACGTAATTCTGAATTGCCTTCAACTTGGCCTTCACCGCCGCGTCGCCGTCCTTCAGTTTGCCGACCCAGCCGAACAATTCGTAGAGGTCAAGCGTCTCGATGCTGATGCCGGACTGTTCGAGCAATTTTTCACTGTAACGAACGGTGTTGAAAGCCGTGGGCCGGGCGCCGAGCGCGCCGATGCGCAGATTTTTCAAGGCCTTGATGGTGCGGCAGGTCACGACGAAGTCCTGCAAATCCTGGGCGAAACTCTTGCTGTTGGGCGCGCAGGTGTGCAGCCGGGTGAGCGTGAAGGGAATGTTGTATTGGCTTAGGTTGTTGCAGACCGACATCTTGCCGCAAAACGAATCACGCCGGTCCTTGATGGTCATGTTTTCCGGGTCGTCGTTGAAGGCGTGAACGAGCACCGGCACGCGCAGGCCGGACCAGCGGAGGGCGTTGGCCACGCCACGTTCGTCGCCGAAGTTCGGCAGCGTGACGACGATGCCGTCAATCTTGCCGGCGTTTTGTTTGAACAGATCGGCGCACTTTTGCGCGTCTTCCGCGGATTCGACCGCGCCAAATTTGGTTGCGTTCTTCGGCAGCGTAACCACGCCGATGCCGGGCTTTTCGAGTGTAGCCAGGATTTCCTTGCGTCCGGTGTCGCAGAGGTGGGCCGGAAAGAAACCGCGATTGCCGATGATAATGCCGAGCTTGATCATAGATGACAAAGCATGTGCTTGTTGAATGTTTTGATAAGACTACGAACCTGCCGGGGTTAAGGCAACACTTTCGCCAAAACGGAGAAACAACGCCAAATCCGTGGAGCATTACGCTCCAGTGTAACGGCTCTCCATGAGCGTAGTTTGAAATGATTGGCGGCGGTCATAGACCGCCGCTACAGTGCAAAAACAAAAAAGCGCGACCATCGGCCAGCGATGGTCGCGCCAGTGACAATCTCCCCACTATTTCATTCTACTGCGCCCACCGATTTTACCCATCCCGGCCAGCAACCCTAAACCCATGATGCCTAACGCCAAGACAGACGATTCCGGCACCGTTATGATGTCCAAACCCCAGCTTACCAGCTGGCTTTGGGCCCCGGTGGACAAGTCCGCCACGAATATCGTCCATACTCCGTTCGGATTCGTTCCGTTGAATGAACTCAGCAGCGCGGACGGCGAGGTTGAGCCGAACAACGACGGCGCGGAATCCTTCGGATCGATGTTCCGTCCATCCGGCACCCACATCCCCGTCAACTGCCCGCTCCCGTTCGTCGTGTAGCTCCCACTTTGGTAATAATGCACGTCGTTCGCCGCCGAGTCCGACAGCACAATGTCGAATCCGTGGTTGCCGTACCCGAACGACGAGGCATCGTTGCTGACGCCAACGCGATTCAACAGCACGGCGTACCCGCCATTGGGACCCGACAGAAACGCAAACAGGTCGCCATTGTAGCCGCCGGTAATGTCCAGCGACACCGTTACAGCATTGATGGTAGTAGCTCCCGCGATGCTAAGGTTGGTCGTCATGAACAGACCGTTTTTGTTGGCATCCGGGACCAACTGGTTCACCAAGAACGTGTAACTGGTTTCTTTGGTTTGTGCCATGGCCGTAGCGGCCCACACCATTAATCCAGCCGTTATTCCCAATATTTGCTTTGTTTTCATAGTCATTTATCTCCTGAGGTTAAGGTTATGGGTTCGCAGTGCGATAGAATGCCTCAGGCGGTGCTATTCCACCCAAGTCGCTGAAGTTGTCTGTGTATTTGAACACCCCGTTGCTGGGCGCATTGGTCATGTATATCGTCACCCAGTCAACAAAGTTGGTCGAACGCTGGACCTGGTAATGAGATTCCGGGATCCCGGCGAATGTCACCGTGGCGCTGTTGCCCACAAGTATGACCGCTTGACCGCCACCAACCGACGGGGTTGTGTCGACGGTGATATTAATCACCCCGGAAATGGGGGTCTGACCATCGGTGATCGTGTAATTGATCTGGTCGGCCACGTCATTCGGGTTGGTGTAGTACACAAAGTCGCTGTCGTAGCTTACCGTCGCTCCGTTGGTGCTGCTGATGGCACCGGTTAAAGCCAGCTGATCGTTATCGGCATCGCTCCAGTAGGTTGACAGACCACCGGTAATGGCAATCTTCAACGAGAACCCGGCCGGACGCGAATACGTGGACGGGTTGGCCACCGGGGCCGTGTTGTTGTAAGTCAGCGTGGCAACAATGCTGGTCACACTGCCGGAACCGTTGCTCACGACCACGGTATAACTGCCGGCATTGGTTGCCACCGCGCTGGCAATGCTGTAGTTGGCGGCTGTCGCTCCGGAGATGAGCACGCCGTTCTTGTACCACTGACAGGCCGGGTTAGGAACTCCGGTAGCCACCACAGTGAAGTTGGCGGGTTGACCGTGACTGACGGTCACACCAGCCGGCTGGCTGACGATTTGGGGCGCCGATGCCGGCGACCAGCCAGAGAACCAAACCGGGATATTCGTTGCTGCCAGCAGGCGCGTGTCGGCGTTCGTCACTCCAATCGTCTGGACATTGGCAAACGAGATGGGTTTGACGCCGGTAATATCCTTGTTGTTGTATTGCCAGAAGACATATGAGTTCGAAAGTGCGACTGTCGGAGTCACATAGGCATTGGTGTCAATGAGGCAATTGACCCATGAATCCAAGCCACCCGCTGTGCCATTGGAACCAGCCAAGGTGATGCTGCCCACGCCAGCGTCGGCCTCAATTGTGCAATTCACGAACGTAAAGCCGTAGGCCGAATACGTTGTGTTATTCGGATTTATCCACGGAGTAGTACTGCTCAAAGTTCCGGAGGTGGCTGTGCGTGCGGCCGTCAGGTTATAGTTTGGAGTGGTGGCGTATATATTTGTCGTGGTGTGGAACACGCAGTGGTCGAAGTAGCCGACGCCAACACCCCAGACGTAGTCAAAGTTACCTGAAATTTTGCAGTTGTAGAAATAACCTTGAGACGTGTTTTGATTGATCAGAATGGTGTCCTGGCGGCTGACCAAGTCGCAGTTGTTCACTATGCACCGCAAACCGCTGTTATAAATCAGCAATGTTTCGGCTTGCGAACCACCCTGCGGCGTGCTGTTGGTCAGCGTCAGATTCTCGATCACAATGTCACTCGCATTGGCTTTGAACGCCATGCGGGCAGCAGTGGTGCCATTGATGTTATTGTTGTTGCCGTAACCAACAATGGTCCCCGCGCGGCTTTGACCGCGCAAGGTGATGTTATTCTTGCCCGTGATGTCCACGATTTCCACGTAATTGCCATTCTTAACGTTGATCACGATGTAACTGGTATTGCCGGGGAGTATGGAGTCCACTGCGCCTTGCACGGTCAAAAAGTCCCCGCTGCCGTCGGCGGCCACGACCAGATTGGTCGGATTGGCCGGACTGGTCGGCTTGGTCGTGAACCGCCACGCATTCGTGTCCGAGATGCCCGCAAAATACGCCCCCGCGCTGTCAGCGACGACGCCATTGTCCATCGTCACATAATAAGTTTGATTGCTCGTCATCACGCCCAAGTGCGGATAAATCGCAGCTGTGGTCCCCGAAATAATGACCGGGAAATAATTGATCAACTGGCCATCACCGGAGAACGGGCTGTGCGGCTGGAAGTTGTTGGTCAGGAAAATCCCCGTGTTGAGGGTGGCGACAAACACAGTGTTGGTACTCACGTCAATGACATCCACCGGCGTGGCGGGATTCGCGGCGTTATAAATGCGAATCTTGCCGGAGTTGACGGTTGAAATCGTGCCGTTGAAGGTGACATACAGCGGCGTGTCATAGCAAAGGCCGGTCGCCCCGTTTGTGGGAGACACAGCGGTCTGGACCAACGTTATGGAATTTACGGTGAGCCGGGCCGAGTTGGTGGCTGTACCCGCCGCATTCGTGGCAATGACCGAGTAAATGGCATTATCCGATCCTTGTGCATTGGCAATCGAAAGTGGGCTGCTGGTCTTCCCGTTCATAAGAGCCCCGTTCTTGTACCATTGAATAGTTGGCGCAGGCACGCCACTGGCCACGGCGTAAAAGTTAGCGGTGTCGCCCACGTTCACCGTAAGATCTGCTGGTGAAGTTGTGAATGCTGGGGGTACGATGACGGTTAGAACGCCACTGTTCGTGTACATGCCAGCCTTGTTGCTGGCGACAATCGAATAGGTGCCCTGTTCCGTCGGATACTGAACATTGGTGATGGTCAGTGAAAGAGTTGTCGAGCCGGAGATGTGGGAGCCATCATCCGTCAACATTGTCCACGTTGGTGATGTGCCAAAATACCATTGGTAACCGGGCGCCGGCGCACCGCTCGTCCTGGTCGCGGTCAGGGTGGCGTTGTGGCCAACAATGACCGTTTGGTTGGTCGGCCCAGAAAGGACAGGTGGCGTTGCAGCGACAAGGACATAAGCAACCGAGCTCGTGACCGAGTTGTAGTCGTTGGTGACGACCACCCAGTAATAAGCTGTATCGGACGGTTGAGCGCTGGAAACTGTATAGGAACTGCCGTTTGCGCCACTAATTTCCGTCGCCGTTGTATGGGTGGCGTTGGTGTAATACCACTGGTAATGAAGAGGTGCGGTTCCGGTAGCAGAAACGCTTACGGTAAACGCTTCTTCTTCCACTACATTGGTGCCAGCGGGCTGGCTGGTGATTGTCACCGGATGCGTCACCACGAGATTAATCTGCCCCCCGGTGCTGTCGTCAATCGTATACGATCCATCAATGCTCCCGCTCACGACAACAGGAGTTGAATTGAATGATCCGGTCTTCGTGCCCGAATACTGGATGAGCGTGTAAGTTCCTGCAGCCAGAGGATTCCCCAGGACGCTGAGCGATATGGTGCTGCCGCTGTTGATGGTGAGGTTGCCCTGCACGACGAGCAGGTCGCAGGCACCCGGTGAATTCGTCACTTCGAACAGAGCTGTGGACCCGGCTTCCGTGGTCAGGTTGGTTGCCAGGGTGAGTGTTCCAACACTGTTGCCCGGTGAAATGGTGCCGCCGTTCTTGATTGTGACTGGCCCGGAAATCATCCCGGTGCCGCACAATGTACCGCCATAAACATTGAAGATACCGCCGCCCAAGTAATTGGTCGAACCGCTCGTGCCGGTCAAGGTATTGGTCCCATTGACCGATAGCACACCGTTGCTCACCACGGTGGGTCCGTTATAGACATTGTTGCCGGCCAGCACCAACGTGCCGCTGCCCACCTTGGTCAACCCACCCCAATCGCCCAGGTTAAGGTTGACACCGTTGATGGCTGTGGAAGTGGCGCCGCCGCTGCTGACGATGGGCGTTGTTTGCGTAACCTTCACGCTGCCCTGGATGTCAAACGTGCCGCCCGTGCCAGCCAATACCACCGAACGGGTACTGGTAACGTCCGACGACCCGGTATAACGCAGCGTTCCGTTGTTCATGACCAATGACCCGCTGGCCAGTTTGGCCAGATCACTCACTTCAACCGTGCCGCCATTTAAATAATTGTTGCCCGTCATGTTGTCGGTGCCGGTGATGATCAGTTTGCCGGGGCCTGACTTGGTCAGTGAAGTCGCAGTGGTGTTATTTCCCAGGGCCGATGCAATGGTCAAATCGCCGGAACTGTATTGTTGAACGATCAAATCCGCCCCGCTGCCGCCCAGAAGCGTGCCCGCACCGTTAATGGTCGGGGCAGCTGAACCGGTTATCAACAAACCGCCCGAAGCAAGCGTAAAGTTGCCATCAAGCGTGACCGTGGCGTTGCCGGTAAGCCTCAATGAATTGATGTTTGTGCCACCGCCCACTTCGACCGTCGAGGCGCCCAAACTCACGTTGTTGGCCGGCGCCCAGGTCGTGGGGGCAGTGCTGGTGGTGTAACCCGTATAAGCTGCAATCGTGAAGGGCGACGAGCCGGTGCCCACTGCCCAATCCGAATCCAACCAAGTGGCCCAACCGCCCAGGATGTTATTGACATTGGCGGAGGTGGTCGTAAACGGTTTAGTGGTGCCACTACTGGTCCCGCCAGCTCTATAGTTCACCGTACCGCCAACATTTCGGTTGAATGCACTCTGGGCAAAAGTAAAGGCGCCGCTGCCGTTAGCGGCGTTGTTGGTCACCCAAAATGAGGTTGCACCGGGCCAGATTATCGTGCTCAAAACAGTTTCAGTACGACTGGCAGCAGCATTGAAGCGACAGAATAGTGTGCCACCACCCAGTGTCAGCGGACCGCTGGGCAGGAATTTTGCGCCGCCCTGTGTCGTATCGCCATTGGGCGCCGGGTTCGGGTAGTCGGGAATCATGGTGCCAGCGAGTACCGTTAGAATTATGCCTTGTACTCCCGTATTATTGGGCCGGCTTTGGACGATCATGGTGCCCGGCGTTGACTTGACGCTGAAATTCGTGGACTGGGTAGCAGGGAATTTGGGGAAACATTCCGCACCACTGCGGAAGTCGTAATTCGTCCCGCACAACTGGCCTGATGATGCAGCCGGAGGACCGTAGGCAAGGATGCCATTGTTGTCAAAAACAATGAGGTTATGCGTCTCAGTCGAAGTACCATTCAATCCTAAATTTGTCACTGCCCCGCCATTAATCGTAAGCGTACTCCATGGAGTTATGCCTACGCTGGCGGCAATCTGAAGGATTGCTCCGGAATTCACGACCACATTGTCGTTCAAACTATTGACGGCTGTGCTGGCCAGAAAGAGCGTGCCCGCATTAACCGTGGTCACACCGACGTTGGTGGCAGCAACGGACGGCTTCAACACGAACGTGCCATTGCCGGCCTTTGTAAAGCCCGAGCCACCCAGCAGGGCGCTGTTGGTGGCAACAACGTTGTTGGCAACCGTAATCGTCGGGCTGTTCGTCAAAATCAATGCCCCACCACTGCTGCCGATGTTGTAAATGCCGCTGCCGGCCGCATTGAAGGTGATATTCGAAACTATCACCCCGGCGGCGGTCGTAATGGTGATGGTCCCAGCGGCGCCATTATTTGCCCCGATGACGGCATTGTTGCCATTGACCCACCCATTGTCGGTGGAACCATCCGACCAATTGGCGGTCGAGAGATCCCAATTACCGAGACCGTCTGTTGGAGCGGTGGCATTCGCCCCGCTCGCGTCCCAGGTTACAGTGCCTGCCGGCGCCAACGGTACGACTGCCAGTTGGGCAAGGAAAGCCAGGACGACAAGAGTGAATAGTTTCGATGTATGCCGACGGGCACCGATTGTGGATTTGCACATAAAACCAAGGAGGAGGGCGGTTTGATTCATAAGTGTTTCGGGTTGTGATTAATTCCGTTTAGAAAATTACTGTGGCCTTCATGCCAGTCATCAGTCTTGCGACATTGTTTGTACATATTCCTAACCTGACTCTCACAGCAATGCAGAGCGTTTACCAAAGTCATTTGGGTTGTTATCAATACATAATGCTCAAATCCCCGGATTTGCCTAGCTACACAAATGTATGGTTTTTGAGCGGTGTCCTGTCAGTTTGTTGATGTTTTCAGGGGTTGGATATCCGTACAGACAGGTTTGTGGCTCGAAGTGGCAGTTTGCAGCCATTTTCATGTCGGGATTGCCCAAATGGTGCCTTGCGGCAGTGCCCTGCCGGATGGGTTTGCGAAATTGCCCGGTAAAGCCCGGGTTATGAGATCCAACGCCAGTGGCTGGTTTGCATGGATCAGAAATCCGACAGCGTGACTGTGTTCGTAATCAACGCCGGGACGGACGAGCCCGGAGTGACAGGACGGGAATTGAAGCCGGCTCGCCGCTGTTTTTCTGCCTTACGGTAAAGACAGTTGCCCGTCTCATTTTTCTCCGGCATATTTCAAACGTGTGTGGCATAGCCGGATTTACCGCTTTTAGTGGCAGTCAATCTGATCAGGATCAGATTATCCGGTCCATGATGGAGGCAATGGCGCAGCGGGGGCCTGATGGAGAGGGCTACTTCCGGGATTCCAGTGTGACCCTGGGCCATCGGCGACTGGCCATCATTGACTTGGACGGTGGCGTTCAGCCAATGTCCGATTGTTCCGGGCGATATCATCTAATTTATAACGGTGAGGTTTACAATTACGTCGAATTGCGTCGGGAACTCGAGGGCCGGGGACATCGCTTTGTTACCCGGTCGGATACGGAGGTGGTGCTTCAATGTCTGGCCGCCGACGGCGTTGCCGCCTTGAGTAAGTTCGACGGGATGTTCGCATTTGCGCTATGGGATTGCCAGCAACGCCGGCTATTCCTGGCGCGTGATCGAATCGGGATCAAGCCGCTCTATTATTATTGCCACGGACCCGATTTGGTTTTTGCTTCGGAGCTTAAGGCCCTGCTCAAGCATCCGCTGGTGGCGCGCATATTAAATCCCCTGTCGGTGAGCAAATACTTTTCGTATGGATATGTGCCCACACCATACACGATTTTTTCCAACATTCACAAGCTCGAGCCCGGAGCCTGCCTGAAGTTTGACGCAAACGGTTTGAGTCGGGAATTCTATTGGGACATTCCACTGGCAGACAATCCCGTCAGCCCGCGTCATATTGACGAATGCTGCGATGACCTGCTGCAAATGATGCGAGATTCCGTTCGGCGGCAACTTCGCAGTGACGTGCCCGTCGGTGTGTTTCTCTCTGGCGGAATTGATTCCAGCGTGATCACGGCATTGGCGGCGCAGGAATCGTCGCGCCGATTGCACAGTTTTTCCATTGGGTTCGATCAACCCAGTTACGATGAATCCGTTCATGCGCGTCGTGTCGCTTCGCTCTTCGGCACGGAGCATCACGAGGAAGTAATGACGTTGCAGCAGGCGACGGATTTGTTTCCCCAAGTGATGAGGTTGCTCGACGAACCTTTTGCCGACCCTTCCATTTTCCCCACGTATCTGCTCAGCCAATTGGCCGCCCGGCATGTCAAAGTGGTTTTAGGCGGCGATGGCGGCGACGAATTGTTCGCGGGCTACCCGGCATTCCAGGCGCACAAGGTGGTGGAGAAACTTTCGGTCCTGCCGGTCGGATGGCGCGAATGGCTTGGCCGTCTGGCCCGGCGGCTGCCAGTTTCCCATCATTATGCGAGCGCCGAATTTCTGATGCAGCAGTTTCTGCGGGGGCTGGGTTTGTCTCCGGAAGTGCGCTTCCTGCTCTGGATGGGGTGCTGTGGCAATTTAGAGAAACGACAACTCTTTTCCACTGACTTGCAACAGCAACTGTTGCGCAGCGATCCTTTTGAAGATATCGCGCGTTACGTCAAGCAGAGCGGTTTAACAGGACATTTTCAGCGGCTTCAGTATTTGTGCATGAAACTCTATTTTCAGGACGATATCCTCGTGAAGGTGGATCGCGCAAGCATGGCACATTCTTTAGAGGTGCGAGTCCCTTACATGGATCGCGATTTGGTGGAATATGTCTGCAGGATTCAACCGTTCTACAAGCTAAAAGGTTTGCAGACCAAATACGTGCTGAAACGCGCGGTACGACGGCTTTTGCCTGACGACATCATTCATCGGCGCAAAGCCGGTTTCATGATGCCGGTGGCAGTCTGGCTGACTCAGGAGATGCGCGGGATAATCGAGGATTTGTGTTCACCGACAGCCGTTGCTGATACCGGTCTGTTTGACGCTGCGTTTGTTCGACAGATGCTTGATGAACATTTTCAACACCGCCGTGATCATCGCAAACATATCTATTCACTGTTGTGTTTCATGGCCTGGTGGCGAAATTACGGATCATAATGCCCACTTCGAGAAAGACTGCAAATCGCAGAGAACCCTCCATGGAGCCGGAGCCGATGTTGAAGGATGGTGCATTGGCGCTTCTGCTGATGGTGACGGTGGTGATGGTGTATTGGCCAGCGCTGCACGGGGATTTTGTGTGGGATGATGACACGCATATTTCTGCCAACCCTACGCTGCGATCATTGAAAGGCTTGTGGGATATATGGTTTCAGCCTGGGGCGACCTGCCAGTATTATCCGTTAAGTTTCACAGGGTTTTGGATTGGCTATCACCTCTGGGGATTAAACCCGCTGGGATATCACCTGGTGACGGTGGTGCTTCACGGAGTGGTGGCAGTGCTGCTGTGGCAGGTGCTCAAGCGGTTGGAGGTGCGTGCCGCCTGGTTGGCCGGGGCAATTTTCGCCCTGCATCCGGTGAACGTGATGAGCGTGGCGTGGATGACGGAACTGAAAAACACGCTGGCCGGGGCGTTGATCCTGGGGGCAGCCTGGGCTTACTCGCGGTTTGCGGGTCTGGGGGTTTATGGAAAAACAACGGTGCGGCCCGGGACTGACTGGCGTTATGGCCTGTTGGCGTTGGCGCTTTTCCAGTTGGCGATGTTTGCGAAGACAGCGGTGAGTTTTCTTCCGGTGACTCTTCTATTGTTGGTTTGGTGGAAGCGTGGGCGCATCACTTGGCGCATTGTGTGGCCGTCACTGGCCATGTTCGGGATTGTTGCGGGAATGGGATTGCTGACGTTGCACGTTGAGCATCTCCATGGAGCAGCAGGCGATGAATTCCGAATGGGCTTGCTGGAACGGGTGTTGGTTTCCGGACGATCATTCTGGTTTTATTTGGGGAAGCTTTTCTTTCCGTATCAACTGACGTTTATTTATGAACGGTGGAAGATCGATGCCGCCGCCTGGTGGCAGTATGGGTATCCGGCGGCGACTTTGGGACTGTTTGGAGGCTTATGGCTGCTGCGAAGACATATTGGCAAAGGGTTTTTTGTAGCACTGCTGCATTTCTACATCACCACCTCAATGCTGGTGTTGATCCAGGTGCTTTACATGATGCGTTATTCGTTTGTGGCCGACCACTGGCAGTATTTTGGCTGCATGAGCGTGTTTGCGGTGGCAGCGGCGGGGATCGCTGGAGCGCCAAGTCGCTTGGGAATGTGGGCCAGGCCTTCGGGAGCAATAATGATAATCGGATTGCTGTTGGTGCTGGCAACGTTAAGCTGGCGGCAATGCGCGATGTATGCCGACGCAGAAACACTCTGGCAAACAACCATCCGCCGGAATCCCAATTGCTCGATGGGTTACATCAATCTTGGCCTGGCTTATTTCCACCAAGGACGGCTGGACGAAGCGATCTTACAATACCAAAAGGTGCTGCAAATTAGTCCCGACGAAGCGGATGCCTACAACAACCTGGGCAACACCTTCCTTCAACAGGGACGGGTAGACGAAGCCATAGCGCACTTCCAAAAGGCACTGGCCATCAAGCCCGATTACGCAGATGCCCACAATAATCTTGGCAGCGCTCTTCTCCAACAGGGACGGCTGGACGAAGCAGTTGCGCATTACCAAAAAGCACTCGCCGTCGAACCCTACGACGCCGATGTCCATGTCAATCTTGGCAACGCCCTGCTCCAACAGGGACGGACGGACGAAGCGGTTTCGCATTACCAAAAGGCATTGGCCATCAAGCCTGACTATGCCGAAGCCCACAACAACCTTGGCAACGTCTTTCTCCAACAGGGACGGCTGGACGAAGCAGTCGCGCATTACCAAAAAGCACTCGCCATCAAACCCGACAACGCAGATATCCATGTCAATCTTGGCAACGCCCTGCTCCAACAGGGACGAATGGCGGAAGCCCTGTCGCATTATCAAAAAGTACTGACCATGAAACCCGACGACGCCAATGTCCAAAATAAACTGGCCTGGGTGCTAGCCACCGACCCGCGGGTTTCGTTGCGAAATGGCAATCAGGCAGTTGAACTCGCCCAAAGAGCGAATCAGCTTACCGGTGGTGAAAATCCGGTCATTCTCTGCACGCTGGCGGCAGCCTGCGCCGAAGCCGGGCGGTTTCCTGAAGCGGTGGCAACCGCGCAACGCGCCTTGCCATTGGCCGAGGCGCAGTCAAACCAGGCACTGGCCGATGATCTCCGATTAGAGATGAAGCTCTATCAAGCACGCGTCCCATTCCATAGCCCTGAACAAACCTCTTCGGCCCACGCATCCCCGTGATCTGAAGCCGAGGCAAAAGACCACGCCGGGAAAGTTCAGCGCTTCTTCGCCGAAGCCGCGAGCGACACTGGCGGTAAAGGCCATCGTCTTCAACACCATCACCGTGTCCGACAGCATTTCGATGGCATAGAGCCGGTTTCGGGGGCTTCCCTGTTTGCGGCTGCATTCTCTGCCAAGGCAATCAGACAATCCTGTAACCAAACAAGGGCCAGCACCAAACTATCGGAGAATGCCCGAATGGGGCACGAAGATTATTGGACACCGGATCATCCGGTCTTGACTGACCGGAATTTCAGCGCCGCTTCGGTGCGGGACCGGACATGCAGCTTGTCGTAAACATGCCGGAGATGCCAGCGGACGGTCCCGTCGCTCACCCCCACGCGGTGGGCAATTTCCTTGTTGGGAAAGCCTTGGGCCAGCAATTCGAGAATCTCGTGCTCGCGCGGCGAGAGTCCTTCCACATTCGCCGCCGTCGCCGGTGGTTCCTGGAAGGAGGCGATGACCTTGCGCGCGATGTCCCGCGACATGGGCGCCCCCCCTTGCCGGACTTCCTGGACGGCGGAAATAAGTTCCTCCGGCGTACAACGCTTCAGCAGATAACCGCACGCGCCGGCCCGCAACGCCTTGAAAATCCTTTCCGTGTCCTCGTACACGGTCACCATGATGATGTGGAGCGAGGGTATCATCCGTTTGAGTTGGGCGGTGCATTCGATGCCCGAGAGTTTCGGCAATTGAATGTCCATCAGCACGATATCGGGCTGGTGTCGCGGGATGGCCTCCAGTGCCTCCTCCGCCGTCGCACAGGCGCACACGCAACAACACTCCGGATCCGTCTGGACAAACTCCATGAGGCTTTCACGGATTGTTTTGTTGTCCTCAACGATGGCAATTCGGGTCATAAATTATCATTTCGCTGGCACATGGAACCGCACGGTGGTGCCCTTTCCGGCTTCGCCCACAATTTCAAACCGCCCGCCCAGTTTTTTAATGCGCGCCCGCATGTTGTTCACGCCGTCCATTTCCTCGGTGCGGACATTCAACGGCAGGCCGCGTCCGTTGTCGGCGATGATCAGACGCAATTCGCCCTGCTCAACCTTGATGCCCAGCCTGACTTCGGTGGCGCCGGAGTGGCGCACGACATTAGTGAGCGCCTCCTTGAAAACGAGAAACAATTGGTGCCGATGCCGCGAATCCACCGCCAATTCGGCCGAGGCCGGCGGGCCTTCGAGCCGCCAGGTGACGTTCGCCAGTCCCAGGAAACGTTCCGCATAAAGGCAGAAATAACTTACGAGCGAGGCCAGCGAGTCATGGGCGGGGTTCATCGCCCAAACAATTTCGTCCAGGGCCGTGACCATCTCCCGCGCTTTGCCAGCCATCTGATCGAGATACCGGCTTCGCTTTTCGTCAGGGGCGGATGCGGATTTTGCCCGGGTAGCCAGCATGCCGATTTCAGTGATGTCTGACCCGAGTTCATCGTGCAGGTCCTGGGCGATGCGGGCTCGTTCCTGTTCCATCTCCCGCTGGTGTTCCACGCGCTGGCGGTTCTGGATCTGGGTTTTCACTTCGGCGGTGCGCTTCTCGACCTGCCGGTGGAGCTGG
>Ga0187850_10000977_pt1 | contig 33938 bp, 26 predicted proteins | sample June2016WEW_4_15_FD_132436 | JGI IMG/M metagenome (GOLD analysis project Ga0187850, IMG submission 132436) | Peatland microbial communities from SPRUCE experiment site at the Marcell Experimental Forest, Minnesota, USA - June2016WEW_4_150 | ecosystem: Environmental > Terrestrial > Soil >...
GACAGTGGGGTGGACGCGACGCATCCGGACCTGGTGAACCGGGTCTTTGGGGACTCGACCAACAGCTTGATCGACAGGGCCGGGCACGGCACGCACGTGGCGGGCATCATTGCGGGCGACGGGACGATGTCCATGACGGTGACCAATGCCTCGGGTTCGGTCATGCCGGCGACCAACGGTCAATTTCGGGGCAAAGCCCCCGGGGCGAAGCTGTTTTCGATGACGGGCGGCTCCGATTATTACCTGCAGCAGACGGCGGCCAGGACCAACGCCTTGATCTCGAACAACAGTTGGACTTATGGCAACAACGAATATGACCTGGCGGCGGCCAGTTACGATGCGGCCGTGCGCGACACCTTGCCCGACGTGCCCGGCTCCCAGCCGCTCCTGTTTGTCTTCTCGGCCGGAAATGCCGGCGGCGGCAACGACGACGGCACGGGCGGCAACCCGGATAGCATTCAATCGCCCGCCACGGCCAAGAACGTGATCACCGTTGGCGCCCTCGAGCAGTGGCGCAACCTGACCAACCCCGCCTGGGCAGCCACGACCAACGGCACCGTGACCTGGCAGACCAACCAGCCCTGGCTCGAACTGACCGCCGCCAGCAATCGCATCGCCGGCTTCTCCAGCCGCGGCAATGTCGGTATCGGTGTCGAAGGCGATTTCGGCCGCTTCAAACCTGACCTGGTGGCGCCCGGCGTCTTTGTCGTCTCCGCCCGTTCTCAGGACTGGGACCAGGGGGCCTACTACAGTCCGGCCAACCCGTGGCTGGTCTTTTCCAACTTTGGCAACGCGTTCCTGGTGCTCAGCAATCTCAACCAGACGCTCGGCGGGCCGCCGGGCTGCTACCGGTATGAATCGGGCACGAGCCTGGCGGCGGCTGAGGCGGCCGGCACGCTGGCCCTGATGCAGGAGTTTTTCCAGCAGCGTCTGCACCGCACCAACAGCCCGGCCCTGCTCAAGGCCTTGCTCATCAACGGCGCCCGCTCCCTCGGCGGCCCCTCCGATTTCTGCGTCACCAACCGCCTCAATTCCCAGGGCTGGGGCCAGCTCAATTTGCCCACCAGCCTGCCCGGCATTTTAACGAACCTCAATTCCGCCCCTGCCGCTTCCTCGATCTGCCTCTTTGACCAGGACCTGGCCGAAGCGCTCGCCACCGGCCAAAGCCGCACGCGCTACCTTTCCGTTGCGCCACAGGCCCGCTCCCTGCCCCTGCGCGCCACGCTGGTCTGGACCGACCCGCCGGGCAACCCTGTCGCCGGCGTCAAACTCGTCAACGATTTGGACCTCATCGTCACCAACCTCGACACCGGCGAGGTCTTTTTCGGCAATGACATCCCGCCAGGCTCCGTTTCCAATCGGCCCTGGGACCCCCGCACGCCGCCGAACCTGGACCTGATGAATAACGTGGAGAACGTCTATCTCGCTGCGCCCTTGGGGGCGAACTACTCCCTCACCGTCAGCGGGCGGCGCGTGAATGTGAACGCGGTCAGCGCCCAGACCGATCAAGTGGCGCAGGACTACGCCTTGGTCATCTCGAGCGGCGACGGCGAAATCACCAATGCCCTCACGCTGGTGGCCGCGCCGATAGCTGCCGCCAACGTTCCGCTCCTGACGGTGCTCACCAACCTGTGGCCCGCCAGTCCCACCGATGCCGGCGCGCTCCTGCTGCGCCAGCAGGTCGGCGCCAACGCCCCGCTGGCCGGCACCCAGACCGTGCCCTTGAGCACCGGCAACGGCGTCATCACTCTCGGCACGACCAATCAATGGCATTTTTATCTCCTGACCAACGACACCGCTTTCACCAATGCCGCCTTTCTCACTTTTCTGCCGCCGACCCTCTCGGTCTCCGGCCTCGGCGCGACCGGCGGAATCAACCCTGTTAGCGCCATCCGGCCCGAGGCCGACATTGACCTGTATGTCTCGCAGGAATCCGGGCTGACCAATCTCGACCCGCAGGTCGTTGGCCGGGCGGACAAGTCGCTGGGGCGTGGCGGCGCTGAGGCAATCGTTTACACTAATGCGTCTCCAGGCGTCTATTACATCGGCGTTAAATCGGAATCCCAGCAAGCAGCCGAGTATGGTCTCCTGGCGGTCATCAGCCAGTTGCCTTTCAGTCAGTGGGACCCCAACGGCAACCTGATCTTGCGCGGCGTGCCGGCGCCGGTGCCAATACCCGACGCTACGCCCCAAGGACCGGGCCGCGCCTGCGTGCTGGCCATCGCGCCAGGGCCAATCCCGCTTCACCGCGTGATCGTCACCAACACCCTCACCCATGAAATGATGGGTGACCTGGCCGGCGCCTTGACCCATCTCGCAACGGCCGTCGTCCTGAACAACCACTCGACCAACCTCTCCGTCGCCGGCCAAACCTGCATTTACGACGACAGCGGCCAGGGCGATGTCCCGGGCGCACAACCCCCGGACGGACCGGGCACCCTGCGTGATTTTGCCGGCCAACTGGGAGACGGGCAGTGGCTCCTCACCCAAGTGGATACAGTGCCCGGCCAGGTCGGCGCCAACGACAGCCTTTGGCTGTTCCTGGAGGCGCAACCCGACCTGTCCAACGGCCTTGCCGTGGCTCTCCTGCCCGGCGCCTGCCGCGAGGACCGCCTCGAGGTGCCGCCCGCAGCCACCAACCTGACCGCCGCCGTTTGCCTCCTCTCCGGAACCGGCCCGGTCGCGATGCAACTCGGCCCGGTGGGCGCCAGTGACAGCCTCTCGACCCTGGTGGCCTCCAATTCGGCCGGTTTGCTCGTGCTCGACAAGACCTTCACCCCGCCCCTGAACCCCGGCCATTATGTCCTTCGCCTTTGCAATCAAGGCCCCGACGCCGTCACGGTGAGCAATTTCGCCGCCCTGGCGCTCGATCCCAACGGCGTCGCCGCCGTCACGTTCACCTCCACCAATCAGGTCCCCATTGCGGACGACGCCGTTTCTTACGCCAGCCTTTACGTCGACCGCAACGCCCCCATTGTCTCCGTCGATCCCGGCGTGCGCCTCAGCCACCCGCGCGTCTCGGACCTCGTGCTGCATCTGGTCAGCCCGAGCGGCACCCGCGTCCTGCTGGACGAGAACCGCGGCGGCGCGAGCACCGCCGGCCTGGGCCTCAATGTCATCGTGACCAACAGCACTCCCGTCTCCTCTTCCGGCGGCCCGGCCGCTTCCACGAATGTCGTGGATACCGGCCAGACCAACGGCACGATCGCGATCGCTTACGACTTTTTTCTCGTGCCGGACACCATGCACGTCTATTACGCCGGCCATCTCATTTTCGACTCCGGCCTGGTCAGCTTCAGCGGCGCGACAAACCTCAACTACGGCCCGGGCCCCGACACCACCGTCACTATCATCATGAACGAAGGCGGCAGCTTCGATACGAACACCTTCTGGCAATACACCGTCACCGCCACCGGACCCGGCCTAATCTATGCCACCTTCACCGAGGACACCAACCTGACTGCCACGCCCATCAAGTTCGCCCCGGCCCCGTTCACCAACGTCTCGCCCGTCACCGTCGGCGGCGTGGTCTCGAATGGGATTTTCTTCCTGCCGGAGGAATCGCTGGCCAAACTCGCCGGCGAATCGGCGCTGGGCCAATGGCAGCTCGAGCTCGAGGACACCCGCGCCGGCGCGACCAGTCCACCACCGGTGCTGCTGAGTTGGCGGCTCACTTTTGTGTTCGCCGATACTTACCCCACGCCCATCCCGTTGTTGCATCACCAGGCCCGAACCAATACCGTCGGCCCGGGCAGGCTCCAATACTTCACCCTGGACGTTCCGCTCTGGGCCAATTTCCTCACCAATTCGCTGCTCCGGGCCAGCACTAACGTCAACCTGCTCTTTAATCAGTCCCAGCCCCCCAGCGGCACCAATGCGCCCGGCGATTTCACCTTGCTGGCTCACTCGACGGCCGGCAGCGCCATTCTCTGCCGGGCCCAGGGCCAACCGCCCCTGGTCCCCGGCACGACCTGCTACCTCGGCGTCCAGAACACCAATGCCGTCCCCGTCAGCTTCGCCTTCGAAGCCGATTTCGATGTCACCGTCCTGGCTAATGGCCTCCCCCTGACCGCCAGCATCGGCGCCGATGCCCCGCCGCGTTATTTCGCTTACGATGTCTCCCCGCAGGCCACCCTGCTCGCCTTCGAACTGCTGGACCTGAGCGGCAATGCCGATCTCTACGCTGAATACGGCCTCCCTTTCCCCGCCCCCGCCGGCGGCTTCGACTACGCCAGCGCTAACCCCTCGACCAACGACGAGCAAATCCTGGTGACCGCCGATTCTGCTCCCGTCCCCCTCGCCCCGGGCCGGTGGTATCTGGGCGTTTTCAACGCCGACACCAACACCGTGGCCTACACCATCCTGGTGCGCGAGTTCACGGTCTATGGCACCAACATCGTCATCAGCGACAGCGACTACCAGCTTTCCGCCAACGCCCTCTGCATCCCCTGGTTCTCCTGGCCTGGACTCTACTACTACGTCGAGGGCGCGACCAACCTGAGCGGCACAAACTGGAGCCTGCTCTCCCGCACGATCGCCGCTACGGATTATCAAACCTCCTTCTGCGTCCCCATGCCGTCTCCCTACCAATGCTTCTGCGTCCAGCAGGGCATGGCCCCCGGCACCAACCTCCCGCCCGTGAGCATCACCGGCGTCGCCATCGCCCCCACCGGCATCCAATTGCAGTGGCAGGCGCCCGCCAACGGCCTGTTCCAGGTGCAGTGGAGCCCCTCCCTCGCCCCACCAGCCTGGTCCACCATCCCCGGCGCGATTACCTCGCCCACCGGCGTTTTCTCCTTTCTGGATGACGGCTCCCAAACCGGCGGCCTGGACGTCTTGCGTTTCTACCGCCTCTTGCAGTTGCCTTAGAGCCTTCTTGAACGCTCCTTGGAATAAATCGCAACGGCCTTAGGGATGAACATCCTTCTCCTCGGTGGCACCGGCAATATCTCGGCCGAGTGCGCCGCCTTGCTGCACGAGCGCGGCCATGAAGTCACGCTCCTGAGCCGCGGCCGCCGTCCGACGCCCCCCGGCTGGCGCGCCTTGCAGGCCGACCGCCAAGACCTGCCGGCCATGCGCGCCGCCCTCAAGGGCCTTGCGCCGGACGTCGTGGTCAACTTCCTCGGCTACGAGCGGTCCGACGTGGAACTGGACTTCGAGTTGTTCCACGACGCCGTGCGCCAGTATGTCTTCATCAGCTCCGCCAGCGTCTATGCCAAGCCACCCCCGCGGTTGCCGCTCACCGAGGAGGCGCCGCTGGGCAATCCCTGGTGGGATTATGCGCTCAAGAAACTGGCCTGCGAGCAATGGCTCCGGCAGCGCTGGCAAGAAGCCGGTTTCCCGGTGACCATCGTGCGACCGTCCCACACCTACTCCAAACGCTGGGTCCCCAATGCCCTGTCCAGCGCCAGCTACACCTTCGCCGCCCGCCTCGAGCAGGGCAAACCCGTCTTCGTGCATGACGACGGCCAAACGCCCTGGACCTTGACTGCCGCCGCCGATTTCGCCGTGGGCCTGGCCGGGCTGCTGGGCCGAGCCGACGCCTTGGGCCAGTCCTTCCATATCACCAGCGAGGAAGTGCTCACCTGGAACCGGATTTACGCCGAGATCGCCGACGCCCTGGGCGCGCCGCCCCCGGAGATTGTCCAGGTGCCGACCGATTTCATCTGCCAGGTCGCGCCGCGCCTGACCGGCACGCTCAAAGGCGACAAGGCCCACCCCGGGGTGTTCGACAACTCGAAGATCAAACGGTTCGTCCCCGAGTTCCACTGCCGCAAACCGTTCCGCGCCGGCGTCCGCGAATCCGTGGCCTGGCTGCGCGCCCATCCCGACCAGCAGCACCTCAACCCGCAACTGGACGTGGAAATCGAAACCGTCATCGCCGCCTGGCGCGCCACCTGAAAAACCAGGGGGCACGGAAAACATTGGACGCGCCCCTGGCAACGGGCAGGAACCGGCTCCTGGCCGGGCCCGAACCGAAGCGGCGCCGTCAGTCTGGCATTCACCGGGTGATAGCTTTGGCACGTTTTGGGCGGGAGGCCAAAGGCTCCATTGGCTGTATTGGCTGTATTGGCTGTATTGGGAATTTTGGCGGTTTTTTTCGAAACTATTCGTGCGAACCGCTCACTGAATTCCCTAACACCCTCTTTCAAGTCGTTCAACGCTTCAACCTTTCCCAGCCTCATCCCCCCAACGACCTCGCGTCACTCACATCGCCCTTGTTGAACTGGACATAGGCCTCGGTCAAATCGGCCGCATACATCAGCGCGCTGGCGTGGCCGAGGTTCAGGTTGATGTGCAGGTCGAATTCCCTCGGGGCGACCGCGGCGCAAAGCTCCTGGAAAACCGCCCCGGTCGGCTGACCGTCCTTGAGGCTCCACAGGACCTGCCGGCTGCCGGGAGCGCTGTAGCCGATGTCCACCTTCTCTTCGACCACGGTTGCGGGGCTGTAGCCCAGGGCGGCCATGATGCGGCCCCAGTTCGGGTCGCCGCCGTGCCAACTGGTCTTGACCAGCGCGCTGTTGGCCACCGCCCGCGCCGCCGCGTCCGCTGCTGCAAACGACTTTGCCCCCTTCACCCGCACCGTCACAAAGCGCGAGGCCCCCTCCCCATCCCGCACTACCATTTTCGCCAACTCCAGGCAGACCTGACTCAACGCCGCCTCAAACACCGCGAACTCCTTGGACTGCTGCCTGCTCCTGACTTCGGACTTCGGACCCGCCGCCAGTCCATTCGCCAGCAGCAGCACCGTGTCATTCGTGCTCAGGTCGCCGTCCACGGTGATGCGATTGAAGCTCTTGGCGACCGCTTGCTGCAAGGCCGCCTGGAGCGCCTTGGCCGCGAGCGCGGCGTCCGTGGTGAGGAAGCAGAGCATGGTGCCGTGGCGCGCCGCCGCCGCCGGGCGTTTGCCCGTCGCACTCATCCCCGGCTGTATCATCCCCGCCCCTTTGCAGAGGCCGCCCAGGCGGACCGTCTGGCCGCCGAGCTTGAATTGCACCGCGAGTTGTTTCGGCCGGGTGTCGCTGGTCATCATCGCCTCCATCGCCTGGTCCGCGTGGTGCGGCGTGGCGCCCAACTCGACCGCCCCCTCGATGATCCCGGCGCGCACGTTGTCCATCGGCAGGGTCACGCCAATGCGGCCGGTCGAGCCGACCAGCGCCAGGCCCGCCGGCAGGGCGAGCGCCTGCTCCGTGAAGCGAACCATCTCCAGCGCGTCTCTCAATCCCTGCTGGCCGGTGCAGGCATTGGCATTGCCGGAGTTGACCACGATGGCCTGGGCGCCGCCCCGCTTCACCCGCTGGCGGCACACTTGCACCGGCGCCGCGCAGGCCTGGTTGGTCGTGAACATCCCCGCCACGCGCGCGGGCACGTCGGAGACTATCAACCCCAGGTCGCGTTTGCCGCCCTTTGCCGACCCCTGACCCGTGCCCAGCCGCTTGATGTCGCAAAAAACCCCCGACGCGCGAAAACCCCGCGGGGCCACGATGGAACCGGGTATCTCAGTCAGTTTGGTGTTCATGGAGTGGTGGGGTGGTGGCGCGATCGAGCGGCGGCGAGGCCCCCGCTCCCAGCCCTAATTACCGCGCCAGCCAAAAGTGTTCGGACACGACCCACATAGGCGACAGAGAATAGTTAACAGCCAATCAACCCTGCCGGCACGCAGACTCTTGAACGAACCTTTAACTCAGTTTAACTCATTCAACTTGTTTAACGCTGCAACGCTTCAACGTTTGGGGCCCCATTGCGCGTCGGCGAAATCCAGAAACACCTTCCAGTCATCCGCGGTCATGGAGTGCTTTCCTGCGCGGATGTAATAGCCCAGGGGGCTGCTCACGAGTTGGCCGGGCGGGGGCATTTCCCGGGCGGCCAGGCCCGCCACCCCCAGGAACCGATAGACCGGGTCGGCGGCGCGGAGCACGTCGAACTGGCCCCCCGGGTTGGCCCATTGGTCCTCTTCTGCCGCCGAAAACAGCACCGGTCGCGGCGCGCACAGCGCCACCAGGCAATTCTGGTCGAAGGGCAACCGCTCGGGCGCGTGGTTGAACTCCTTGAAACGCGCGTTGAACCAATGGGGGAAATGGTCGTTGATCGCCTGGACGGATTCGCCGACCTTGCCGCGGCTCGGGGCGGAGCCGCCGCAGCCGGCCTGGTGCGGGAAGGCCAGGGCGATGCGCTCGTCGTAGGCCGCCGCCAGCAGCGCGGTCTTGCCGTTGCGCGAATGGCCCAGGGCGGCGATGCGGTGCGCGTCGAGGTCGCGGTCGGTCACGAGATAATCGACGCACCGCTGGAAGCCCCAGGCCCAGGCGGCGATGGTGCCGCGGTCGGCGGCTTTGTTCTTCGCCAGGTCGCCCCCGGCCAGCCAGGCATAAACCCCGCTGCTCACCTCGGCGCGGTCCGAATCCACGTCGCCGCTGTAAAACGCCGCCAGGGCGTAGCCGCGGCGCACGATTTCAGCCAGCGGCCAGTCGGCCGCTTGCGCGCCGCGCCCGGCCTCCGTGGCGGTGTGGTTGGTGCACCCCTTGCACCAATCGGCCATCCAGGTGCGCGGCAGCGGCACGCGCCGATCGGGGGTGAGCGCGTGGTTGCCGCAAAAGTCCATCGCCAGGAACACCGGCGCCGGGCCGCGCCGCTCCTTGGGCGTCACCAGCATCAAATCGATGCGCGGCGCGTTGGTCGCCGGGTCGCTCTCCAGCGTCACCAGCCTGAGCGTCGCCTGGCCGTCCAGGAAATCGCCGTATTGGCCCTCGACCTTGGCCCGCAGGTGCGCCGGGGCCGGTGGCATGGCCCCGTACATGTAATGCGCGAACAGTGCCTTGAGTTCCGGCCGGCGCTCCTTGAACCACTGCGCCTTGGTGGAGACCCTCCGGCCGTCCAGCATCACCAGCGGGTCCGGCAGCCCGGGCTGCGGCGGCAAGGACGAAAGGTCGGGCCACGAGCGCGGCGCCGGCGAGGTGGCGCAGCCGGCCAGCAGCCACGCGGCCAGGGCGGGCGCCGCCGCCTCAGCCCAGCGCCGCCGCCATCGCCGCGCCGGCACATCGGCACGGGGCCCCGCTGGTCCCCTGGCCCCCGGAGCTCCTGGTCCGCGCGCCTGCGGTTCATGGTTCCTCACTTTCGTGGTCCCTTCTTTATGCGATTTCATATCTGGGTCGTCGTGGCTGGAGAAGCTAACCGTCTGTCCCGCCCTTCTGCAAGAGTGGACTTCGGTTTACATTTGGGGCCGGGGCGGTTACTTTTCCGGCGTGCTGAACGACTATGCCATTGCGGGGCACTGGCCCGGGGATTTCCAGGAGACGGGCCTGCAGCAATGGGCGGAGAATTTGCGCCGCCGGTTGCGCGCGCCGGCGGTGTCACTGGGGCTGGTCTTTATGGCGCCGCGGTTCTTCCCTTACGCCCAGCAGGTCCTGGAAATCCTCCGCGTCCACGCCCGCATTCCGCTGCTGGTCGGTTGCTCCAGCCAAAGCCTGATCGTCGGTTCGTTCGAGGTCGAGCAAGACGCCGGGCTGGCCCTTGGCCTCTATTGGTTGCCCGGCGCCCAGCTCGAGGCCTTTCATTTCACCCAGGCACAGGTCGAGGCCTCCCGCCCCGGCTACTGGGGCTTGCAAAACGGCGTGCCCGCCAACCAGACCAACGGCTGGCTGGTATTTATTGACCCGTTCCATCTCGACAGCGAGGCCTGGCTGCGGACCTGGAACGAGGCCTACGCGCCGCTGCCGGTCATGGGCGGCCTGGCCAGCGGCGATTTCAGCGAGCAACTTACCCAGTTGTATTTGAACGGCGACCTGTTCGAAGAAGGCGGCGTCGCCATCTCCTTCGGCGGCCAGGTCAAGCTCCTGGGCATGATCTCCCAGGGCTGCACTCCCATCGGCGAGACCTGGACGCTCACCAAGGTGGAGCAGAACATCATTCACGAGATCGGCAACCGCCCCGCCTACGACGTGCTGGCGGAGACCTTCAACCAACTGCCGCCCGAGGAACAACAAAAGGCCCGCGGCAACCTGTTCATCGGCCTGGTGGTGAACGAGTACCGGGATGAGTTCCAGCGGGGCGACTTCCTGGTTCGCAATTTGATCGGGGTGGACCCGCGTTCCGGGTGCATCGCCGTCTGGGCCCTGCCGCGCCTGGGGCAGACGGTCCAGTTCCAGCGCCGCTCGGCCGCCGCGGCCACCGAGGACCTGCACCAATTGTTGACGCGGGTGCGGCAGCAGTTGGCCCACGCCACCCTCTACGGCGGCTGCCTTTGCTGCTGCAACGGCCGCGGCCAAAACCTCTTCGGCCACCGCCATCACGATGCCCAGATGATCCAGCAACAGCTCGGTCCCATGGGTCTGGCGGGCTTCTTCTGCAACGGCGAAATCGGCCCCGTCGGCCCGAAAAACTTCCTCCACGGCTTCACCGCCTCGCTCGCGCTCTTTGTCCAGAAGTGAGCCGGCCGCGGGGCGACACAAAAACCTCAGGGCCGCGAATCCGCGCCGCCGGGGCTTTGAGGTCGAGGACTGCGTCCGCTCCCGGACGACTGGTTCAAGCGCCGAGTACGTCAGCGTATTTATGAAACGGCCCACTAAGCCTTGGCTGGCGCCATGGACGACCATCATTTTTGTCAATCATCGGTCCAGGTTTTTCGATTGGCGCGGGCGGGCGGAAATGTGTGAAACTTGCAGGAGCAAGCACTCTGTGCTGCTAGAGTCGAACATGCTCGCAAGCGGAGAAAGGATCAAGTTATGAAGTCTAAGACGGCTCGGAACGCGGTGCTGGCGCTGGTCGGTTTGCTGGCCCTGACCATTTATATTCTCGCCTGCACTTCGTTCAGCCCGGATGACACGAAAGTGCTTTACCCGACCTTCGGCGGGACCAACGGCGCGGTGGGCGTGGCGGTGTATGAGCGGGAATCGGGGCGAAGCGAATTGCTGTTCGTGCCGGTGGTGTTCGAGGAGGCCGAGGGCCAGGCCGCCGCGCCGCAGTTGCTGCGGTCGCAGTGGCTGGCCGACGGCCGGCGCGTCCTGGTCGCCTGGCCCGGAGAAAAGAACAGCGACTTGCTGAACCTGGTTTTAATCCCCTGGGGCTCGCGCGGGCCGGTCAAGCTTTTCAGCCTGCCCAAAGTCAAGGACGCCGGCGCGATGTTGCTCATGCCGCTGCCCGTGGCCGGAGACCGCGTGTTGATCATGGAATCCCGCCAGCAGGTTGCCCGGCTCGACCTCAAGACCGGCGGCCTTGCGCGCCACTCGCTGGGGGATGAGAAGTCGGAGTTTTCACTCTACCCGGCCGCCGCGGACCAGGGGGCGTTCTACCTCCAGGAACGGAAGGAACCGGAGCGGAGCCGGGTTTTCGGCCGGCTGGAGCCGGACAGTTTCGCCTTGACCCCGCTGGTGACGTTCACCAACGAGCCCGCGGACGGCTCATTCTTCACCTACGACGAGCAGGGCAAACGGGTGGCCTTCGTGGAAAAAGGGCCGGGGAGCGGCCTCCAGCTCGTCGTGCGCGAGCAGGGCAAACCGCCGCTGACCCGCCCGCTGGAAACCGAAGGGGAAGAGTTGGGATTCGGCAACGCCGTGTTCTCCCGCAAAGGCGACACCCTGCTGGCCTCCTGCCAAAAGAAGAAAGCGGGCGCCGCCCTCGCCTCTTACAGCCTGCTCGAAATCCCGCTCGGCGCCGCGCCCGTTCGCGAGACCGTGCTCATTCCGGCCCTGGAGACGAAAGATGAGGGGGTCGCCTTCTATTTCCAGGTGGGCGTCTCCCATGACGGCAAGACCGCCGCCGCCGCCTCCACCTACCTCGCCTGCGCCGCCACCAAGGACTTTAAACCCGAGGATTGCGCCCTGTTCTTCGTGGATTTGAGCGATGCCAAACGGAAAGTGACCAAGGTGCCGATTCCCCTCCCGGCCGAACGTTCCGCGCCGGGTGGCAGGTGAAGCGGAAACCAGCCGTAGAACCACCAACTGAGTCTTCACCATGCTTGAGTTTCTCGGTCATTGGTTTGGCCTGCTGTGCGGGCAAGACCCGGACCACACCTGGGCGCCGGGCGGGTTGCTGCTGCCGTGCTGCCAGCGCTGTCTGGGCCTCTATGTCGGCGCCGGCATCGCGGCCTGCCTGCATTGGCGGCTCAGGCCGAGCTTGAGCGGCCGATTCCTGGAAACGCATGGGCTCTTTCTCCTGCTGATGGCGCCTTTGGGGTTTCACTGGCTGCCGCAAGGACCCGTCCCGCGGACCGTCAGCGGCGTGTTGTTCGGGTTCGGGGTGGCGACGTTTTTGTGGTTGCCGGTGAGCGCCTGGGCAGCTTCTACGATCTTTGCACCGCGCAGAGGGACCAGGCACCGGGCCGAACTGACTCAGGCTCAAAGCCAGTGTGCCCACCCCCGGGCCTTCCCCGCCCCGTCGTGCCGTTACGCCATCGCCTTGGCTGCGACCCTGGTGCTGACGCCGCTGCTGGCGGCGCTGGGCGGGACTCCAGCCGCTTACGCCCTGTCAGGTCTGGCCCTCGGCGGCGCAGCCGCTCTCGCCCTGCTGACCCTGGCCAACACCGCCCTCTTCCTCTCCGGGGCCATCCACCTCCACCGCCGCCTCAAACCCCCTTCGGCCTGGCAAGGGACGAGTGAGACCAGGCAACCAGGTAACTTCGCAGCCAGGTAACCATGTCCGATCTCTTCCTGTTCGTGCGTCCGCCGCGCCCCTTGTGGCCGTTTAACAGCCCGGCCAGCGCCTTCTGGCCGCCGCTGGCCTTTGCTTCCCTGGCGGCGATGTTGCGGGAGCAGGTACGCGATTTGCGCGTCGAGATCCTGGATGCGCCGGCCTTGGCCATGGGCTGGCGCACGCTCGAGGCCGAAATCCATCGGCGCCGGCCAGCCTTTGTCGGCATCGGCGAGGAGGCGGTCAGTTGTGTGGAAGGGCTGCGGCTGGCGCGGCTGGCCAGGGCCGGCGGCGCGCGGGTCATCGCCGGGGGTTGCTTTTTTGGCCAGCTCGCGCCCCAGGCATTGGCGACCGGGCTGATTGACGTGGTCGTCCACGGAGAAGGCGAGTTGACACTTGTGGAACTGGTGCAGGCGTTGCGCGGAGGCCCTGGGGAAGCCTTGGCCAAAGTGGACGGGATTTCGTTCCGGGCAGGCGGGTCAGAGGGCGCGGTGGTGACCACGCCCCCGCGCCAACTGCTCCCGGACCTGGATGCCCTGCCGCTGCCCGCGTACGACCTGCTGCCGGTCGAGCGCTACGGCGCCCGGAGCCTCAACCACCCCCGCCTGGCCGCCGTCGAGCTGGGGCGCGGCTGTTTCGGGTGCTGCGACTTTTGCGTGCTGTGGCGGCAGATGGGACGGTTCACCGGCGGACGGCTGGTGCCCCATCTGCGCGTCAAGTCCCCCGCGCGGATGCTCGAGGAGGTCCGCCTGCTGGTGCGCCGCTATGGCCGGCGTTACCTGGGCTGGGTCGACCCGTGCTTCAATGCCGACGCGCGCGCGCCGGGCCAAGTGGCGGAACTGATGCTGCGCGAGGGCCTCCGCGTGGGGCAGAGCGCCTGGGTGCGCACCGATGCGCTGGTGCGCGATGCCCGCTCGGGCGCGCTGGCCAGTTGCGTGCGCGCCGGCCTCAACGAGGTCTATCTCGGCATCGAACGCGCCGACGCCGCCAGCCTGGCGGCCCTGCACAAGACCAGCGGCGTGGCCGAGGCGCGGGCCGCCCTGGAAATCCTGCGCGAGCAGTTCCCGGCGGTCCTGGCCATCGGCTCTTTCATTTACGGTCTGCCCGGCGACTCGCCCCGCGCGGTGCGGGCCATCCACCGGCTGGCCATCGAACTGGGGCTGGACCAGTTTTTTTTCATCCCGCTGACGCCGCTGCCCGGCACGCAGGGATGGCGTGCCGAGCTTTGGGACCCCACCGGCGAGCGCTTTCGGGAATTCAACTTCCTGCCCACTGGACGGCCCCATGGCCGCTACGCGGCGCTGGAACGGGCCTTGCTCTTCTCACTGCTCTGCAACTGGCCCCCGGCCCGCCTGCGCAGTTGGCGGCAACGGCTTTTCTGCGGCGATGCCCGGAAACGCCGCGTGCACCGGCGGCTGCAGACCCGCGCCGCCCGCTTCCACCTCGGCCGCCTGCTCAACCGCGCCCTGGGCGGAGGCGATGACCTGGGCCTGGTCTTTCCGCGGTGGTACGAGGGGTGAGGGCAGGACCGGAGACCGGAGCCAGGCAAGACGCCGGCCAGGCTTCAGTCGACCACCGGCTCGCTGCCGTCGACCATCTTCACTTTATTGTGGAGGAAGTATTCCCTGGTCAGCGCCTTGACCAGCCGCTGGCGCTGGTCGTAGAGGCGTTTGAGCTTGCGCGGCTTGTGCTTGGCCAGCGCATAGTGCGTCAGCAGCGGCAGGGCAATCGTCGTGTCCGTGTAGCAGACGACCGCGTCGGGGAGACGTTCCGGGGCCACCTTGCCCCAGCTCACCGCCTCGCTCGGCGTGGCGCCCGACAGACCGCCGGTGTCGGGCCGGGCATCGGTGACCTGCAGGAAGTAGTCCTGGCCGAATTCCTTGATGCGGAGGACTTCCTGGATTTGCGGTTCGGTCTGGAGCATGAAGTTCTTGGGACTGCCCCCGCCCCAGAGCACGACCGCGCTCTTGCCGCCGGCGCGCTTGGCCGCCAGCACAAAGGCCGTGGTTTCGTTGACATCGATGGACGGGTTGAGGCGGAGCCGGTTGCCGCGCAATTCGACGCCGGCCACGTTCATGCCGATGGTCGAGTCGCCCGGGGACGAGGTGTAACAGGGCACGCCGGCGCGGTAGGCGGCGGCGAGGACCGAGAGGTCCTTGAGGCGGGCCTGGCGTTCCCATTGGGCGCAATGCTGGCCCAGCAGGTAGTGCAGTTCCGCCGTGCCCATCTCCTTCTGAAACTCGGGCTGGACCAGCAGGCGGCGCAGGACCTCGTCGGTGGCCATCAGGCAATCGCTGTAGCCCAGCAGCACATCGTAGATGCGCACGATGTCGTTGTTGCGCAGGTCGGTGTCGTCCAGCTTGAAGCTGCCGACGCGCACAGGGTAGTTCAGTGCGAAGTGCAGGTCGTGGTAGAGGTTCGCGCCGGTGGCGACCAGCCAGTCCACGAACCCGGCCTTGATCAGCGGCACGATGCTCGAACAGCCCAGCCCAGCCGGAGTCAGCGCGCCCGCAAAGCTCATGCCCACGGTCACGTCCGGCTCGAGCATTTTCCCGGTGAAAAGCTGGCAGCCTTCCTTGAGCCGCGCCCCATTGTAAGCCAGAAAGGTCTCATCGATCAGGTCCGGGAGCTTTTCCTGGCCGCTGATGTTCCGGGGGCGAATGCGTTTGCCGGACAGGTACTGGTCGCGATGAGGACAATGCGTCTGCTTGAGCCAATCCGGCATTGCGGACACGTCACGCCGCGCTCGCACGTGCCTCTTTTCAGTTCTTGCCATAATTTCGAATCCGATTCTTGGCAGAGACAATACGCAGGAACGACCGGATGCCAATACAAAAACCGTTTGACCAGCCAGCCAGGCCAAGGTAACATTCCCAGCGTCCCTTTCGGAAGGGGGCACAGCAACAAAAGCGACAACAACAACCAAACGAAGCTGTTGCAGGGCTCAGGTGCTTCTCAGCCCCCGGCGGGGGCCTTGCGGCGGATGCACAATAGGAACCAAGATGAAATACAGGATCAAACTCGCAGTGCTCGGGGCATTATTGGCAGCCGGGGTTGCCCAGGCGGCGACCGTGACCACCGTGACCAACTTTGAGCAAACACTCAGCGTCGCGCTGAAGGCCACTATACAGGGTCCGACTACTGCAAACGGCACTACTGTCACCACCGCCTCGGTAGCGACAAAGGACGTGATTAAGGCGCTGGGCAATGCGCTTGCCACCAATTTCTCCTCCAAGGCCCAGTTGCTGGTCATTACCCCTACTAACACTGACAATTCCTCCTACTGGGTTGTCCGGGACGTCGTGAACAAGGCGAACGTTGACACCACGGTGAGCGACAGCTTTACGGGCGGAAGATTGGGCAGCAAGGTGAAGAGCTCCAAGGTTTCCAACGGGAAAACCACCGGCACCACATACCAAATCCGCGACCTGGGGTTTCAACCCCCGAGCATGAGCCCGAGCTTGAGTTTCGACCTGACGATTTTTATCACCGAAGCGATCCCGACGGGAACGATCAGTGCCTCCGGCGTCGGCACTGGTACGGTTGGCGCCAATGAGGCGGTCTTCAAAGGCACGTTCAGCGCGTCCGCGTACAAGGCCGTGAAGGTCAAGCTGTAGGCGCCAGGTCAGTAGTAATAGTGCTTGCGCTCGGACCAGGGAGCGGCAACTGGCCGCCCCCAGCCGGTTCTTTTGCCTGCTGGCCGAGGTCTTGGTAACGCTCCTGCAAAGCCAGTGCGGTCTCGTGCAGCCGCGCCGCCAAGGCCTTGGGCCTCACCACGGTGGCATGAGCGCCCCAACTCAGGACCCATCGTTCCGCCTCCTTAAGGCTGCCCAACCGCATCCGCAGTTGAATCTGGCCGCCCGGTATTTCGGTCAACTCCTGGCTTGGGTGCCAGCGCCGGCCCCGCACCAGGTCCGCCGCCCAGGCATCGAAGTCGATGACCAGCTCGTAATCGCCGCGGCCCCTATAGACCTGGAAGGCGCCGCGCAGGTATTCATTGAGATCAAAGTTTCGGGGTTTGACAAAGTGTTCCTCGGTAATCTGAGGCTGGCGCAAACGGTTGAGCAAGAAGGTGCGCAGGTCCTGGCGTTGGACATCAAAGGCGAACAGATACCAGTGGTTATCGATGCAGGCCAGGTGGTAGGGATAGACTCGCCGCCGGCGGGCCTTGGGGGCGCCGAAGTTGCGGTAGAGGAAGGCCAGGCCCCGGCGCTGCTGCAAGGCGCGCGTGATGATTTCAAAGGCCTCCAGGTCGGCGTCCCCAGGGGCGAAGGGCCGGAAGGAAAGCAGCTCCTCCAGGTTGCCCAGCGTGAAGCGGAGGCGCTGATCGAGTTGGCCGGTGAGTTTGCGGAAGGCGGTCTCCAGGGGCTGCTGGAAAGGCGTGCCGTGATACTGGGCGATGGCCTTGTCGGCCACCAGGAAGGCGAACATTTCCGCCTCGGTGATGGAGACCATCGGCAGGTGTTCCACCGGGCAGGTGTAGCAGTAACCGTTGCGGCGGCTGTCGTACTCGATCGGCAAGTCCAGCCGATACTTCATGAAGTCCACGTCCCGCTTGGCGGTGCGGGCGCAAACCTCGAATTCCTCGGCCAGGCGCTGGCAATTGGGGTACTGGCTGTTGGCCAGCAGCTCGTGGATGCGCATCATGCGCTCCCAGGGCGGCCGGGAGTAAACCTGAAGCTGAACCTTCGGCATAAATTCCATTCGCTGGTTCCGGCCTGTTTTGGCCTCTTTGACAGAAAAAGTCAAACCCGCTTCACATTCTCTTAAGGTGGGCTGCGCTAGGCTGCCCGCATGAGAACAAGTCAGAAACTGATTCTGCGGGCGCTCCTCAGCGGCGCCCTTTCCATCCTGGGGAGCGGGGCCGCATACAAAGGAGGGCCGGACCTGACGTCCGCCGCTGCCAATTTCAGGTCCGCCGGCCAGCTTGCCACACTGGCTGCGCCAGGGAACACGGCTGACTCTCTGCCGGCGTCCGGGAGCGCCCGGCGACAGCCGGGCCCGCTTCCGGCCGCGACGAACTCGCCGCGCCGGGAGGCTTCCGCGCCGGCCGCTCCAGCCGCCGTCAACAATGGAACCAAGGCGCTGCGCCTGAACTTCCGCAACGCTCCCTTGAACCTGGTCCTGGAGTACTTCAGCGATGCCGGCGGCTTCATTATCAACTCGCAGACCGAGGTCCGGGGCAATGTGGATGTGTGGAGCAAAGAGCCCGTCACCCGCGAGGAAGCGGTCGAGTTGCTCAACTCCGTCCTCAAGAAGAACGGGTATGCCCTGGCGCGGACGGGCCGCATTCTGACGCTCGTGAGCCTGGCGGACGCGCCACACCAGGACCTCGAGGTGGTGAGCGGCAACAACCCCGAGGCCGTTGAAAAATCCAATGAAGTGATCCTGCAGATCATCCCGGTTCGCTATCTCAGCGCCGGCCAGTTGGTCAACAACCTCCGGCCGCTGCTGCCCGCCGGCGCCTCGCTCTCGGTCAATGAAAGCGCCAATGCCTTGCTCCTGGTGGCCGCCAAAGCCGACATCCGCCGCACGCTCAAGATCGTCGCCGCCCTCGACTCCTCGCTGGCGAGGGCGTCCGCGCTCAAGGTCTTTCAACTGCGCTATGCGGAGGCCAAGCAGTTGGCGACCGTGGTGCAGGAGCTCTTTTCCACGCAGGCCTCCAGCCAAACCAGCGGCGGCAGGGACGCCGGCGCCCAGGGCTCCTTCCCGGGCGGCGGTTTCGGTCCTCCCGGTTTTCCTCAACTGGCTGGCGGGGCCGGCGCCTCGGGCGAGAGCAACGCCGGCGGCGCCGGCCCGGCGAAAGTCGTGGCTGTGGCCGACGAACCGTCCAATTCCTTGATCGTGAGCGCGCCCGCCGACTCGATGACGGCCATTGCCAACCTGGTGCAGCAAATCGACCAGTCCGTCAGCGACATCACGGAACTGCGAATCTTCCCTCTGGCGAATGCCGATGCCGGGGAACTGGCCGACCAGTTGTCGCAACTGTTCCCGGACAACACCGCGAACAGCGGGGACCAGAATCAAATGGGGTTCCGCTTCGGCGGCGGGCCGCCCGGCGCAGACCCCGGCGCCGAACAGTCAGACACCAGTGAGCGAACGAAAAAGAAAAGCCGCATCCTGGCCGTGGCCGATCCGCGCACCGCTTCGCTGCTGGTGAGCGCCCCAAGCACGGTCCTGCCGCAAATTGCCAAGCTCATCGAGAACCTGGATGCCCGCGCGGCCGGGAAAGAAAAGGTGAAGGTCTATGAATTGCAGAACGCGGACCCGCAGGACGTGAGCCAGGTGCTCCAGGACCTGTTCAATCGCAACACGGCCATGCGCAACAACAGCAACAACCGCAACTCGCTGTTGGGCCAGAGCAATCCGCTGGTCGCCCGCCAGACGCAACGGCAAAACTCGACCACGGCGGCAAACTCCGGCTTGGGCAGTTCCGGTGGCCTGGGTGGCTCGGGCGGCGCGGGCGGCGGCGGAAGCGGCGGAGGCCTCCAATAGTGCCGCCTGCGGAGTGCGGAGTGACGAGTGACGAGCGAGCACATCACGGTGAATCGAGCACAGGCAGGCGCGCGGAAAAAGAAATGTTCAGCACTGCGCCAGCGTGAAAGTTTTGGACATTTGAAGTTTTGGACATTTGAATTTGTTTCGGATTTCGAGTTTCGGATTTCGGGCTTCCCGCATGGCTGGCTGCGGCCGCGCTGCGCCGGGCAATTCGTGTCCCCTCACTCCGGGGCCGCTGGTCACTCGCTCCTCCGCCGTCCGCACTTTCCTTAATGCTCTCTTAAGGTGCCCTCTGTTATGCTGGCGGCCATGAATCGAGAGTTTTATATGAAGACCAAATCATTCATCCAATCCACTGTGTTTGGCGCCCTCGGAACGGCCGCCTGGCTGTTCAGCGGCGCCGGAAACCTTCCGGCCCAGGATCGCCCCCCGGGCAATTTCGACCCTGAGCAGATGCGCCAGCGCGTAATGGAACGTATGCGCGAGCAGTTCGAGGCAACAGATGATTCCGAGTGGAAACTCATCTCCGAGCGCATCGGCAAGGTTTTCGAAGCCCGGCGGGCGCTTGGCGGCGGCCCCGGCGGCCCCGGCGGGTTCGGCGGTCCGGGCGGCTTCCCTGGCGGCCCAGGCGGTCCGCCCCCGCAAATGGGTGGCGGCCAGCCCAACGCCGGTCAATCCCAGGGCGGCCCTGGCGGCCCTGGCGGCCCTGGCGGGCCGGGCGGTCCGGGCGGGTTCTTCCGCCAGCCCAACCCGGAGCTTGATGCCTTGCGCACGGCCATCCAGGCCAAGGCCTCGAGCGCTGAATTAAAGGCCAAGCTGGCCCAGCTCCGAGAGGCCCGTAAGAAGAAGGAAGCCGACCTCGACAAAGCGCAGGAGGACCTGCGCCAGATTCTCTCCGTTCGGCAGGAGGCGATTGCCGTGACGCTTGGGCTGCTGAAGTGATCGTTGTTTGGGCCGCCCTTTTATAGCCGGGATCGGCCCGCCCTGATACCTGACCGACTGGCGGCTGCCAGCCGCCTTCAGTGGCAGGCTGGCAACATGTCGTTACAAGGCCCCGGCCACCAGGTCGCCCACCTGGGAGGTGGTCCAGCCCATCTGGCCGGCGGCCAGGCTCTTGATCTTTTCGCGGACGGTCTTGATGACGGCGGTTTCGATGGCCTTGGCGGCTGGGGTTTGGCCGAGGAAATCGAGCAGCATCTGGCCGGCGCAGATGGCCGCCAGCGGGTTGATGACGCCCTGGCCGGTGTATTTTGGGGCGCTGCCGCCAATTGGCTCGAACATGCTCGTGCCTTGCGGATTGATGTTGCCGCCAGCGGCAATGCCCATCCCACCCTGGAGCATGGCGCCCAGGTCGGTGATGATGTCGCCAAACATGTTGTCCGTCACAATCACGTCGAACCATTCTGGGTTTTTAACGAACCACATCGTGGTGGCATCCACGTGGGCGTACTCGCGCTTGATATCGGGGTAATCTCGCTGGCCGAGTTCGTGGAAGGCGCGTTCCCACAGGTCGAAGGCGTAGGTCAGCACGTTGGTCTTGCCGCAAAGGGTGAGCTTTTTGTCCTTGTTCCGCTTGCGGGCATAGTCAAAGGCAAAGCGGAGGCACCGCTCGACGCCGCGGCGGGTGTTGACGCTCTCTTGGAGGGCGATCTCGTTGGGGGTGCCTTTGAAGACAAATCCGCCGGCGCCGGTGTAAAGCCCCTCGTTGTTCTCGCGCACGACCACGAAATCGATCTGCTCGGGCCGCTTGTCCTTGAGCGGGCAGAAGCGTTCGTCATAAAGTTTGATGGGGCGCAGGTTGACGTATTGCTCCAGCTCGAAGCGGGCGCGCAAGAGGATGCCCTTTTCCAGGACGCCGGGTTTGACCTCCGGATGGCCGATGGCGCCGAGCAGGATCGCCGGGAATTGCCGGAGTTCGGCCAGCACGCTGTCGGGCAGCACTTCGCCGGTGCGCAGGTAGCGGTCGCCGCCCACATCATAACTGGTGTAGTTGAGCTTGAGTTCAAATTTCCCGGCGGCGGCATCCAGCACTTTGACGGCTTCGTGGATGACCTCCGGTCCGGTGCCGTCGCCGCCGATGATGGCAATATCGTAGCTTTTCATGACCAATCGTCTTCGCCCGACCTGCGCTTGTGGCAGGGATTGGAGATGCTAAGGGTTATTGGCCGCGCGGCAACGGAAATCAATTTGGCTGCGCGCACTCGGACGAGGCGTCCGCTACGGCCCGCAAGAACCGCTCCGCCAGGCTCGGGGTGTTGGCTTGGGGCTTCCATTCCAGAAGCCGTTCGACGATGCCTCGCAGGTCTTCGTCCTCCTGGTTGCTGAGCACGAAATCAGTGGGGATGTCCTGCACCAGGCCGAAAAAGCTCAGGGCCTGGATTTGCGACCAGGGTTGTTTGGCGGCGTGCTCCCGCAGACGCCGGAGCTTGGCCCGCATGGAGACATCGTTGGCGGTGGGGATGAGTTTCAAGGCGTCTTTGAGACGGAGGTGGCAGGCCTCCAGGCTGCCTGCTTGTTCGAGCGCCTCGAGGCGGTGGTTGATGGCGGCGGCGACCAGGGCCTGCTGACTGTTGTACATCTTGCTGACGGTGGCGACGGCGGCGGCGGCGGCCCGGAAAGGCAGGCCGTAATGGATGGGAAACCGGGAGGGCGCCCGCGCGCCGGTATAACCCTCGGGTTGGTTGTTCGCGTCGATGGCCAGCAGAACCAGTTTCTTCGGCCGGGTTGGGGCCGCGGCTCAGGTAATCGAAGAACTCCAGGGCGGTGGTCAGGCCCGTGTTGTCGTAGAGCCCGCCGTCCGCCAGGGTCACTTCGGTTCGCAGCCGCCAGGGTTTTGGGTGCCCGCGGGGGCCGGCGGCGGCATTGGTGGCGAGCCAGTAGCGGTGCAGCCGCAACGGCTCGAAGATGCCCGGGAAAGCCGCGCTGGCCATGGCGGCATAGGCCAGCGGGAACCGGTTGGGCGGGCTGCCCAAATCTTCCAGCGTCGAGGCGTAGCGGAAAGGTTCGTTAAGTTCGTTTGGCGGCGTGGGTTGGCCCTGGATCCAGCGCAAGAGCGGGTCCTGGGTCAAACGCGCGAGCGGATCGCCGCTCAAATCGCGATGGACCACGGACTGCGTGAAGATGAAGGGCCGGGAGGTTTCGCGGCAAGTGGCGTTAAAAAAGAAGCGCGGGCGGACGGGCAACTCGCCGAGCTTGGACATCCGCGGGGAGGGCAAGAAGGGAAAGCCGCCCTCGTGGCACAGGGCCAGGGTGTGCACAAACAGGTCCAGGGTGTCCCAGTCGGTGAAGAACTGCATCAGCGGGCCATAGCCGAGGTTGCCCGGCCACAGGTAATACAAGGCGGCCATGCCCCCGAGGCCTTGGGTGCCCCACCGGGCCCGTCCCTGGCTGGCCAACAGGGCAAAGGTGTTGGTCCGCCAACCCTGGTCGCGGAGCAGTTGTCTGGCCGCAAAACTCGCATAGAGCGAGCCCCCGCTGATGCTCGACCAGGCGTCAATTTCCCCGGCCAGGGGATGGTTGGCGGCCGCCGCCGGGTATTGGCGGTTGTACTTCTGCTCCAGGCAAGCCAGCGTGTGGGCGGCCATGCGCGCCGCCCGCGCGCCCCCGCCGGAGAGGCAGACGATCACCAGCCTGTCTTTCTGCCGCAGCTCCGCACCAGCATCCAAGCGCGCCTGGTTCACCCGCCCCAGCGGCGCGCCGGCGCTGGGGTTGACCAGGCCTGGAGCGGGCCATTCGCTCGGCTTGAGCGTGGCCCGGTCAATCTGCGCTTGCTCGAGTTCCGCCGGGGTAAAAGGCTTGTTGAGGCCCGGCGTGGCCACAGTGACGGGTGACTTGAGCCTCGAAACGCAGAGCATCGTCATCTCGGCGGTACGGCACCCCCCGCATAGCCAGCCCGGCAAGGCCAGCATCACCAGCCACAAACCAGGCGTGCCTTTCATCGATTTCCGACTGGCCTTCACAGCCGCGTCGAAAATCGTATAGAGCCTCGCCCGCAGCGGCTCAAGCTTATATTTTGGCGCCCGGGCCGGCTACGGTTACTTGGACCGGCTCATTGCGCACCGCACGGACGAGGCGTCCGCGCTCCTAGGCCTCGGCGCCGCGGCGGGCAATTCCCCAGGATTCTGCCATAAATGATTCCGCCTTCCTTTGGCCTTGTCTTGAAGGCCGGTCGGCCTGAGTTTGTGGTCTGATGAGCCCGCTGCCCTACAGCATTTCCACGCTGCTCTATTGTTTCAATGAGCGCGATGAGGTGCTGCTGCTGGAACGGGCGCAGGAACCGAACCTCGGCTTGTGGAGCCCGGCCGGGGGGAAACTGCGCACCGACACCGGTGAATCTCCATACGCCTGCGCCTGCCGCGAGGCGCAGGAGGAATTGGGCTTGAGCCTGACCCCCGGAGACTTGCGCCTGGCCGGTCTCATCAGCGAACACGGCTATGCGGGCCAAAGCCACTGGCTGATGTTCCTCTTCGAGGTGCAACCCAGGCTGGTTTCACTGCCGCCGCCCCACCGCGAAGGGCGCTTTCAATTCTTTGCCCGCCACGCCCTGGCCGGGCTGACGCTGCCGCAAACCGACCGGGAGACAATCTGGCCCTGGTTCTGGCAATATCGCGGCGGCTTCTTCGCCGCGCACTGCCACTGCCATCCCGACGGACGGAATGAGTGGGTGTTGGAGGAGGGGAGGGGCGAGGGGCGAGGGACGAGTGGCGAGTGGTGGGAGTAAGGATATGAGCCAAAGCGCATTGGATAATTTCGGGGCTTGCCGGAAGGCTGGAGCGCTGTTCGACCTGCAAAGGATACCGGGCTAGAGTTCCTGACCGGCAAGACCCGTCGTGATCAGGTCAAGTTTCGCTGTGATTGCAAAAGTGCGCTGAGCCAGCGCTTCTTTTCGGTGGATTGAAAATTCATGATTGAAAAACGATCATTGGTTATTGAAGAACGCCCGCCGATGACGCCGCATGGACTTTCGGACTGAGGACTCAATGACCAATAAGCAATACTCAATACTCAATGAATCCCGATTCCGAATCCCGATTCCGAATCGGGATTCCAGAGGTGGTCTGAGGCGCAGCCTCGCTAGATCTCGTATCTGGGGGAGGGGGCCCGCGCTTATGGCGGCGACGACCCTTGCCCCTCGACCCTCCTTCCCCCCTCCTGAGCTATGGACGAGCTGATTATTGACCTCGGCAGCGACCACTATTTCATGGGTGAAGCGTTGCGCCAGGCGGCCAGGGCTTGCGCCGCGGACGAAGTGCCCATTGGGGCGGTGGTGGTGCGCGGGGGACGCATCATTGCGCGCGCGTTCAACCAGGTGGAATTGCTCAAAGACGCCACGGCGCACGCCGAGATGCTGGCCTTGACGCAGGCCGAGGAGGCGGTGGGCGATTGGCGGCTGGCGGACTGCACGCTCTACGTGACCAAGGAGCCGTGCCCGATGTGCGCCGGGGCAATGGTCCACGTGCGCCTGGCCCGCGTGGTGTTCGGCGCCAGCGACCCCAAGGCCGGCGCGGCCGGCAGCGCCTTGAACCTGCTGCAGCTCCCGACTTTGAACCATCAGTGCGCGATTACCGGCGGCGTGCGCGAGCCTGAATGCCGCGCGCTGCTCCAAACCTTCTTCGCCGGGCAGCGGGCGGCCAATGCCCAAAGCCAGGAGCCCGGACAGGCAAGCGAGGGGCCCGGGCTTTGACCGGTCGCGTCCTTTGCGGGGCAAGTCAGCAGACTGAATCGCCTTCGGCGACGGGGGGCGCATTTCACTTTTTTGGGTGGCCTTTCCGGCTCTTGCTCCTAATCCTTGCTCCTAATCTTAATCCGAATGGAAGATTAGGATTAGGATCAGGATTAAGATTAGGATTAAGATTAGGATTAGGATTGGGATTAAGGTTAGGAGGGACCAGCCAGAAAAGCGAAATGTTCCCCGACGGGGAGACACAACCTCGAGTCTTGACGCTCAGCCACGGAATGCCCATGTTGTCCTTATGCCGACCTTGCTGCAAAAGATGGAGAACGAACGTTTGCGCCAGCGCGAGCGGTTGCGCGCCTCCGTGTGCCAGCAGCTTCGCGAAGTTCTGCCCCAGACCATCCCCGGCCAGCGGGTTGTCGTTTTCGGTTCCCTCACCAGGGCCGGGCGTTTCAGCGAGGTCTCTGACATCGACCTCGCCCTGGAGTCCGAGCCGACAGGCCTGAGCCTCGACCAGCTTAGCAGCCGGCTGGCCGAGCGCCTGGGGCGCCGGGTCGATGTCGTGCTCCTGCCCGAAAGCCGGTTCCGTGACCAAATCCTGCGCGAAGGGGAGATATGGACGCTGCCGGGTTGAGCATCCTGCTGGCGGAATTGCAGGCGGACTGTTCCGTAGTCACTGACGCCGGGCGGAAGGCCGGCCTGAGGTTGCGCGAGCCGACCCCGGGCCATCTGGAAGCTTGCGCCTACGAACTGGCTCGCCTGCTCTCCGCCGCTCAGAGCACGCAGAGGTTTGCCACTTTGGCCGAGCGGACGGCGGAGAGCGGAATGCCCCGGTCAAACGTCGCCAGTCTCCCGCCATGCCGCGTCGCCAGTCCCAGCAGGTAAATGTCGGTCAACGGGCGTGCACTGTGGGTGCGGTCCGCCACGAAGACGCCCGCGTCACGCAACGATACGTCATCCGGCCAGAACTGGTGATCGGTCTGCGCCGCAAACTGTTGCAGCCGGGAAATCAAATCGCCTGGCGCGAAGCGCGCGCGCCGGCTGTAACGCGGATTGGACATAATTCGGACTACCCCGTTTTCGGTGAGCGGGCAACTGGCCCAGCCTTCCTTTGCATTCGCTGCCCACCAGGCATGCGCCCGTTCGTGAAACGCATGATCGGGGTCGAGCAGCCCGATCAGGACATTGATGTCGAGCAGAGCGCGCAAAGCCTAAAGCCCCTCCTCGTCCATCAACTTGCTCACGCTCTCCAGCGTGATGACCTCGCCGCGAGAGGGCAGTAGCGGCACGCCGCCGCGTGTAATTGGGCGGCCCTTTGCCAGTGGCGTTTGCGACCCCAAACCGCGCCGGGCCAAGACGGAGAGGACCTGGCCGGCGGTGCTGCCCTCACGTTGGGCCAATTCTTTGGCCGCCTGCAGAACGTCGTCTTCGATGTTGAGAGTGGTTCTCATGCATCTGATGCTATTGCATCATGACGGCCTTGTCAACCCGGGCCGATTGCCCCCAGGCGCGATGGCGGGCTGATCGCCGCTGCCAACTTGCAGACACTTTCAACGAACCTCCGACGCTGGCGCGGAGGCAAGGCCTTGACCTGTTCCAACACTTCGCTCGCCTTCCTCGAACAAACCATGCCACTCACGGGCGGTTCCATGCAAGCGCGCCGCTCGGTGGATTCAGACCTTGCTGACCCGGCGAGGGCGAATCGGAGCTTGCGCCGGCCCCGCGGCGGGCGTAACCACTAGCGGCATGACAACCGCCCGACCGGTTACGGCTTACACGCTCACGCTCAATGAAGCCCGGCAGATGCGGGCCGTGCTCGAAAGTGTGAAATGGGCCGACGAAATCCTGGTCATGGATTCCTTCAGCACGGACGGCACCGTCGAGCTCGCGCGGGAATACAACGCCCGGGTCATCCAGGAAGAGTTTTGCGGCTTCGGCAGGCTGCGCAACCTCGCGCTGGCGGTCGCCAGGCACGACTGGGTCCTGAGCATCGACGCCGATGAACGCTGCCCGCCGGAACTGGCGCAGGAGATCCGCCAGGAACTGCTGGCGCCCCGCTGCGACGCCTACCACATCCCGCGCAAGAGCCATTTTCTCGGCCATTGGATGCGCCACGGGGGGTGGTATCCCGATTACCGCCAGCCGCAACTGTTCAATCGCCAATGCTTCCGTTACAACGACGAGCTCGTGCACGAGAGCTACACGCTCAACGGCCGCCTCGGCTACCTGCGCCAGCATGTCCTACAATACCCCTGGGACACCCTGGAGATTGCCACGGCCAAACTCCAGCGCTACTCGACCCTCATGGCCCAACGCTACGCCCAGGCGGGCAAACGGGCCTCCCTGGCCCAAATGCTCCTCCGCCCGGCGGGCAGGTTCTTCCGGCTCTTGGTCCTCCAACAAGGGTTCCGCGATGGGCGCTACGGGCTTGTCCTGGCCACTCTTTACGCCTACTACACCTTCCTGAAATACGCCAAGTTGTGGGAGCACCAGGCGAAATCGGCTTGACGAAACCCTTGCGCGCGCACATGCTCGGCTCTGATCGGGCACCATTGCGCGCCTGACGCGAGATTTATGATTAGTGCAATGAAGAACCGGCTCTTGTTCGTTCCCGTTCTGCTTTTATCGTTCCCGCTGGCCCTGGCCCAGGCGCCCTCGGGGCCAATTTCCTTTGCCTTCGACCGCACGACGTTCCCCGTCTGGGATTTCACCGGCGCCTACCAGTTCGATCAGCAAGTGGTCGGCGTCGGCGCCATCTCCGACCTCTCCTTTGCGGTGTACCTCACCCATGACCTCGCCGGACGGCTGCGCGGCACCGGCACCACCATGCTCAGCCTCGGCCAGGACGTGGTGGCCGCCAATTTCGTGCTCAATGGCAGCGTCAGCCTCGGCGGCAATGCCACCCGCGCCATCTTCACCGTCAGCCTCAGCGGGGACGATCTCATCGCCGGCCAGTATCGGAAATTCAGCATCCACCTGACCTATAACCTCAGGGTGGACCCCAACCCCGCCAACCCGGCGGCCTGGATTCCGCTGGTCCGTGGCAGCCCGGTGGGCGGCAGCGTGCGTGTGTCTGGGCTGGGCGGCGCCAAGGTCATCCCCGGCGCCAATTTCGCCGTCGCCCTGCCGCCCGGCGTGGACGGCGCCTGGAGCGTGGACATGAGTATCCTGCCTCTGAGCAAGCTGGGGGGCACGGCCACGATTGTGATTGACAGCTCGGCCGCGCCGGACCGGTCGATCATCGAAACCGGCACCCGCACGCTCAGCGCCAACCTGCTCGGCGCCTACAAGCCGAGCCAGACTTTCTCGCAAGTCCTGCTCACGGGCCTTTTTGGCAGCCGCCCCGCCACGCTGCAATTGAGCTTCTACAACGGCGCCAGCGCGCCGGCGCGAGTGCTCGGCAAACTCCTCGGCCAAACCGTGCGCCAGTAGCAGTAACTGTTCAGGTGCTGGATCAGGTTTGATGTGAATGCTCGCGCGGGGTCGACTTCACGCTTTGTCCCGGAGACGATAAAGCGGGACAGGGGAGGGGTGTAATGCGTTGATCTGGCCATAGCCGCCAGTGAATCCCTCCCCCTTCAGTCGCTCCCAGATCCGTTTAGCCGTGTGCCGCTGTTTGCGCGGCAGCGCCTGATCCGCCTTGAGAATCTGTTCGATCCTCCCCACATAGGCTTCCGACTTCTTCTTCGTCCGCGGCTTGCTCTGCTGGTAACCCGGCGGCACGTCAAAAACGAATTTCCTATCAGTAACTCAGCGGGGCCGGCGCATTGTAGTGAAACATTTCCGCCGACTTGTGTGTTCTTTGCTTGGGTATGAAAAACAAATCGCTGTTTGCATTGCCGGTACAATATAAGATCACAAGGTTACTTTCGGGCGCATCCTGGCGCCTGCAGGGTCAATGAGGGGGCGGAGGAAACGTGGGCAGGACGTGATAGCCATTTGCCACAATGCTCGGAAGGGCCGCAACACAGGAAGCCATTGGTCTAAACCGGTCGCGCCTCCGCTCCACTCGACCAGTCTCCGCCTGGTGTTGCAGCAAGGCCTGCGCCTGGCCGTCTTGGGTGTGGTCCTGGGCTTGGCGGGCGCGTTGAGCGTCACGCATTTATTGGCGAGTTTCCTCTACGGGGTGAGTCCCTTTGACCTGGGCACCTTTGCGGGCGTCTCCCTGTTGCTGGCGTTGGTAACGCTGCTGGCCTGCCTCGTGCCGGCGCGCCGGGCCGCCCGGGTCGATCCGCTCGTGGCTCTGCGATATGAATGAGCCGATTGCCAATCGCCAATGGGAAATATGAATGACCTACGCTTCGGTCTGAGGATGCTCCTCAAGAACCCCGGTTTCACCGCTGTGGCGGTGCTCACGCTGGCGCTGGGCGTCGGCGTGAACAGCGCGTTGTTCAGTGTCCTCTACGCCGTCCTGCTCGAGCCCCTTCCCTACCCCGAGCCCGGACGGCTGGTGCAGGTGCAGTCCACGATCTCGGCGCCCGGTAAACCCGCCGAGACCCTGCCGGTGTGGTCCTATCCGCGCTTCGAGCTGCTGCGCGACCACAACCGGATCTTCGCTCAGATTGCCGCCTGTGACAGCCGCACTCTCACCGTAACGGAGGGGGGCGGCGCGGAGCGCGTGGAGACCGAACTCGCCTCGGCCAGCTACTTTCCGCTGCTGGGACTGCGGGCCGTCCTTGGCCAGGTGTTCGTTCGCGAAGAGGACCGGAAAGGGGCCAGTCAGCCGGTCGTAGTGATCGGTGCGGGCTACTGGCAGCGCCGCTTCGGCGGGGATCCGGGAGTGATCGGCCGGACACTGCGGGTGAACCAGACGCCGTTGACCATTGTGGGCGTGCTGCCGGCAGGGTTCAAAGGGCAGTCCGGCGCAACCCAAATGTGGGTACCGATCACGATGACGCCCACTTTGAGCGGAGATCCGAGCCGGCTTGAGCGGCCCTTCACCATGTGGCACCGGGTTTTGGCGCGTCTGCAGCCCTCGACGAGTCTGGCCGCCGCCCGGGCGAGTCTTGACCTGTTGGAACGGCAGCTTGAGTCAGTTCTCCCGGTGTCGTCCGAAAAGGAGGCGTATGGCATTCACCTCGTGCCGTTCAGAGAGGCGGCGACCGATCCGGCCATCCGGCGATCCCTGTGGGTGCTGGCGGCTGCCGTGGCTTTTGTGCTGCTGATCGCTTGTGTGAATGTCGCCAATTTGCAGTTGGCGCGGGCCGCGTCGCGGGAACGCGAGATCGCGGTCCGGCTGGCCTTGGGGGCGACGCGCGGACAGCTCATCCGGCAATTGCTGGCGGAGAGCCTCGTGCTGGCGGTAGTTTCCGGGGCCATCGCCTTGCTGTTCGCTCACTGGGCGATTGCCTTGATGTCCGCATTCCAGCCGGCCGACAACTTCGGTTTTCATTCGCATTACGCGCGGTTGCCGGATTTCGGCGCGATTCAACTCAGCACCCCCGTCCTGGCGTTCAACTTCTGCGTCGCGCTGGGCTGCGGTGTGATCTTTGGACTGTTTCCAGCATGGCAGGCGGTAAGTGGGTCTTTGAGTCCGGCGCTGCATCGCGCGACCGATCGGCCGGCGGGGACGTATTCAGGCCTGCGGCTGCGCGGGGTGCGCAGCCTGCTCGTGGTTGCGGAAACGGCCCTGGCCCTCATGCTGTTGGTCGGCGCGGGCCTGATGGTGCACAGCTTCGCGCGGCTGACGACGACGCGGCTGGGTTTCGATCCAAAGCATCTGCTGACGTTTCGACTGGATCAGCCCCGCGGCTCATCCGAGGAGGCCAAGCCGCTCTTCTTCCAACAGGTCATGGAGCGAATGAACGCGATCCCAGGGGTGGAGTCCGTATGTCTGGCCAATGCCGCACCGTTGTCCGGCACCTACGATCGCAGCTTCATGATGGTGCCCCCCGCCGGAAAGGAGGGCGGGCCAGTGGAAGCGTTCATCGGCGTTCATCTGACGAGCCAGGAGTATCTCCACACCCTGCGGGTGCCGCTGGCGCGCGGCCGCTGGTTCACGGACCAGGATCGCAAGGGCACCCAGCTCGTGGCGGTGATCAACCAGACTGCCGCTCGCAAATACTGGCCCGGCAGGGACCCTGTCGGCCAGCAGATCGACCTCAGCCCCGCCTTGTCGTCTGACTTCTCCTCGGTGGAGGTGGTGGGGGTGATCGGCGACGTGAAGTACGACCAGATGGCGACCGAGATGGGCGCCGACGTGTACCTCTCCTATCTGCAATCCGGCTACCCTGGCTATTACGTGAACCTGCGAACTGCGGGCGACCCGCTCGCCGTAGCCGCCGCTGTGCGCCTCGGGGTGGCGGCCGTGAATCCCGAGGCGCCGGTCTATGACCTCATGACGATGGAGCGGCGCATCGCCGACTCGACCTCACGCATCGAATTCAACGCCTTGCTGCTCCTGGCGTTTGGCCTGGCGGCGCTCGTGTTGGCGGCGGTTGGCCTCTATGGCGTGGTGGCCTACTCGGTCACCCAGCGCACGCGCGAAATCGGCATCCGTATCGCCCTCGGCGCCCGCGCGGCTGACGTGCTCCGGCTCGTTATGACCCAAGGCATGTGCCTGGTGCTGGCGGGCGGCCTGATCGGGTTGGTCGGCGCGCTCGCCTTGACCCGCCTCATGCGCAGCCTGCTCTTTGGCGTCAGCCCAACCGACCCACTCACTTTCGCGGTAATCCTGGTGATGCTGACTGGCGTCGCGCTGCTGGCCTGCTGGCTGCCGGCGCGCCGCGCGGCCAGGGTCGACCCCATGGTGGCGCTGAGATACGAATGAAATTCCCAAATTGATGAAAACAACCACACCGCTGATTCAGTTGGACGACATCCAAAAGGTCTTTCTCACCGACGAAGTCGAGACGCACGCCTTGTCGGGCGTCAAGCTCAAAATCTGTCATGGCGACTACGTGTCGATCTCCGGGCCGTCCGGCTGCGGCAAGTCGACGCTCCTCTCGATTCTCGGCATGTTGGATTCGCCGACGAGCGGCAGCTACCAACTGCGCGGCGAGCCGGTCGAGCAGTTGAACCACGCCCAGCGGGCCAAGGTGCGCAACCGCGAGATCGGATTCATCTTCCAAAACTTCAATCTCATCGGCGATCTGACGGTCTGGGAAAATGTCGAACTGCCGCTGACCTATCGCGGGCTGACGGCAGCGGAGCGGCGCCAGCGGGTGGCTCAAGCACTGGCGAAGGTGGGCATGACCCAGCGGGCGAAACATTATCCGGCGCAGCTTTCCGGCGGACAACAACAGCGCGTGGCGGTCGCTCGGGCGCTGGGTGGCCGGCCTGCCATCGTGCTGGCTGACGAACCGACGGGAAATCTCGACTCGAAGAACGGCGACGCCGTGATGGCGTTGTTGCGTGAGTTGCACGCCGAGGGCGCGACGATCTGCCTGGTGACGCACGATCCGCGTTACGCCCGCGATGCGCAGAAAACCATCCATTTGTTCGATGGTCAGATTGTGAACGAGGGGGTGGCGGCAGCGTGATGAGCGGGAACGAAGCAATGAACGCCACGAACGGCAGGACTTGACCATGGATGTTCCCGTTTCACCAGCCTTGAAGAAGCGCCGTCAAAGGCGTCGCTGGTTATTGGCCGGCGGAGTGATCGTCCTGCTGGTGCTGGTGACGCTCGGGTTGTCACGGCTGCAACCCGCCGCGCCAGGTGTCGAAAAGTCCACGCTGATTATGGACACCGTCAAGCGCGGCGAGATGCTCCGTCAGGTGCGCGGCAACGGGACGCTCGTGCCCGAAGACATCCGCTGGATTCCGACGGCCAGCGCCGGGCGCGTCGAGCGGATTCTGGTGCTGCCCGGCGCGCGGGTGAAAGCCGACGCCGTCCTGGTGGAGTTGAACAATCCGGAAGTCGAACAGGCGGCCTTCAACGCCGAGTGGGAACTCCGGGGCGCCGAAGCCGAACTGGCCAACCTGCGCGTCAAACTGGACACCGATAAAATGACCCAAAGGAAAGCCGTGGCCACCGCCGAGGCGGAATACAGCATCGCGAAGTCCGACTTCGAAGTCGAGGATGCGCTGGCAAAAAGCGGGCTGACTCCGGCGGTGACACTGAAGCGCGCCAAGACCAAAGCCGAAGAGTCAGCCAAACTGCTCGAGATCGAACGGGAGCGCCTGAATGCCTCGGACGTTGCGGCCAAAGCGCAACGGGAGGTCCAGGAAGCCAGGGTCTCGCAACTACGCGCGCAGCTTGAACTCAAGCGCCGGCTGGTGGAGGGGCTCAAAATCCGTTCCGGCATGGACGGGGTCCTGCAGCGGCTCGGCGACCCCGCCAATCCGCTCCAGGTTGGCCAGCAACTGGCGGCCGGCGCGCCCGTGGCTCGCGTCGCCAACATGACCAAACTGAAGGCCGCTATCAAGATTCCGGAAACACAAGCCAGAGACGTTCAACTGGATCAGTTGGCGGAAATTGACACGCGTAACGGCGTTATACCCGGCCATGTCACGCGCATTGACCCGGCGGTGGAGAACGGCACGGTGACAATGGACGTGGCTTTGGACGCAGCGCTGCCGAAAGGCGCGCGGCCCGATCTGAGCGTGGACGGCACCATCCAACTCGAACGGTTGGAGAACGTGACGTATGTGGGCCGGCCGGTGCAAGGCCAGGCGGACACCCAGGTGGGACTTTTTAAGGTTGTGGACGGCGGCAGAGGAGCGGTGCGCGTGCCGGTCAAGCTGGGGCACAGTTCGGTGAGCACGATCGAAATCGTCAGCGGCCTGCAGGTTGGTGACCAGGTCATTCTGTCCGACATGTCCCAATGGGATGCGCATGAGCGAGTCAAACTGAACTGAATCCTTAATTCCTCTTCTGAGTCTTCCGCCTTTGCCTTTGAATTGTAGCTATTTTCTGACGCAATTCCCGAGTTCGTTCCATTCGCCGGCCGAAGCGGGTCAGCGCCTGGGCTACGGCCGCATACCCCATTCCCCCGGCCAACCGCCCAAGCTCAGCCAACCACAGTCGCCCCGCCCTGCGCCCAAGCCATAACGCCCCGTCCCTGCCCCAGTCCCCACGCCGGTCGCAAAACTCGCCCCAGCCCCCGCCTTTCAACCGCTCCACGGCCGAGATTATCTCGGCCCAACTGGGGCGCCCCGCCCGGCGCCTCACCTCCTTCTGCTCCCCCCCGCCGCCCCCCTCCCC
>Ga0187850_10000980_pt1 | contig 33830 bp, 19 predicted proteins | sample June2016WEW_4_15_FD_132436 | JGI IMG/M metagenome (GOLD analysis project Ga0187850, IMG submission 132436) | Peatland microbial communities from SPRUCE experiment site at the Marcell Experimental Forest, Minnesota, USA - June2016WEW_4_150 | ecosystem: Environmental > Terrestrial > Soil >...
ATCCGCCTGTCCGGTTCGGAGGGAGGGGTGGCGCTAACCCCGCCATCCCTACCCCTATGAATAATGTTGGAATTACGCCTCGCCTTCGGAACTTGTTTTTGCATGAACCCCAGGGGCATTGGCCTCACCCTTGCCCCTCACCCCAAGACCTGCGTGCCCGCTGCGGGCTCAATGACCAATAACCAATATTCGATACCCAATGCTCAATGAATCCCGACTCCGAATCCCGATTCCGAATCGGGATCCCAGAGCTGGTCTGAGGCGCAGCCTCGCTAGCGTTCCGGGTCGGTCACCATGAAGCTGGCTTCGTACTTGCCGGCCAGCTTCAGGGTCACCAGGCCGCCGTTGTCTTTCCGCTCGCCGGAGATTTCAATGGGATTGTCCTGCGGGGCGGAAATGGCCTTCAAGGGCGCGCGCAGGACCGGCTCCTTGTCCTTGCCGTAGATGAGCAGTTCCAGGTCGCCTTTGTCATCCTTGCGGACACCCAGCGCGCAGCAGACCGCATCGGCCTCCCTGTCGTCGCTCTTCAAGTGCACGACCCGCAGCTTGCTCAGCGGCACCGCCTGGTCCTCGCTCATGGGGACCAGTTTGACCATCCAGAGTTGCCCGACCGGCGTCACGTCCTTGCCGGCCTTGGCCAATGTTTCGGCGCCGAGCCTGGTTTCCGGCAGGACCATGCCGCCATAGTCTCCGTCGCGCACGGCCACCGGACGCTTCACGTCCGGGTCTGTCGGGATTGGGGTCTGGAGCATCTCCTTGAGGTTGAGGCAGGCGACGAAGGCATACTTGAGCGCTTCCTCGCGCGGCAACTGGTCCTGGGCGCGAGTTGCGGGGAGGCCGGCGAGCAGCAGGCAGGCAATCAAGCCGGCGCGGGCATGGCGCCGCGCGCCCGGCCAGGAGAGGCCGACGCCGGCGGTGAAGAGTTTAGTTGATGGCAGCAATTGGCATTTGAAAGTAATCATGTCCGGCATAGTCGGTAAAAATCGCCGCTTTGGCAACATCAAAAATGACCCGCCCCGTCCGCTGGACCGGGGCTTGGCTGGCTTGCTGGCCATCCAGATAGACCGTGGCGTTCGTTCCATCGCAGACCACGGCGAGATGCTGCCATCGGTTGGCAGTCAATTGCACGGGTCCGGCGCCTTGCCACTTCGTCCCGTCGCCCAAGCCGAAACCAAACAGGTTCGTCCGCGTGCGGTCCTGCTGCACCGACAGCCCGAGGTGTCCATCGGCGTGACGGCCGGTGTGACTTCTGCGCCACTGGGCGCCAGGGCGGCGGACAATACCCTTATACCCTGGTCCACGGCATAGTTGGATACCCTCTGGGCGCTCGCACGCTCCACCGGTTCGCTGAACGTGACCACCACGCGGTCTGTCTTCCCCGCGGCTGCCTGTTTGAGCCGCGGGGGCGGCTGAAAAGGGTAGGATTTCCTACCCGGGGGTAGGAAATCCTACCCCCCCTGCGCCAAATTCCTCGTTTGCAGGCGCGGCCAGTTTGGGCTATCGTCCCAGCGGAGCTTGACTGGCGCGGCCCGCGGCCCGGTGCCAATGGCCGCGCCGAAATTGGAGAGCCTTATGACGCGCTTGTCTCTGAGACTGAACAGCACAAGGCTCCACGCACAGCAAGCAGTGGGCGCCGCGTCGCCCTCGCGCGCCGCTTCCGACTCCCCTCCCCGGTCCTGCGCTGCCCAGCCCTCGTCCCCCGTCCCCCTTCCTGCCGCGTGCTTGGTTCGGCTCGCCGCTGCCGGCGCGATAGCGCTGGCATGTTTGTGTGTTCGCGCCCAGGTCAGCGAGTTTCCGTTGGTGTCCTTTCCAGTGGATGGCGACGGTCTGGAACCGGGGCTGACCGTCGGGCCGGATGGCACCCTCTATGGCAGCTCCTTTTGGGGCAGGATCTTCAGGGTCAGCCCAAGTGGGGCTGGTTTCAAGATCCTCTGCCAGACCGGCGCAGTTGAAGTGGACTACCGGCTCTTGCTCGCTTGGGATGGCGCGCTGTACGGCACAACCGGTTCCGGGGGGACCAATAATGACGGGACGGTTTTCAGGATAAATCCCGACGGCACGGGGTACGATGTAATCTGCCAGTTCGGCGCCTGGCTCAGCGGATGGGTTTGCGGGGGGAGCCCCAGCCCGGGGCTCATCCAGGCCAGGGATGGCGCCCTCTACGGCGCCTTTCCCTCGCCGTGTGGTCCGCCGGATCAGGAGCAGTACGGCTTCGTGTACCGTGTTAACCCGGACGGCTCCGGTTTCAAGGTGCTTCACGTTTTCCGTGGCTGGCCCAACCGCGATGGCGAAGAGCCGCGCGGCCCTCTGGTCCAGGGGCCTGACGGCGCCCTCTACGGCACGACCTCCGGCGGCAGCCGCTTCCCCAATTCCTGGGTCAACATTATCGGGGGCGGCATGATACAGGGCCCCCCAGGCATCGTCTTCAAGATCAACTCCGACGGCACCGGCTACCGAATCCTCCACGGCTTCGGAGACCCCGCCATATACCCCGTAAATGACGGCGCCTGGCCCCGGGCCGGGCTGACGCTGGGGCGCGATGGGGCGCTCTATGGCGCCACTACTATCGGGGGGGACAACGGGGCTGGAACGCTCTTCAGCATCAAACCCGACGGCACTGGCTACGCCTCGCTGTGCAGCTTCCGCGACCAAAGCCCAGAAGGACTCCTCAACTGGAGCGACGGGCAAGGGTATAACTCCCCGTCCCGCGAGCTGCTGCTCGCCAGCGATGGCGCCTTCTATGGCGTCATCGAGCACGGAGGCCAGTGGAACCGCGGAGAAGTCTTCCGCTACGATCCCGTCGCCACCAACCTCACGGAGGTTTACAGCTTCACCACCAATCTTTGGGATGGCGAGGGACCCCTGGGCACCCTGGTCCAGGGGCTTGACGGCGCACTCTACGGCACAACATGGGGGGGCGGGCGGTTCGGCAGAGGCACTGTGTTCCGCCTGGCGACGCCGGAGCTCGGGCGTGCCTGGCAGGCGCCGCTGTTCATCTCGGTTGCGGCATTGCCGGGCGGCAGTGTCCAGGTCCAGCTCGGTGGCGCTCGCAATTGTTCTTATCGCTTGGACGGGTCCGTCAACTTGGTGGACTGGCAGCCCCTGACCACCTTCAACAACACCAGCGGCCTCATGGAATGGACCGATCTAGACGCCGTTAATTACCCGCACCGCTTCTACCGGGCGGCGATGGTGCCGTAGCGGCGGGGAGGGCGGCCCGCTTGCCCGAGGCCCTCCGGCGCGCCGAGGCGGAGCCGCCCCGCCGCGTGTTGGAGTCCCTATCAGTTTTCATTTCGCAGCGGCTTGGGTCTTCTTGCCTGCCAGCGCCCGCACCTCTGCGGGCGAGAGCGCGCGCCGATAGAGGCGCACATCCGAGAGCAGGCCGGTGAAATACCTGCTGCCGGCGGTGTAACCCCGGCCCAGCATGAAGGGCAGCTTCGGATTAGGGGCAAAATGCCCCTGGACCGGGGCTTGGCTGGCTTGCTGGCCATCCAGATAGACCGTGGCGTTGGTTCCATCGCAGACCACTGCGAGATGCTGCCATCGGTTGGCCGTCAATTGCACGGGTCCGGCGCCTTGCCACTTCGTCCCGTCGCCCAGGCCGAAACCAAACAGGTTCGTCCGCGTGCGGTCCTGCTGCACCGACAGCCCGAGGTATCCATCGGCGTGATTGCCCAGGATATCAGCGTATTCCACCTGTGATGCAGCCGGGTTGACCCACCACGCCAGCGAGAAGGGAAGGTCCAGGTCCGCCAGGCAGGTGTCGGTTTCCACAAAGGCGCCTGAACCCAAGGACAAAGCCGGCCATTGCGGGTCCTGGCTCCACCTGGCCCCGTTCCGGAGCTTGCCGTGCCACTCATTGCCGGAGGAGTCGCCGGCCAGCCCGCCTTTGCCCTCGTCCAGCTTCCAGTGCGCCGCCAGGCCCGAGCAGCAGAAGCGGAGCGGCGAATGGGGAGCGATGGTGTTGGGCCTCCGAGCGCGGTCCTTGATGCCGCTCACCCAAAGCGTGTAGGTCACGTTCTCAATCATCGGCGTGACGGCCAGCGTGACTTCTGCGCCACTGGGCGCCAGCGCGGCGGACAACACCCTCATCCCCTGGTCCACGGCATAGTTGGATACCCTCTGGGCGCTCGCACGCTCCACGGGTTCGCTGAACGTGACAACCACGCGGTCTGTTTTCCCTGCGGCGGCCCGTTTGAGCCTCGGCGGGGTCAGGTCCCTGGGCGTCACCATGATGGCGGCGACGGCCGTGTCCGCTCCGCCCTGCTCAGCGTGAACCGTGAGCCTGGCGGTGTAAGTTCCCGGCTCGGTGTAGGTGTGGCTGGCGGCCGGGCCTTTCGCGGCAGTTCCGTCCCCAAAATCCCATTCGTAGGCCGTAATCCTGCCCGCCGGCGAAGATGACCCGTTGCCGTCGAGCTTGACTCGCAGCGGGGCCTCGCCGGTGACCGAGTATGCAGAGAGCAGGGCAGTAAGCGCGGCCACTCGCTTATAGCAGAGGAGCGCAGCCTGGCGTGGCTGAGCGAGTTTGACCGGCAGCCCGGCCTCCATCAGCTCACGCCCGGAAAAGCGGACGCGGCCGGGGGCGCCGACATTTTCGATTTCGTAGGTTGCCAGGGGGTTGAGGCCGCGCAGCTTGAAACGCAACTCCGGCTCGGCAGAACGAGGCCGGCGGAAGGCCTGCACCAGGCCTTCCTCGACCGGCGGGCGGTGGAATTGCCAGGCAATCCAGGCATCGTCCGCGAGGTTGTAATCGGTCAACGGATAGTAATCGCCCAAAAAGTTCGGGCCGGCCCGGCGCCAATCTTCCTTGGCCCGGCGCCAGGCTTCCCAGTCAAGCTTGCCCGGAATGAACCCGATGCCCATGGCCGGGCAGAGGTGGCTGCGAAAGTCGTAGCTGTCATTGGCGCACTGGCCGGTGCCGTAATAAGGGACCCAGAAGGAGAGCCCAAAGGTATGCCCCTGGTTGCCGACGACGATGTTGGGGTCGTCGGGGTTCTGGGGTTGCTGGTAATCGCTGCGCAACAGGGGCACCGCCCGGCGCAGGGTCTCCAGGTCGTTGCGCCGGCCACCGGAGGCGCAACTATCGATGAGCATCTGCGGATGCCGGCGCCGCAACTCGTCCCAGTAGGCCAGGTAACCCTGGACGTGCAGGTTCTCGGTATAGCCCTGGCGCTCCGGCCCATCGGCCCCGCGCCAATAGCCGAGAGGATCGAAATTGAAGTCCTGCCGGTAGAGATCGATCCCTTCGCGGGTCAGAAAACGATCAATGTGGTCGGTCAGCCATTGTCTGGCCTGCGGATCGCCCAGGTTGAGCAAGCGGGTGTCGCCGGTCCCCAGCAACCACTCCGGGTGTTGCGCGAAGAGCCAGGTGCCTTTGACCACGCGCTCCGGCTCGAACCAAAGGACCAGTTCTAGCCCCTTGGCGTGGGCATAATCAGAGACGGCCTTGATCCCGTTCGGAAAGCGTTGCGGGTCCGGCTCCCAGGTCCCGACCTTGGGCCAGCCCTGGTCGGTGGGATACCAACCGGCATCCATCCACCAGTAATCCAGCCCGGCGTGGTTCCGGTCAAACAGGTCGATCCCCTCTTTTTCGGTCTGCTCGGACTGATTCAAGCCCAGGCAAACCGAGGTAAAAGGCTGGGGCAGGTTGCCGCCAGGACGAGGGAGGTTATGGGCGAGCATCCACCGCCGCCAGATATTCTGGGCACGGACCCAATCGCCTTGCCAGAATTGAAGCACGACCAGGGGCGTGCGGACTTCCTCGCCGGGCAGCAGTTTCAGGTGCGTCAATTCCTGCCCGCCAGTAACACGCAGACGCGGGCCTTGGTCCCGCTCGAAGCCGGCGGACCACTGGCCGGGCCAGCCCAAGACCACAATCAACCCCCCGCCGCCGTAGTCGAGGTTAAAGTAAGGATAACTGCCGTTGGTCGGGCGGCCGCCGCTCGGGGCAAAGCGGGTCCTGGTGTTGCTGCCCAGGCGAGCCTGGAGCGGCTGGTAGCTCCCCGCCGAGCAGTTATCCCCGGCGTTGTAATGAAGCAGAACCAACTGGTCTGCCCGCGGGAGAGCGAGCGTCAAATCCAGGGCCCGGAGCTCCGAGAGGATGGGTGTCTCTTGCGCGCCCGTGTTCTTGAAATAGAGCGTCCATTCCACCGTCGGGAAATCATGGTACTCGACCGCCCGGCAACGAACTTCCAGTCCTGACCGAGGCTCCGTCCAGGTCAGCAGATGCTCGGTGCGCTCCTGGTCCAGGCGCGCCGAGGCGACCTGGCTGGTCCAGGAAGGGAGAAAAGCAGCGGACGATTGTTGGCCGTAAGCGAAGGAGAAGGGCCAGGGTCCGTGCCGGGCGAGCAAGTGCTGCTTGACCCATTGGTTCTTCTGTTTCAACTCGCTCGGCGCCACCGCCGCGGGCAGGCCCGCCAGCGAGTCCTGAGCGACGCACGGCCAGCCCGACCCCAGCGCCAAAGCCAATAGCAGCCGCCCAATCTGTGAGTTCATCGCCCCCCAATATCCCGGAAGCGACTGCCCTTGAGAAGGCTTTTTTGCCGCAGGCCAGAGGGGAAGGCAAAACTGCTTGGGGGTTGGAAGAGGGGGATTAGGATTGAGGCTTGAGATCAAGATTAGGATTACGATTACGATTAGGATCAAGGCCGGGAAGGAGCACCCAAACAAGTGAAATGCCCCGACAAAGGGGTTGCCCCAGATGCCCCAGGAAAAACCGTTGACGCAGTTCGCCAAGAGGTGTAGAAAGCCGGGAAATCGAGCTGAACAATTACTATCTTGTGAAGACCACAAGGCACTTGGTCCGAGCCTGTTTGCTCGTATCCGCTGTGGCCTTGGTGGGCGGGATGCCGGGGTGGTGCCAGGACTGCGCTCAAATCGCCGGCAGCTACAGTGGCACGGAGTCCTCCGATTTCAGCCTGAGCTTGCTGGTCACGGAGGTGGGCAAGACCGTGACCAGCGATGTGAGCGACGTGCAGGTCGCCCAGTTCGGCACGAATTTCTCCTGCAAAGCGACGATCTCGGATCAGGACTATACCTGGACGGGCACACTGCAGGGCAACAAGATAGTGTCCATTACCGGCCCGATCGGTTTTTCGCTGGCCTCCGACTACGGCTCCGTCCAGCCCGGCAATGCCTCAGGCAATGGGAGAGCCGGGCGAGGCGTGCTGCTCATCCAACTCAAAGGCAGTTGCAGGGGCACCGTGGAAGGGCTTTCCGGTGACTTGCACGTTCGCACCACCGCCACGCTCTATGGCCCGGCGGTGCCAGTGCCTGATACTACCCCGCCCACGCTACACATCACCGCCCCAGTGGCGAATCGGCGCTTGACGGCGCCGGAATTGACCGCTCGGGGCACGGCGACCGACGACGCCAACGACGACGACACCGGCGTGGCGCAAGTGTTCTGCCGGCTCAATCGAGGGGCCTGGGTGGAGGCAAGGGGGTCGAATGCCTGGACTGCGGCGCTCACGCCTGCGGCAGTGACCAACACCCTGGAGGCTTACGCCGTGGACGGCTGGGGAAATTGTTCGGCCACGGACAGCGTGAGTTTCTTCCAGGTGATTACCAGCCCGTTGACCGTGCAGACTCGCGGCTCTGGGAAGGTTGTCCGCGGATTCTCGGGCAACCGCCTGATCATCGGCGACACCTACACGATCACCGCCGTCCCGGCGTCCCCGGCGTGGATGTTCGCGGGTTGGTCCGGCGATGCGGCCTCTGGCAGCCCCGCCCTCCGGTTCACCATGCGGTCAAACATGACCCTGATCGCCAACTTTGCGGCCAATGCCTTTCCGGCGCGAATGGGCAATTACCGCGGCCTGTTCTTTGAGCAGGTGCCTCGTGCGGACAGTTCGGGGGCGTTCGCCTTGAGCCTGAGAAACCGCGGGGCATTCTCGGGCAAGCTCACCCGGGCGGAGGCAGCTTACAGCTTCAGCGGCCAGTTCGACGCCTACGGCCAGGCAACGACTGTGATCGCCCGGCGCTATGGCGGGCCGATTACGGCTAGATGGCAGATCGACCTCGCCACCGTCACGGACACCCTCGACGCCACCCTCACCACTGAAAGCTGGACTGTGACGGGCCAGGCTGACCGCTGCACCTATGACGCCCTGACCAATCCGGCCCCGGCATGCGGTCGCTATACCCTGCTCATCCCAGGCAGCGAGGACCCCACGGCCCAACCCGGGGGCGAGGGTTACGGCGCAGTCACCGTGCGCGCTTCAGGCATCGTCCAGTTCACCGGCAGTTTGGCCGACGGGTCAAGGGCGGTTCTCTCACAAAGCGCCGCCCTTTCCAAGCAAGGCCGATGGCCCTTTTTCCTCCCGCTCTACTCGGGCGGGGGCTGCTTGTTTGGCTGGCTGACCTTCACCAACGACGGCGCCGTCGCTCTGGGCGGCCGGTTGAACTGGCTAAGGTCGCCCCAGCCGCGCGCCCTTTACTACACCAACGGCTTCGCCCTCCAACCGCAGGCAGTGGGTTCCGCTTACACGTTCACCAACGGCGTTCCGATCTTGAACTTCAGCGTCGGCCAGCTCTGGTTTTCCGGAGGCAATCTGCCCGCCGCCTTCACCAACCAAATCCGCCTCGGACCTCGTGACCAAGTCACCAGCACCAATAAGACCCTCAGGCTGACTTGGACGACTTCCTCGGGTCTTTTTAGCGGCAGCGTCGGCGACCCCTACGCTGAGGGGACACGGCTTTCCTTCAAAGGCGCGGTACTCCAACAGCAAGACTTTGCCGGCGGCTACTTCCTCGGCACCAACCAAACCGGCCGCGTGGTCATCGCCCCCTGAAGCGCCTTGCCGCCGCCCCGCGCGCCGGGCAAGGCGCGCAATCCGTTGCGCGCCGTCGTCGCTCGCAGATCGGCCAGTTGGCACGGCATCAAAATCAATGCTGCCGCCATCGCACAGCTCGAGGCCTTGAGGAAAACTACGTTCAGGCAGAAAGAAGAGCCGCTAAAAGCTATTTAAACAACACTAATGGCCACCTGGCTATGCCCTCACGACCTTTTCACAGGCAACTTCGGACTTGAACGAGACCGATGGAGGGATAAGGGTTAGTGAAACGGCGAAAGTAGACGCTTCCAGATTCGGATCTCTGGTTTCTGATCCTGCTGCTTCCAACGCATATCATCGGGCAGCCACTCCCTGATCTTCGAGATAACCAACTCGGCAGAGTGGATCAGCGATCTAACGGTTTTGGGATCTACAGGTTCCGATGCCTTCCCTATCCTGGCTATCCCCTCGTGGACGAATGAGTTACGGGCGCTCTTCACATCTCTAAATGCCTGCCAAAGTCCTCTGTCCTCCTTCAGGCTATGACTAGTGAGCACCTTCAAAAGAACGTCGTACTGCTCCTCAAGGCTTGGCTCTCTCTCGTGGTCAAACCGGTTATTGATCCACTCCCATAGCCCATTAGGTTGTGCCCTTCGCGTCGCAAGCCCGTCCAAAACGTGGGAAATAAACACTTCAAGAGCGGTCGTTGCCAGCACTATGGAGTTACCCGACGAAACACCTGACAGCGTAGCGTCAAGCAGGAGTGACTCCCAAGGAGGTGGTACATAGTCAGTTGGCAAGGAGTGAACCTCGTCCCACATGGAAGCTGTAAGCGCGTTGTGCGACCCGCATAATACGAACCTACCCCGTCCTCTTACCGAGCCTTGCTCTTGGGGCAAAGGAGTTTCGTCATCATTCAGGTAGATTATTTCCGAACTGGTTTCCCCAAGTTGAAACGGACGGATTCCCGGTGCCCCTGTAACGTGTCGAAGGCGCACAACATAAGAGTCAAGAACGCTTTGGATTACCTCACATGGGGGATCGAATAACGGTTCCGGAGTCCGCTTAAAACGTTCAGCAATGAAGTCTATTCGAATAATGTCGCACTGACAAGCTTGCACGCCGTCTATCGTCAGCCCACCGTGCTTCTGGGTTTCCATGCACGGACCCCGCGCTGGAGGAAAGAACCGAACCTTGTAGCCCGCAGCCTCGTATTCATAAATGCGGAATGCCGCATCCGCCGGCACCGAGAGTACAAATGGTGGAGCTACTGACAATCGTGCGATCATGTTTCAAATCCCCTCGTCTATGTGTTAGCATTCATAGGACTGCTGCACAGTCGTTGCATCGTCTTCTGCTTCAGGAACCGCAGGACGCGGTCGTCTCTCAACATTTGACAATTGCCGCTTCGCAAAAAAACGCACACCCACCCAACCAGCAGACAATGCCTCGGAGGCGGGCGTTTGTCGCCGCCCCCCGCCAATGCCACTTCGCCCCGTAGCCGCAGCAAGCTCGTAGCCAACGACGAAGCCCTGCCAGACGTGACGCCAAAGGCGTCACATGCCGCTCCCGCGCGCCGTCCTTTCCCGCCGCGCCCTACTCGACGAACTCCAGCACGCCAAACCGCTCCGGCGCATGGGCGCTGCCCACAAGGGTCGGACTCCAGGCCAGGAAGGCCTGGTGGGCGCGGTCGGCACGGAAGAGGTTCAGCCGCCAGCGGACGCCCACGCGGGGCAGGGCGGCGGCCAGTCCTTTGAGCGGGATGCGCATCTCGCAGGTCCACACGCCGGCCTTCTGGTTGACGCGCGCGGCCACACGAAAGTGACTCTGCCATTGAAAATCCTTGGCCGGGAGGTTGACCATCAGGTCCAGCCGTTCGCTGGTCGGCGCCACTTCAAATTCGGCGTAATGCCGAAGGTTCTGGCGGTCGGCGCCGATGAACGCCTCCACCACGTCGCGGTCCCACAAGCTCAGGCCCTCCTGGTCCAGGGCGAAGCGTTTGCCCTCGAACCGCGGCGGCTCGAAGACCGTCAGTTTCGTGCAGGGGCACTGGTAGCCGAGGTAGAGGAATTCCTCGGACCAGAGCAGGCGGACCGAGGTCGAGAGGTCGGGCCGAGCCGTCGCGTCGCGGCACTGGCACTCGAGCTGGACCGGCCTGGCCGTCTGCCAGATGGTCTTGCTCAGGTCGCCGTCAGGCTCAAAGTCGCGGGTGGTGTGCCGGGCTTGGACGATGGGCAGCGGCAGGGACCGAGCCAGGAGCTTGCGGGCGTTGTCGAAATAGATTTTCCGCAGCACCGGCGTCGGCAGCCCAATGGCACTGATCGTCCAGTCGCCCTGAATGGGGGTCATGTGCGCCCAGTGCTTGTCCCAGGTTTCGAGCCAGCGCCATTCCTTGGCAAAGAAGACCTCGGCGTCGGCGTCCGTGGGCGGCGGTTCGTTGCCGCTCGAGCCGAGGATGAGCCGGTCATAGACCTGAAAATCGGTGCCGAACAGGATGCGGTCCTGGTGCTTGAGGAAAAGGCGGTGCACCTGCCGGGGGTCATGCCGGCCCAGCTCGGGGATGCGCGCGGCCAAATCGGCCATCATGTTCGGGTAGCGGCTCAACGCCGCATCCACCCACTCGAGTTCCTCGGCGTTGTTGGCGAAGTGGACGCAAACAAACGTGGTCTCCGGATGCCGCGCAATGACGCGGTTGAGCGCCTCCAACAGTTCTTTCCAGGGCGGGAACTTGTTGGTATCCCCAAACCACCAGCTCTGGTGGTCCTTCAATTCCTGCCACCGCTCGTTCTTTTCGTTGTACGGCAGCCAGAAGGCCTTCGGATCGGCGACGTGGATGGAAACCGGCATGCGCAGCTCGCCGAGGCGCTTCCACATCGGGTCCAGCTTCGGAGCATCCACTTTGAGGAGTTGGCCGGCCCCATCGCGCAAGTAGAGGCCCAGCCGCTTGAATTCCTTCCACCCGGCGGCGCCCAGGCGATAGCCTTCTTCGACCTGTTTGACCGCCTGCTCGGCGAAGTCGGGCTGGTCCCAATTCTTGTAATCGAGGTTCATGTAGTGCACGAAGCGGCCGGGGTAGAGCGTGTCCGCCAGTTGCTTGTTCCGCTCGAATTCGCTCGGTTCGCCATCGCTGCCGCGGGTAACGGTGCCGCCGCTCAGGTTGACAACCAGGCCGAGGCCCGCCGCATCCATGATTTTTACCGCGCGTGCCAGGTGTTGGGTCGTGTAATCAATGTGCTGATGGAGGTCGAGGAGGCGATGTTCTGCGCGCCAGGTTTGGGCGGGCTGGCGGGTTGACGCCCCATTCGCGCTTGTGTCCTGCGCCAGTCCGACGCCGGCCGTCGCCAGCAGGCCGGCTGCGATCATACTCATTCGCCACATGGCAGGTCCTTTCGCTTTGCGGTTCGGCACAGATAATGGCAAGACCGGCGTTCAAAGGGAAGGCAATTCGTTTCCTATCTCTACGTAGCAGCCGGCGTCAGCCGGCTCAAATCTTTTGGAAAACGAGGAACAATCACCGCCTCCTGACCTCGCCCGCTACTATTTGAAGCGCGTCTTGCCGACCCCCTGGTTAAAGCCGAAAAACCGACCCCCCCACGCGCTCCGAGCGCATGCGAGAGAGGAAGGGCTGTTCGCCGTTCGCCATTCGCCGTTCGCAAACACGCATCCAAGGGCAGTGCCAGGATGCTCCCGCGCCGCCGAAGATCAGGCAAAGCCAATAACCGGAGGGCGCGGCGCTCAGGGCTGGAAGAGGTCGCGCAGGACACGCGGGTCTTCCGGCCGGGTGGGGTTGAGGACCAGGACTGGTTCGCTTTCCAGGACTGCTGCCAGGTCCTGGGGCGCACCGTTGGAGGTCCTGTGCCAGGCGAGGTCAAACTGGAATTCCATGATGCCGGGTTCATCGGCCAGGAAATTGGTGTACCAAAAGTTGTTCAGGAGCATGGCGCGCAGCCGATGCACGTCGGCTGGGGGCGCCTGGCGCCTGGCCAGGGTCGGTTCGGCCCCAAAGGTCAGCAGCGGGGCGTCGCGGCTGACCCACAACCAATGCCCTTGCGCCGTGGCGAAGTCAGCCCAGCCGTCCACGGCAAAATAATCGCGGCAGGTGCCGGCCAGTTGGTCAGCAAAAGGCGTGAACGGCACGCCCCCGCTGCTCAGTTGGGGCAGGGTGTCCCCGCTCGGGAGCGGGAAATCGAGGTAGAAGATCTCCGGCGCGGCTGAGGCGAGCCGGTTCAGCCGCAGGGAGAGGCGGACCCGCGGTTGGCGCTTCCAAATCTCGAGGCTGCGAGTCGCCCATGCGAGGCGGGGGTGGCGCAACGGCTGCGAAATAAGAATGGTATGCGGTGTTTCCTGGGGCGGGGCGGCCAACTGGGGCGTGGCAGCAATCTCATGCAGCCGTTCGCGCCGCAGCCGCTCACGCGCCTCGCCCGACTCGCCGCGGATATCGGCCAGCACCCAGCGTGGGGCAAAGCCATCCACTTTCACCGCCGCGAAATCACCGAACCCTTCGAGGAAGAGCGGTCTGGCCATGCCGGGCCAAATGACCGATTTGGGCCAGCCCTGGGCATCGGTCTCGACGCGGGGCGGGGAGGTGTCGGGGCTTTGGTCCGACTCAACCACGGCCGTGCTGAGGCGCAGGTGTCGGACCGAGTTGCCTTCGAGCCGTTCAACCCAGAACTTCGCAACCTTGTTCGGCGCCTGATCCGCAAAGGTGGCGGAGAGGTCTTCGGCGCTCAGGTCTTCGGGTTTGCCGGGGCGTTGCCAGGGCCCGATGCCCGGCTCGAAATAGAGCTTGAGTCGGGCGCCGGTTCCGGGCTCTTCCAGGGATTGGTAATGCTCGCGCAAACAGGTGGCGATCATGCGCACCCAACCACTGAAGGGGGCGCCGGCCGGATTGGCCAGGAACAGGCCTTCGCCCGCGCCACTGAGCTTTGTGCGGGCGCGTTGAGACAGGAGCCACTCGGCGCGGGCCATGGGGCGCCAGGCCAGGCGGCTTTTTTCATTGAACTGGCCAAGGGTGTCGAGGTCGAAGGGCTTGGCCACGCTCAGACTCGAGCCCCAAGTGTGCTCGTCGAAGAGGCAGAGCTCCCGATAGAGTTCGTCGGCCGTTTTCCGGGCCGCTGGGGTCATCGGCCCCCAGAGCGGCGAGGCGGCGGCGGCGAGGGCGCGTTTGGCCGCCCGGCTGGCGGCCACCTCGCGCGGGGCTGAGGCGGTGCCGTTGGCCCACCAGTCGGTCCATTCGCCGGCGTATTCGGGGGCGGCTGGCCCCAGGGCCGCCTCGAGTCGCTCCATGGCATCGCCGACGGTGGTAAGCCGCAAACGCGGCTCCAGCCCCAGCTTGTTCCAGGCCGCGACGAACTCCGCCAAAGGCGGGAAGGGCGGGTCGTTGTCATACCGCCACTGGCTGGTAACCGAAGTCAGGAGCACCGCCCCTTGGTAGCCCTGCTGTTCCAGGCCACGCAGCCGCTCGACGCACAGCCGATGCGCGGCGCGCACAGAGGCCTCGTCGGTTCGCAGGATGTCCCCCGCCCGGGGCGGGCGATAGGTCGCGTCCGCCGCGCGCGGGACCGGGCCGCGACGCCATTCCGCGGGTTCAAAGAACGAGTAGCCTACGCCATAGCCGCTGTCCAGCCAGACGAACAGGCGGCGGCCGTCGGGCATTTTCCACCAAAAGGCCGAGGGGCGGGCAAAAGGCGCGCCGCCGCTGTCGCTATTGATGCCGGTGTAGAGGTAGCGCACGCCGCGCGCCAGCAAGGCCAGGGCGGCGGCGCGCGGCACGCCGTTGACATCGTCCTGGATGGCCACCCGGGGCCGAACCCGTTGCCACAACTCCTCTGGCAGCCAATGCAGCGCCGTCTGCCATTCCTCGGCATTCATGAAGGGCGTATTGTTGAAGGCCAGCGCGGTCACTTCCAATTGGCCGGCACGCACCGCCTTGAGGAACTGCTTGCGGCGGGCCGGCGTGGCCGCGCGCCACCAGTCGTTCACCGGCATCGTCGCCTCAGCCGTCCAGTAGAATCGCTTTTCGGCGGGACCTCTCATGGAATCCAGCACGGCATCCAAGGCCACGTCGAGATAGCGCCGGAACAACTCCCGGCAGACGTCCGGGTGGTCGGTGAACCCGACGTCCGTGTGGGCGAAATGAACGATAGCGATCTCTTTGATGCAGCCGGTCTTTTCAGAGACCGCCTCGGCGGCCCCGGCCAGCCAGGCGGACGCCACCACCAGGCCGAGGGCACAGCGCAGCCCTCGGATTTGGCCCGCCGGCCGCGCCCTTCCCCGTCGCGGCGCAGGCGGGGACTTCGGACTTCGAACACCAGGGCTGAATACTCTTGGCCGGCAGGGTAATTGGCGGGGCGCAGCGGATTTCATTTGTCTTGTGCTCGGGCGCAGAGGATAGCAGACCGGTTGGGAAAGCAAAGTGCGTTCTGGTTACCGACGGGGCATGTATCTCACGGGGCAAGTCGCCGCGCTCTGCCGCACGGACGGCGCGGGCCTGGCCAGGGCAGGGGAACTCACCCAACAATCTCCTGCACCGCCCGCGCATGAACTGCGTAAGCGCCTTGGCCGAAGCAGACCAGGAGCACTTTGTCCAGGGCACTGTTTTTCTCCAGGAAGGCCTTCGTCTCGCGCACGGCAATGCGCGCGGCGCGGTCCAGCGGAAAGCCGTAGGCCCCGGTGCTGATGGAAGGGAAGGCGAGGGAGCGGAGGCCATGCTGCGCGGCGAGGGCGAAACTGCGGCGGTAACAGCTTGCCAGCAATTCGTCCTCCCCATGATTGCCGCCGCGCCAAACGGGACCCACGGTGTGGATGACCCATTGGGCGGGCAGGCGGTAGCCTTTGGTGATTTTGGCCTGGCCGGTGGGACAGCCGCCCAGCTTGCGGCATTCCGCCAGCAGTTCCGGCCCGGCGGCGCGATGAATCGCGCCATCCACGCAGCCGCCGCCCAGCAAACTGGTGTTCGCCGCGTTGACAATGGCGTCCACCGCTTGCTGCGTGATGTCTCCTTCCACGACTGCAATTCGATTGGAAACCGGTTCGTTGCTCATAACCAGAGCGAGGATGGCTCAGGCGACAGCAAAAGTGAAGCCAAGAGCATCTTGAGTTTGACCGTCGATCGGTTTGGCTGTATGGAAAGGCGCTGCGATTGAGAACCTCGCCGCTAGCGCCATGAATTTGCCGCTTGCCAGCAGGAGCGAGACTGACTGGTTGGCCGGCCTGCGCCGGGCGATGAAGACAGGAGAGTGCCTTGACCTGACCGAGCCTGTCCCCTGGGGCCGCCGGGTGGCCCTGGCCCTGGCTCCCCACCCGGATGATCCTGAGACCATCGCGGTGACCTTGCGCCTGCTGGCAGCCAGCGGGTGGGAACTTCACTGGGCGATCGTTACCTCGGGTTGGTCGGGCGTGCCGGACGATTTTGCCGGTCCGGGGCGCGCCGCCAAGGTCGAGGCGCGCAAAAGGGAGCAACTGGCGGCGGCGCGTTTGTTTGGCCTGCCGGAAGACCGGCTGAGTTTTCTGGACCTGGCGGAGGATGAAACCGGCAGCCTCGCCGCCACAACACGGAACCGCGACCGGCTGTTTGCCCTGCTGAAGCGACTCGGTCCCGACCTGGTCTTGCTGCCGTGGCGGTTCGATGCCAACGCCACTCACCGCCTCGTCTATCAGTGGTTTGCCGCCTGGGCGGCCGAGGTTGCGCGTCCCGTCGCCGCCCTGGGCAACGAAGACCCCAAGACCTTGGCCTTCCAACCTCACCTCCGCGTGGTCTTCGATGCCGAAACGGCCCGGTGGAAAGAACGGCTGCTGGAGTGCCATAAGTCCCAAAGCGCCAGGAACCTGGCCCAGCGGGGCCACACCTTCGGCGCCCGTATTCTCGCCATGAACCGCGCCTCGCCGGGCATCCCGGCCGGTTGCTACGCCGAACGCTTTGAGGTGGAATACTGGGATGGGAAGAGCGGAGTCTCGACCCCGGAAACCGGGCGCGCCCAGGGGCCATGAACGGGGAGGACGAACGTCGAAGGTTCAACAGCGAACCTCGAACTTCAAACCAGGGCTTGGGCCGCTGGGCATAAGTTCCGCCTGTATCGGCCGAAAGAAGATTCCAGTTGCCGGCCGCCAGGCGCCTGGCGTAACTTGGCGGCGGACGATCCAGCCGAAAAGCCTGCATTTGACAACCGCCGGCGGATGGTGTAGGGATGTCATCGGCAGCATAACGGATGCTGATATAGCAACACAACTGAACTAACGCACAAAGAAGACTGATGAGAAAACTGATTGTAGCCAGCCTCGCCCTGCTGGTCGCCGGGGCCGTCGCCGCCCATGCCGCGGACGCCAAGGAACTCTGGGAGAAGAATTGCAAGAAGTGCCACGGCGAGGACGGCAAAGGCAAGACCAAGATGGGCGAGAAGTGGGGCGTCAAGGATTACACGCTGCCCAAGGTCCAGGCCGAGATGAAGGACGAAAAGATGGTCAAGACCATCAAGGAGGGAGTCAAGAAGGACGACGAGACCCGGATGAAGGCCTTTGGGGATACGCTGAGCGACGAGGAGATCAAGTCGCTGGTGGCCTACGTCCGAAAGTTCAAGGCCAAGTAGCCTTTGGCCGGCGGCCCCAAAGCCCCCGCCCACGGCCTTCAGCCGCGCGGGCGGCTCTTGGTTTCCCGCACCGGGGAGCTTTTCGAGGCTCCCTCTTTTTTGCTCCGTAGCGCCCCAAAGCATTATTCTCCGGCCGGCAACGGGGGCGATTTTGCTGGCGTTGCCGTTCCTGCTTTTGATGTTGTTCGTGAAACTGTTCCTGGCGGAGCGGCTGCCCGTGAGCAGGCATGAACCCCGCCATTCGCTCAGCGCCTCAGACCAGCGGCAGCGGGCGGCCGGGTCGGAGCGGTGAGAGGAACGATTGACCAGTGGCCAGCAAAAATTAGTTGATCTATATCTTGCCTTCAGGTGCCTGCCGCTGGCACAGAACTGAAACAGAGCAAAAAATGTTTAACTTCTGGCAATATTTGCAATGCTCATGAAGGGCCTTTCAAAGAGAATAGGCTCACGCAGGCGAAACAGAACAGCAAACAAAATGCGCATGAAAAAACTACTCACACTCTCAATCGCGGTCCTGGCAGGGGCGGCCCTCTCGGCGAGCGCGGCGGAGGGCAAGGCCCTTTACGAAAAGGCCTGCGCCAAGTGCCATGGCACCGACGGCAAAGGCCAGACCAAAATGGGCAAGAAGTACGGGGTCAAGGACTACACCGACCCGAAGGTGCAGGATGAACTCAAGGACGAGGCGGCTTTCAAGGCGGTCAAGAAAGGCTACAAGGACAAGGAAGGCAAGGAAGTCATGAAGCCGGCCGAGGATATGTCGGAGGAGGACATCAAGACCGTGCTCGCCTACCTGCGGACCTTTAAGAAGAAGTAGGCGGCCCTGGCTCAGGCGCCCCCGGGACCGGGCGCGCGGTGGCATCCATTGGCACATGAATGAGTTAAATGGGTCCCAGAGATTACATCGGGCAGGGATTTGAGCGGGCGACGCGAGTTGCCAGCGGGTTGGGCAACCGGCGCTATGTGCTTGGACTCCTGGTCTGCTTTTGGGTCAGTCTGGTTTCGGGGTTGGCGGCAAAGGGGCCGAACAGCGCCTGCCTGGAATGCCACGCCGACAAAACGCTCACCGCGACCAACGCCGCCGGCAAGGAAATCTCACTCTTTGTCGATGAAGGGAAGTTGGCGGCCACCGTTCACCGGACCAACACCTGCGCGAGCTGCCATCCCGACCTCTCCGCCAAGCACCCGGACGACAACGTGCCGGCCCAGCCGGCCAACTGCGGGGCCTGCCATGAGCAGGCCGCGCAGGACTACGCCGCCAGCATTCATGGCGTGAGCCACAAGCTGGGCGCTTCCGGGGCGGCCCGTTGCTCGGATTGCCACGGCTCACATAACATCCTCCCGGTCAAACAGGCGGATTCCCCCGTTTTCAAACTGAACCTGCCCAACACCTGCGCGACTTGCCACACCAACTCGGGGCTGACGGCGGAGTACCAGATGAAGCACCCGGAGGCGGCCGCGCAGTACCTGGACAGCATCCACGGTCGGGCTTTGCTGAAGATGGGCCTGATTGTGGCCCCCTCGTGCAACGATTGCCACGGGGTCCATGACATCAAACGCGCGGTGGACCGGGACTCGCCCATCAACAAGGTCAACGTCGCCAAGACCTGCGGCAAATGCCACGTCAAGACCGAACAGACCTACCTGGAGAGTGTGCACGGCCAACTGTTGGCCAAAGGGGACAGGCGCGGCCCGGTTTGCACCGACTGCCACACGGCGCACCAGATCGAGACGCCCGAAAACAGCAACTTCAAGCTGCTCAGTGACCAGCGTTGCGGCAAGTGTCACCAGGATCGCCTGGTCCATTATCGCGACACCTACCATGGCAAAGCCATGGCGCTGGGCAGGCCCAATGTGGCGCCCGATGTGGCCGCCTGTTACGACTGCCACGGGCACCACGACGTGCTGCCGCCCTCCAACCCCAAATCACACTTGTCGAAGGCCGACGTGCTGGCCACCTGCCGGCACTGCCATTCGGGCGCGACCCTGGGTTTCACCCAGTACAAACCGCATGCCAACCCGCTGGACGGCAAGAATTATCCGGCGTTGCACCGCACCTTCCTCTTCATGACCGCGCTGCTGGTCGGCGTCTTTGTCTTCTTTGGGGCGCACACCGCGGCGTGGCTGTTCCGCACCGGTTTCTTGTATATGCACGACACGAAGCAATTCCGGGAGGCCAAGATCAGCACGCAAACCGGAGGCGAGTGGTTCACGCGCTTCGCGCCGTTCGATCGGTTCCTGCATTTCCTGGTGGTCACCAGCTTCCTGCTGCTGGTGATCACCGGGATGCCGCTCAAGTTTTACTATACCGACTGGGCGAAGACCCTGTTTGCGATCATCGGCGGCCCCGAAACCGCCCGCGCCCTGCACCACCTCGGGGCGATCGTCACGTTCCTCTACTTCGGGCTGCATCTGGCCTCGCTGGCCCGCAAGTGCTGGCGCGGCCGCAAACAAGTGCGCGACCCACAGAGCGGCCGGCCCAGCCTCAGACGGCTCTGGAAGCTGCTCCTGGGTCCGGACAGCCTGCTGCCGACCTCGCAGGACTGGCGCGATTTTGTCGCGCACAACAAGTGGTTCTTTGGCAAGGGACCCAAGCCGCAATTCGGGCGGTGGACGTATTGGGAGAAGTTCGACTATTTCGCCGTGTTCTGGGGCGTATTCTTCATCGGCGCCTCGGGGCTGATCCTGTGGTTCCCGACGTTCTTCACGCAATTTCTGCCGGGCTGGATGATCAATGTCGCGTTGATCATCCACTCGGACGAGGCGCTGCTGGCCGCGGGCTTCATTTTCTCCATCCATTTCTTCAACACGCATTTCCGCATCGAGAAATTCCCGATGGATACGGTGATTTTCTCGGGCCGTGTCTCCAAGAATGAGCTGTTGCACGAACGCCGCTCCTGGTATGAGCGGCTGTTGGCGGAGGGCCGCCTCGACGAGCATCGCGTGGGCGATGAGTGGCTGCGCTGGAGGAGCATCGCCCGCTCCTTCGGCTATCTCTTCTTCGGACTGGGCGTCTTCCTCCTGGTCCTGATCCTCTATGCCATGATCACCCGCCTAAGGCATTGATGAAGCCCTCGGAGCGGCGAACTGGCGTTTGCCGCTGGAAAACCCCTGGAAAGGGCCGCCGGATTGCCCGGTCAAACAATCTCGCACCATGGCTGGATTATGGGGAGCTAATCCGGCGGCCGACCGGACAAACGGGGGTGGTTTGCCGCCCACAGGCCGGCTCAATTGCGCGCTGGCGAGGCGGCGGCGCGGAGGGCATAATGTTCTTAACCACATAGTTAATGTGCTTAATGCGTAATGCCGGAAATATTAACCGTTCTTTGCTAAGCTGCGATGCAAAGATGTTGAGTAATCCAAAGGGCGGTTTCGGCGCCGCCACGGCGCCTCGGCTGGCCCTCATCGGCCCGGCATTCTTAGGGGAATTCTCAACTTGTCCCCGCTCGTGCAACCCGCCGGCAGGGCGGGCCATGTGAAGGGACAGGCGTTCCGAGGACAAGAAATGTAAAAAGATTGGCAACGAATGGTTAGCATCAACATACCTGATGATTACGCTGGGCCTATGACACTCGCTTGGCGGCTGGAAATGGCCCGCGGCGGCGCGGCACCTGGTCGAAGCTGCGCAAAGCAGCCGCGGCGGCCTTTGGTCGGACGGCCGGCGCCCGGTCCGGCGCTTCGGCGCGCGCAGTGCCCCGGGCGGGGCTGTCCAGGCGACGCTGAGCTCGCAAAGGGTGCACCGTGGACGACAAAGCTGGGCTGAGATGAGGCCTGCGCGGGGCTGCATATGAAACTCTTTGTCGCCGGCTTGAGCCACAAGACCGCCCCCGTGGAGGTGCGGGAGAAGGTGGCGGTGCTGCCTGCCCGCCTGCGCTGCCACGGCTGCCGCTTGAAGCTGGAGGGCAACCTGTCCGAAGTGGTGCTGCTTTCCACCTGCAACCGGGTCGAAATCTACGCCGTGGCGCCCCGGGTCAATGGCAATGCCCACCGGCTGTTTGATTGCCTTTCGACGGGGGAGGCCGATTGCGCGCCGTACCTTTACGTCAAGGAAGGCGAAGAAGCGGTGCGACACCTCTTTGCGGTGGCCAGCGGGCTGGATTCGATGGTCATTGGTGAGACGGAGATCACCGGGCAGGTCAGGCAGGCCTACCAGGCGGCGCAGGCGGCCAAACTCACTGGCCCGATCACCAACCGGCTGTTCCAGGGGGCCTTGCAGACCGCCAAGGAAATTCGAACCCGGACCGGGATTGGCCGCGGCGCAACCTCCGTCGGGAGCGTGGCGGTGGAGTTGGCGGGGCGTATTTTCGACGGCAACCTGGCCTCGAAGACCGTCCTGATTCTTGGCGCCGGGAAAATGGGGGAGGCCTGTATGCGGCATCTGGCCAAGCGCGGGCCGCGTGCGATCCTGGTGGCCAACCGTTCCTATGAACGGGCGGAGGCCCTGGCCGCGGAATTCGGCGGGCGCGCCGTGCGGTTTGACGATTGCCTCCAGGCCATCGCCGAGGCGGACATCGTGGTGAGCTCGACCGGCGCCCCGCAGACGATTTTGCACCGGGCCGAGATTGCTTCCGTCCTGGCGCGGCGTTGCCAGCGGCCGCTGTTTCTCATCGATATTGCAGTGCCGCGGGACATCGATGCGGACGTCGGGCAGCTCGACAACGTGTTCCTCTACGACGTGGATCACCTTGAGGCGATGGTGCGTGAAAACGTGCGCCAGCGGGAACGGGAACTGGCGCGGTGCCAGGCCCTGATCGCCGAGCGGGCCGGGGCGTTGAGGCGCCGGCTTACGCCGGCGGCGGCTCTGCCGGCCGAGAGGGCCGTCCACCCTCAACCCGGCTGGGCGCTGTCTGGCGCCGCAGCCTGCCCGAGTTGAAGGATTGCCGCAGGAACAGAGAATTTGCACACGAGCGCCCGGCGGCGAGTTCGCCGCCGGCCAGGCTCGACGTTGGAAGGCGCAGCACCGTGTGGCTGTGGGGGCGGACCCTAACACCGCCACCAATTCCACTCTACCCGCGCGTAGCGCGGCATTCTTCCGCCCCGGAGGGGCGGCAAGACAGTAGCCCAGGACAAGGCCCGTCCCGCCCCGAGCGGGACCCCGGCGCGCCGGGGCCCTGGGTAAAGCGGAAAAAGGGATCACCCCCCTCCCATCCCGCCCTGCGGGATGGGAGGGGGGCAGGGGGGAGGGCTCTCCAGCCCGCGCTCGGGGGCGGTGTCAGGATGCGCCCTGGCTGCAGCGTTGAATCAACACGGCCTTGAGCTGAGGCCGTGAGTATTGGTAACACACTAACAATCAAAGCAAGCACGTGCCAAAGATGAAACGAAGCAAAGTCCTGCTGGCCGGCCCATTTGCGTGCCCAGGGGTGGCAGTTTTGCCGACGCTGGCTCGGGCGGCCATCCTTGGGATGGTCCTGGGAGTCGCCACGATGGCAGGAGCGTCCACGCCCTTGCAGGGCCAGATCGCCTTGCGTCCGCTCACTCCTTCAGAAATCAAAGACTACGCGCTGACCAATGCCCAAGGAGCCAGTGGTTTGAGCACCATCGGCCTTGGCGAACCGGCCTATCTGGAAATCCTGGTGAACGCCGCCATTCCGCCTGCGCAAATCACCAACGTCACCTGGGCGTTGAGCAATGCTCCGGTCGGGTCGGCGGCGGCGCTGGCCCCCAGCCCGCTGGGAACGAACGTGCCGACCTACAAGATGGCCGAGCGTTATAACCAGACCGGCGCTCCGTATGATCAAGTGGCCGGACGCATCCTTCTGCGCCCGGACATCGCGGGGCAATACACCGTGACGGCCACGGTTCAAACCGTCAATAATGGAGCGACCAATCTGACTCAGACCATCACGGCCGGCACGTATATGGGCATCCAAACGTGCGAACTCTGCCACAGCGGCGGCCGGATCGCGCAGAACAAGGTGGACCCCTGGTCCCAAACCCTTCATGCCACGATCTTCACCAGAGGCATTAATGGTCTCCTCGGCAGCCATTACAGCAAGAGTTGCATCCCCTGTCACACCGTCGGCTACGATGCCAACCCCTTGGCCGTCAATGGCGGATTTGACGATGTCGCCAAGCAACTGGGCTGGACCTTCCCAGCCGTATTGACCAATAGCAACTGGGCGGCGATGCCCGCGGCGCTGACCAATCTGGCCAATATCCAGTGCGAAAACTGCCATGGGCCCGGCAGCCAGCACGCCTTCGGTCTGGGTGATACCAATCAAATCTCGGTTACCTTCGCCGCCGGCGATTGCGCTCAATGCCACGACGAGCCGCCCCAGCACATTAAGGCGGCCGAATGGAACAATTCCCTCCACGCCCGCGTGACGCGAACCCCGTCCGGCGCCGGCCGCGAGGCCTGCGCGCGCTGTCACACCGGCGGCGGCTTTGCCGGTTACGCCGCGACGTTGGGCACCACCAACACCTACACCACCAACAACGCCGACACCACCTACACCGCCATCACCTGCTCGACGTGCCACGAGCCGCACGATGCCGCCAATCCGCATCAGTTGCGCACCCCCTCCAATGTCCTGTTGGCGGACGGCGTTACCGTGGTCACCAACGCCGGTCTCGGCACGATCTGCATGAATTGCCATCGCAGCCGCAACGGCTCGGTTACCAACAGCATTGTGGCGTATCCGTTGGGGCAACAGACTTGGGCCGGCGGGAGCAGCTTCGGGCCGCACGATAATCCGGCGTCCGACATGGTTGAGGGTGTCAACGGCTGGACCTACGGCCAGAACATCCCCAGTTCCGCCCATCGCTTTGCGATCACCAACGTTTGCGTGGGCTGTCATATGCAGACCGTGGCCTCGACCGATCCGGCCTTCCTGCAAGCCGGCGGCCATAGCATGAACATGAGTTACGGGGTCGTCGCCGGAGGCGTGACCAACACGGTGGACAAGGTGGACGCCTGCGTGCAATGCCACGGTCCGATCACCTCGTTTGACCGGCCGGTCCAGGATTACAACGGCGACGGCGTCATCGAGGGTGTCCAGACCGAAGTCCAGCACATCCTCGACCAGCTCTCCACGATGCTGCCGAATTCCACCTACGTGGCCAGCGGCAATTATGTGGCGGATGGGTTGGTGAAGACGTCCCTCTCGGTCAAAACGAACTGGCCGGCGAAGTTCTTGAAGGCCGCTTACAACTGGCAGTTCGTCAATAATGATGGGAGCCAGGGCGTCCACAACGCACCCTATGCGGTTGGCCTGCTTAAGGCATCCATCGCCGACCTGACGGGCGACGCCAACAACGACGGTTTGCCCGATTGGTGGCAGATTCAGTACTTCGGCTCGGCTGCCGCTCCGAACGCAGCACCCAACGCCAGCCCGGCTGGCGACGGGGTCCCCAACTGGCTCAAGTTCTCCCTCGGCCTGGACCCGTTAGTGCCTGGCATCACCGTTACGAACGGGGTCGTGTGGGCCAACGGTAGCGCGGCGATTACACCGGGAAGCACCAACGCCATCCAGATATTCACGGCCGCCGAAGTGGTGTTCACCACCGAGGTTGGCACGACTTACCAGCTCCAGTCCATTTCCTCCCTGGGCAGCGGTTGGCAGAACGTAGGCGAGCCGATCGCCGGCAACGGCTTGAGCATGAGCTTCCTGACCCCGACCCGGAACGACCCGTACCAGTTCTACCGCGTGGTCCACAGCCCGTAGCCGCCCTGGGTCCTGGAGCGCCTGAGCCGCGCGCTGGACTCCGGGAACACCCCTGCGCACCCGGGCGGAGGGGTCTCGGTTCTGAGGGACGAACGCCACCGGAGCGCAGAGGTCGAGCTTTGCGCGGTGATGCCCTGCACCAGAGTTCTTGACCGGCAAAACTCGTTGTAATCAGGCCAAGTTTCGCTGCGATTGCAAAACTGCGCTGAGCCAGCGCTTCTTTTAGGTGACTTGAATCCCAATTCCGAATCGGGAGAAAAACGAGCGTTGGTTGTTGAAGAATGCCCGGGCATGACGCCGAATGAACTTTCGGACTGCGGACTCAATGACCAATCCCGATTCTGAATCGGGACTCAATAATCAATTCTCAATGAACCTCTCCGGGCAGGCTCGATTCTTCACCCGCGCCTACAGTTGGCCCCCGCGGCACTCGACACCTTGCCGCGACGGCACCGGAAAACTGCCGGAGGAGCCCCCCGCGCCGGCGCTCCGCCCTCCGGCCGGCCGCGCAAACCTCTTAATGACCGGCTGCCTTGAACCGTGTGAGCGCCTGGATTTGAGCCTGCGACCGGGCCGCGATCTGCTTGAGCTTGTCGGCCTGTTCTGCCTGGACTTGCTGAAGCTGCTTGAGCGCGGCCTGCTCTTGGGCCTCCGAATGGTTGCTCTGCGCCTGGACGAGGCTTTGCCGGGCTTGCCGGAGGCGGGCCTCCAACTCATGCGCGGCCCGCCCGAATTCACTCACGGCGGCCTCGCGCAGCAGGCGCGTCCCTGCCTCGAGCGACACCGAATCGAGGTTCGGAATCGCGCGCCTGACTTCCTCCAGGGCCAGGGCGTCCGTCGGGGCCGCCACGGCGAGCGGCTGGGCTTGAGGTCCGACCGGGGCGGCGGCGGCGGTCCGGGGCGGGAGGGCGGGCGCCTGGGCTTGAGGTCCGGCCGGGGCGGCGGCCTTGGCTGCAGGGCGCGACAGGCCCCGCTCAACCCAAAGAGCGCCGGCAGCCAGCCCTGCCAGAAAGCAGGCCAGCCCCAGGACTACGGTCCGGGCGTGGGCTTGTTCCCTGGAGCGGGGTCTGACAACGGCACTAAGGCGCGGGGCGGCTGCTTGGTTCATGGGGTCTTTTTGGCGCTTTTTGGTTCATGGCGCACTTTGGCTCCGATCTGCCAGAGCGGCGCCACCGAGGCGAGCGAAAACTCTCTCGCTTTATCCGGCGCAATGAATGGTGACTTTCGGACAATATCTCTATTGCCTGTATTGCCTGTATTGCCTGTATTGCCCGTTTTGCCCGGATTTGCCTTCCGGCCTGGCCTTCCCCGCAGCATAACGGTACGCAAACCACTCTGGTATTGCTCAACTTTGGTCGAATGTTCAAAATCCGGTGCGTGGACCCTATCGGTCATCTGAGGCCGGCATCCCCTGACTCCCGGCACGAGTTGTCTGCGGCAGGAGAATTTCCAGCTTATGAATAGCACGGGAGCAGTGCTGTTGAACCGGGCGCCGGTTTTGCTCTTGGCGATGGTCTTTGCAGTCGCCCCTGGCCGGCAGGCAACCGGGCAGAATGTTCAGCACTTGAGCATCACCCAGCCGGGTGGCCTGCCCGGGCTGCCGCTCATGACCGGCATCCAGCGGGTCACCAACGGACTCCGCGTGACCTGGGATGGTCCCCCCGGCTACTATCAACTGCTCCAGAAGCCGGCGCTCGCGGGTTCGAAATGGCAGGCGGTCGGCAAAGCGACCAACCTGGCGAGGCGAGCCACCATCACCGCTCTTTCTGCCAACGCTTTCTTCGGCGTGTCGGGCCCGGCGCCCCGCTACGCTGGCTCGCACGTATGCCTCGCGTGCCATCAGAACATCCACGACACCGAAATGAACACGCGGCACGCGCAGGCTTTTGCAACGCTCAAGCTGGCGCATCAGGACACCAACAGCGCCTGCCTGCCTTGTCACACGGTGGGTTATGGGCTGCCCAGCGGCTTCCAGAGCGAGACGGCTACTCCCCAACTCGCCGGCGTGCAGTGCGAGAATTGCCACGGCCCGGCGGCCAACCACGCCGCCAGTGAGAGCGACCCGACCGTGCGGCCGCGGGTCGAACTGGCGGCCACGGTCTGCGGCGGTTGCCATAGCGGCCCGCAGGGGCCGACTTTCGAGGAATGGAGCGCCAGCGGCCATGCGGGCCTGGTCGAGGACATGAACCCGACGAATCGCATTGACAGTTGCGGCCGCTGCCACTCCGGCTCCGCGCGCAACAGTCTCTTGCAGGGCGAGCCGCTGCCCTTCGGGGATGCGAATGTCCCGATCGTTTGTGTCACCTGCCACGACCCGCACCGGACCAACGCCTACCCCGCGCAGCTTCGCTATCCCCTGGCTTCAACCAACGACTACTTCGTCACCACCGCCGGCGTGTTCACCAATCAAATCAATCCTGGCATCAACCTGTGCGCCCAGTGCCACAATCATCGCGGCGCTGCCTGGACCGATTCAAGCCGTCCGCCGCATCACTCGGCCCAGTACAACTTCTTGCTCGGCACCATCGGCGAGTTGGATTCCGGGCTGGCGCCTTACCAACCCGCTGCGCACGCGCTGTGGCTGACCAACCAGTGCGTCGACTGCCACATGCCGACGGCGCCCTGCCAGGGCCTAACTCAGCCGGCGATGACCGGCCATAAGTTCAAGGTCGAGTCCTATGGCCTCTGCCTGAGCTGCCATCCCTACCCTCAATTGCTGGTCGAGTTTACGACTGGCGCCGTCTCCAACCGGCTCCAGCAGGTCAAGGCGGCGCTGGACCTTTGGGCCGCCACCAAGGCGCCCGCATCCCTGTGGACCAAGTATGGGGCGCGCGCCTGGGAATACACCACGCCGGGCCAACTGTCTCCGGGCGGTCCGGGACCCGCTTCGACCGAACAAGCGCTGATTCCCGTCAACCTCCGCAAAGCCCGCTTCAACCTCTACCTGGTGTTGAATGACGGCAGTTTCGGCGTCCACAACGGCCCTTATTCCATAGTCCTGCTTGACCAAGCCAGCGAATGGATTCAAACTGAGCTCGACCAGTAACCCACCCACCAGGGCGAAGCCCGCCACTCGCCGGCCGGCCGCAGCCTCAGCCGCGCAATTGACCAGACGACAAAACTCAGACCCCATGATGATTCCCCAGTTGAGCAGCCGCAAAAGCTTTCCCGCCCGATGGGGGCGGGGACCGGCCCTGGCGGCTGGAACAATCAGCCTGCTTCTGGCGCTGATTTCCTGTCGCACCGGGGGCCGGTCCGTCGTCCTGCTGCCCAACGTGCCGGGAGCCAAATACATCGGTTCCAAAGAGTGCGCGCAGTGCCACGAAGAGATTTGCCGCAGCTTCAAGACGGCTGACCACGCTCGCTTGATTGCCGAGGGGCCGAACGCCCTCGAGGCCGGTTGCGAATCCTGCCACGGCCCTGGCAGCCTGCACTCGGAATCCGGCGGCGACGTCAAACCGCCGTACAGTTTCTCCTCCGGGCGTCCCCAGGCCGCGGGCTCGGGCGAGCGCCTGGCCCAAACGCCCCCGCGCGCGGTCGCGACGGTCTGCTATCAGTGCCACGGCGAGGTGCGTGGCCAGTTCAACCTGCCCTATCACCATCCCGTGCCCGAGGACAAGATGCGCTGCACGCAATGCCATCCGCCGCACAAGGGAAACGCTTACGCCGGGGGCGGCACCGCCCTGCTCTCGCAGGCGGAGAACTGTTTTCAATGTCATCCCGCCCAGCGCGGCCCCTTCACGTTTGAGCACGAGGCCTTGCGGGAAGGTTGCCCCACCTGCCACGCCGTCCACGGCTCGATCAACGCCAAGCTGCTGACGGTGCGGGACGCCAACCTGTGCTTGAAGTGTCATTTTCAGCGGCAGGTCAAGGGTGGCGTTATCCTGATCGGGGGTTCCGACCACACCTTGCGCTTGCAACAAGGCACTTGCTGGAGCGCCGGCTGTCACGAAGCCGTGCACGGCTCGCGCGTGAACCCCTCCCTCCGGTTCTAAGCCTCGACCCGAAACCTGATGACAAGAGTATCCAAATCCAAAGGGCAGGGGGGCAGGCCGGCTTATGCTTTGTGGCTGGGCCGGTGCGCGCTGGGGGCGTTGGTCTTGGCCGGGGTGGCGCCGGCTCGGGCCGCGGAGGCCGCTTCTGAGGCGGCGCCGGCCAAGGCCGGCGGGGCCAGTGCCGGGGTGACGCCGGAGCAGATGTTCGAAGGCGGCACCAATACGTATAAGAATTGGGTCGAGCTTTCAACTGGTGGCTTCCTGATTAAGGGCGACGCGGGGCAAGCCGAGCAGCGTGAGCATTTGCAGAGAGGCGCTTTTGGCGGCATCGAGGACCTCCATGTCGAGGGGGACATCGATAAGAAGACCACCCTCACGCTGGACGGCCACTCGCTTTTCGACGACCACGATTACCGGTTGAGCCTCGATCTCAAGCGCGAGCACACCGGCTATGTTCGCCTCAGCTTCGAGAACTTCCGCACCTGGTCCGACAGCGCCGGAGGCTTTTTCCCTCCCGACAAACTCCAGTTCTCGCGCTCGGGTGAGGCCTTGGCCCTGGACCGGGGCCAAATCTCTTTTGAGGCCGGTTTGACCCTGAAGGATTTGCCCAAGGTCACGTTCCAGTACACCCACCGTTACCGCGACGGCCAGAAGAGCTCCTCGGTTTGGGGACCCGCGCAAACTTCTTTGGGCACCCGCAACTTGGCTCCCGGCTTTTCTGACATCGACGAGAAATCAGACATATTCCAGTTGGATGTCACGCACCGGCTCAAGGCGACCGATTTTGGCGTGGGCCTGCGTTATGAGACGGGCAGTTTGGACAACGCGCTCCTGACGACCTCCCGGCCCGGCGAACCTGTCGAGCGACGGATCACCGATCGCCAGGGCACCGACTATGACCTGTTCAACGTGCATGCCTTCAGCGAAACCTGGCTCAAGAAAGACCTGTTCTTCTCCTCCGGCTTCCTGTTCGAGAATCTGGACAATGCGTTTTCCGGAAGCCGCCTTTACGGCGATGACTTCGATGTGGCTTTCAGCCCCAACGCCCTGAACGGCCTCGGTTATTTCGACCTCCACGGCGGTTCGCACCTCCACGAATATGTCTTCAACCTGAATCTGCTGGCCCTGCCCGCCAGGCACTTCACCATCGTCCCCTCCCTGCGCCTGGACAAACAAGATTGGAGTGCCGACGCCAATGGCACCGGCGCCCTCGGCGACTTCGCGACCGCGCCTTTCAGCAGCCGCAGCGACCGGGATCAGCTCGAGGTGCGGGAACGCGTGGACCTCCGTTACACCGGCCTCACCAACTGGCTGTTCTACGCCGGTCCGGAGTGGACCCAAGGCAGCGGCAACCTGAAGGAAAACGGTGGTTTGAGCCAGGTCAACGGCCTTGGCGTTGCGCCCGTCCAGGTCGCGACCGACGATTCGCGTTTCTTCCAGAAATACTTCCTGGGCGCCAGGTGGTACCCGACCCGCCGCGTCACGGTGGATGCGGGAGGATATTACAAGCTCAATCAGTACGACTACGATCACACCCTGGACAGCACCGCCAACGATCCCACGAGCGTGAATCGCTATCCGGCGTACCTGGCGCTGCAGAATTTCGAGACCTACGATGGAAACCTGCGCCTGACCCTCAGACCGGTTCAAAATGTTACCCTGGTCTCCCGTTACGAATACCAGTTGTCCACCGTGCGCACCGCCCCGGAGGCCGTCGCCGGGCTGAGCGAGGTCGAGTCAGCCAGGATGACCAGCCATATCCTCGCCCAGAACGTCAGTTGGATACCCTGGAACCGGTTGAGCCTCCAACTCGGCTTCAATTATGTTCTCAGCCACACCAGAACGCCGACCTCCGATCTCACCCAGGCGATCCTCCAGGCCCAGAACGACTACTGGACGCTGAACTTCAACGCCGGGCTGGTTCTGGACAATAAAACCGATTTAAATCTCGGTTACTTCTACTTTCAGTCGGACAATTTCCAGGACAACTCGGGCGCGGGCCTGCCCCTGGGCGCCGCGGCACAGGAGCATGGCGTGACCGCTACGCTTACCCGCAGGCTCACACGCAATTTGCGCCTCAACTTGAAGTACGCCTACGCCCACTTCCACGATTTCGCCTCGGGCGGACTCAACAGCTACGAGGGCCATCTCCTGTGCTCCAGCCTCCAGTACCGCTTCTAAGCCCCCGGCGAAGTGGGGCGGCCACTGTGCGCGGCCGCCCTTTTTCGCCAGGGTCTTCCCCATCAGCGGTTCGGCCCATCGCCTCCTTGGCGTGCGAGCCTGCATCTTCCGCCAGGACGGGGCTTTTGGGTATGGGGTACTCGCCCCATAATCGCTGCGCTCTATTACTATCTGTCAAAATCGATGCCATCCGCGACGATTCTTCCTCCCCGTACACAAAGCGTTTACTCACCAATCGTCCACGTCCGGACGGCCCTCGGCGAGCCGCTGCAGTTCCTGACCGGCAAAACTCGCTGTAATCAGGTCAAGTTTCGCTGCGATTGCAATCCCGATTCGAAATCGGGACTTTTAGGTGAATTGAATATTGAGCATCGCAAAACGATCGTCGGTTATTGAAGAATGCCCGCGGATGACGCCGAATGAACTTTCGGACCGCGGACTCAATGACCAATAACCAATACTCAATGCTCAATGCTCAATGAATCCCCCATCCCTTCCAGGGATACCACTTCGCATGAAAATGACGCTTTTGTTCATTTGCAGCCGGTTACGCGGCTATTTTCGGGGTAATCCCGATTCCGAATCGGGACTCGATTCCAGGCGGTGGTCTGAGGCGCAGCCGCGCTAAATTTTGCCGCCGCGCTCCTTCCGGTAACGCGCAAATCAGCATCCCCGTTCCGGGGGAAGTTGTTGCGCTGCTGCGCCGCCCTCAGACCAGGTGGCGCGCCTGGCGTTTGGGCACGGCTAGGCCTGGCCGGGGCGGAGCGGCTCGCGGCGGCTGGGCGGGCGGGTAGTCTTTGAGAAAGGCGGGTTTGTCACGCCGGCCGCCGCGCTGGTAATCCCGCCACATCGGTTCGGCGACCGCTTTCGGGTCCAGCCTGAGTTCGTCGGTCAGGAACTCGAAGAGCAGCTCCATCAAGCGCAGCAGGGCAATGCTGTCGGTGCGGCCCACCCGCCCGTGCAGCCATTGGCTCCAGCGCAGGAAGCCCTGGAAGGGCGACCTCGGCGATGGCGCAGAACGGCGCGCCTCCGAGTGAGTAGCGCCGGCCTCCTCGCCGGCGAGTTCGCGGGGCGTCTCGCCGGCCTGGCCCAGGGAAGCTCCAGCAGCCGCAGCCGCGGGCACAGCCTTCCCTGCTGCGCCCCAAATCAGCGGCGCGGTCTCCAGGAAATTGCCGCTATTGCCCACCAGGTCCCAGTAGCGCGCGAAGCGGCGCACTTGCTGTAAGGTGGCGAAATCAAGCAGCTTGTTCTGCAAGACCTCGTAAGGCGGATGCGGGTTATACACCATCTGCCACTGGGCGTCGTGCCGGCCGATTGGGGCGCCGCGCAACCGCTTGAGGATGCCGACCTGAATTTCCTGCGGCCCGAGCGCCACCAACCGGTCGAACCCCGCGGCGAAACTCTCCAGGGTTTCGCCCGGCAAACCGGCAATCAAGTCGGCGTGCACGTGCACCCCTGTGTGCCGCCGGAGAAAGTGGAGATTGTCTTCCAGCCGCCGGTAATTCTGGCGGCGGCTGATCCGGGCCCCGACCTCTTCGTTAAAGGTCTGGACGCCGACCTCCATCTGGAGCGCGCCGCGGGGGAACTGCGCGATCACCTCGCGCAACGTTTCCGGCAGTTGGTCGGGAACCATCTCGAAATGGAAAAAGCAGCCCGGTTGGCAGCGTTCGAGGAGGAATTCCAGGAGCTTTCGGCTGGTGGCGACGTTCAGGTTGAAGGTGCGGTCCACGAATTTGAAGTGCCGGGCGCCACGCTCGAGCAGGCGTTCGAGGTGTTCGAGCAAAGCGGGCAGGGGCGCCTGCCGCACCGGGATGTCGAGCGCCGACAGGCAGAATTCGCAGGTGAACGGGCAGCCGCGCGAGGCCTCGAGGTAAATGATCCGGTGGGCCACGTCATGCGCATCGTAACACTCATAAGGCAGCACCAGCCGCGAAAAGTCCGGCGGCTCGGCAGGAATGATTTTCGCCGGCGGCCTTCCTCCCGCAACCAGTTGCCCGCAGACCTCGGCGAATTTCAGGTCCGCCTCGCCCGTGATCACGTAGTCCGCCAACCGCACGATGGGCTGGTCTTGGACTTCATAGCTGACCTCCGGCCCGCCGAGGATGACGATGAGGTCCGGCCGCACGCCCTTGAGGATGGCCACGACTTCGGTCGCGGGCGCGACGTTCCAGATGTAAATGCCCAGCCCGATGATGCGGGGGTTGGGCGCCAGCAGTTGTTCCGCAATGTCCACCGGCCGCTGGTGGAGGTCGAATTCCACCATGGCCGCGCGCGGCCGCAACGGTCCGAGGTTGGCCAGCAAATAGCGCAGGCCCAACGCCGCGTGAATATACTTCGCATTGAGCGTGGTCAGAACAATGTCAGCCATCGTCAAAGACAACTTACCAACCCGGCGGGCTAATGTCCAAAGGCGTTGCGGCGTTAAAACCTGCGGGTAACTGTTTGTGCTGGATCAGGTTTGATGTGAATGCTCGCACGGGGCGGACTTCACGCTCTGTCCCGCAGGGACAGCCCGACAATAGCCCGGCGCTTCAGCGCCGGGTACAACGCCCAAAGAACCTGCGTCCCGAAGGGACGCTTGAAGCTCAATCCAACCAGAAGCGTTCATCATGCCCAATCTGGATAGCATTCATG
>Ga0187850_10000982_pt1 | contig 33771 bp, 30 predicted proteins | sample June2016WEW_4_15_FD_132436 | JGI IMG/M metagenome (GOLD analysis project Ga0187850, IMG submission 132436) | Peatland microbial communities from SPRUCE experiment site at the Marcell Experimental Forest, Minnesota, USA - June2016WEW_4_150 | ecosystem: Environmental > Terrestrial > Soil >...
AACGAATTGACTGAGCGACAAACCACCGATCTCTGCTTTGGAATCGATTCCTCTTGTCCCGCTCTTCTCCACCTATTTTCGGAGCGGCAAGCTCTCTTTCACCGGGGGATTGGAACCTAATCGGTCGCATCCCTTAACGGCAGTGGCACTGGCCCACCGCAGCTCCCGAGAGCGCAGAAAACACCAACACGGCGATAGGGGGTTCCGGAACCCTTTGCGCAATGCGTCGCCCCCGCGGTCGGGGACAACCATCTGACTCCAGGGTAAGGGGTGAGGGGGGCGGCGGGGAGGTCGCCAGGGTGGAAGTGATTGAGGGGCGGGAAGAAAAAGAGTGAGGTACGGCGTCACCGGGACGCAGGTCTACTGCTTGGGCTGGTCGGCGGTGCCGGTCTGGTCGGCGTCTTTGGCGACGATCAGGCCGATTCCGGCGGCGGCGCCGGCGCCGAGCTGGACCTGTTGCGCGGGGTCGGAAAGAGCCGACGGGTTCTTGTAGACGTTGAAGGCGAGGAGGGCCAGGGTCAGAATGCCCATGACGGTGGTCTTCCAGTTTCGCTGTGCGTTCTTCATGAAGAGTCCCTTTCGAGGGTCGTACTACTGGACCCCCAGTTTTTTCGCGATGGCTTGCAGCAAGGCCCGATCAGTGGGCGTGAACTGGCCGCCTGCCTCCGCCTGCTGCTGCTGTTTGTCGGTTCGGTAGACGGCCCATCCTCCAAACGGGCTGTCCTTCAAGATTTCGTTGGGGAGCAGGTCGCGCACGGGTACGGGTTGCGAACTCGTCACCCCGGCACAGTCGGGCGGAGGGTCAAACACGAACGTTGGCTCCCCGTCTGCCGTTTTCGACCAGTGGCCGGGCGCCCCTACTCCGCTGGAGTAGCGGTTCATTAACAGCGCCCCGCCGTTGTACGCCACTCCATCGACCACGATCTCGTATACTCGACGGGATTCATCCGCCGGCCACACTGTTTCCGCGAACCACGCTGGTTGCACCGTGCCCTTTAACTCGACTGCCAACATGACCGCCTGGTCCTGTGTCAGAAGATCGGCTGGACTGATGGGGATGTTATTCTGCTGTTGGGCGCTAGCAGGGAGATAGGCTTTGGTCGGCGCCACCACATACTTCGGGTAGGTTTCCCGGCCGGGAAGGTTGACCACGGCCGCCTCGCCAGCCGTCATCCAAAACTGCTTCACCGCCGCCGTCCCGTCCTTGTTCGTGAGTACGCCCTTGTAGAGGGCCAGGCTGTCGGGATCGACGGCACTCATGGTGGAGTCGAACCAGGCCTTGAGCAGCTTGGAGGGATCACAGGTGGGCGCGGCGGCGCTGAACGCTGCCCGGTAGCTGTCCCGGTCGTAGAGCTTGAACAGGTTCAGCTCGGATGTGGCATAGGAGAGTTTGTCCGGTTGCGGTGGCGTGACGGGGACGCTGGTTTGGGCCAGGGCGGCGGCCATCAGCGCGAGAGCCCACACGGCACAGCGCGAAGCAGTCGACATTGGGTTTTCCTTCCCGGGGCAGAGCGGAAATCGGTGATTGAGTGTACTGTCCCGAATTAATGGTATAGGGGGCGGGGGGAGGCGGGGAGGGGAGAGGAGCGGGAAGTCGCTGAGCGGTAGGTAAAAAAAGATGTCGGAGAAGCGTGATCAGTCGCTGAGGAAGAGGGGGCGGCCGGCGAGGGCGAGGCGGAAAGCGAGGGCGGCCAAGGCGGCGAAGGCCAGGAGGATGAACAGGGAGAGACCGATGTGCCAGGCAGAGAAATCGAGGGTGAGGGGGAGAGAGACGAGGACGTTTTGGGTGAAGTTGGCGACCGCCAGGGCGAGCAGGCCGAAACGAAGCAGAACGATCAGGACTATCGAGAGGCCGGCGACTTGACCGGCGGCATCGAGAAGGGGCAGGTCGCTCGAAAGCACGCGGGGAAGGCCGAGGACCAGGATGAAGGCGGGGACGGCAAGCCACTTGCGGCGGAGCCAGGCACGCAGGCCGATCAGAAGGAAGCACAGCGGGATGGCCAAGGCGATGGAGATGGGGATGCGGGCGAGGAGTTCGGCGGTGAAGCTGCGCAGGAAGAAGAGCAGGGCGAGCGCAATGCCGAAGGCGGCGCCGAACAGAGCATCCTGGGCCACCAGCGGATCGCGGAAAGCACCGGCCAGCAGGCGGCTCCAGGAGATGAGGACCTGGGGCCAGAGGCGGCGGGCATAAGGCTCCAGCGCGAGATAGAAGACCCAGGCGAGGGCGCCGAAGAGCAAGGCCCAACTGGTGGCCATGAGGAGGAGCAGGATTTCGTACAGATCCGGAACGTGCGTGGCGCCGATGGCTTCGGGCAGGAACTTGAGTGCGACGGGCTGGCGGAGGACCAGGTCGGTGGCGCGGTAGACCTCGCCCATGCCGCCAAGGCCGAGTTGGCCGGCGATGCGGTAGCGCTCGGCAATCAGAGTGCCGGGAGGGAAGCGCTCATCGTCGGGATGGGCGGATGGGGGCGGGGGCGGCGGCATGAATTCCGTGGGCGTGGACTCGGCAGGCTGGGGGAGTGAGACTCCGCAGGAGCTGCACCGACGGGCGGAGGGAGGGAGTTGCGCGGAGCAGGCGGGGCAGGCGATGCGGGGCTGGTCCGGCATGGGGACAGTGCAGCAGACGGACCGGCCGGCTCACCGCGGCAGGTATTCGCGCAGCAGCGGGTACAATTCACGCGCGAACCCGGTGGCGACGGTTGTTGCCGCCTCGTCCTTTCCACCGGCCGGCCACGCAATCACGCGAACCAGTGCCGTGTCGGTGCGCTTGTCCCGCAAGGCGTCGGCCACCAGCCAGAATTTTGCCGCCCACTCGCCAGCGATCACACGACGTGGCGTCTGGTACCAGTAAAGAACCACGGCGCGCCCGGCGCCATTGGCGACCAGATAGCGGTTCACGGTGATGGCGCCGGCCGCGGTGTCGAGCGTAACCTCGTCTATAACCTCTGGCGTCCAACCTGAGGCCGGTAAGCACACCTTAGGCGAGTGCGGCTGCCGAACGCCGCCGCGTTGCGTCTGGAACCAGGCCACGAACAAACTGGCAAGAGAGCCTGCCGGAGTCTCGACGTAGGTCCGGCTCAACAAAGCGTCGGCCCCGAGTTCCCTTGCGATGTCCGCGGCTATCGGGTCCTCGCGGAAGAGCTTCCATCGGCCGAACTCGACGGGAAAACGCGAGAGAGGCGGCGGCGCCGGCGGATGCTCGCGGCCGACCGCTGCGTGAATCAACAGGATTTGAGCAGCCAGGAAAACCGGAACGAGAGCCCCGCGCCACTCAGGGTTGGTAACGGGCATACACTTTATTGAACAGTCGTAGCACGAGTACAAGCGTCGCCAGGGAAAGCACAAAGAAGAACCAACCGGAGATTGCATGAGGATTGCCCGCGGCCAGCGACGGGAACCGAGCGGCGGCCGCCACTCTTAGGGCGTTCGCGAGGATCGCGACCGGCACGGCCGCCGCGAGCAGGGCCATTCGCATCCACGGTTTGGTGTCGGACAGGTAGGCAAACACCACCGCCATGAAACCGAGCGAAAGCAGATACCGGATGCCGTTGCAGGCTCCCACCACAGAGACCCGGCGGCCGGCCACGTCCAGGATGTTGCCCTCCCGGATCACCCCAATCCCAAAGGCCGTCAAGATGCCTGCGGCCATCCGGCTGGCGAGCAGTTGCAGCGGCAGCGTCGCCTGGTTGTAGACCACCGCCAGTTTCGGCAACATAAAGAGCGCAAGCAGGAGCGGAAAAGCCCATACGCGGAGCCAGGCGAAGCCACCGAGCGAAAGCACCACGCCGGCAACCGAAACCAGAAACGCCACCGAGCCGGCGAACAGACCCGCGCCGAGCGCGCCTACCAACTGCATGCCGGCGCCCGCTGCCAGGACCGCCAAACCCCACCAGCTCGGTTCCGCTGGCAGCGCCCGCCACCGCTCGCGCTCCCTCCACACGATCCAAAGGACGACGATCGGCACCACGAAGCCGTGCGACATGTCTTCGTCGTTCCACCACTGCCCGGACATCCCTCGAAGCGTTGGAGCATAACAGAGCACAAGGGCCACAGCGGTTAGGACGACAACAGCCTGGCGCATCCTCTTCATGCCGGGTGCGTGGCTGTGCGGCTTTGCGGTTGGCCGCGCCTTCCTAGCGTCCAACGGTACACCCGGCGAAGGCTCATCGCATCCAGGATGTTCATCAGGCATTTCGCACTTTCCGCAAAGCGCTAGTTTTCAGCGCTGTGGCTGTGCTCTTGCCGTCTCTGAGACCTTGTGGAAATTGCGCCGGCGCCCATCACCTGGAATTCCCCTCGGGAACGCCATGGCAGAGAGCCGCCCCGGACTTTAGGTCTTTCTCAAGTGCCGCAGTAACCGCTGTCTCCCCTGGTAAAGCGCGACGCAACCAAGACCTATCGCGACGAGAATCACTGAAGGCGGAGCGGGAATCGGCGCTCCAATCGGCGGGGCAGTGGTGATGCTGCAGCTTCTGGCCGCGCTGCCCGATAGGGAGTCCAGGGCGTTGGCGCCAAAGGAGGTGGTGCGCCAAGGGCCAGACGGGATCCCAGTGACCACTCCGGTGGAAGCGGTCAGGCTCAAACCCGGCGGCAGCGATCCCGTGATTGAATACGTGTAGGGCGGCGTGCCGCCCGTGGCCACCAGTAAGGAGTTGTACTCTACACCGATTTGGGCAGCGCTCAATGGACAGGTGACGGCCATCGCCCCTGGCGGTAGGCCCGCCGTCGGCGGTCCGGGGTTAACCATCGTATTGGAATCCAAATTGACCGCCCCAGTTCGTGCCAAAGCCCTGCCATTCAGCGCCGTGCCGGTAATCAGCGTGACCGATGCTTGGGCCATGATGGTTCCGTTGAAGATAGAATTCGTTCCGAGAGTTGCTGAACTACCGACCTGCCAGAAGATGTTGGCTGCCTGCGCACCGCCTATGAGCCTCACTTCACTGCCGCTGGCCGTGGTGAGTCCACTCCCAACCTGGAAGATGAAGACGCTATTCGCGTCTCCTCCGCCGTCGAGCGTGAGAACGCCGGTTATGCCCAGCGTAGATGTGGATTTGTACAGGCCAGGCGCCAGGGTTCGTCCGCCGAGGTCGCCGGCCACGGTAACGGGTAACGTTCGTCCCATCGCATCGTTATACGCAGCAGTCAAGGCGCCTTGGGCCAAGCCAGCAGGACCGTCGGCCACGTGCAACGCCCCTGTCCCTGAGGCGATTTGTCCGGGCGGAAATCCAGTCACCGCAGTACCTGGACTCAGCCCAACGTCCCCATATACGACAGTAGGGCCGGTGTTGGTCACAGTGGACGAGGCCAAAACAGTGAAAGTACTAGCCGCGCCGAGGGTTACGGGCAATTGGGCCGCTTGCAGGCAAACAGCAAACATGGCACACAGGAGCAGTGCCGTTAACTTTCGCATGTCCTCTCCTCGTATCCTAGAATTTACACTTTGGACCTTCTGTAGGATTCTACACCTGTCCCGCATCGCGGTCAAGGAAAAGGGCAAAAACGGGCAAGCGGGGGGCACCCGGCTCGTGCTCCACAGGGCGCCAATGCTGGCAGAGTGTCAGGACGCATGGGCGTTGCGGCTGCCTGCCATCTCTCAGTGGGCTTGCATCGGCAAAGCCGCCGCCCGACGAACCAACGCACCGCCAGGACCCGACCCGGCCGCGGCCCAGGGGGTCCGCCCTACGGGGTGGATAATGGAGGGAGGAGACGAGATGGAGGGGCTGCCGGTGGAAATCAGCGTGCTGGAAGTGAAGCGGAGACTGGAAGCCGGGGAGGCGGTGCGGCTGATCGACGTGCGGGAGCCGCAGGAGTTCGCGATGTGCCGGATCGAGGGAGCGGAGTTGATCCCGATGCGGTCCATTCCGAAAGAACTGGCGGCGCTGAAGGAGAAAACCGGGGAACGGGCGCTGGTGTTCTACTGCCACCACGGGCCGAGGAGTCTGCAAGTGGTCACGTGGCTGAGGCAGCGGGGGCTGGCGGGGTGCCAGAGCATGCAGGGTGGGATCGACCGGTGGGCGGCGTCGGTGGACCCTGGCGTTCGCCGATATTAGGCGCTAACCGCGCGGCATGCCGGCTCCGCCGGATGGGCGTGCCACGTCACGCGGCTCGACCGAACGCCGGGAAGTTCTCCACAGCAGGATGTACACGATCACAAGCGCGGTGTAGTTAGAGAGCATGAACCAGCGGTTGGCCCAGGAGATCCCGTTGAAGCGGTAGTCGGAGAGCGGCCACAAGAACGGAGTCGCGAAGAAGCGCAGGGAGTGGGTGGGGATGTCGATGAGGATGTGAAGCGGCCAGCCGAGCAGCTCGAGCACGGGACGGCGCGCGAGCAGCCAGACAATCCCGAAGACGGCCGCGAAGATGATGAGGCTGTGGCTGATGCGGTAGAGCTGCCAGGCAAGATCGCGGAAGGGCATGTGGCGGGGGCCTGGGAGGGCGCCGACGCCACCGGTCAAGCGCAACCATAGCATCAGCATGACGGGCACGGAAAAGGCAAACAGGTCGGGGAAGACCCCGAAGAAGGCGACCCAGGGGACGCGGAGGCGGCGGGGGGCCTTTCTGTTTACGCCGCGTGCGGCCGCGGCGGCCCAAAGACCGTGCGCGAAGATGTCCATGTGGCTCCTTAGGTGGACAAGGCTGGAGCCTTATCCTACGCGGATGGGCGCGGGCGTGCTTTCTCGCACTGGATGGCGATGGTTGCGGGCGCGAGGCCGGGGGACTGGGCGGTGAGGCGGATCTCGCCGGATTGCTTGAGGGCCTGCACGATGGCCAGGCACAAGCCATTGAAGGCGCTGCGCCGGGATGCCTTGTCAGGCTCGTGGCTGCTGGGGTCGCCATTGCCGACGCCGAGGATGCGGCCGGGACCGGCGAGCTCGAAGAGAATCTCGTTGGCGGCGGTGGGGACTATGCGGTCCTGGTCGTCGACGACCGAGACCTCGACGCTAGCGACATCCTCGCCGTCGGCGGAGATCCTGGGCCGGTCGGGCCGGAGGGCGATCCTGGCCGGGGCGCCGGTGGTCTGACGTTTGGCGACGAGCGCCTGCTTGCCGTCCTTGAAGCCTACGGCTTCGAGCACTCCGGGCGCATACTTCACTTTCCACTCGAGGTGCGTGTTGCGCGGGACGTCCTTGGCGCCCAGGCTCTGGCCGTTGAGAAACAGCTCGACGCGGTCGAGATTGGTGTGGCACCAGACGTCGACTTCCCAGCCCTCGGTCCAATTCCAGTGCGGGAACAGGTGCAGAACGGGCTTGCCACTCCACCAGGCCTGGTAGTAGTAGTAAACGTCCTTGGGGAACCCGCAGACGTCCATGAGACCGAAGTGGGAGTTGATGCAGGGCCAGCCGTAGGGCGTGGGCTCGCCGCGATAGTCGAAGCCGGTCCAGACGAAGCCGCCGGCGAGGTACGGGCGCTCGGCGTAAAACTTCCACCACTTCTCCGCCGTGGAGGCCCAGGGCGGGGCGTTGAGGTCGTAGGCGCTGACGTAGCCTTTCTCTTTGTCGTTGGCGTAGATGCCGCGCGTCGAAACGGTGCTCGCGGTTTCGCTTCCGATGAGGGGCTGCTGGGGGTGTTTCTGGCGATAGCCGTCGATCGCCGGCTCGTTGTAGTTGAAGCCCATGACATCGACGACGGTGGAGACGCCAACGCCGGCATATCCACCGTTCTGGGCCACGGTGACCGGGCGGGAGGGATCCAGGCGGCGCACCAGGCGCTTCATGGTGGCGACAATGCGCGCGCCGCGCTCGCTTCCCTGCTCGCGCTCCTCGTTGCCGAGCGACCAGAGGAAGACCGAGGGGCGGTTGCGGTCGCGGCGAATCAGGGCTTCCAACTCCTCGAGGGCCTGGGGGTGGGAGTCCATGGTGCGGGTCTCGTCCATGACCAACATGCCGAGGCGGTCGCAGGCGTCCAGCAACTCGGCGGTGGGATGGTTGTGCGAAGTGCGGTAGGCGTTCGCGCCCATTTCCTTGAGCTTCTCGATGCGGTAGCGCTGGATGCGGTCGGGGAGGGCGGAGCCGACGCCGGCGTGGTCTTGATGGTTGCACGTGCCCAGGACCCTGACGGGGGCGCCGTTGAGGAAAAAACCCTGGTCCGCGTCGAAACGAATGGTGCGGATGCCGAAGGGGGTTTCGTACTGATCGACCACGGCGCCGGCCACTTCCACTTTGGTGAGGAGGCGATAGAGGTTGGGGTTCTCGAGAGACCAGAGGGCGGGGTTGGCGACGGTGAGCTGCTGCTTGAACTCGCGACTGCTCCAGGGGGCGATGGAGAAGGGCACGGCGGTAGCGGAGGCCACGACCTTCCCCGCGCTGTCGAGGACGATGGAGACGACCCGGCCCGCCTGGCTCCGGTCGCTGTGGTTTTCGACTTCAGTGGCGATGGCGAGGGTGGACGAACCCGGCCGCACCTCGGAAACGACGAACGTGCCTCCGTGGGCGACGTGCACGGGGTGGGTCTTCACCAGCCAGACGTGGCGGTAAATGCCGGCGCCCTCGTAGAACCAGCCATCGTTCTGGGTGGCGTCCACGCGCACTACGATCACGTTCTTGGCGCCGTAGTTGACGAAGTCGGTGACATCGTAACGGAAGGGGGCGTAGCCGCTCATGTGGCGGCCGATGAAGTGGCCGTTGAAGACGATCATGGCATCGCGGTAGACGCCATCGAATTCGAGCGAGATGCGGCGGCCCAGATCGGAGGCCGGCACGTCGAACAGTTTGCGGTACCAGCCGATGCTGGTGGCGGGGAAGAGGCGGCCGAGGGGCTTGGAGCCGTGGTCGGTGACGGTGTTGTTGGCGGACTTTTCGAAGGGCAGCGCCACGGCCCAATCGTGGGGCAGGTCGATGGCCTGCCACTGGCTGTCGTCGAAGTTCGGGCGCGAGGGGATGAGCATCCCGCCGGACTTGGAGAATTCGCTGCCGCGGCCGAATCCGAAGTCGCGTTCGGGGTCGCCGGCGTGGCCGAGTTGAAAGCGCCAGCCGAAATCGAGCAGCAGGCGCTCGCGCGAGGGCGCGGGCTGCGGGGACGCCGCGGGGGCATCCTTGGCGGGCTGGCCGGCCGCGGCAGGCATCGGCGCGGCGGCGCCCACGGAGGCGGCAACGCCAGTTTTCAACAGATCACGCCTGGTCCAATTGGGCATAAGCGTATGATAGCGTTTCCCGCCAGAATTGCAGATTCGGCGGAGCGGCGGGCAGTTGTGGTATGAGTGTTCCAACCATGTGGTCCCAACACTACACGCCGATCGCGGGGAGCTTGGGCGCGTCCGCGCTGGTGGCTGCACTGCCCGTGTTTGCGCTGCTGTACTTGCTGGGCGTGAAGCGCAAGCCGGCATGGGCGGCCTCGGTGGCCGGCCTCGCCGCCGCCGTCGCCGTGGCTTTGTTCTGCTACCGGATGCCGCCGGTCACCATGCTCAGCGCCATCGGCTACGGAGCCGCGATCGGCCTCTTCCCCATTGGATGGGTGGTCTTCTGCGCCCTCCTGCTTTACCGCATCACGGTGGAGACCGGCAAGTTCGACATCCTCAAGGACTCCATCGGCAGCCTCACCGCCGACCGGCGCCTCCAGGCGCTGCTGATTGCCTTCGCATTCGGGGCGTTCATTGAAGGCGCGGCAGGATTCGGCACGCCGGTGGTCGTCGCGGCGGCCATGCTCACCGGGCTGGGATTCTCGCCGTTCTATGCCGCGGGCATCTGCCTGCTGGCCAACACGGCTCCAGTCGCGTTCGGTTCCATCGGCATTCCCATTCTGACCCTCAATAAGGTGGTCCCCTCCCTCTCCATAGACCAACTCAGCGCGACCGTGGGGCGCATCTGCGCGCCGGTCTCGCTGATCATCCCCGCCTACCTGATGCTGGTGATGTGCGGCTGGAGGGGCCTGCGCGGGGTCCTGCTGGGCACGGCGGTTTGCGGCGTCTCGTTTGCCGGAACGCAGTTCCTGGTCTCGAATTATGTGGGGCCGCAGCTTACCGATATTCTGAGTTCGCTCGCGGCCATCAGCTCGCTGGTCATCCTGTTCCTGCTCTGGAAGCCGAAGGACGGCTTCCGCTTCGAGGGAGAGGCCAGCCCGCTAGTTGCTCCACGGAGGCATTCCGCCCGCGAGTTGGCGCTGGCCTGGGGACCGTACGGTCTGCTGGTCGTCTTCGTGCTGCTCTGGGGATGCGCACCGGTGCGACACCTGTTGGAGCGCGGGAGCGTGAGAATCCCCTGGCCGGGATTGCATGACGCGATCTGGCTCATGCCGCACGTGGTGAGCACGCCTCAGCCTTACCACGCGTTCTACGACTTCAATTGGCTGTCGGCTTCCGGCACTGCCTGTCTGCTCGCAGCGATCTCGTCCGCGCTGCTGCTCGGAATGCCGCCCCGCCAGTTCGCCGGCGTGTTCCTGAAGACCGTGAAACAGTTGCTGGTGCCCGAGCTCACCATCGCGACCGTCCTGGCGCTGGCTTTCCTAATGAACTACTCGGGGGCCACCGCCACGCTGGGCCTGGCATTTGCCGCCACCGGCGTGCTGTTCCCCTTCTTCAGCGCGCTGCTGGGCTGGCTCGGCGTCTTCCTCACGGGATCGGACACCTCATCCAACGCGCTGTTCGGGAACTTGCAGGTGATCACCGCCGACACGCTCCACTACAGCCGTGTACTGATGGCGGCCGCCAACTCCAGCGGGGGCGTCATGGGCAAGATGATCAGCCTGCAAAGCATCGCCGTCGCCGCAGCCGCCACCGGCCTGGGCCGCCGCGAGGAATCCAGGCTGTTCCGCTTCACCTTAGGTCACAGCATCATCCTGGCCTCGCTGATCGGCCTGATCACCGCGCTTTACGCGTACACCGGCTGGGCCGGATGAAGCCGCTAGAGCATTTTCGCGCCGGGACCCGGCGCGGCAGGATTTCGCCATTCAAGTCTGGACGCCGAAACGCGGCAGCACCCAGCGCATCATCGCGAAGTAAGCCGCGAAGAAAAGCAGAATCCAAAGGAAGTCAGGCATAGGATCTCCCTACATGCTGTCGACGACGCGGCGCAGAGCTTCATTCACCTGGCGCGCCGTCGCTTCGAGCCCAGGATTGCCCACCACCGAGAGCATCTTCACGGCGTCGATGGCGGCGACGATCGTCCGGCCGCCCAGCTCGTACACCACGACGTTGCAGGGGAGCAGCAGTCCGACGTTCAGCTCCTGCTGGAGCGCCTGGTGCGCCAGCGGGGGATTGCAGGCGCCGAGGATGAGGTAGTTCCGGAACTCGACGCCGAGCTTTTCGCGCAGCTTCTCTCGCACGTCGATCTCGCACAGCACGCCGAACCCCTCCGCCTTCAGCGCGGCGCGAGCCCGTTCGACGGCCTCCCCAAACGGAAACTCGAGCGCCCGTGCGTAGCCGTAACCCAGCGTCATGCCCGCACCTCCTCTAGTTATAGGATACAAACCGCCGGGAAGGGTGACAACGAAATGAGCGGGGTCAGAGGATTTCAATCTCCTTAGCGCTCGCGGACGGGCCGAGGCCGAGGTGCACCCTGGAATCGCTCGAGCAGGCGTAGCCCGTGCTGGTGGTGACGCGATTGTGCTGCACCGAGCCGCCGGCGGCGGTCAACCGGATCTTCGCGCCGATCGCCATACGGTTGCTTTTCGTTCCGGTCAGCTTGAGCAGCATCCAGTGATTGCCGTTCTGCGTAGTGTTGTGAAAGATCTTGGCCGGGCCGGTCACGTTGTCAAACCGGCCATTCCCAAGGTTCTGGAAGACCGTCATGGGTTCCTCGGACCGGCGCGGGCACTATCCCACCCTTTTCACACAAGACCTGCTGCGGAGCGCGATAGGACCGCGTCTCGCCACGATCCTGTGTGAGGAGGGCGGGACTATTTTGCGGCTGCGGCGGCCTCGATCAGATCGAGGCGCGCTTTCCAGGGATCGGGCTCGGCCGCGGGGCCGCGTTCGGCGAAGTTCAACAGCAGGTCCTGCGCGGCATCGTACCGCGGCCAGTTCGGACGTCCCGGGCCGTTCGGGTCACCGGTCTTCGCGAATGCGACCCAGTAGGCGTTGGCCACGTCCGCGATGGCGGCGTCGGCGGGCGTCAGTTCCTTGCCGTACCGGGCTGACACGGTGTTGAAGACGAACGGGATCTCCGTCGCATGGGGCGCTCCGTGCCATTGTTTGCGCATCGACTGGGCCACGTAGGAGAAGCGGTACAGGTAGGCGGGCTGGCCGGCGGCCGCCACGGCCCGGACGATGAACCGAGCCGGCTCGACCATCATTCTGTCCGACCCGACGAGGCCGCCGATGACCCGGAGGTCTTTGGTGTTGTTGGGATCGTAGATCGCCAGCGCCTTCTCGCGGCTGGCCCCGAACGGGGCAAGCAACTCGTCCAGGCTCCGTGCGAACGCGAATCCGAACTCGTTGCTGTTTGCGCCGGCGATGAGGGGAACCTTCGCCTGGCGTCCGGCACGGAAAGCCTGTTCCGGAGTCTCGACGACGATCTTCCCATCGAGGATCGAGCTGGCGAATGTGGGCGATTGCATGGTCATCAGATTCAGGCCGTCCACGACTTTGTCGGGGGGCAGCTTCCGCAGAGCGTCCAAAGCAGCCTGATCCTCGCCCTCGATGCCGGCCTTCTTCGCGAAGGCCAGGCCCACCTCTTCCGCCGAGGGCAGTTTCGGGCCAGACTCGCGAAGCCGCCGCGCGGGGCCCATGAGGGTACGTCCGCCTCCCGATTCGAGAATGGCCTTGTGGAACAGGCCGCGCGCCTCGGGAGAGGTCATCAGCGTAAGGACGGAGCCCCCGCCCGCCGATTCGCCGAAGATCGTGACGTTTCCGGGATCGCCGCCGAAACGGGATATGTTCCTCCGGACCCACTTCAGTGCGGCGATCTGATCCATGAACGCGTAGTTTCCGAGAGGGCCGTCGGGGTTCTCCCTGGTCAACGCGGGATGGGCGAAGAAGCCGAAACGGCCAAGCCGGTAATTGAAGCTGACGAAGACGACGCCGTGCGCGGCGAACTGGGTTCCGTCGTACACCGCCGGCGAGCTGCCGCCGTTGACGAATCCGCCGCCGTAAAGCCAGACCATCACCGGCAGTTTCGCGGAACGCGGCACGGAAGCCCACACGTTCAGGTAGAGGCAGTCCTCGTTCGGCTTGGCGCCGAGCGGCGCGGCGTCGCTGGGGAATGGAAGCTGCATGCAATCCGAGGCGAACGCGAGGGCCGGGCGCACGCCGGTCCAGGGCGCCACCGGCTGCGGAGGCCGCCACCGGTTGGCGCCCGTGGGCGGCGCGGCGAACGGGATACCCTTGAAGGCGACCACCTTGCCGCTGACGGCCCCTTTCAGACGGCCGGAATCGATCCTGGCCTCATCCACAGCGGCGCCGGGGGCGAGGCCGCTCCACAGGGAGATGGCAGCTAGCGAGAACAGAGCTTGGGCGCGAGTCATATCGTTCCTTTCTCAGTGGGCGAAATTCAGCGGCCCCCGCCGATTCGAAAGGCACCCCTGAGCGGCAGATCCCGGGAGGATCCGCCGACGTGGACCGAATAGTCGCCGGGCAGGAGGCTCCAGGCGTCTTTGTCCGGATCGAAGATCGAGAGGTAGTGCGGGTCCAGGGTCAGCGTGACTGTCTTGGCTTCCCCTGGGGCCAGCGGCACCTTGTCCCAGCTCACCAGGCGCTTGAACGGCTCTCCCGCAGCAGCCGGGAGCGTCACGTACACCTGCGCGACCTCGGCGCCCGGACGCGTTCCGGCGTTCTTGAGGGTGAACGCCAGCGTGGGGGCCGGTCCCGGCGTGACCTTCAGATCGGAGTAGGCCCAGGTCGTGTAAGAGAGCCCGAATCCGAACGGAAACAGCGGGTCTTTGCCTTCCGCGTCGTACCACTTGTAGCCGACTTTCAAGCCCTCGCTGAACTCCAGATCGAATTTCCTGGTGTTCACTTTGAAGGAATCGCCGGGGAACCTCGCGACCATGTCGGCGTCGCTGGCCGGAGGCGGCTGCTGTGCCAGCGTCGGATGCGGCAGGTCGGCTTCCGAGCGGGGGAAAGTCAAAGGCAGCTTGGCGGAGGGATTCACGTCTCCAAAGAGGATGTTCGCGATCGCCTCGCCGCCGCGGATGCCCGGGTACCAGGCCGCCAGAACGGCGGTGACCCGGTCGATCCACGGCATGGTTACGGCGCCCCCGGTTTCGAGGACGACGACGGTGTGCGGGTTGGCGGCCGCAACCGCGCTTACCAGGGCGTCCTGGTCATTCGGCAGCGAGAGATTCGCCGCGTCCGCACCTTCGCTGGTCGGCTGATTGACGAAGACGATGGCGACGGCGGAGGCCGCGGCCAGCGCCGCGGCGGCGGCCGGATCGGTCCCCGGGTTGTACTCGACCGTGGCGTTCGGCGCCTTGGCGCGGATTGCCTTAAGCGGCGACGAAGGATGCCAGATGACCTGCTCGTACCACGGAGGCCGAGGGGCGGTCCGAGGCGGCACCGCGTTCCCGCCGGGCGGATCCACTTGCGCGGAGCCTCCGCCCGAAAGCACGCCCGCGTCCGCGTGCGACCCGATCACGGCGATGGAGCGAATCCGCGAGGCCGAGAGCGGCAGTTGTCCCTCCGCGTTCTTCAGCAGCACCGAGCCCTGCTCCGCCACCCGCTGCGCCACTTCGAGGCCGGTGAAGATGTTCGGCACTTTCCGGGACGGCGGGTTGTCGAACAGGCCGGCCGCGAATTCCGAACGCAGGATCCGGTGAACCATGTCGTTCAGCCGCGAGACCGGCACGGTGCCAGACTCGACTGCTTTCTTAAGCTCTGCGCCGAAGAACGTGTCCCCCGGCATCTCCATATCCAGCCCGGATAGAGCGGCCTTCACCGTGCTGTGCGTGGCGCCCCAGTCCGAGATGACGAAGCCCGGGAAGCCCCACTGCTTCTTGAGGAGCTCGTTCAGGAGATAACTGTTCTCGCAGGCGTAGTCTCCGTTCAGGAGGTTATAAGAGCACATGACGGCGCCCAAGCCCGACTCCTTGATCCCGATCTCGAAGGCCAGCAGGTCGGTCTGCCGCATGGCGCGCTCTTCCGCCTTGACGTTGACGAAACTGCGGCCGTTCTCCTGGTCGTTCAGGGCGTAGTGCTTGGTGTGGCCGATGATGCCCTGCTCCTGGAGCGCTTTCATCTCCGCGCCAACCAGCCTGCCCGCCAGGATCGGGTCTTCCCCCTTGTACTCGAAGTTGCGGCCGTTGCGCGGTTCGCGCGTCAGATTGACTCCGCCGCCCAGCGACATGCTGTAGCCCTGATCCCGAAGTTCCCTGCCGATCAGCGCACCGTACTCGCGAGCCACATTCAGGTCCCAACTGGAGGCCTCGGAAACACCGGAAGGCAGCGGCGTCGAATAGCGGCCGAAAGTCGAGCTTCTGGTGACGCCGACGGCGGCATCGGCCATCTGCAGGTCGGGGATGCCCAGGCGCGCAACTCCGGGAATGAATCCTGCCCCGCCGAGCGAGCGCGTCGGCGGAGCGTCGGGTGCCGCGAACACCACGCCCCAGCCCCCGCCGTGCAGCAGAGAGACCTTCTCGTCCAGCGTCATTGCCGCAACGAGAAGATCGGCACGCTGGTCGGGGGACAGACTCCTTTCCATCCAAGGTCCTTTGGGCTTCTGTGGCTGCTGCCTGGGGGCCTGAGCCCACAGAGAAGCAACGGAAATGGTGATTAGTGCTACTCGCAAAATCGATTGGGCGAATCGCCTGGGGCTGCGCTGGTTACGCATGAATCCACCTTTCGAAGCTGAGAATGGAATACAAGCAACAGGATATCATTCCCCCCTCCGCCTGGCCCTCCAGCGGTTGGCGCGAGAAGGGCGTTCGGAGCGATTGAAACCGCGCCGCTGCGGTGCAGCCTCGGGTGGCGCCGTCAACTCAGAACACTTCGGAGTTCTGTTTGAGGTAGTCCAACAGCTCGTCCACCTGGCAGAAAGCCAGCGCGGTGTAGGAATCCGCGGCGCCGTAATAGAGAGCGATGCGGCCCGTCGGAGCGTCCGCAATCGCGGCGCAGGGAAACGCCACGTTGGGAACGAAGCCCGCGGTTTCGTACTCCTTCTCGGGCGTCATCAGGTAATCGCGGGTGCGGTAGAGGACGCGGCTGGGGTCGTCGAGGTCCAGCAGGGCCGCGCCGGTGCTGTAAACGTAGCCATTGCAGGTGGTGCTGACCCCGTGGTAGAAAAGCAGCCAGCCCTCGGTGGTCTCGATGGGCACGGGACCGGCGCCGACCTTGGTGTTTTGCCACCAGCCTTGTCCCCCGCGGCTCATCACCAGACGATGCCGGCCCCAGTAGGTGAGGTCCGGACTGTAGGACAGCACGATGTCGCCAAAGGGGGTGTGGCCGGAATCGCTGGGCCGGCTCAAGAGCGCGTACAGCCCGCCAATGCGGCGCGGAAACAGGACGCCGTTGCGATTGAACGGCATCAGCGGGTTCTCCATCTTGATGAAGGTGCGGAAGTCCTGGGTGCGGCCGAGTCCGATGGAGGCGCCGGGGAAATCGTCGCACCAGGTGATGTAGTAGGTGTCCTCGATCTTCAGCAGCCGCGGGTCGTAGCCGTAACTGTTGGGCTTCGGCCGGCCGGCCTCATCCTGCCAGGGGATGACCTCGGGCTCGAGGTCCCAGTGAATGCCATCCGCGCTGCGGCCGAAGTGCAGGTCCGCGCGCCCGTTGCGGTGGTCCGCCCGGAACACGCCCACAAAGCCGCCCCCAAAGGGAATGGCCGCGCTGTTGAAGACTCGGGCGACTCGGCCCACCGGGTTCCACCCGATGATCGGATTCCCGCTGTACCTCCAGACCACTTCCCGGCACCCTGCCGGCTTATCCTCCCAGGGGAGGTTCGGGACGGCAGTCCCGAGGATTGTCTGTTTCATAGAAGTTGAATCCTTGATTGCCCGGCTCTCACTCCGCGGAGGCCGCCGCCCGCCGTTCCTTCAGGTCGGCCGCTATGGTCCCTTCCAGCTTGGCATTCAGGCTATAGAAGAGAGCGAAGACCGCGGTGAGCACGCTGGCCGCGGCGGGCAGGAGGCCCACCATCATGCGGATTCCGAACACCGCCGTGGGTGTCTGCATGACGTTCGGCTTGTAGCCATAGAAGAACAGCAGCCATCCGGCAACCGCCGAGCCCAGCACGGCGCCCATCTTTTGCGCGAAGCTGCCGGCAGAGAAGACCAAGCCGGTCGAGCGGCGTCCGAACCGCCACTCGCCGTAATCCGCCGTGTCCGCGAACATGGCCCAGGTGAGAGGATTCAGCGGCCCGCTGACGAATGAGCCGAGGATCTGGGAACCGAAGATCAAGGGAAGGTCGTGCGGCCCCGCGAAAAACAGCGGGGCGCAGAAGACGGCATTCAGCAGCGACAGATAGATGTAGGCCGAGCGTTTGCCGCCCAGCAGTTTCATCACCGCGGGCGCGGATACGGCGCCAAGCAGGCTGAACGCCGTGCCCGCGAGCATCCACGCGGCCACCATCCCATCCCAGGTGGCCACATATTTCACCAAGGATGAAGGGAGCCATTGCCACGCTGCAGCCCCACCTACGTCTCCGATCACGTACTTGAAGTAATAGACTTGGGCCGCGAGCTTGATGCCCACCCAAATCTGGAACATGATATTCACCGCGGCCAGAACCAGCCACGGCTTGTTCCGGGCCAGATCCCACAGGTCCTGCTTGACGCTCGATTTGTGGCGCTCGACGGGTTGCACACGCTCCCGGGTCGAGCCGAACGTGAACAGAAAGAGGGCCATGGCGACACAGCCGTAGACTACCAGTGTGAGCGGGTAGCCCACGCGATCGTTGCCGCGTCCCAGGGTCTTCACCAGGTAGAGAAAGGTGCCCTGTACAACCAGGTTGCCCGAGAAGGCGCCGACGAAACGGTACGACGACAGCCGGGTTCGTTCCTCGCCGTGGCGGGTGATGACACCCAACAACGCCGCGTAGGGAACGTTGAGCATGGTGTAGAACAGCATCAACAGCGTGACCGTGACGTAAGCGTAGATGAGCTTTCCGCCAGGCGACAGATTCGGCGCCGTGAAGGTAAGAACGCCCGAAATCCCGAACGGGAGGCACATCCACAGCAGCCAGGGACGGAACCTGCCGAAGCGCGACCGGGTGCGGTCGGCCGCCATTCCCATGATGGGATCGACGAAGTTATCCCAGGTGCGCGTCACCAGAAGCATCGTGCCCGCGGCAGCCGCACTGATCCCGAAGGTGTCGGTGTAGAAGATGAGGAGAAAGACGCTAAAGGTGTTCCAGTACAGGCAAAAGCCCAGGTCACCGACGGCATAGCCTATGCGTTCGGTCCAGCCGATCTGCTCTGGCTGCATATCATGAGGAGAGCGTCCGGGGCGCGGGCGCCCGGAGCGGCAATCCAATCCCTTTCCGCCGGCGGTCGCCGAAGAGTGATTCGACGCGCGCCGGTCCTTTGCTACTCCGACCAGCCAGTGTAGGCGAATACAGCGGGCTGGCTCAACGGTCTACACGGTGTAACACCGGGGAGGAGGCCCACCGCCAGGCCGCAGCAGGGCGCCCGAAGCCCCTCACGCCACCCCCACGTCATGCACCCCCACTCACCAGGTGTGCCAGGCCACCAACTCGGGGGCGGCCGGCGAGTTGCCGATCACGCTGGCGCGGAGCACAACCTGCAACTGCTTTCGGCTCCAGTCGGGCGGGAGTTTCCGGAGCAAAGAACCCAATTCCTGCGGATTCACGAGGAGGCGCCCGCCGGCCTCCGTTCCGAACTGCTTCAAGCCACCCACGATCAGCATCGATTTCCCGCCCGAGGCCGGCACCAGCCGGGTGATCACCACGAAATCTTCCTGGGAGGAGCCATCGGCGCTCTGGGCCGCAAGCTCGAAGCGGCGCTTGGGGTCCATGGCGTCCTGCACGTATTGAAGCCCGTCGGCAGTCAAGGTGAACCGGAAGCGTAACCCGTGGGTGAACTGGAGGCTCCACCGGTTGGTGTAGGCGCCGATCAGAATCGCGGGGGCGTCCTTGAAATCGGCGAACTCCACTTTGCTCGCCAGCCGCACTCGCAATGTCTTGCCCTGCCGCGCCAGGAACGAGGCGAGATCCGTCGACACCGTCAGGTCGCCGAAGCCAACATATTGGTCGGGGACCGGGATCATGTCCGAGCCGTCGACTTCGTTCGGGGGCAACTGGATGGGGCGCTGCAAGGGCAGGGTCTCCGGCGGCAGGCGCTCTTCGCTCTTCCGCGTGGCGCGCAATGAAGGATGGTAGACCAGGGGATGGGCCACCGCAAGCAGGACCCGGTCGCCTTCTCCGAGGAGCGGCCTCCAAAACTCGCGGAAGGCCGCTTGTTCCGGGCTGGAACGCAAAAGCAGAATGGCCAGGCCCGCAACCGCGAGGATCGCAACGGCCGCGATCCCCCAGATCCAGGGATGCGGCCGGGGGCGAGCTCCCAGGCGGTGTTCCGGTTCCGCCGCAACGACGGCGCCGGGATGCTCCCCATGTACATGCCGGAACTCAGGCACGTAGGAGCCAGCCGGCAGATCGATCACGACCGCGTCGCGGGAGGCTTCGGGGGAGGTGTAATACTGCGCGAGGCGCTTTCGAACCTCCCGGGCGCCCACCCGGACGATGGTGTCCTCCATGAGGTTGGTGTCCGGGGCACGCTCGAAGACGTCGACCGCGAGGTTCCTTTCCTTGAGCAGATCAGCCTGACCGGCGAGGGTCTTTTCGACGGCGTACTCGAGAAAGGCGATGCAGCGGCGGCTGCCTCGAAAGGCGCGGCTGTCGAGAATCCGGCGCAACTGCTCGCGGATCTCGCTCTCGCTGGGCCCCCCGGCCGAGTGGGAAGCCGCGCCCGCATGCTTGGTAAAGGACATCGGGTGATTCACCTATTCTGAACCACAGATCGGCAGGCTGCAAGTGAGGCTGGTGCGGGGACGGCAGGCAAAACTGTTCCGTTGTGCCCCAGTGGCCGTCCGCCGTGCCCTGCCCGTGGGTCAAGACCGTTCGAGATCTCGGGGGAAAACCCGATTCCATCGCCGCTGCTTTCGTTGTTGAATCATGGTAGGTGCGTTTCCAGGAGGACCGAACGCGGAAATCATAAGAGGGTGGGCCGCCGGTGCACTGCCGCACGAAAGAAGTCGCAGCGGCCGCTTTCCGACGGGAGAGGCGGGCCGGTTTGCCGCGGGAGCAGTCCGTATCATGAACGCAGCAGCGGAGAGAACCCAGCCCGGAACGCGGGCGCTCCAGGGCGCCCCGAGACGCCGCGAGCGCTCCTCGGGCGGAAGCGTAATCATCGAGTGCGCCCTGACGCTGGTGCCGTTGCTGGCGCTGGTCTTTGCGTTTGCCGACTTCGCCCTGATGCTGTTCCGCTGGAGCACGATCCAGAACGCGGTGCGGGAAGGATGCCGGTATGCGATCACCTTCCAGAGTTCGGGGACTCTGGGGCAGGATGCCTCGATTGCGCAGGTGGTTCAGCAATATGCCATGGGGGTGGTGAGGGCCGACGACAGTCCCCAGCACATCTTCGTGGACTACTACTCCCCCACGAACCTGACCACACCCATCCAGAGCGGCGGGAACATACCGGGCAACGTCGTGCAGGTCTCGGTGCAGAACGTATCGTGGGCCTGGATCGCGCCGCTGAGCGGCTCGTTTGCGGGGAATGGCCTGTATACCACGACACCGTTCGCCCTGAGCGTCTATTCGTCCGACATGCTGGGCGGGTACCCGGCCGGTGTGAACTCAGTGCAGCGCTGATGGCGGCCGCGCCAGGAAAAGACGATATGGCAACTGAGCGACGCAAGAAACGGCAGGGCGGCCAGGAACTCATCGAGTTCGCACTGACGACGATTCTGCTGGTCGGTCTGCTGCTGAACTCGTTCATCACGGGCATGAGCTTGATCCGCAGCATCCAGGTCAACCAGGTGTGCCGCGACCTGGCCAACATATACATTCACGGAGGGGACTTCTCGACGTACGCCATGCAGCAGTTGGGGCAGCGGCTGGCCCACGGGCTAAGTCTCGAAATCGGCTCGTCGTTCTCCGGAAACCGGGCGACCAACACCAGCAACGGCGGAAACGCCCTGGTGACCTTGTCGCGGATCATGTACGTCGGCTCGACAACGGACCCCATCTGCGTCGCCGTCGGCGCGTCCAACTGCACGAATGCCAACAGCTTCGTGTTCTCGCAACGCATCCAGTACGGGAACGGGAGCCTGACCAGCCGCAAACCGAGTTCGCTGGGCGACCCTTCCACATCGGCGATTTCCACGGCTGGGGTGGTGCAGAACCCGGTCACCGACTCCGGGGCCAGGCTTCCCAGCGCCGCGCAGACCAGCGTCCTCGCTCTGTGGCAGACGCCGTTGAAAGACGGGCAGATTTGTTACGTCGCGGAGTTCTACGCCGAATCGCCGGACTTGGTCCTGGGGAGCTTCTCGGCAGGCGGAATCTTCGCGCGGTATTTCTTCTAGGGAGACGAACTCATGGCGAATCCACACAGCATCCGGCGCCGGAAGGGGGTGAGCCTGATGGTGACCGCGGTCTCCCTGGCGTTCATCGTCCCGGTGGTCGGGATGATGATCGACGTCGGCATTCTGTACTCGGTGAAGGCCAGGCTCCAAGCCGCCGTGGATGGCGCGTCCCTGGCCGCAGCTCGCTCACTGAGTCTCGGCCAGACCACCGCGGCGCAGGTCGCCAGCGCCCAGCAGAATGCCGTGAATTGGTTCTACGCGAATTTCCCCGCCAACACCTGGGGGACGTTCAACACGCAAATGGGCCAGGCCACGGTAAACGTGTTCGACGACCCGAACAATCCGCATCTCCGCAACGTGACGGTGTCGGCCACGACCACTGTGCCGACCACGTTCATGAGATGGTTCAACGCGAACTCGACAGTTATCTCGGGATCGGGCAACGCCTCCCGCCGCGACGTGGTGGTGATGATGGTGCTGGACCGCTCGGGCTCCATGCAGAACGCCGGCGCATGCAGCAGCATGGTCAGCGCGGCAAAACTCTTCACCGGCCAGTTCGCCGCCGGCCGCGACCAGATCGGGCTGGTATCCTTCAGCGACAACGTATATATCCATTCCTCGCCGACCACCAACTTCCAGACCGTGCTCGGTTACAGCAACAGCCTGGGAAGCGGAACCGGAGCGCTGGATACCATCACGTGCGCCGGCGGCACCAGCACGGCGCAAGCGATCTCGGTCGCCTACAACGAGGTCTACAAAATGAACCTCCCCGGCGCGCTGAACGTGATCATGTTCGAGACCGACGGCTTGCCGAACACGCTCACGCTGAACTTCTGGGACTCCAGCGCCAGCGTCGCCGGGATCAAGGGCAGCAGCAATTGCACGGACAAGAACAACAAAAAGATGAGCACCGGCGGATTTGCCATCGCCGCGGTGCTGCCGTCGTGGACCGCGGGCCAGGCGCTGGGAAGCGGGAGCTATTACTCGAACATTCCGGCCGGCATCGTGGGCGGGGTCTACTCGGAGGACCCGGGAGGCACCAACAAGTTCCTGCTCATGATGAAGTACTGGACTACGACCACCGGCAGCAATTTCAACAGCACCAGCTACCTCACCAGCTCCACCGCTCCAGGCTGCTCGTTCGTCGGGGGCCAGACGGCGACGCCGCCGCCCGCCGACATCGCCTGGTTTCCGGTCAAGGACGTCTGGGGCAACCAGTTGAGCCCTTCTTACGGCTATCTTCCCGTCACTTATACCGGCTCGCACATCGCGGCCAACAGTTACACGACCTACCACAACGCCGTCCTGAACGCGACCGACTACGCGGCCTATCAAGCCCGCACGAATGCGACCATCCCGGTGTACTTTTTCGGGATCGGGCTCGGCGGGACGTCCTCAAGCTCTCCCGACTACGTCCTCATGCAGCGCCTGGCCAACGATCCGAACGGCGACAACTACAACAGCCCGCCGCTCTATAACGCCTGCGCTTCGGAGACGGGTTGCGTCACCTACGCCAACCAGCCCCAGGGCACTTTCATCTTCTCCTCCAGCCCGGGATCGCTCAGCCAGGCTTTCCTGTCCATCTCCTCGCAGGTTCTGCGCTTGAGCAAGTAACCCGGCAGGCTCGTTCGGCCGGCTGCGCTGAGTGTATCCTTTTGCCCACCGTTTTCGTCCTGGGGACAGATGCCGGCTACCCGGGCGAAAAGGGGAGGATTGAACATGAGCACTACGATGCTGCCGGCCACAGGCGCGGGGGACGCAGGGTGGGAGCTTTTCAGCACTTGCCACGACCGGATCTATCGCTACGTCCTGGGCATGGTTCGAGACCCCGCGGAATCCGAGGACCTCACTCAGGGGACGTTTCTGCGCGCGTTTCGCCATCGGGACTCGCTTCGCGATCCGAGTGCCGCACGCGGCTGGCTGTAGCGCACCGCCACCCACGCTTGCCTGGACCGGCTGCGGCGGCGCGCACCGCACGTCCCGCTGGACAGCGAAGAGGCCGCGGGCCGAGTCGAATCGGCCGTTTCGGCGCGGCCCCCTCGGCGCTGGAGGTAACCGAGAGGAAGGAGACCAGCGCCTGCGTGCAGCGCTGCCTGGACATCCTGTCGGACAGTTACCGGGCCGTGCTGCCGTTGCACGACGCGCATTCGCTGACGGCAGCGGAGATCGCGGACCTTCTGGGAGTGGAGGTGGGCGCCGTCAAGATCCGGCTGCATCGCGCCCGGCGCAAGCTGCAACAGGTGATGGAATACGGCTGCGCCGTCTCGAACGACCACCAGGGCACGCCGGTCTGCCAGCGCAAGTGCGGGAGCTGCTGAAAAGTCTTGACAGCCGAATTGTATGTATAATACAATCATTGTGTTATGCAAACAAGATCCGGGCATCCGAAAGAGGCCTCCGTCGAGGACTTCCGGCGGGACCTCCGCGTCCTGGAGCGGGAAGTCGTGCGGCAGCTCGAGGGAGAGACCACCTGCTGCGGCGTCACCCTGGCCCAGTGCCACGCGCTCCTCGAGCTGTCGTCCTCAGAGCTCTCGCTCACCAGCCTCGCCGCCGCCCTGGACCTCGACACCAGCACGCTCAGCCGCACCGTCGAGGGGATGGTGAAGGCCGGGCTGGTGGAGCGGGCCGTGGACGCGGCCGACCGGCGGTCAGTGCGTCTGACCCTTACGCCCGCCGGACGCGATCGGATCGCGACGATCAATGAGATGTGCAACCGCCACTACGCGGCGCTGCTCGGGGAGATGAGCGCGACGGACCAGCGGCGGGTCGTACGAGCGGTGCGGCTGCTGGCCGACAGCATGCGCCGCCTTCGCGCGGGCCAGCAGGGCCAGGGGCTTTGTTGCCGGCCGGCAAAGGAGGCTTGAAATGAGCAAGAGTGGCTGCGGATGCGGGTGTGGCGCGGTGACCCAGGTGCAGCCGGCGACGCCGGCGACGCTCAACACCAAGCTCACCTGGCGGGACGTGCTCGGTGGATGGCGCGTGCGCTGGGGGATCGGCCGGATGAGTTATCGGATCGCTCCGGGATTGTACCGGATCGGGCAGCCGGATTCGAAATCCCCGGTCCTGGTGACGGCCAACTACAAGCTGACGGTCGACGCGGTACGCCGCTGGCTGGTTGGCCTGAACGTGTGGCTCCTGGTTCTGGACACGAACGGTGTGAACGTCTGGTGCGCCGCCGGGAAGGGGACGTTTGGCACCGAGGAGCTTGTCCGCCGCATCGAGGCCACGGGCCTGGCCCGGATGGTGGAGCACCGCCGTCTCGTCCTCCCGCAGCTTGGAGCGGTGGGAGTGGCCGCGCACGAGGTGAAGCGCGCGACGGCCTTTTCGGTCAGCTACGGCCCCGTTCGGGCCCGCGATATCCCCGCGTACCTCGCCGCCGGCATGCGCGCCACACCGGCCATGCGTCTGGTGAGCTTCGGCTGGAAGGAGCGGCTGATTGTCGCTCCCATGGAACTCGTCGGCGCCTGGAAGCCGGCGCTGGGCATCCTGGCGGCCCTGGTCGTGCTCGACCTGGTCCGCCATCGGGAACTGACCCCGCACCTGGCCGCCGATATCGTGCGCTTCCTCGGAGCCATTCTGACGGGAGGCGTCCTGGTTCCGTTGCTGCTTCCCTGGCTTCCGTCCCGGGCATTTTCGGTCAAGGGCGCGGTTGCGGGGGCGCTGTGGGCCGCGGCCTCGGCGCTGTGGTTGCCCACGGGGACTGTCGAAGCGGCCGGCGCGGCGCTTCTCATCACGGCGATCACGTCCTATATGGCTCTGAACTTCACGGGGGCTACGACGTTCACCACCAACGCGGGGGCCCGACTCGAAGTCCGGCGGGCGTTAGCGCCGATCCTGGTCGCGGCCGGCGTGGGAGCGATCCTGCGCGTGGCAGCGGCTTTCGTTTAGGCGGCAGGAGGAGCACATGCAATACATCTTGAACGGTCATTCACTGGTCGTCGATCCAGCGTTCTGCAACGGCTGTGGCCGGTGCGAGGAGGTCTGCCCTCATGCTGTCTTCTCGATTGTCAGCCGGAAGGCGCTCATCGCGCACCGCGGGAACTGCATGGAGTGCGGGGCCTGCCGGATGAACTGTCCCTTAGGCGCCGTACAGGTCTCTTCCGGCGTAGGCTGCGCGGCGGCGATCATCAGCGCGATGCGCGCTAAGAACGCGGGATGCGCGGACGCGTGCAATTGCGGATGAGATCCGCGGCGATTACAGCGCCGCCGGGCCGCGCCACGGGACGAGCATGGGGACCTTGCGGCGGTAGCCGTCACAGGGCTCGCCGAAATCGCTCACGAGATCCGCTTCCTCGGGCCTCGCTCCAACGCAGATCCGGGCCGTCCAGAGTATATGTGAAGAGCGCGATGGCCAGGACCAATCCGCCTTGCGCTACCCGGTGGGCAAGGCCTCCAAGCACGAGCAGATGGTCCCCGGAAGGCTGCCACAAGAGGACCACCATCGACAGCACGAGACCGGAAGCGATAGCGTAGACGGCCCGGTAGTAACGCAGTGGAATGAGGGCAATGGTCGCGTTGCGGACTGAGTAAGGAAGGGCCGGCAATCCGGAGGCGACGCACCTCTGTCCGAGGTGCGCTATCATCTTCCTGCGGCGGTGTTGAGCTGTGCGCAGGACACTGGTTCAGCTTCTTCTCTCCGGTCTCGTCGCGGAAGCCGCGTGGGGCGCGGACTGCCGGTTCACCCTGGCGGATCAATCCGACTGGAACAACAAGCTCGGCTTCTACCTGGATCTCGAGAACTCGTCTTCGAGTTCCGCCCCGTGCCCGCTTGCTTCGCTCAAAATCGCCCTGGGAGTCGCCGACGGCGGGGCCTGGCACTTCATCGTTCAAACCCCGAACTGGCAACTGAATCAGGACTACACCGCGACGGCCGTCATCGCACCGGACCACTTTGAGCTTTGGCTGAACGAGCAGTTACTTGGCCGCAGCGAGGGCACGTTTACGCCGAAGACAGGGCAGGCCGTCTGGGCGAATACCGTGCCGAGTTGGGCCAACGCCGCCACGGCCTACCAAACGCTCCAGACCGGGGTCAAACTCGAGTCCACAGACGGCCTCGCTGCCAGCATCAATTTCACCGCGGCGCAGCTCTCCCCTCCGATCATGATGCTGGCAGGGGGTGTGAACGGAGCATCGCTCGCCTGGAACGCCTCGGCCACCGAGACCTGGACGGTTACAACGACCTTTCGACTGCTGGCGGCCGCGAGTCCAAGCGACTATTACCCGATGATCGACCGCTACGGCCAGGCGCGAGCGGCCGATTGGCCAGCCAAGATCCGAAGCGACTCCGACCTCGCCGCCGCCACGGCCCTCGAGCAGACGAAACTCGAGGCCTGGGGCGCGCCCTCTGGCTACGACGCTTATGGAGGAGTACTCGACGCGCCGTGGAAGGAGCAGGGCACGGGCTTCTACCGGATCACGCAGCGCAACGGCATGTACTGGCTGGTCACGCCGGAGGGCAATCCGTGTTTCTACATCGGCCTGGACACCGCGCCGGCGCTCACCTGGGATCGCACGCCCGTAACCGGCCGGGAGGCGATGTTCGCCGAGTTGCCGGCTACCGGCGCATACAGCGAGGCCTGGGGGCTCAACTCCTGGGGCCAGAACGACGGAACAGTAGACATCTCGTTGAACACCGTGAACATGATCCGCAAGTACGGGGACAATTGGAGGGCCACCGAGCAGGATCTGCTGGTCCGCCGGATGAAGGCGTGGGGCTTTTCGGGCATCGGGAAGTGGGGCGACTTCATAAACAGCGTCCCGATCATTCCGGTTCTCGGCCGTTCGAACACCCCGTCTCTCTCCCGCCACCCGGACGTGTTCGATGCGAGCGTTCAGGTGACTTTTCGCGCGGATCTCGCCAACCAGATCAACCCGCGCCGCACGGATCCCTTCGTGGTGGGCTGGTCGCTGGGGAACGAATACGACGAGGTCATCACGACTGCCGAGACCAGCGCCATTCTGGGCATGTCCCCGGCGGTGGCGGCGAAACGGGCGTTCGTCGATGAAGCGCTGGCCAGCATTTACGCGGGCGACGTCGCGGCGATGGCCCGGGCGTGGGGCGTCAGTGCGACGACGAGGAACGGCCTGTACGCGGCCACCAACGCGGCGCCACCCTCGGCGGACCTGGAACACCTCCGCCAGTTCTATGCCCGCGCCTACTACGGTTTCATCTACCAGACGGTGAAGGACCTCGATCCGAACCACCTGTATTTTGGTTTCTGGATCACGCCGGGCTGGTGGGAAAACGAAAACGACTGGCGCCTGATCGCGCCGTATTGCGACGCCATCGGCTACGACCGGTACAGCGACCTGTTCGTCGAACCCTATCTCGATCGCCTCATCCGCGAGACCGCGAAGCCGATTCTGCTGGGCGAGTTCTCGTTTCCGGCGGATTATGGTCTTCAGCGCGGGTTCCGCCGGTACGGGGTCAGCGCGGCCGATGACGCGGAGAGCGGCTCGAAATACGCCAGGTGGATGGATGCCGCGGCGCGGAACCCCTGGTGTATCGGCGTGGGCTGGTTCCAGTATCGCGACGAGCCGGTAAGCGGGCGGGGGCCCGGACAGGGATCGGACCCTGTTTACGGCGAGAACTACGCGTTCGGGATGGTGGATGTCGGCGACCGGCCGAAGTACGACCTGGTCGAGCAGGCGCGCGCGGCGAATCTGGTGGTGGCGCGGACGCGGTTGACCTTCCAGCCGCCCGCAGTGTATCCCGGCGGCGCGGTCAACGCCGCGAGCTTCGCGGCCGGCGCGCCAGTCGCTCCCGGCAGTCTCATCGCCATCTTCGGAGTCAACCTCGACGGCGCGACGCTGCGGATGGGCGATTACGACGTGCCTATCCTGTACAGCTCGCAGGGGCAGATCAATGCCGAGGTGCCATGGGAATTGGCGGGGCGGACGTCGGCGCAACTGGCCACCTCAAACGGCAACGCCATCGATGTGCCGCTCGCGACTTACTCTCCGGGCATCTTCGTGGTGGTCCCGGCGAGCGCAAAGCGTGGGGACTACCTGACCATCTACTGCAACGGGCTGGGACCTGTTTCGAACCGGCCCACGACGGGCGAGCGAAGTCCGCTCTCGCCCCTCGCGGAGACGCTGCTGACCCCGGCCGTCACGATTGGCGGCGCGCGAGCGCGCGTCACCTATTCGGGCCTGACCCCCACCTTGATCGGCCTCTATCAGGTCAACGTGCAGGTGCCGGTCGACGCGCCCACTGGCAAGGACCTTCCGCTGCAATTGCAGATCGGCGGCGTGATTTCCAACAGCGTCGCCGTGACGATTGAGTGAGCTGAGGGCTTGCGAAGACCCCGGCTTCTACTCCCGTCGATCCGCACCCTTTTCAATGGCTCACGACCGTTCTCCTTTGACCGTGAAATCGCCTGTAGACAGCGATTCCTCCCAACATTCAGCAACTTCAACACCTGGAAGGCGGTCCAATGTCTTGGGCGCAGGGGGGCGGCAGTTCGAATGTGGCCGCCCCGGCCAAAATAGGGCAACTCGAGGCTCTACGCCAAAAACGCTCGTCCCCCTGGAGATGAGCAACCCCAACTTCCTTGGTGGCGGCAAAGCACTTGCCCTGAATGAGGGGCGCGGAAACAGTTTGGCAAGCAGGCGAGGCACTGAGCGGTGCTCTGCCGTTGACTTATGGGCTGAGCGGGGGCATGATGAATGCTGTCCGTGTCAGTGAACGAAGCGATCCGCAGAGAGCTCCTCCATCGCTGGCAACAACTTGCGATTTCGGTTGGTCAGAAGGTCGCTTTCAATACTGGCAACTCGGCATCAGAGGATCTTCTCAACGACTTGCAGGGCCACCCGCACGCGTTCGTCCTGGCCTGTGTTATGGACCGCCAGATTAACGCTGAGCGTGCCTGGCTCATCCCCTATTCACTACGACAGCGCCTCGGGCGCTTCGATTTCTGCTACCTTGCGGAGCTGCCAGTCGAGCGGTTCCTAGCCGCATTCTCCGATCAGCCGCCGCTGCACCGCTTCCCCGAGGTGATGGCAAAGAACGCCTACGCGGCCATTCACCACATACGGGGCGAGTATTGCGGCGACGCCTCGCGAATCTGGTCCGACTGCCCAAGCAGCGCTCTGCTTGTTCTCCGGTTCCTCGGATTCCAAGGCGCGGGGCCTAAGATTGCCACGATGGCCGCGAACATTCTTGTCCGGGACTTCCATGTGCCAGTCAGCGACAAATACTCGATCGATATCTCTCCCGACGTGCAGGTGCGACGGGTCTTCACCAGGCTCGGGCTCATTCGCGATAAGGCCTCTGATCAGGAACTCTCGTATACCGCCCGTGCGATGAATCCGGATTACCCGGGGATCTTTGATCTTGCTGCCTGGGATGTGGGCCGGACATGGTGTCACCCGAAGAAGCCAGATTGTGGGCACTGCTGTCTCAGCAGCGTCTGTCCAGCCGGAGAAACGCCAACCTGACCTGCGCCTGCAACGGACGCCACCTCGCGTTCACTCGGTGGCGCAGCTGGGGTGTAGCGTTAGGCGCCCAAGTTTGCCTAGGAATTGGAGCGGCGGCGGTCGACAACTCTGACGATCGTGCAATCGCACTCAAGCTCTGTGCGACACCCGGGGACAGACGGAACGTCTTCGCGCAAGTTTATCGCTTCCGCGGGCCTCACTGTCCTCCTTCGACCGCCCCCGGCTCCTCGTAGACGCGAATGCGGCCCGCTTCGACGACCCAGAGCTGGCCGTCAATCGATGCGGTCTGAAGAGCCGCAAGCAGGCTCCGAACCAAGCCCGTCAACAGGTCCGGAGACGCTACTCGCGGCAGGCGCAACACAGCTATGCCGGGCGCATTGTGCGGCGGGAATCGAAGCACGTCGGCGAAGTCGAGGTCCAACGAAATCAGGCAGCGGCGCTCCGCGATGCAGACCTCGAACAGGCGCGCGTCGCTGGTTCCGCTTAGCTTCTCCTGCGCGGTGGTTTCCACATCGTGCCCGGACTCGGCAATGATCCCCGCAGTCCGGGAACCGAGGTTCTCATCAAGCTTGAACTTCATGCCGCGCTCTGCCCGGGCAGATCGACAAACCGGCCTCGACTCATTTCGGCGCCATAGGCGATGGCCGCCAGGATGTCATCGCGGGTCAGTTGCGGATAGTCCTCCAGGATCTGATCCATGGTCATTCCCGAAGCCAGGAAGTCCAGCAACAAGGAGACCCAAATCCGCGTGCCGCGAACGCACGGTTTGCCGAAGCAGACGTTGGGGTCGACTGAGATCCTGCTCAAGAGCGGGTTCATGGCGTGCCGATCCTTTCGAACTTCAGGATACCAGTGTTGGTATTCGCGGGGGCTACCGTTGACCGGACCGCGTCCGCTATTTGTATGCCACGTCGCCGGTGTTGAAGCCCTCAACCAGGATCTGGGGCTTCTCGGCCCGGGTGTCCGCATCGTCGAGTTGCGTCGTGATGGTGCGGCGCTCGCCGGGCATCAGGGCCACGTAGTTGTCGCTGTAGAGCGCGGGGAGGATGCGGTCCCGGCTCTTCTCGCGCACCGCCTTCAGCTTCACCATGAGGGCCGGGGCGGTGGAAACGTTGCGCAGCTCGGTCGTCAGGAGCCAGCGCTGGCCTTGGCGTTGGACGGCGGTCGCGGCTTCCAGCTTCACCTTGGGGAGCTCGCGAATCGCCCGGAAGTTGCCTTCCTCCAGCCCGCGCAGGTAGAAGTTCTCCGACACGATCTCGCCGCCGCGAGTCAGCTTCAGGCGGAGGAAATGCACGGGCGTCAGCCCGGACGGGAATTCCATCGGGATGCACGACGCCACGCTGTCCTCCGCGCTGTCCAGGGACACCATCTTCGCCCACTTCACCGTGCCGTCCATGTTCAGCAGCTCGGCCCGGGCGGTGAGACCGCGCGCGTTGCCGCCGCTATAGTTCACCACCTCGATGCTGCCGGTCGCCTGGTTCCACTGTATGTGCAGCGGCTCCGAGCCCTTCTTGCTGCCGAAATAGCCGGCCGTAGGCTCGAAGTAATAGTCGTAGGTCTGCCAGACGAAGGATGGCCACGCGGGGTGGCTCATCCAGAGTAGAACCCCCATGCGGTTGCGGCTCTGCGCTTCGAACATAGCGCGGTAGCCGTCGTAATTCACGAACTGAGCCAGCGTGACCCAATCCGCCGCATTGTCCGCTCCGCCGTAGCCCTTGTCGATCATTTCGCGGAAGGAGGCGCCGCCTTGCGCGCCGCGGAGACAAAAATCGTGCAGGCCCCACACGGCGCCTTGCGGCCACATCGCCTTCTCGGGCATCATGGCCCGCAGACTGTCGAGCGTGACGATGTTCGGCATGCCCAGCTCGCTGTGCAGTTTCGGCGTCGCCCGGGACTGGAAATAGAACTTCGGCGGCATGGCCCGGTACGGTCCGCCCCCGCTCACAACAACCGCCGCGGAGTGCGGGATGTAGTGCAGCCCGGGATGCAGTTCCACCACCGTCTTTTTCATCCCTTCGTCGAGCGCCTTCGGCGGGTTGCCTTCGTTGCGGCCGCAGTAGAGCCCGATGGAAGGATGGTTGCGCAGCCGCAGAACGGTATCCCTCACGTTGCGCATGAACATGTCGTTGTCGCTCGGGTCCGGGCCGTCAAACGGATTCGCCAGCCAGAAGTCCTGCCACACCACCACGCCGTGCCGGTCGCAGGCCTCGTAGAATTCGTCGTCGCCGACTTGTCCGACCCAGTTGCGGATCATGGTGAAGTACATGTCGCGGTGGTAGCGCACGGCCACGTCGTACTCGCGCCCGCGGTAGCGCAGCATCGACTCGCCAAAGCCCCAGTTCCCACCGCGAGGCACCAGCCGCCGGCCGTTGATCCATATCTTCAGCACGCCGCCCTCTTCGCTGTAAGTGAACTGCCGCACGCCGGCCTGGAACGACTTCGCGTCCGACAGCTTGCGGCCCCCGGTTTCGAACTTCAGCTCCACCGGGTACAGGTTCGGCTCGCCGTATCCCACGGGCCACCACAGCATCGGCTTCTGAAGACGCAATGCCGGATGCGTGGACGGGTCCAGCTTCACCGTTTTCGCGGCCCCCGCGTCCAGCGTCACCGGCGCGCTGAACGCCACGTCGCCGAACCGTCCGCGCAAGGTCCCCTTGACAGCCCTGGGTTCATGATTGCGCAGCGTCACTTCCACGCTCACATCTGCGCGGGAGGTATCCGGCAGCGGCAGGGTGCTAGTGACGAAGGGATTCTCGATCGTGACCGGCCCGCTGCGGCTCAGATAGACGTCGTTCCAGATGCCGGTGTTCCGCCCGCGGATGGTGGGAATCCAGTCCCAGCCCACCGAGGCGTGGTAGGTCGGGTTGTCGGCGCCTAGCGCGCCGCCGTTCTTGTCCGGACTGTCGAGGGTCTTTTCCTTGATGCTTCCGGGCGTCGCGTTCTTCTCGATGCGCACGGCCAGCGCGTTGCTCTGGCCGGGACGGAGGCGGCCGGTGACGTCGAACCGCCCGCGGATGAATCCTCCCTCGATGCGGCCGAGCTTCTCGCCGTTGAGGAAGACGTCCGCCTTCCAGTTGATGCCGTCGAAGTTCAGCCAGAGCCGCTCGCCCGCGCGCGCCGGAGGCGCAACGAACTCGTTCCGGTACCAGAAATCGGCCTGGAAGAACGTATCCGAAATCATGAGCTGGTTGTCGCCGTAATTCGGGTCCGGGACCGCGCCGACGTTGTAGTAACTGGCCAGCACGGTACCGGGCACGGTTGCCACCAGCCAGTCGCCGTCCTGGAAGCCCGGCTTCGCCAGCGCTTCGCCGCTGGCCTGGACCTGCGAGTCCCGCTGGATGCGCCAGGCGCCCCCGGCGAGGTCCAGCCGCCCGTCGGCGCGCACTGCCGGCGCGGGCTTGGGCCGCGGCACTGGACCGCCGCGCCCGTACACTTCCATCTCGGAGAGGACATAGCCTTCGGGCGAGGCCGGCCGCTTCATCAGCAGGCGCACGTATCGGCCCTTGGCGGGCGCCGCGAGTTGGACGTCGTCGGTCATCGCGGTGGCGGCTGGCGGCAGCGGCTGGATCGTCTTCCAGGCCGCGGCATCATCCGACACCTCGAGGGAGGCTTCCGCAGCCCTTCGAATCCAGTACAGCTTCACGCGGTCGAAGGTGCAGACCGCGCCCAGGTCCACATACACCCACTCCTCGCCACTCCCGGCGCTCATCCAGGCGCTGCTGAAGTTGTACGGCCCGCCGAGCTCCAGCCGGCGGCCCTGACCGTACAGCGTCACCTCCCTCAAGCGCCACATGACTGCGCTCGCCGCCTGGAACTCGACGCGGTAGAAACGGCTGTGGGACGGCAAGGACAGGGCAACCGACGGCTTGAACTCCCTGCCCGGGCGGTCCGTGCCCGTGGCGCGGCCCACTTCTTCCCAGGTCTGGCCA
>Ga0187850_10000983_pt1 | contig 33748 bp, 39 predicted proteins | sample June2016WEW_4_15_FD_132436 | JGI IMG/M metagenome (GOLD analysis project Ga0187850, IMG submission 132436) | Peatland microbial communities from SPRUCE experiment site at the Marcell Experimental Forest, Minnesota, USA - June2016WEW_4_150 | ecosystem: Environmental > Terrestrial > Soil >...
AGAATGTCTACTCGTCCTTGTCTCTTCCAACGCACGATGTCCTCGTGGGTCGCCTCAAAAGAACCCCAATGAATGACACAGCAGTCCCCCGACCGCTTGCACCTGTGCCCCCGCAACAGCTAACCAACCAGATTCGTCAATACGCAGCGGACAAACCAGAAAGATACGGCATAGACTACGGGTGAAACGCGGCGAAAAAGCTTTCGAACCCTCAAAATGGTGGGCCCGGAGGGACTCATCACCCTCGGAGAGTGGCGGTTGGGTTACCGCTTTCTCTCTCCTTCTCATAACTTGCCGAGTGGCCATTATTGCAGACGTGCTCGATAAGCATTGTTTCACAATCCGCGGTGTGGCACTGACAGTGAAGTTTTCGGCGTTTGCTGTAATCAGTGTCGTTAGTTAAATAGTTGAACATACATTCAAGTATCCATGCCAAAACTCGTCCTCCAGAACCGGGAAGAAGCTGCAACCTGCGATGTTAGATGCATCAATGTCGCTAAGGTAAACAGAGTCTCTCGGCTGATGGGTGGCAGGGAACAGGCTGCTGATGCAGCCATTGTCTTCGGAGCCCTCAGCGACTTGAGCAGGCTGAGGGTGATGGACGCGCTTTCCAAAGAGGAACTTTGTGTCTGCGACATCGCATCATTGTTGCGAAGCAGTCTTTCCTCCGTCTCACACCATCTGAGGGTACTGCGGAATCTTAGGTTGGTCAAAACACGAAAGGACGGAAGGATCGTGTACTATTCGCTTGCTGACGAACACATAGCAAAGATCGTCAAGATGGGACTTGAGCATGTCGAAGAGTAATGATGACTGCTGCAATGTTCAACCACAAAGCGAGACCTCCCTAGGCAGAAAGGACTCCCTAGTAATTGTGTATTCAGTCGTAGCATTAGCCATCGGTTTCGGTTTGGAGACGCTACTGGGGAACGTGATCGGAGCACACCTTGTCTACCTGTCAGTCGCAGCTGTCTCCGGCTACCACATCGTCCGAAACGCGCTGTCACTGCTCATTCAGCGTAAGTTCGGCATGGATCTGCTCATGACAATTGCCACGGTCGGAGCATTCGTCACCGGGCACGCAGAGGAGGGGGCATCCATTATGCTACTATTCTTCATTGCAGAATTCTTGGAAGGCTACTCCGTTAGGCGAGCCACTCGATCTATTCATGCGCTTATGCGTCTCTCTCCCGACCTCGCTCGTCTGAAAGAGGATGGTCAAGAAAGTGAAGTTCACGTTCATGATGTCGAGGTGGGCCAGACGATTGTGATAAGACCGGGTGACAGGGTACCGCTTGATGGCATGGTGATTTCAGGAGCTGCAACTGTCAACGAATCGGCACTAACGGGGGAATCCTTACCCGTAAGCAAAGAGATCGGTGGCCCCGTTTATGCTGGAACAATAAACGAGGACGGCTACTTGGAAGTGAAGGTTACCAAGTCCTCGGAGAATACATTGTTATCACGCATCATCAGGCTGGTTCAGGAGGCTCAAGAGAAAAAATCGAAGACTGAGAGCTTTGTCGAACGATTCGCTGGGCGTTACACGCCCACAGTATTGCTAATTGCTCTGGCTACTGCGACCGTACCAATTCTGTTTTTCAAGCAATCCTTGGATGTGTGGGTTTATCGGGCGCTTATTCTGCTTGTCGTATCTTGTCCATGTGCCCTTACGATATCAACGCCCGTGAGCATGGTCTCGGCAATCACATCCGCTGCTCGAAATGGGGTATTAATAAAATCCGGCCGAGCGCTTGAGCTTGTCAGTCGAACCAAGGCCATCGCCTTTGACAAGACCGGCACGCTCACAATGGGGAAACTGACAGTTGATGCGATTCATGCAACTGGCCCTGCTTCCGCAGTTGACGTCCTCAAGTTTGCGGCTTCTCTTGAGGCGAGGTCTGAGCATCCCATAGCGGAAGCCGTAGTGAACAGAGCGAGGAGCGACGGCATAAAACTCTTTGATGTGCACGATTTCCACGAAAGTAAGGGAAAGGGAGTCAGGGGCAAAATTGACTCGAACGAATATTTCCTTGGCACGGCATCATTCCTGAACGAGGCGGCAGTCAAAATCCCATCGGAAGTGATCGAAGAGGCACAGACCGATCTTGGATCACACATCTTTCTCGGAAACGAGTCTCAAGTACTAGGAGCTATTGTCGTCCGTGATACTCTACGGGAAGAAGCGCCAATGGTCGTCTCCAGCCTCAAAGCTCGACGACTTCAAACAGTAATGATTTCCGGCGACACAGAGAAGACTGCTTCAACCATTGCAGACAAGCTCGGACTTGATCACTATCACTCACAATTGTTGCCGGAAGAGAAGGTAGAGGAGATAGATGAATTGACCAAGAAGTATGGCACGGTCGCAATGGTCGGGGACGGAATAAATGATGCTCCAGCCCTTGCTAGAGCCAGTGTAGGCATTGCCATGGGGGCGGCAGGGAGCGATGTCGCACTCGAAAGCGCAGATATCGCCCTGATGCACGATGATCTATCTAAAATTGATTACATTTTCAATTTAAGTCGGAGAACCCTTCAAGTCATAAAAGAAAACGTCACAGCATCAGTCCTCGTAAAGGCTGGGTTCGCTGTACTAGCAATTCTCGGATATGTATCTTTGTGGATGGCAGTGGCCGTTGGCGATATGGGTCTTAGTATAGCGGTGATACTAAACGCGATGAGATTGGCGCTTATCCGTCCCAAATGACCGATCGAGAGCCTTGGTGAAAGTGTGGGATCGCAACGTCGGTTGGTTCTAGTATTCTAGGTTCACGTATGAATTCCCGTTCGCTTTTCTCGGCGAAGCTCTCACGATGATGCTCACCACTGCTAGTCCAATCATTAGCGTTACGAGGGCATATGGGAATTCAGGTAGAGGAGTCGGTTCGCTGATGGCGACGGTTTGAATGTACGTTCCATGCCAGCTATGATACCACACTTGACCGTTGTACCCGTTCACGCTGAGCATGCCAAGCGTGTTCCCGTTCGACAATACATCCACATTGTAGTATCCGTAGAACGTATCGACATCTCCAGCTGAAGTACCACTGAAGCTACTGTCAAGATACTGTTGAGCTATCGCCTTCGCCCGCTCCGGCGTAACCGTCATGTTACTCGTCGGCGTTTGCCGGTATATTCCCATCATTCCCCCCATCACACCATACTTCATATTCCACATCATGTTGGGCCCCGGTTCCGGCATCACTATGCCGCTCATCATACCATTACCCATCATCCCACCAGTCCAAGGAGAACCGGGTTTCCAGATGAGCATCTGAAACGCGAAGATGCCTGTGTTCTTCTCGTAGTATGTGGCGTAGAAATTGTTCTGGTACTCTTCGACCTCGTGGAGAGCTAAGTTCGAATTCCCAAGTCTCGTCAGGTAGCTCTCGAACAGTTGAACTGCATTGTTAATGGTTATCGTCTGGCTTTGTGCATATACCCCCACGAGAAGGCTGGATAGGACGATGGCGACTAGCAGGTGTGATAGACGGTTTAGGGCTTTCATTCCTATCTGACCATTATAACGAGTCCAATCAAACCCTAAGATTAGAACGTACCCCTCTGTCGTTCAGCTGTGAAGGATCTGTAAGCTGACAAATCTGTAAGCTGACAGAGGGCATCAACACCTTTAGACGGTTTAGGCACGATTTCACTGACCCCGCAAGTGGTGGGCCAGGTGAGACTTGAACCCACGAGTTGTGGGACTGAGGACGCTTTTCGAAGTCCGGACGCATACGTACCCTCGTTATTAATGCCTCAACTCTGCTAGACACTGAAAGTTATACGACCCCTAACTATGTGCGAACGCTTCGAAAAACAACAAGACTCCAATAACAATTAGTGGAACAGCCTCCAAAACGATCATCATAGCGATGCGGAAATCAGCGAAGGTCAGGGCTCCAAGCATTACAAAGCCAGAAAGCAGAAATATAGCTGATGCGCGCTGAATTACGCCTGAGTTCTTGTTCACAGACAATTCCGTTCGCTGGAATCCGCTCTCCAAAGCGACAGTAGCGATCGGTCTTGAGATTTCATGCACACTTCGCTCCCCACTATCTGCTAGTTCTTCTTGGTCAGCGAGAGAACCCTTTCCTCTATTTGGGCCGTGATTCTCTTCACGTCTTCAAGTGATTTCCCCTTGGGATCATCGATTTCCCAGCTGACCACCTTTTTCTCCATCAGAGAGACCAATGGTTTCGGGAACGCTTCTTCCACTGAGCAGCCCATTGTGACAATTAGATCAGCTTCCTTGACCATGTCTTCGGTCAAAATCTTGGGCTTTCCTGGAAGACTAATGCCTCTTTCCTTCATCGCTTTGATGACTAACGGGTCAAGGCCTTCGGCGGGCATCGTCCCTGCACTTATCGCCATCATGCCGTATGCTCGTGCAAATGCCTCAGCTACCTGACTCCTACCAGAATTCTCTACGCAGACAAAGAGTACCTGCTTCGTCGTTCTTCAACGTCCGATTCGGACATCAGATGCATGTTCTTAAATCTGTAATCCTATTCGCATGAAGGTTAGCTTCATATAGAGAGGTTTCCTTTGGAGGGACCGATAGAACAGATTTAAATCTATTAATCTAACAGCGAACCCGGATAACCCTTGAGCGTTGTGTTGACGCAGGATCGACTGAAACGGCTTGTGGACTCTGGCATCCGTGGAGTGTGCCGCCCTAGTGAACGTCTCTCGCAACTGAGGAAGAAAGCGGGCGGAATCGATAATCTGAGGATAAAGCGACTCGAACAAACTTTCTTCGGCCTCGCGGACAAGACACGTCTAATGATTCTGGAACTATTGGCAGGCGAGGAGCTTTGCTCGTGTGAAGTAATGGCGGCATTGAAGTTGACAGAGCCCACTACTTCGCATCACCTTGGCATTCTTGAGAGGGCTGGCTTGGTTGCGCCACGACGTGAGGGAAAGTGGGTGTTCTACAAACTGGCTAATCCGAACGTCAAAGCTCTACTCACGAAGGGGTCGGCTCTCGTAGAAGAGGCAGCATGAGATGTCGAATGAGTCAAGAAAGCTGTCGCTTCTCGACAGATTCCTGACGATTTGGATATTCTTAGCAATGGCAATTGGAGTGGGCGCCGGAGCTGCCTTACCACAGCTCCCAAAGCTTCTTGATACATTGAGCGTCGGAACCATTTCACTTCCAATCGCCATTGGCCTACTCTGGATGATGTATCCCCCATTGGCCCGCGTGAAGTATGAGGAACTCCCGAAGGTTAGAAAGGCTTGGAAGATGTTCAGCGTCTCCCTTTTCCAGAACTGGCTCGTAGGCCCATTCCTAATGTTCGGTCTGGCTTGGCTATTTCTACCCGACATGCCTGAATACCGAATTGGAATCATCATCGTCGGTCTCGCACGCTGCATCGCCATGGTTCTCGTCTGGAACATGCTCGCCGGGGGCGACAACGAGTACGCAGCTGTCCTTGTAGCACTAAACTCGATCTTCCAAGTCGCACTCTACTCTGTATACGCCTGGTTCTTAGTCACTCTTCTCTCCTCTTGGGTTGCTCAAGGTTCGGGTGTCACCGTTGTAATTTCCATTTGGGACATAGCTAAGACCGTCTTCATCTATCTGGGCATTCCATTCATCGCCGGAATATTGACAAGATTCGCACTAGTACGCAAGAAAGGAAAGACATGGTATGACGAGACATTCGTGGAGAAGCTCAGTCCAACCGCTTTGGTAGGGCTCCTCTTCACGATTGTAGTGATGTTCTCTTTGAAGGGCGAGTACATTCTTGCCTTGCCGTGGGATGTTGTGCGGATCGCAATACCTCTTGTCTGCTACTTTCTGATTATGTTCACGGTATCTTTCGTCATGTCCAAGGCTTGGAAGTTCGACTATCCGGAAACGGCTACGCTCTCCTTTACGGCTGCGAGCAACAATTTTGAGCTCGCCATAGCTGTGGCTGTGGGCGTATTCGGAATCAATTCTGGGGAAGCCTTCGCAGCTGTAATAGGGCCCCTGTTCGAGGTACCTGTCCTGATTAGCCTCGTCAACGTCTCACTATGGGCAAAGAAGCGCTTTTTCGCAGAACCCAAGCCGATCCCACTGGCGGCTGAGTTGCGCCGAAGGTCGGAATAGAAAATGGATCAAAATGATGAGCCTAGGGGATGCGCATGCAGCTCAAGACAATCCGATCTGATAAGGGCGCCTCCACCGAAGAAAGACTGGCTCAGAAAAACAACCTGCCCCAAATGCGGGAAGGTCTACTGGACGGACAAGGAAACCGATTACTGCATGGACTGTGAGCCTCTTGCCCTTGCGCCATCATCTGGGAGCGGTTCGACTTGAGCGAATACCTCACAACCGCCTACGACAAGTTTGAGCTGCGAGTACGCAAGGGATTCTACTACACCAAGGATGACCTCTGGGTCGGTATCGAGAATGGCAAAGCGAAGGTCGGTGTGAGTGACTTCCTTCAGAAAACTTCGGGCGACGTGGCATTCATTGAAGTAGCAAAACTAGGATCGACAGTTGAGAAAGGCAAAGAGTTCGCAACCATTGAAAGCGCAAAAACAACTGTGACATTACTCTCTCCAATGTCAGGAAGACTTGACGAGACAAACGGTACGCTCACGGAAAAACCTGAATTGGTCAATTCCGATCCTTATGGAGAGGGCTGGCTAGTTGTCATCACCCCACACAACCTCGAAGATGGCCAGGCGTCATTGTTGAGTGCCGAAGATTACTACAAGCTAATGCTCGAAAAACTGCAAAGCGAGCATGGAAGACTGGAGTCTAGATGAAATTGGGTGTCCCAAGTCAGAAAGTGATTATTATACCGTGCAGCGGAATCGGTAAGGCATTTGGCAGCATAAGCCGAGACGCAACCTACGAAGTCACTGAAAATCTTCGGAAAGAAACTACGCAGACTCTTTGCCTAGCTTTGCTTGTGAGCGGGGACGAAGAATCCTTGCGACTTGTCCGTGACAATAAAGTCATAACGGTTGACGGATGCCCACTTCAATGCGCTGAAAAGAACGTCAAACTAGCCGGCGGCGACTTGGCCAGCAGTCTCCGAGTAGTGGACGCCTACAAGGAGAACAGACACCTGAAGCCACGGGGCGTTACCTTCCTAGATCACGATGGCCAACAAATGGCGCTTGCGCTTGCTGGAAAAATAGCTGACAAAGTCGACGACCTGTTGAGGGAGCAATAATGACGGAAACACCCGAGAAGAAGGTCGGTATCATCTCGTGCAGTGGCGAAGAATGCGTTGAAGGAACAATTTCACGGGTAGCCGCACGTTTGGTCTTGGGAAAACTAAGACCTAACGATACTGTGACCATCTGCCTTCCCTTATTTCTCGCAGGCGGCAGAGAGGAGAGGGAGTTCGCGCGGGACTACCCAACCATAACCGTTGACGGGTGCGACAAGATATGCGCAAAGGTTGCAACGGAACGCCACAGCGGAAAACCTGCGTCATCAATCGTCGTAACTGACTTGATTAAAGGTTGGCAATGTCCGAAACTTAGCTCTCGACGCAAGTTGAACAACGAAACCTTGACTGTTACGAGGAAAGTTGCTGACAAGATTGCGGAAGAAGTCGATGAGGTTCTAAGGCACTGGGTGTAGGAGATTGCCCGAATACAGAACAAAAGTTGTCTGGGCTGGAGGCCACGACGGCGAGCTGGCTTGTGGCAATGGCGCAAAGATGATGTTCTCAGCACCTCCAGCTCTTCAAGGTCGTCCCGGTGTCATAACCCCAGAAGATGCCTACGTTGCCGCTTTGAACACGTGCTTCCACATGATGTTCATCTGGGCCACTGAACGCTTGAAAATCCAACTCGTCTCCTACGAATGCGAAGCAGAAGGTCACGTGGTCGACCTACTAGATCGGACCTCCATGTTCACTCAAACTATTCTCAGACCCAAGATCAAGGTGAAGGCGGAATCCGTAGGGCGAGTAGGAAAGGCACTGGAATGGGCTCGAAAGTATAGTCTGATTGTCAACTCAATCAAGCCACCGGTCATAGTCGAACCGCAGATTGAGACTGAACCTTAACTGAGGATAGATATTTGCCCGATATCTTTGAAGAGATCATCGCCGTCAAACGAGAACGAAAAGCCGCCGCTCTAGCGACAATTGTTGGGGGCGAGAAAGGTTCGCCTGGAAAAACAGGATTCCACATGCTAGTCTATCCTGATGGCAAAACCTCAGGAACAGTCGGCGGAGGTCTTCTCGAGGCAAAAGTTCGAGAGGAAGCGCTACGCTGCATATCTGACAAGAAACCCAGACTACTCGAACTGGCGCTTGATGATGAGAGCGCAGACAGCATCGGCGTACTCTGCGGCGGCCAGGTGAAAATCTTCATAGAACCCATTCATGGTTCTTCCACTGTCTACGTGTTTGGGGGCGGTCACATCGCTCTCCCTCTCGTCCAGTTCGCCAAAACTCTTGAATTTGCGGTTGTCGTCGTAGACGACCGACAGGATTTTGCCAACAAGGAACGTTTTCCAGAAGCCGATGAAGTGAAGGTAGGCGAGTTTGCTAATGTGATCAAGTCCATGGACTTTTCTGAACGCGACAACGTCGTCATAATCACCCGTGGTCATGCGCACGATGAAACGGTTCTAAAGGAATGCCTCTCGAAGCCGAGGCTTCCAGGATATATTGGCATGATTGGTAGCCGAGAAAAGATTGCCAGAACATTCACCAATTTGAGAGGACAGGGTATCTCACAGGAACTTCTCGCTAAGGTGAGGGCGCCAATAGGGCTCGACATAGGCGCTAAGTCCCCCGCCGAAATAGCACTGAGCATAATCTCAGAGATCGTCGCGCACAGATACGGAAGACCGCTCAAACCAGAGCAGCGTTGATGTGCCATTCATATGAAGAGTCCTGGCGAGATATTGTTCGTCTGCGTAGAGAACGCGGGGAGAAGTCAAATGGCCGAAGCCTTCGCGAAACAGCGGGGCATATCGGCCACGAGCGCCGGAACCGTTCCCGCAACCACGGTCAACCCGGTGATCGTGGAAGTCATGAAGGAGAGAGGGATCGACCTCTCCTCAAGTCATCCTAAGATGCTCACCATGGAGATGGTGAATGAAGCTGACTTAGTTGTAACGATGGGATGCTCAGTTGAAGAAATATGCCCAGCGCCCATCATCGCCAAGATGCAGAAGAAACTCGTGGACTGGAACCTCGAAGATCCAAAAGGCAAACCCATTGAGAAGGTGAGACAGATCAGAGACGAAATCGAACGCAGAGTTGCTGAATTGCAAACGTAGCTTATTGGGACAGCGATTCGCTGGCGGGCCAATGAAATGTGAACCCACGATTTGTTGGGCTAATGACCACTCTTAGGAACTCGGAGGGACTCATCACCCTCAGAGAGTGGCGGTCGAGTTACCGCTTTCTCTCCTTTCCGCATAATGTTACCGTGCGGCCCTATTAGCGAATGTCGCGGATAAGCTTTGTTTCAGAAAATCGCTTAGTTTCATGGTTCTGGCTCCTGAGTCACCAATGCCTTTCGCGAACGTTTCCGTTGAAGCCTACTATAGTACCCGACTTTCATGCGTCTATCCTTCGCGCGGCCGGCGTCTATTTCTGAGGCACTCCACCTCCTCGCCCAGATTATTCTGTTCTCAACAATCAAGTAGTGCGATTGACATGGGAGACTCCAATTCCCGACAGACGGGTTCAGTGTCACTGTTTCTCCATTCCACATCAGAGTCCAGTCCGTGGGTCTGATGGGCGTTACCACGATTTCACCACATCCGCAAGCACACTTGTGACTCGCTGTCCTATAGGGGATAGAGATGTACAGAACACCTTCCTGCATCACGTCGGGAACGAATTCGACAAATTCAGGTCTGATCAATTTTCGTTTCATTTGGGACTTCCTCGTTCGTGACTAAGTTCGTAGAGACACCGTAGATTGTATTGTGCTCGTTCCCCATATCGACGTAGAATCCCCATAGCTTCTTCCACTTGACGACGGCGAGGGCAGCGTTTAGGGCGTTCATGTCCGCGATTTGGATATTGCGTGAGTACTCGGCGTCTTCGCCATCGCCGAACGGGATTCTTTTCGCTAAATGCTCGTGGAAAGACGGTGTGCAGGTCGTAACTCTAACGAGACCGCCCAGCGCGTCATTCTGAATTTCTAGCCCCATTCCGACATCTATGAAGGAAATCTTGTTTTCAATGAGGTAATCCACTATAATTCGCTTGAGTCTCCCCTTGTCAAGGCAAAGGAACACGAAATCCATCGGTTTCAATTCCGTGACGTTTGTCTCGTTGATGTACTGGGGATGGGGGACTATCTTCCTCCGCATCCGAGAGTAGATTTCCGCGAACCAGGCAACTTTGGTTGGTTTTCTTGCTAGGTCGTCACACGACGGTGCCCCCGGACTACGGAAGGCGTTGTGTTGGAGGAAACTATCACCATCGAACAGATGAATCTCCCCGACCAACGTTTTTGCGACCAGATCGAGAACATATGCTCCAGTGCCACCCAATCCTACAATAGCAATTCGGTCTCTCTTCAGCTTCTCATTGATGGACGTGATACCTGCACGGCTTGATGCGTTATCCAAGTAGCAGAAGACTGACTCGTCGTCTGTGAGTCTGACAACCGGGAACGTTTGGGCGATCGCGTGTGGGTCGAGAACATGTGCTTCTCCCTCGAGCATCCGGATATATGCGGTCATCTTTTCGTAGTAGTTCGCGTATCCTCCCGGCGGCTTTTGGGAGAAAGAATGAGTAGCCACGAGACCCTCCCGGATCTGTTCGTGCATGCTCGCGTTATTCACCAGCTTCAGCAACTGTGAGCCCTTGGAGTCACATGGATAATCTCCGGCCCATAATGCGACGTGATCGTTCGGTTTCACTGTGGAGTCGCCGGCGAGCTCTAGGCGTGAGACCAGCGTTCCGTACGCTACCTGTGCTTTGGCGTTTACGTACGGAACATGGCTGATCAAAAGGTACCCGTTGGATACATCGACTTCGTAACCTTCGTCTCGAAGTCGCTTTAGGTCGGCATTACGACTTATCAGTCCGTGTGACATCGAAGACCATGCCGCTCTTGACCTTCACAGTCTGCCCTTCGACGAGAGTTCCCTGACGATTGGCCTCTGGGCCGCGGCTGTACTGAACCGTGAACACCTCAGTGGGCGTGTGGGGGGGAGGGAATGCCAAATCGACGACCTGTAAGTAGCTGATCGTATCCTCATTCCACGACTTCGGCTTAGCATTGACGATGATTTCGAATTTCCTTTTGGAGTCTTCGGGCAAGAGTCAGTCACTCCACACAATCGTTTGCTGCGCGTGACTATTTATGCGAGAGAGACGAGTGAAAGTACGTTGTCTATTGTCTAGTTCATTGTGAATGCTTACACCAGTCGCGGCGAAGAACTTACGTTTGCCCTGTAACGTCGAGAACCTTCTGCAAAAGCAATTCTCGTCGACTTTCCGAATCGTCAAGACACCCGGAACGAAAGAAATACTTGATTGCTTCTCTATCGTAGCGTTTCACGATGTCTATTTTCTCCTCCCACTGGGAGGTACCCAAAAGTCGTGCCTCCTCGCGATCATTACCATGAACAATCGCGGAGCGCAAGTCATAGGAGTCTCTCAGATCCTTGAAGGCGCTGTTTCGATCCTCCGCTGTTGCAAGGGTCAAAGCACCTCTTGTACTGAACTTGTAACGAATCTCACCCTCACCGGAGTCTGGAACTAACAAGTATTCAAGGGATTCCACGCAGTCAACAAATCGATCACGTAGATACGGTCTAATGTCCGAAAGGTGGAATCGATATACAGCAAAGTTTGACAGGTTTATTTCGCCAAACTCCTTCCAAAAACTGCGAAGCAATTCTTCCTCTTCTTGCTTCAAGAGATACTTGGGAGGAGGAATCCGCGCCCAGTGGATATAGTGACGCCAGAATAGGTATTTGGTCACGTTCTTTGAGGTGACAAAGACTATGTTGGATTTCACCTGCGAATCCTTGAATAATTTCAGGATGGTCAGCGTCCGATCAAGCGGTCGTCTTCTCGTCTCGTCGTTCTTTAGAATTGTATCAGACAATTCCATTTGGAGATAGAATCTAGGAGGATTCAGGTCTACAACTTCTTTGGCTGTTTCAAAGCTGGCAAGAACGAATTGAAGTAACTCTGATGGGAGGTCATTGGAATCTAAGATTCTTGCATCTCCCAAGTCGAGAATTGATGCCGACTGACGGTCGAAATTCCCCAACGGGATCGTATAAGTCAGGGCCAAGTTGACTTGCCTCCGCGTGTGCTATCATAATTCAAAAGATAATAGAATATCGCGCCAACGACCTGTCACTGGCTTGCGAATTTGTAGAATGCGTCTTCCTTACCTGCGTAATACTGAGCGGCTCTATCGCTGGGGAACACCCAAATCAGGACTGATTTTCTTGCGTTTAGGATAGTCCCACAGTCACGTCCTACCTTTTTCTCCTTCAGCAGTTCGTAGCCGGGCACCACTTCCAAAGCCTCTTTGCCTGTCTTCCCTAGAACGCATATCCTGTCGGGTTGAAGGATTTCGAGCTCTCGCTCAAGCCATTTTCTCCCGCAGTTCACTGCAAGCGTCTTCGGAGGATGCGATCGCTCGCCTTTGTCGCACCGGCACTTGACTGCGTCCGTTAGAAAATAACCGCGTTCTTTGAACACTTTGAGTGCCTGTTCGATGCCGGATCGATCTATTTCCAGTAGATCAAAAAGATGATCTCTCAGAATCTCGCTGTAGCCCTCCACATGTTTTGGTTCGTAGAAATATCCCTCGCTCGTGCCCGGCGGGGATTCAGCTACATACACGACCTTTACGTGCTCAGGTCTCCAAGCGGTATGAGTTCGGTACTGAGTGCACGGTTTACCAAAATTCCATTTTTCTAGTTTAATCGATGAATCAAACCTCTTACAGTCAGTACAAGGAACAAGCTCGAACTCAAAACGCTGTGCGTCCTCGATGCTGTTCATGTGCAGTGTCCTAAGGTTAGTGAAGCCTGGGAGTCCCAAAAGATTCACCTGAGCGTCCATCGTGCTTTATAAATGGGTGATTACTTATACATGGGGGATACCAATGGTTCGGACCGAGGAGATTTGCCTTCTAGAGCGCAAGGCCCTTGTCAGGAGATATTTCGTGGCAGACCAAGCGCTCATCTCGTTTGCTAAGCGACTTGGAATAGACTCGACTGAAAACAAATCGTATCTACTCTCAGCTGAGACAAAGACACTGATCGAGAAAATCGCTAAGGACGTTCGCGACCAACCATTGTTGGATGCTTTTCGAGCAATTCACCCCACCCCCTCGCTGGATGCACCCGACTTCCGCGGCCAATGCTACACAGTTAAGGATGGAGTCCTCAAGCGTGAAGGAGCCGGTGAAGAAGTAAAGTCGAATCTTTTCGCAGTTCTCAAGAAGGCAACCAATAGAAAGAGGGCCCATCGCCGCTACGCTTTCCTCTCATCCCTTGCCGATCTTTGCAAGAACAGAACCGATTATTGGCTCAATTACTGGGACGGGCCCCGTCTGCAAGAAATTATCCGCAAAATGGATGAAATTATTGGAGACGTCGGAAACGTCCCTGCTCCCCAAGACTACTTGATTCTATCTGCATACGACTTATACTACAAAGGGGGGTCGAACAAGTATCCAGCCCATTGCATGCCAATCGAAATAATACCCATAGTCGAAGACGCACTCAAAGAGTGGCGAAAAGAATCAGGATTGTGACAAGACAGAGGTGCCCTGCGGGATGAGTGAGCAAGCCGATAGCCTGAGGCGGCTGAAAGACCTTCTGAGCCGAGCTCACGAAGATCTGGATACAGAACTGAAGGGTTGGCTCAACCTTTCCTCTGAAGAACACAAAGCGAACCTGGCACAGGCCATACTCGCCCTCGCCAACTACGGAGGAGGATTTGTTCTCATAGGTTTCACCAAGAAGAATGGCTCATGGGAACCTGAGGAACCGAGACCGCCGGACTTGGATTCTTACTCGCAGGATTGCATCAACGACATCGTGCAGCGCTATGCCGACCCATCCTTTCACTGTCCTGTCCATCACGTAACTCACTCGCAGAGTGGGCTGCTCTATCCGATCATCATAGTGCCTGGACACCACAGGGTGCCCATTCGAGCTAAACGTAGTGGCCCAAATGGAGAACATGTTCACCAGAACAGCTACTACACTAGGCGACCAGGCCCGAAAAGCGAGACACCTCAATCAGGACGAGAATGGGATGAACTGATTAGCCGATGCATAATAGCGGCGAGAGATGACCTCCTAGATAGAATCCGCGAAATCCTGCAAGGCGGACTCCCTGCCACCCAATCCAAAGGAGAGGAAAGGAGAGAACTCGATGAGTGGATTAAGAGGTCGATGGAGCGATTTGATTCACTTGTGGCAGAGAAACTGCAAAACGAGAAGCCGTCTCGCTATTCGAAGGGTTTCTGGTACGTAGCATATTCTATCAAAGGCGTTTCCTCGTCAATGGGTCTCAGCGAATTTCTTGAAGTTCTCAAACAGGTTAGAGGTCATGAAACAGGGTGGCCACCCTGGTGGGTTCCAAGCCGTGAGGGAATCACCCCGTATCCTTACGATGGGCTCGTAGAATGTTGGCTTACAGAGCTACGTTCAGGCACGTTCTTTGGGCCCGCTCGCTCAGATGTCTTTCGCGATTCCGGTCATTCCGATTTCTGGCGGGCATCTCCGAAAGGAATGATGTTTCTCTTGCGAGGCTACCAGGAAGATAGCGACACTAACATCCAACCGGGCACAATAGTTGATGTGACACTTCCAATATGGAGAATTGGTGAATGTCTTCTTCACGCAGAGAGATTGGCCAATGTCATAGGTGACCAAGCAACTTCCGTTGCATTCCGCGCCATGTGGAAAGGGCTTTCAGGTCGAACCCTCATCTCTTGGGCGACGCCACGCCGCATCTTCTTTGATCCAAGAGGCCCATCAAGAAGTGACGAAGTAACCTCAGAGATCACTATTCCAACAGACCAGATCAGTCAAACATTAGCTGAAATCGTGAAGGCCCTAACGAAACCATTGTACGAAACGTTCGATTTCTACGACATTCCTCCAACTCTGGTGAGAGAGGAACTACTGAAAATGAGAGGCATCAAATCTTGAAAATCCGTTCTACTGGCAATGGGTGTAGGTATGGCACTTTCATGTCGCAGTTTCGTTGATCACCTTTTACGAGTATCGGCGTTCAGGCGCGGCATCCATCGCCCACGCAAAACGTATTGCACTGCTGATCATGATGATAAGAAGTTAGGAACTTCAAAGGAGGCTGTGAGAAACGCGACGAAAAATAGGGCACGCCACCGGGAAGGGGATGCTGACCGTGAAACCCCAAAAAGAGCTGACGAAACGCCTGCAAAATTCTCAGCAATTACAGGGAGCCACTTTCATCGTCTGCTTCGCTACAAATCGTAAGACGCGTTTGATGCACCCAATAATCGAGCTGCGGATATGGGGGCAGTACAAGGGCGATCTCTGCGCATGCATCCTCTACGGCGCGAAGGGTGAGGTGACTATGCGTTTGGTGCTCACCCACGTCGACGACCGACTACACCGCATAGCCGCCAAGATAATGGCGGCCACGGGAATAGATATTCGGAAAGTAAAGCTGACCAAGTATGTGGCTGTCAGGCCTTACGACCCCGAATACGACTACCTCGCAGAATCCAAGCCGCGCAAGCACACCATAACCATTGGAGAGGCACACAGCCTAACCGCCAAAGCAGTCAAGAACCAAGCAGTCCGAGCATTACGCGAATGCCTCCGGGCAGTAGAGAAGCCGCCCCCATTCGTGACACTTCACGTTCCACATAGCCAAGTTCACCCATGACCGGGTAACTCTTTCATGTTTCTCACACTGGTAGCAATGAACGTCGCCGATCGCCAGATTCATCACAAACATGCCGCTACCAGAAGGGACGCTCAAGAGATACGACATCACCTTCCGAAAACGGATAGAACATTATCCTTTGAGAAGTCAGTTAAGCTCTATGTGGGGAATTTCTGGTGGAACGTTCCGTCCAAGAGACGGCAGCCGGGTACGTTGCCGGGGCAGCCGACTCCGGGCTGGTAGCTGGGCTGTTTGTGGCATTTGCATTTCAAGCCGTTGTTCAGAGCCCGTCCGTTCTGGAGGTGCACGTAACAGACTTCTGCATGCGTGCATTGATCTCTAATTGATCTGAACCAGTCTATTTGGGCAGGGCGTGCGTTCTTGCCAGTTTCTGCTCCGTCGACGACCAAGTGGAAGTCAGTGAGGTTCAGATTAATCGGTGCGAGAAGGGGTTCGCAGCTGACCCAGCGTACTCGGGTCGGGATATTGCGGAGTAAGTCCATTCTCTTGTCAGCAAAGTATTGATTCTCAGCTGAAACGCCCAACCAAACATGACGCCATTGTTTTGCCCATCCGTCGGGCCACCAGTCTGCGGGTAATGTCGACTTGCCGATTCTCTCCGGCCGCTTCGTCAAAATCCTGTATTGGTGCCAAGGTGTCTTACGGATGACATCCCAAGCGTCCGCCCTCCAAGCGTCAGCCTCCTTGACGAACCAGTCAGAGTAGGAGCAGGTGAAGATGATAGAGGGCGTCTTGATCTTTTTCATCGGGTCATTGAATGTGGTCTTGGTTCTTCTGACAATGTTTGGGTTTTTCTTTTTTTGCTCGTAGTCTGCGAACATGTAGCAGTTTTTCTGCATTCGACCTTTGTCAGGGGCGAATTTTGCAGCCTGAGCTTACACGATGGCAGCCTACCCACGGGTTCCAGCTTGGAGTTGTTTTAACCGCCTTCATCCCCTCCATCAAATCCCACTTGTTTTCCATTATACTGTGGATTTTAAAATGGCTGTTGCAACCGTTTTTGCTATCTCGAAGTGACAGATGTATCGTGGCAGGTTTGGAGTTCTTTGTCGGTGTGATTTTTCAGGCGTCGGCAACAGATTAAACACTCGAGATTGGCGAGAAGCTCTAGGACTTCTTCAGCAGGAAGGATGCGTATCATGCTGGTCATCGAACGTCAGGTTGATGGTGAGTAGTCCGCCAACAATCAAAGACAACCCAGCGGCTGCACTGTAGTAAAAGGCAGTGTAGCTGGGGTATGTCACTGTTCCCGCTCCTCCGATGGCGAGAAGCGTCAGTGTAGATCCGATCCACAGGGCAATCTTTCCCAACCTGTTCCCCATGCATCTCACCATCTCAACGATTACGTCTGTCTTCTTTCCCATCACTAGTATGCGTCTCTCTTCCTTTGCCGTGATAACTAAGCCTACACCCTGTACCTATTGGACTCAACATCGTTATTTCACACTCCCGACAGTTTTGGCCGAAGTGCGCGATAAAGATGCCGACTTTTTGGCACCTGGCAAAACGTTCACGATCAGCGCTCAGCCTTCGACACTTGAGACGCGCGCGCCAAAACTGAGATGGCGCGAGTGCTAACCAGTGCGTCGTCTACGTCCACATACCGCATGACGCATGCGTGCAACGTCGATCGTGATAACCAACTACCAGGGCTGCGGAAAGTGACCAAAACGGCGAGTAGTTGATCCGACGCAACTATTGATCTGCAGCTTGAGTGATGGCTGAAAAGCAAGGAAAGCAAGAAAGCAAAGCGAAACAAAGCGATAAAACAAAGACCAAGAGAGTGGTGCTCAAGACGACGATTTTTTACATAAAGCGAACGCAGTGTCGAGTCGGAAGCCACCAAAATGTTTAACGCGCCCGAGGGCCGTATTGTGTTCTAGCGACATGAAGGCAACGCACCGCTTGGCAGTTGCTTGACCCTCCAAATTCCCCTGAAAGCTCCAGGAGGTGGTAACGTGGAGCAACTCGTAGAGAACGACGAAAACCTCCTATGCGGCACCGTGCACAGAGACGTGGTGGTCGCACTTAGGCCGAAAGAGTATCTGCAGCTTGCAGACCATTTGAAAGCGACAATTTGCCTCGCTTGGAATAGGTTGGCCAGAGGGCGCACAATTCACAGAATATCGTTCCGAGGCCAAGCTGTCTTTCTACTATCGCTTGACCCCGCGGCCAGAGAGGTTGGCGCTATTGTTGATGAAGAGGCTTTGAAGGAAGCGTTCCTCGATGCCGGAGTCTTGGGGAGAGTGACAACGGACGATTACGAATTGGAGCTTGCCCGTGAGTTGAGTGAGAAGTTCGGAACTCGAGTCCATTGAAGCTCTTCCAGCGCTACTTTTTTCATTCGTCTAGAAGTTCCGCATTAAAAACTAGTCCAACTGATATGTGACAGTCATCCTTCACCCGATGAAAGGAAACTTAGAGTTCAAGATCGGAGTGGGCGGACGAAAACTGTCCTTTTTGCATCTACACACATATCAAACACATCCGCGATCGTGGGAATAGGCCGCTCACCTGTCTCAGGCTTCCCTCAGCGGTACTCTAGCCTCAAGGTGAACAACCGGTGCCTTCACATGCCTTAAGCACGGCATACTCGGGCCCGCGGACACCCACAATCACGTAAGCCGAAAAAGAAAACCCGGCAGAACGCAACACGGCAACCACACGGCTGCCAACACGAACGTACGGAACTAACAAAAAACAGGGTTATTTACAGGGGACATAACGGTCGATGAAATCGTCAATTGTTATCCAAGCTACGAAGCGGTTCAGGTGTTCGAGTGCTTCCTTTGCTTGAAAATCGTGTTCGGTTGGCGGTTCATGAATTATTCGTAGGCATGTTAGAAGCTCAACTATGTGCAGAACGTGGTGGCTGATAAGCAAGTTCCAGAAGTAAACCTCGCCGTTTATTCGTACAGGATGGTCAACGTTGAGAATGAGCAATCCATCGAACTGACTGAGTTGTTCCGCTTGCTTCGCTTCGAAACCGGCAGCCGATAAACCAAGTTGCTTCTCCTCCCGCGAGGGTTTCTCGCCATTGGACTTGGCAAAGGCTAGGACTATGTGCTGAAATTGGGTGCCGTTCTCGGTCGCGTCCCGCAATTTGGCGGGCACCATCGCTTTCCAGTTCTGATTGTTTGAGTGTACTACTTTGATCCTAAAATCAGGCTTGAGATCGTAGCGTATGGCGAGAAATGCGAAAAATGCGTTCGCAAACCTCTCAAGTTTTCCTTCAACTAACGTTTCCATAAATCAATCACCTCCTCTAAGTTCTTCTTCAGAAAAGGTCGCGAAAATGCTGGGTTGATTATTGGGGGCCGTAGTTGGACGCGAACTGTTCAGGAGTCATACTGGCTACTAGAGCATGCATGGCTCCTGCGGCATTCGGGTCGTCCAGAGGGTTTGTGATCGGGCTGATTCCGAAACACCCCATGGAGACATTGACTGTCAGCGGGAAGCAGGCCGACGCGAGCGCAGCGTAGAGCTCAATCACAGCTTGTTCTTCTTGACCCTTCGAAGGTTTCTTACATTGATGCAGGAAGACGACAGCGTCGTAGTCCAGCTTCGCATCGTAGTTGTGTTTGGGGTCGGTCTCTTGGAGTTCTCCGAGGGCGCGTAGTCTGTCCTCGAATTTGAGGGGGAAGTAGGCTGCAACTGCCTTGATGTGTGCCCAGTCGTCTCGGTCGAACTTTTGACAGAGTGGAATGCTGTCATGCATCTTTCCCCAGTAGCTGTCGGGAACGAGCATTACGTCAACGGTGGGGGGAACAATCTGGACACCGGAAATATGCGTGACGATGGGAATGAGGTCGCGGATGAAGCGGCGGAAGCCAGCGTGAACCTTCTCAATCTCCCTGTCCTCTATCTCAACACTATTCTTTTCCATTAAAATTCACCTCCTAAATCGTTTGATTGCCCTGTCCGGCTGCAACTGGTGTTGTCCTAAGTTGTCACTAGTTGTCCTGTGTATTTTGATAGAAATCTGGAAAAATCCAGAAAGAACACTAGAAGTCTAATGAGCTTGTTTCAGCTCGTGCGGAGCCCATCTCATCGTGGCGTTGGAGCCTGAGCAGGGCGTAGAAATATCTTCACGGTAGGATAAGAAGGCTCGGTGTTGTCACTCATTTGGATGAGGCTCGCGGCGCTTCAGTTTCGATCCGTCGCTTCTCACATGTGTACTGCTCTTTCAGGCGCCTTGATTGCAGCACACGCATTTCCGCTAGCTTTCTGAGTAAATGCACCTCAACGTAGATATCCGTCAGCAGCTCGTAGCAGTCGCGAACATCCCTCCCGATTTCGTTCGCGAACTCTATTTCGGCTCTCACCATCTCTACCCACGCCTTCTCTATTCGTTCTGCATTTAAGCCAGCTGCAGCTTGAATCTCGACTCGACCAAGGGCTGCACTACAACCACTGCCGCAAGTCCAGCTGGGCTCCCGGTTGTTGTCTTGACTTGAGAACCAAACCGAGAAGCTTCTCAAGAAGCACCCTTGCCTGGGGCAATTCCTCAGCGATTCTCGCTGTGTTTCGCCCTAGTAGAACATGGTCGACTGCGTCTTGGTAACTGAACTCTGCTTCCCAAGGCCCCTCTGAAGCCTCCACACCACTTCCCGACGCGCTCAAGATGGCCGTACCGTAGTTGTCTCCCCAAAACTTGGCGAGAGGGTCTCTTGGGTCACTCAGGTGAGGCTTCTGCAAAACGCCTTCGTATTTGAGTTGCATTCGATAGCGCCGTTCAATCAATTGAGATAGTCTATCCACGTCGATACTAGCAAAGGTGAGAAGTTGCCAGGGAAAGCGTCCCCACAGAGGTCTAGCGAAAAGGTATAGGTAATCACCTGCCGGTGCGTGCCAACGTCTCACCGTGTATCCGTCAACCGTCCCGGTGACTTCGAGTACGCCGCCCCTCAGACGCGATCCCCCCTCGATTGGGAGGAAGGAGGGGTTGTCCACTTCGACTCTGTACTTCAAAGCGTAGTGGTGAAATCGCAGCGCTCCACGTGCCAGACGCTCCGCATTTGATAATAGGATCACACCTTTGTCCGACACTTGGTAAATCACGGGATAGCTCCGCTTGTCCCCCGCGGCTCTGCGTATGTATCCTCTGTCCTCCAGAACACGTAGATTGTAGTGGATTGTTTGAGGTTTTTTCTTGAGTTCCTTGGAGATCTGGGCTGAGTAGTTTATGCCATCCTTGACGCAATTGAGAATTGCTAGACAGGTAGTACAATTACGAGAATTTCTGTTTGTTTTTGATGTCTTCTTGGATTTCGGCATAAACGAATTGCTGTGGCAGCTTAAGAATCGGGCAAATCATGAATTCGAAATTACGGATTACTGAGGGTCTTTTTGCACCTCCCGAGAACAAAGCGAAATCGTCTTCAGAAACAATTACGCATAAGAATGCCAACCCCTAGGATAAGCATCTGATTTGTGGTGGAAGTAGTTGGGACCATCGGGCGAGGAAAAGATTCTCATTATCCTCCCTAAGAAAATGTCTCGAAGAGAAAAAGCGCTAATACGTGAAAAGGTAAGGCGCAACAAAGACGTAGCTGAATACGGCCAATTCCTCACAGTGGAAAACAACGCGTTAGGATTCGATTTAGCAATGAAAGTGATAAAGAAACTGGGCGGAGTCGAGCGCGTTCACGCCCACATCGCCGGAAGACCCGTATTTGACGATGAATTGTCCGATAGATTCAAGCAGGAGTTAAGCGAGCTCCATGGTAAGATCCCCAAACACTTTCATGAGACGACGAAAGAAAAATTGCGCAAGCGTCCTGGACTGCCGAAATCCTCTAGGATTGCAAAGGTGACTTAACCAAACGTCAGAAATCCATGCGACACGAGCGCAAAAAACCCAATTTTCACTTGACATGCGCACGTATCCGCTGATAATCGCCCCGATTTTTCGAGGTTTAGCGTGACCTGCGCATGTATCGACAAAAATATGCGTCTAGCCGACGAAATACGTGAGACATGCGCTCGAAATGTCAAGGTTTGCGTGACATGCGCATGGAATTGATGTTACGAGGTAGGGGGCAATCATTCTGCACGTGGCAAATGATTGCTCTGCTCCATTTCTTCAAGGCTTTGCCGCGAGGAGTTTGGTGGGGCGACAATCGTTTGCCTCCTGGCAAAAGGTTCCGAAAACCGGATTCCGGCTGGAATATTCGCATTACTTTTGGGCGTGATAAGCAATTCTCGCTTCTTTGAGATGCCGTTAACGCTATAGGTCATGGGTACCTCAACAATCGTATCGTCTCCATACAATCGTCTAACAAGGGTGCAGTCGTCGTATGTCAAGACCCATGGGAATCTTGCAGCAGCGAGTAGTGATCCCAGCTCCACGTGATCCTTCTGGGTGAATGCATGCTGGTACAGGACTGAGCCGGCAACCACATACGGCGGGTCTACAAAAACTGAAGTGTCCGAATCGACCCTTGAAAGCACTGCCCTGTAGTCCATGTTCGTAATGGTCACTTCCCTACCGGCGAGAAGTCGTCGAGCTTCGTTCACATTCTTTCTGATTTGACGCGGCGACCAGCGTGAAGAAACTGGCTTCACGGTACCACCCGCCATAACCCCCAAACCGCTGAAGGACAACTGGTGAACCGCAAGTTTGCGGAACGCCAGTTCAGGAAGAGAGAACTCTACGCAGCCCAACAACTCATTCTTGAACTGGAAAAACGCTCGCCTAGACGGCTTGAACTCATCAACGAGGTGTAGAAGCTCGTCGGGCTCATTGAGGACACACCACCACAGCGCAAACGTTCCCTTGTCAAGGTCGTTTAGCCAGACCCTTCGAGTTGCTTCTCCAACGGTTTTGAGCAGAGCGAGGCAAACAGAACCCGTTGCCACGAATGGTTCGCAGTAACTGGTGAGAGGACGTCCTTCGTGCTCCTTCAGAATTCTGTCGACAATCCGCGAAGCAATCCGCCGCTTTCCGCCCACACAACGAAACATGCAGCGCTTGCATGAAATAGATTAAGGCACATTGGATACCAAAAATCAAAACTCGAACCACGAACTTTTCATGCAGATCGGGCGTTCAACTGTTCAATCTTACCTGTTGCCAAACATATCCTGTCGGCTATCTCCTTGGACAAGCTCTTTGGGAAGAGCCGGTGCCCATTCCACCCCTTCTTCTTTTCCAGAAATACTACACGAACCTGATGACCACCCTCCATGCAATAGGTGCATGTCTTCCCGCAGACCTTTTTCTTCTCGGGCTTCTTTCCTCCTTTGTCAGGGCAGAAATGTTCGCCGGCTTCCTTGTCTTTTTTGTCCTGGATGACCCTTGAGTAGTCGTCCGTTCCTCGGTCGATTTTGTAGTCCCGCTTGCCTCCCTCGCTTTTGATGAGAACGAAGTTGTCCAAGTTCAGCGGCGTTAAATCCAAATCCAGACTTTTGGTAAAGGTGAAAAATCTCTTGCTGGGCAGTCGCCGAGCGATCTCCCCCCAGTCGTCGACGTATTGCTGCCCCCAGAAGTCCCCGGCGTGATGCGGGCTCATCACCTCAACTCCGCTCGCCAAAATCCAATCAATCATCCGATCCACGAAGTCAGGTCGCAACGTCTCCTCTAAGTTGTCCAGCCTAGACAACAGAACGCTGCGGAGAGAGTTTTGCTTACTGATCGCAAAACAACAGTCCAGACAACCCGGTGACGCAGCCCCCCGACAAATGATTCCCGGCTGGACGAGCAGGTCGAAGACCCCGATCCGCCTAGCAAGTTTTCCGTTACCTTTTGTTGCGTGCATGCAGCGCCTGTTGCGGCTGCTTTAAAGCAGAGCCAGCGCCAACAACGAAAACTCAGATGCCGGAAGATTCTTGTAGCGCTCGCCTCTGCTCGCACTTCACACCGACTCCACTTTTCCGGGAGGACTGCACGCTGTGAAACTGCCGAGAACGGACAGAGAGGTTTTGCGACGCTGGAACACAAGGGAGGTTCCTATACCCCACTGGTCACAAGAAGAGACCAAAACCAAGTCCTATCCCCGGTCATATCGTCGCGACTTTGTATGCACTGAGTGTGGCGGAAAGGCTCGGGAAGTCCTACTCATTCGAGAAAGTGCGTGGGAAGTCTCCAACTCATGCAAAGGGTGCCTCCCATACACCTACCAAAACCTCAAACCTTGGCAAAAAGCCGTCACCCTCCAAGGGAAGCATGGTAATGTCGTCATCACCATTCAGGTGGACGAGAAGACTGGAAAAGTCACATGGCAACGCGACGCCTCCCCTCCGGTCAAGCAACCCGTCATTTACAAAACGTTCTGGCAAGCGCTACACGCAACCAAAGAGGAAAACGATCAACTGGGAGAACTCCAAACAATGAAAACCATCAAGCTCCCGAGAAATCTGGAAGTCAAACACGTCTAAATCTGATCGGCCCTACGAAAGCTCGTTGGCGAGACGCCACCTCAAATTCAGAGGAAGGCGATGCTCTGAACGTCCTTTTCCGAAACGAACATTTGCTTGCCAAGGCGCAGCTTCCTCGTAGCCTCGTGGTTCTTGTTCCGGATTATCAGTTCAGGCTGGAGCAGACGCAAGTCCTTGGGCGTGTCGCCCGCTCCGACCGAGTCGAGTAAGCCCATTATTTCCTGTCCGAGCGCAGTGTGCACCAAGACAAAAGTCGGTTCCTTCGGCTTGATGTTTCGTACAATTGAGTCCCACACGGTTCCGGGATGGTATCCGGGTCTGAACAGTTTCTTCACGGCTAAGCCCGGGAGGAGTCCGATTGCAACGGAAAGGGACAGCAGCAAAATGATATTCTGGGGCATCAGCACGGCGTCTCTAATCTGGTCGATGCTGTCAAGCGAGGTCAAGTATGAAAACGGAATGTAAATGATGAGGCTAGCCACGAAGCTGAGCACGGTCATATCGAAGTCTGAGAGTTTTCTGTCAAGCGCGGTTATCCTTGCAAAAACTTTGGCGGCAACGAAGCCGGGAACGAGTAGGACGACTAAGACAAGAGCGTCCGCTAACGAGGGTAAGTCGACGGCCATGATCTTTTCTACTGCTTCTTGGCTTCTTTCTTTATTGGCTCAGGTTGAGGCACGGGCGGAGGAGTTGCGTTGACTGCTGATGCGAGGTCTCGCCTTTCGCCCTGGAAAACTTGGAAGTATTCTTTGATTTTGACATCTTTCTTTTCTTCATCGCCCATAAGTATTCCCTGACAATGTTTCGTGATGCCAGTTATTAATCCTCAAGGCTCAACCGCCCCCTCCAAGAGAACTCCGTTCGGCGAATTTTCCGAGAATGTCAAGACAACTATGCCGGAAGATTCGGGCTGCGGTTCCTTCAAGAACATAGAGATCGTAAGACTCAAACCACCAGTCAGGAAGTTACGACGAGCGAGAAAACCAATTCAACATAAGAAGGCTTGATGCATTCCTCGGCACTGGCTACGCCTCGTTTCACCTGTACGCTTATGATTTCCTTACTCCAAGGAAAGGGGCATCAGGCTGGTTGGTTTGCGAGCGGCAAAACTTTGGGAGGACTTCGCACGTGACCCTACAATCGTTCGAACGTATTTCGTCTTGGGAGACGCATGCGACCTATACCGGGAAGCTTTGCGGTGTTACGATGCTAAAGCGCACATGGCCACTTGTATGTGCGTTAGAAGCTCGATGGAGGCATGCCTTCACGCAGCTCGAAGGACTCGGAACCTGAACGCACCACAACTGCACGGCCCGAAAACTGCGCAGGTAAACCTGACCGACACACAATGGAAGCGACTGCTGCGATGGGCTGCTAACATCGCGCTATTAGACAGAAACTTGAAGGGACGTGTGAAGAGAGCTCGAAGGTGGGGCGATCTAGGCGCTCACCTCGCCCAAAGAAAAGCCCGCGCCTACAGGCAGCAACGGAAGGCCATTCGCATGAGACCAGAACTGGAGCCTTGGTCCATAGAACTCTGGCCCAAGAGAGGGGATGCCTCAAACTCACTCTCCACTTGCAGAGACCTAATACTGCAAATCGCTACCGACCGGTGGAGGGAGAACATCCAGTCATGAAGAGTTCTAGCATCGCTTGTATCAGAAGATCGTAAGTTATGCCACCTCCTGCGTCCAAGGTTCTCTTTGCGTAAGGCAATTTTCATGCGCCAAGAATGTTGGTACCCTTCAACCTTTTTGAGCGGAGCAGGAAAATAGTAAGTATGCCGTATGCTCTTGTCCAGCGTAGAGTTTTGAGCATGGCACTGTTTAGGGCAGCGTGATCTGATGGCGCATAAGAACAACAAGAGCAACGAATCTAGCGGAGCTAATCTTGGATTTGAGGATAAGCTCTGGAGAGCTGCCGACAAGTTGCGCAGCAACATGGATGCCGCTGAATACAAACATGTCGTCCTCGGACTGCTGTTTCTGAAACATATTTCTGACGCCTTCACTGAAGTGCATGAAGAGCTAAAGAAAGATCAGACCTCTGACCCAGAAGATATCGACGAGTACATCTCCAGAAGAGTATTCTGGGTTCCCAAAGAAGCAAGATGGGAATACTTAGCGAGCAATGCCAAGAAGCCGGAAATCGGAAAACTGATCGATGAGGCGCTGGACGCGATCGAGCGGGACAACCGTTCCCTCAAAGGCGTTCTCGTAAAGAATTACGCAAGACCGGGACTGAACAAACAGAGGCTCGGAGAACTCATCGACCTCATCGGAACGATCGGATTGGGAGACAAGGAAAGCCGAAGCAAGGATGTCCTCGGAAGAGTCTATGAATATTTCTTAGGGCAATTTGCAGATGCGGAGGGCAAGAAAGGAGGCCAGTTCTACACAGCAAGATGCGTCGTCAAGCTCCTCGTGGCGATGCTGGAGCCATTTAAAGGAAGGATATTCGATCCCTGCTGCGGTTCAGGCGGAATGTTTGTTCAGAGCGAGAAATTCATTGAAGCACATGGCGGAAGGATCACAGACGTCTCTATCTTTGGGCAAGAGAGCAACCAGACTACCTGGCGCCTGTGCAAAATGAATACTGCCATCAGGGGCATCGACGCTAGAATCGAATGGGGCGACTCCTTCAGAGACGACCAGTTCAAGGATCTGAAAGCAGATTTCATCCTAGCCAATCCGCCGTTCAATGACAGCGACTGGGGAGGCGAGCTACTACAGGATGATGTGAGATGGAAGTTCGGTGTTCCTCCAAACGGAAACGGCAACTTTGCATGGGTACAGCATTTCATACAACATCTGTCGCCAACTGGAATCGCAGGTTTTGTCCTGGCCAACGGCTCCATGTCCTCCAGCACGTCGAACGAGGGAGAGATCCGCAAGAATATCATTGAGGCAGATCTGGTCGACTGCATGGTAGCTCTGCCCTCCCAACTATTCTACAACACAATGATTCCTGTCTGCCTATGGTTCGTTTCACGCGATAAGAAGAGCCAGAAATTCAGAGACAGAAGAAGACATGTGCTGTTCATTGACGCCCGAAAACTTGGAACCATGGTCGACAGGAGGCACAGAGAGCTAACAAATGAAGATGTCAAGAGAATCTCAGAAACATACCATGCTTGGAGAGGAGAACTCAAAGACAAAAAATATGAAGATATTCCTGGCTTTTGCGGGTCTGTCTCAGTGGAACAGATACAGAAGCAAGGATGGATTCTAACACCCGGGAGGTATGTGGGAGCAGAGGAAGAAGAAGACGACACAGAGGCATTCGAAGAAAAGATGAAACGCCTTACCGCTGAACTCTCGGAGCAGATAAAGAGTGGTAAACGACTGGATGAGGAAATAGAAAGAAACTTGGGGCAGATAGGGTTCAAGCTGTGAGATACTCACCATGGCAGAGACATCCGACTGGGAAAAAGTCCGCCTTAGTGAGGTTATTACCATTAAGCATGGATGGCCATTCAAGACTGAATTCATTTCGGAAGAACTGACAGGCAGACCTATCGTTGTCAATATTGGGAATTTCAGGTACACGGGAGGCTTCAGGTTCGATACTACAAGAGTGAGAGAATATCGCGGTGATTATCCACCAGATTATGAATTACAGCCTGGCGATATCTTAGTCGTTATGACATGTCAGACGAGTGAAGGAGAAATACTCGGAGTGCCTGCTCGCGTGCCCGATGATGGGCGAGTCTACCTTCACAATCAGAGACTAGGAAAAGTGGTAGTTACACGTCCTGATAAGGTACTTTCAGATTTTCTGTATTGGCTTTTCTTGTGGCGTGAATTCAATCGGTGGCTCTTTACTTCGTCATCGGGGACTAAGATTCTGCATACCGCCCCTGATCGCATCGGAAGCTTTGAAATGGATTTGCCTTCAGTAAATGAACAACACGGCATCGCAAGTATTCTTAGTGCGCTGGACAATAAGGTCGAACTCAACGAACGTTTGAACATGATTCTTGAAGAAATAGCCAAAGCCTTGTTCAAGCGATGGTTCATCGATTTTGAATTTCCGAACGAGGAAGGAAAGCCCTACAAATCCTCAGGAGGGGATATGGTCTACAATAAAGAACTGGGCAAGGAGCTGCCAAAGGGGTGGAGCGTAGTTGCTCTTCATGATGTGTGTGAATTTGCATATGGTGAGCCCCTGAGGGAGGATTCCAGAAGAATCGGTTCAATCCCAGTCTATGGCTCTAACGGACAAGTCGGATGGCATGATAAGCCTCTAGTCAAAGGGCCGGGAATAGTGGTTGGCCGGAAGGGCAACCCAGGCGTTTTAACTTGGGCACAATCAGACTTCTTTCCTATCGACACTACTTTCTATGTGGTTCCAAAGGGCCAAACCAACGATTTGCATTACCTGTTCCATGCCTTTTCCAGGCTTAACTTGCCCTCACTAGCGTCTGATAGTGCTGTGCCTGGACTGAACCGCAATATTGCCTATACTACGCCCTTGTTCATGCCTCCTGCTGAATTACTGGGCAGATTTGAGGAATTCATGAGTGCATTAACATCGAAGGTGTACAGGAATAACCGAGAATCAAGTGCGTTGGCCCTGATAAGAGAGCTCGTCTTGCCAAGATTGATGTCGGGCAAAATCAGAGTTCCTGTTGAGGTCAGATAGTCGTGCCGAAAGCGATTCACGAATCAGATGTAGAAGAAAATGTTCTATCTAATCTTGAGAGCCTTGGTTACGAGATAATCAGGGGAGATGACGAGGACTATCTTCCCGGCGGACGCTTCGCCTTAAGAGCTGGTTACAAGGACGTTGTTCTTATCGAAAGACTGAGAGATGCGATAAGGAAAATCAATCCTTCCAGTACCGAAGAAGCAAGAGAGCAGTCAATCAAACAGGTGCTGAGAAGCGAAAGCCAGAAGCTGATAGCGGACAACGAACATTTTCATAAGCTACTTGTCGATGGAATAGACGTTCCCATCCAGTCCGAAGCTGAGGAGAGGTATCAGAAGCTTTGGCTTTTCGACTTTGAAAATCCCGAGAACAATGATTTCTTGGCAGTCAATCAGTTTACAGTAATCGAGAATAATGTTGAGAGACGACCGGATGTCATTCTGTTTGTAAATGGAATCCCGTTGCTAACCCTTGAACTGAAGAATCCGGCTGATGAGAGCGCCACGATCTGGACAGCCTATGACCAGTTTCAGACATACGAAGCCCAGCTTCCTTCACTATTCAGGTTCAACGAAATTTTGGTCATCAGTGATGGGATAGAGGCAAGGACGGGAACCATAACATCGGAAATAGAGAGGTTCATGCAGTGGAAGACAATAGATGGAGAGAAGCCAAGGAAAGGCCTGACTGAGATTGAAGTGCTACTCAGAGGAATGTGCGAAAAGCGAAGGCTTCTGGACATATCAAGAAATTTCATCGTTTTTGAAAAGGACAAAGAGACAAAGAAGAAGCTGGCTGCCTATCATCAATACTGGGCTACGAACAAGGCGGTAGAGTCAACCATCGAGGCAAGGAAGGGGAACAAGAAGGCGGGGATCGTCTGGCATACTCAAGGCTCTGGAAAATCACTGACGATGATTTTCTACTCTGGCAAGCTTGTTAGGGAGCTGGACAATCCGACTATCGTTGTATTGACTGACAGGAATGATCTGGATGACCAGCTGTTCGGCACTTTCGGAAGATGCCAAGACATTCTGAGACAAAAGCCCGTACAAGCCAATTCGAGAAAAGAGTTGCGAGAACTGCTGAGCGTATCCTCAGGCGGCATAGTATTCACCACGATCCAGAAATTCTTCCCTGAAGAAGAAAGGGAAAAGCACCCTCTCTTGTCTGAGAGAGACAACATAGTCGTTATCGCCGACGAAGCACACAGAAGCCAGTACGGTTTCTCCGCAAAAATCCTCAGCAAGAAGGACAAGACGCTGATAACTTATGGCTATGCAAAATACTTGAGAGACGCTCTGCCGAAAGCATCATTCATCGGGTTCACAGGAACTCCCATAGAAAAAGCCGACCGCTCCACCCCGGCCGTTTTCGGAAAATACGTTGACACCTACGATATCGAACAGGCGGTTGACGATGGAGCGACTGTGAGAATCTATTACGAGAGCAGATTGGCAAAACTCGAACTCAAGCCCGAAGAAAGGCCGAAGATTGACAAGGAATTCGAGGAGGTCACCGAGGGCGAAGAGGTAGAGGGCAAGGAGAAGCTGAAGAGCAAATGGTCAAGAGTCGAAAAAGTCGCCGGATCACCCAAGAGGATCAGCAGAATAGCGCAGGACATTGTCAGCCACTTCGAAGAGAGAACCTCAGTTCTGGAGGGAAAAGGAATGATCGTCGGCATGTCAAGGAGAATCTGCGTCGACCTGCAGAACGAGATTGTGAAACTCAGACCGGAGTGGCACAGCGAAGACGACGAGAAGGGAGCTCTCAAAGTCGTCATGACCGGATCAGCTTCTGACCCCAAAGAATGGCAGGAGCACATCCGGAACAAGGCGAGGAGGAAGAGGATAGGGGACAATTTCAAAGACCCCGAGCATCCGCTCAAGCTACTCATAGTAAGAGACATGTTCCTGACTGGCTTCGACGCGCCAACTCTCCACACAATGTACTTGGATAAGCCGATCAAGGGCCACACCCTGATGCAGGCGATAGCGAGAGTTAATCGTGTTTACCCGGGCAAAGAAGGCGGCCTTGTTGTTGACTACATGGGCGTGGGCGCGGAACTAAAACAGGCCCTAATCAACTATACTACGAGCGGCGGAAAAGGCAAACCAACGCTCGACCAAGACAAAGCCGTCATGCTCATGCAAGAAAAATACGAGGTCGTCAAAGACATGTTCCACGGTTTCAACTACATGAGATTCTTCGAACTACAGCCCAGCGAGAGAATCTCGTTCGTCCCCGAGGCGATGGAACACATCCTCAAAGAACAGGGCAAGAAGGAAAGATACGCCAGGGAGACCACCGGACTGCTGAAAGCGTTCTCGCTAGCCGTCCCCAACGATAAGGCAATGAAGATCAAGGAAGAAGTGGGCTTGTTTCAGGCAATCAAATCCGCCATTACAAAGACTACCGAGACGAAGACGGAAAGAGACGAGGAAAAGTTCGACACCGCAATAAAGCAGATTCTCTCCAAGGCGGTCATATCAGACAGGATCATAGACATCTTTGAAGCCGCAGGGATACAGAAACCTGAACTCTCCATCTTGTCAGAGGGGTTCCTTTCAGAAGTCAAGGAAATGCCTCAAAAGAACCTCGCCTTCGAAGCACTCAAGAAACTCCTGAACGACGAGATCAGATTCATCTCCAAGAAGAACATCGTCCAAGGAAAATCATTCATGGAAATGCTCGATAAGACGATTAAGAGATACACCAACAAAAACGTAGAAGCTGCCCAGGTCATCGAAGAGCTCATCGAGCTTGCGAGAAAGGTCAGGGAAGAGAAAAATAGAGGAAAGCAGCAAAACATGACTGACGATGAACTCGCCTTCTACGATGCATTAGGAGTAAACGACAGCGCCGTACAGGTCTTGGGAAACGAGACACTGAGAAAAATCGCATTGGAACTAACTCAAATGATAAGGAGCAGCGTCACAATCGACTGGACTCAAAGAGACAGCGTTCAGGCAGAAATTCGCCTGAAGGTCAAGAAGATTTTGAGGAAATACGGTTATCCCCCTGACAAACAAGAGAAAGCAACTCAGACCGTGCTAGCGCAGGCCGAACTCATAGCACGCGACTGGATAGCTGCCTAATTCCTAAATCATCATAAGACAAATCAGCGCTGTTTCGAAATTTGCTGCTGCCCTGCTTTTAATGCCAAAGCTACAGATACGGCATGAGTACCGTTAGCTTAGCCGGGTTGCAGAAACTGGTTCGCAGCAGGCTTCCGAAGGGTGACTCGTTGCGGGAGGCGATTGAGAGCCAACCTGACATGTTGCCAGAGGAAGAATTTATCGTGTTGGCGAAGGCTTGGGATCGCCTCGCAGCGACTCGATAAGCCACTCGCCCGTCTCTTCCACTCGCTCCTTGGGTTTCCATCCGCCCCCGTTCACGTACTTCCCCAACTCCGACGCCTTCACAACCATGTATTGTGAACATTGTGAACTCTGATTGGTCTCCACTGGTTTCTTGGGCTCCAGACGTTTTCTGAGTGCTTCGCTGAACTCGTCTGTGGTTAACTTGTCAAGGTCGAGTTGTTTTATTTCGTCGTCGCTGGCTCCGACCGCCATGAGTGCCGCCGACCGAATTTCGCGGCGAATCTGTGCTCCGTTTTCTTTGTGGAGTTTGGTTGTCTCTAGCATTGCTGAGGCTCGGGCGTAGGCTTCACGCATCTGCTCGAGCTGTGAATCTGACAATTTCTTTTTGAGCCGATAGACTGCCTCTATGTCGCCATGGTGTCCCATCCAGAAGGTCACCCATGACTCGGGGAGACCGATTTCGGGTTTGGCGGCTGCTTGTCCCAATCTGACGTCTGCATACCGGCGCAAAATGTACGGACGCCACTCTAGCCCTGCATGCCTGAACGGGGTCTTCACGATCTCGTACATGGACTTGGTCGTGAGTGTTCTGCCTGCCCCGTCGTCGTCAGCTATAACCGCCGACTCGGGTCTGAGCACCTCGCCCATCTGCATCCGGCGTTCAAGATACGCCACGAGACGCATGCTACCTTCCTCGCACAGGAAGGTCTCGTACTGGTTGCCCTCTTTGCTAATCTCCTCTCTCACAACAACCCTAGTTGGCATCACGGAGAAGACTATTCTCTTCTCTTCCTTGTTCACTTGCAACTCTGGGAGGTCTGAGAGGCGGAGTCCATCGTTTCCCTTGTAATTGCCGAACGCTTGGGGGCGACTGCCCGTGAACGCTTCGAGGGCGATTAGGGCGGCTTGACGTGGGTTGCAGAAGCGCCAGACCGAGTGCAGCTCGTAGGGTTCCGGCGACTTCTCATCCTCCAACGTCGGCGTCTTGTTGATGCCTGAAATGTTCACTGATTTGGTGAGGATGATGTCGTTTTCACGCAGCCAGCTAATGACCGGCTTCAAGTAGCCCTTGATCGTTGAACCCGTCAACTTTCTGTTACGATATTCACGGACGGTGTCGACGAGGAAGTTGTAGGCGACCTTGGAGTCCAGTCTCCACAATGCCTTGGGGCTTGTCTTGAACTCCTCGCAGAACCTGTCTAGGCGTCTGGCGTAGATGTCCGCCGTCAGCTCGCTTCGTTCAGCTAGGTTCGCATGCCAGCGGTTCACGTCCGGATTGCTCAGTGCCCTCCTAAGCCTCGACTTATCCTCTAACATGCCTCGCCCTGTATGGACTGAATTAAAGCGCGGCCCAACCGAAATTTCAAAATTCGATAACCCGCCCTCCACTCTCGGAAAGTGGTGGGCCCGGAGGGATTCGAACCCTCGACCAGCAGGTTCCCCCGTTATGCATATGAGCTTCGACTTTTGGCGTCTGTCGCTCTAGCCTAGCTGAGCTACGGGCCCAACCTCAGCGAAGTC
>Ga0187850_10000986_pt1 | contig 33668 bp, 21 predicted proteins | sample June2016WEW_4_15_FD_132436 | JGI IMG/M metagenome (GOLD analysis project Ga0187850, IMG submission 132436) | Peatland microbial communities from SPRUCE experiment site at the Marcell Experimental Forest, Minnesota, USA - June2016WEW_4_150 | ecosystem: Environmental > Terrestrial > Soil >...
ACAGGCAAATGCCCAGCAGCTCGTACATGGCTCCCTCTATGGCTTGCGCCGCTGCTCGCGTTTCTTTTCCCGGACGAGGCGGTCGAGCGCATCCAGAAATGCTCGATCGTGTTCGCTCAAAGCATCCACGATACAGGCCAAAACAGGCTCCACGCCGCCCCCGGCCCGATCGAGCAGGCCTGAAATCAGATCCTGTGCAATGCCTTGCTCGAACTCGGCGTGCGAGACGCGCGGAGAGTAGAGAAACGCGCGCCCCAATTTACGCCGGTCCAGGACGCCCTTCCTGTACAGGCGATGAAGCGTGGTCATGAGGGTCGTATAGGCAATGCGGGCTTCAAATGTGCTATAAACGTCGCGCACGCTGACTTCTCCCCTTTGCCAGGCGACGTCCATGACCTCGCGTTCGAGCTTGCCAAACCCATTCTCCACAATCTCGTGCGGCCGCTTAAATCCGCGCAGCGTAAATATCGGCAACTTCATATCTTGATCCTGAACCAGTCGACGGCAGTTGTTTCGTCACACGCACTTGTTGAATATCAGATCGCCTTGCTTGCAGTCAATCCCGAATTCAGCGGCGCTTTGGCTTCACTCTCCCATGGCTTCTCACACACCAGTTCATGAATAGTAGTAGCCGCCCGTTCCACATCCGATCGCGTGATGCCGCGGTAGGTGACAAAACGCAGCATGGTTTCCATTCCCGGCAGTCCCCTGACGCCGCGGGCATCAAGGTAACGGGCGAAGGTGGCGGCGTCAATGCCGAGACCTTTGACATCAACGTTGACGATGTCTGTCTGAACCGATTCCAGGTTGATCGCCAGTCCTGGAACCAGCGCAAGGCTGTGGGCGAGCATGCGCGCATTTTCATGGTCCTCAGCCAGCCGGCCGATCATGGTGCGCAACGCTACCAGACCGGGAGCGGCGATGATGCCGGCCTGGCGCATGGCGCCTCCGAACGCACGCCGGACTTTGCGCGCCTTGTCGATAAAAGACCGGCTGCCCGCAAGCAGCGATCCGACCGGCGCCGAGAGCCCTTTGGAAAGGCACATGCTCACTGAGTCCACCGAGCGCGTCAGGACTCGGGCATCGGCGTGCAGCGCCACGGCAGCGTTGAAAATCCGGGCCCCGTCCAGGTGAACCGGTAGGTGGTGCGCATGCGCGATCTCACAGCAGAGATCCATATGTTGAGGGGATATGACCGTGCCGCCCGCCGTGTTGTGCGTATTCTCCAGGCAGACCAGGCCGCGGGCGGGAAATCCGGTTCCTGCGCGCTGAGTCGCGACCCGCAGAGGTTCCGGCTGCATGGCTCCCAGCCGTCCCGGCACCGGAAGAACCAGAAGCCCGCAGGCCGCGGCAATGCCGCCGAACTCCAGCCCGTAAAGATGGGCGCTTTGTTCGACTACGGCGGCGCCGCCAGGTTCGGTGTGAGTCCGCATCGCGATCAGGTTGGACATCGTGCCGCTGACGGTCAGCATCGCCGCCTCTTGCCCGAGCATCTCCGCCGTTAGCGCTTCCAATTCGCGCACCGTGGGGTCGCCGTCGCGTGAATCATCGCCGAGCTTGACATCCTGGATGCTGCGAAGCATCTCGTCAGTGGGAAGGCTGAGTGTGTCGCTGCGCAAATCTATGACTGAATCGCCCACCGCGTACCTCCATGAAATCGAACAACCGGCCCCAAGATAGAGGTTTTTCTTGCCGATTCATAGTAAAAATCGATTTCTCTCTGGTGTGCGGATGACTAAGGGTTTGCGCAGAAATAAGTCCACATTTTTGCACGAGCCCTAAGCGGGCACTATCAGCGGCTGGCGCGCTGCAGGTTTAGCACTTCAATGATTCTCGAAATATCTTCTACCGCTTCCCTTACGGAGATGTTCAACCCTTCCGCGATCTCTGTGGCAGGCCGCCCCTTGGCCATCATGCACAGAACCTCGCGTTCCTGAGCCGAGATTCCATCCGTGACGTCCAGCCTTACGGTTCCATCCAGGAATGGAAGCAGCAGGTCCTTGACCACTTCCGGTGAAGCATACGGCTTGCCTCCGAGAACCACCTCGATCGCCTGGATCAGCTCCGTAGCGGCGGATCGCTTCAGCACATAGCCGCAGCCGCCTGCAATGAATGCCTCGGCCGCATACATCGGGTCCGCGTGCATGGTGAGAAAAATGATTTTGCATCCAGGAAGATGAACCTTGAGCTGGCGCGCCGTGTCGAGGCCGTTCATCACCGGCATGGAAATGTCGAGGAGTACCAGGTCGGGTTTGAGAAGCTGGGCAGCCTGAAGCAGGGATTGGCCATCTTCGAATGTGCCCACCACCTCACCGTGGCCGTGCAAGAGCCTCTGCAGACCCTCAAGCATCAGGCGATGGTCATCTGCAAGCATTATGCGGGGCTGCGTCATGAGGCGGCCCTCCGGAGGCGCGCGCCTGCGCCGGGATATCCAGGCCACCCTCTGGCTTCATGGAATGAGGCCGGCTCAACGGAGCCTCCAGGACGCATCAGAACCCGGCCTTCTGCAGCATGCACGCGGAACTGTTCCATATGATGGAACTCCGTTCTTCAACGCAAGCCACCAAAGAGGCGTGAGAAACGGCCCAGCTGCTAGCACCGCCTGGGGGGATTCAGCGCCAGGGCGACAGGTGCCTCTATCACTGTCGTATTTAGTATTACTTGGAGGCAAGCCTTACTCAAGAGTGAAATGAGGCTGCGATTCATACAGTAGCGATCATACGTTAGCGTTTATGGGCGTGAGCCCCGGGCTGTAGCTGCGCAACGTGCACCTCTACTGCTTCGAGTACATCACCTTGCCCCCTATAATGGTGTATTTCACGACAGTCGAGGGAATCTCATCTTCCGGTATGGTCAGAATGTCTTTGGAGAGCACGGTAATATCAGCAAGTTTGCCCGGAGTCAGGGATCCTTTCACGTTTTCTTCAAAACCTGAGTAAGCCGCGTTCCAGGTATACGACTTGAGAGCCTCTTCCCGGCTCATGCGTTGGTCGGGATAGAACACCGTCCCGTCTTTGAGCTTGCGCGACACCGCCGCATAAAAATTAGCGATCGGGTTCACGTCTTCCACGGGAGTATCGGTTCCATTGCTGACGATCGCGCCCGATTTCATCAGTTTTTGCCAAACGTAGGCGCCTTCCTCCGCTCGCTGGGCTCCCAGGCGCGCCAGCACGTACGGCGCGTCGGATGTGCAGTGGATCGCCTGCATGGCGGCGATCACTCCCAGGGCGCCGAAGCGTGGTATATCGGCCGCGTTCAGATGCTGCGCGTGCTCGATGCGCCAGCGCAGATCTTTCTTGTCGGGATGAGCCTTGAAGGCCGCCTCATAGATATTCAGCACCTCGCGGTTGGCGCGGTCGCCGATGGCATGCGTGCAGAGCTGGAAACCGTTATCGATCGCCAGGCGGGCCGTTTCCGTGATGGCTTCAACTGAATCCACGTTGATGCCGGTGCTCGTGGGCAGGTCCGTGTACGGCTCGAGCATCCAGGCCGTCCGTGAGCCGAGTGCTCCGTCCATGAATCGTTTGATCGCACGGACGGTGAGATGCTTGTTTCCGTAATCGATGATTCTGTATCTTGCGAGGTTCGACTCGAGGCTCTTGTTTCCTTCCGAAATCATCACCCACAGTCGCAAGTCCAGTTTGCCCTCGTCGGCCAGCTTTTTGAAAAGATCAATGTTCTTAAAAGACTCGCTGGCATCATAAAAAGAGGTGATCCCTTTCGACAGGCAATCCTGGGTAGCCAGTTCCGCCACCTTGCGCGCGTTCGCGTCGACTTCCTCGGGAGTGCGCTGTCTGCGCGCTTCCGCCAGCGTCCTGCCAACCAATCCTTGCGCATTTTCGCGGAATACGCCGACGAGATTGCCTTTCGCGTCGTGCATGATTTCGCCGCCCGCAGGATTTGGAGTGGTTCGAGTGATCCCTGCCAAAGCCATTGCCTTTGCGTTGGCATACGTCGCATGCCCGCTGGCGTGGGTCAGGAGCACGGGGTTATCCGGCGAGATCTTGCTCAGCGGATCATGTATCGGGAATCCTTCCACGTTCGGCGAAGGCTTTTTGTCCCACTTCTCCTGATGCCATCCGCGCCCCAGAATAAACTCGCCCGGTTTGGCCTTCTTCGCCGCATCCGCCACCATGGCCACGATTTCATCCCAGTTCGCGCTGTGCGTCAGATCCAGCTCCATCTTGGTTTCGCCCAGACTCATGAAATGGCCGTGGCTGTCGATCAAACCCGGCACGGCCAGCATCCCCGCGAGATCGATCACTTTCGTCGAGGGTCCAATGTATGGCTGAATTTCCTCTTCGGTTCCGACGGCGCTGATCACACCATCCCTCACCGCAATGGCCCGTGCTTCTGGTTTGGCGGGGTCCACCGTTGCTATTTTCCCGTTGTGCAAAACCATGTCGGCAGGGGCAACCCTGGGACCGCATGAGGTCAGCATTGCTGCGACGACAAAGCCGGCAAGCACGAAAAGACTGCTCTTCCAGGATGTTCTTCTCATGGCGCTTCCTCCGAATGAATGACGATCGTGGCGCGTATCTTACCGCAAGACTTGTCTGCAGCCTTAAAGAAAGTGTTTTGTGCAGAGATCTTGGTCATGAGTTGCCCGTACCGCGCATGCCTCATCAGTAACTGATCAGCATTTTTCTGAGATTCGGATCGCATGATCGAGAGACAAAACGAACCTCGAAGACTCAAAGACTCGAAGAAGCTCCAAGAAATCTTGTCGAGTCGGAAGACATCGGCTTCTGCGCTATTCGTGGCGCAGGAAGACGGCACTCAGAGGTGGCAGGGTGAGCAGGAGGCTCTGGGGCCGACCGTGCGCGCTCGTGGCTGTAGTCGACACGCCCCCGAGGTTGCCGATGCCGCTCCCACCGTAAATCGCGGCATCGCTGTTTAACACCTCTTTCCAGAATCCTGGCAGGAGAGCGCCGAGGCGATACCCGTGCCGCGGCACCGGAGTGAAATTGCACACGACCATGATGGGTCGTTGGTCGGGGTTCGCGGCTTTGCGCGCGAAGGAGAGAACGCTTCTCTCGGCGTCATGGCAGTCGATCCATTCGAACCCCGCAGGCTGGGTATCCATCTGATAGAGGGCAGGTTCGCTTCGATACACATGGTTGAGGTCGGTCAGCCATTTCTGCACGCCCCGATGGGGCATGTATTCGAGCAAATACCAGTCCAGACCGCAGTCGTGCGCCCATTCCGCCCGCTGTGCGAATTCTCCACCCATAAACAGAAGCTTCTTCCCCGGCTGGCCAAACATGTAACCCAACAGGAGGCGCAAATTCGCGAATTTGCGCCAGTCGTCGCCGGGCATCCTGCCGAGCAGCGATCTCTTGCCGTGTACTACCTCGTCATGGGACAGAGGCAGGACGAAGTTTTCCGTGAAGGAGTACAGGCCGCGAAAGGTAAGCTGATCGTGGTGATAGCGGCGGAAAAGCGCGTCGTGTGAAATGTAGTCCAGGGAATCGTGCATCCAACCCATGTCCCATTTGAATCCGAATCCCAGGCCTCCCACATAGGTCGGCCGGGAAACCATGGGCCAGGCGGTCGATTCTTCGGCAATAGTCGTGACATCCGGATAATTCCCGTAGATCTGTTCATTCATCGCGCGCAGAAAGTGCATCGCCGCCAGATTTTCGCGGCCGCCGTACTTGTTCGGTATCCACTCGCCCGGCTTGCGGGAATAATCGAGGTACAGCATGGAGGCAACAGCATCCACGCGCAGTCCATCCGCATGGTATTTGTCGAGCCAGAAGAGTGCGCTGCTGATCAGAAAACTGCGCACTTCGTTGCGACCGTAGTTGAATATAAGTGTGTTCCAATCCTTTTGCACTCCCTGGCGCGCGTCGGAGTGCTCGAAAAGATGAGTCCCGTCGAAATATCCGAGACTGTGTTCGTCCATCGGAAAATGCGACGGAACCCAATCCAGGATGACTCCGATGCCGTTCTGGTGCATGAAGTCAACGAACCACATGAAATCCTGCGGCTCGCCATATCTTTTCGTCGGAGCAAAGTAGGACGTGGTCTGATATCCCCAAGAGCCGTAAAACGGATGCTCCATCACCGGCAGCAACTCGATATGAGTGAAACCCATCTCCTTCACGTACCTGGCGAGTTCGAGGGCGAGCTCCCTGTATGGAAGGGGCTGCTGGCCATCGTCGGCCCGGCGTCGCCAGGAACCCAGGTGAACCTCATAGATCGAGATCGGGCGGTCGACACACCGCCCCGCGCCGCGCGTCCGCATCCATTCAGAATCGTTCCATTCGTAAAGTAAATCCCAAACGACGGCGGCGGTGCCGGGCGGCAATTCCGTGGCATTGGCAAAAGGATCGGTTTTGTCCACGCTATAACGATTGTATCGCGACTCGATATGGTACTTGTAAAGCATCCCCTTGGCCACGCCGGGTATGAAGGCTTCCCAGATCCCTGATTGCCCGCAGGGCATCATGGGACTTGCCTGTCGGTCCCACCCATTGAATTCTCCCACGACGGAAACAGATTGCGCATTCGGCGCCCACACGGCGAACGAAGCGCCCTGGACGCCGTCCGCGCCGATCAAATGGGAACCCAGTTTTTCATAGAGCCGATAGTGCGTTCCTTCGTTGAACATGTGAAGATCATCGGAGGTCAAACGGCTGTGCTGAGCGGTCATCGATGTTTCCTCGTCTGGAGTATTATGTTGCCGCCTGCGGCGGACGCAAGCTTCCTCCCGGAGACGGCGCTCCGGACAAATCTATCAGATTCGGAACGTTCGACGGAGTCCTATGTTGTCGCAATCAGGAATTCGTGTCCTGGTCTTTTGAAGGGAGAATTATCTCGATGCTCGTGCCGGTCTCAGAATCACCGGTGATGCTCAGTTTGCCTCCGCAGGCGGAAACCAGCGGCTCCAATGGCACAGTGTCCACTTCTGCATGCGCCCCGTTCCCGCTGGCTGTCACGGAAAGCAGAACGCCGGATCGCGGCTCCGAAACTTCATCATAACCACGTACAGCAGTTTCCAGGGTGATCGTTCCGCCCAACGGTAAGGTGTCGCGCGCGGACTGCAGAACTGCTTCAAGGAGCCGCTCGGTACGCGGCCGCGTGGCCTGAACATGCGGCAGGGTCGGGGAGAGAATGGTCAGCAAATCGACGCGCTCTCCGGCCATGCTGCGCAGATTTCCCAGGATTTCGGAGACGCACAGGTTGAGATCGATGAATTCTCGTGAAGCACCTTGTGCCAGCAGCCGGACTGCCAGATCACCGGCCCGGCGCGCAGCCTCCATCAGAAGCCGGGCACGTTCCCGCCGCGGATCGTCAGGATCCAGGAATTCCATGAGCAACGCGCCGCAGTCAATCACGGGGGCCGTGAGATCCGCGAACGCGGTCATCGCGGCAGCGACCAGCTCATGGAGGGGCTCCAATTGCCGCTCGCCCGACGCGACTCGCAGAACCTCTTCAAGAGCGCGGCGCGTGGCGCTCTGCCTCTCTGTCTCCAGCCTGCGCTCTTCGAGGAGTTGTGCCTGATAGGCATCCGATGCCTCCAGCGCCTTTACCAGGATGCCGAGCGTTTCTCTCAACTCGCACTGCCGCTGCGCCAGTTCCCTGCGCTCTGACTCCAACGCCGCGCTCTCCGTGCGCCGCAGTTCGTCAAGCTCCGCAATGCGCGCTTGCATTGCCTGGCACTTCTCGGCCGCGGCGGCCACCCTGGATTCTGCAGCCTCAAGCTGGCTCATCCGTTCCTGTTGCTCCGCATTCCGGTTCGCGCGTTCCACCTGGAGTTGCGCCGAAACTTCGCCGTGCCGCTCCTGGAGCGCGTGCAACTCTTCTTCAATCCACTCGAGATGCTGCTCCATGTGTTGGTGGGCGGTTTCCCACCCTGCTTTCTCTAACCTGTACTGTTCCTCTATGCGCAAAGCTCGTGCTTCGGAATCCGCCAGAGCGGGATCGAGGGCAGCAGCTCTAGCCGTCAATTCCTCGCAGCGGAGTTGAAGTTCCTGGAGCGTCTTCTCATGTTCACCCCGCTCGCCGCGGCATTTCTCCTCCAATTCCGCGCAGCGTCTCTCCGCCGCTTGCAGCATCTCTTCGAGGGAAGCGCAACGGCTGGCTGTCCCGGCACTGCTGGCCTCCAATTCGACACATTTGGTCTCCAACTCGATGCGCGCGGCATTCCACTCGGCAAGCTCGTTGCGGTGCTGCTCTTCGAGCGCGGCAATGCGCGTTTCGATCTCATGGAGGACCTCAGCGAGCGAGGCACGCCGCCCCTCCACCTCACGCAGCTGCGTTTCCAACTCCTGGCGCGCTGTTTCCCACTCCGCCCGTTCCTTGCGACTCTGTTCCGCCACCTGGCTCTGGCTGAGTTCAGCGGCGCGCAGCGCCTCTTCCAACGCGAGCCGCTGCCATTCCATTTCCTGGCGTACCGCTTGCCATTCCTCTTTCTCTATCCGATGCCGTTCTTCGGCTGCCGCGGATTTTGCCTCCGAGGCTCGTGTCGCGTCCAGAAGAAGCACGCGCTCTTCTTCGTACTTCGCGCGTTCCTCAAGCCACTGCGCATTCAGCGTGTCCTGTTCTTTTTCGATCCGTGCGCGGTCTGCCTCTGCTGCGCGGCCAGGATCGGGGGCCGCATCCCTATTCTCTCCCGACTGCCGGCGCGCGATCACGCGCTGCAGGATCAAGGGCAAGACGTCGACGAAATGGGGTCGTTTGACTATGTAGTCATCCGCGCCGGCCCGCAGCATCTCGAGAGGCGGGGTTCCATCCGCGGCTCCAGTCATTACTATGACCGCCAGAGGCATTTTTTGCTCGCGGATGCAAGCGATCAGATTCTCTCCGCCGGGAAGCAATGGGTCGAGCAGCACGGCATCGTACTTGCCCGCTGCGGAGATGCGCGTCAGCGCATCTGCATTTCTGGGCGAAACATCAATATGGATGTGGGGAGCGATTTTGCTCAGTTCATGCTCAACGAAGTCAGCATCGCTGAGGTGTCCCGCAATATACAAGACATTCATGGTCGTGGCCTAAGCAAGAATCAGAAGCGATCTCAACCGGTCCATAATACCGCATTTGTCTGCAATTCGAACGCGCTATGGCGAAATTGGTGACTGTCCCCAATTTCGCCAAAGACAACACAGCCGCCAGTCTGAAAGATCGGCAAATCCAACAAATAGATTAGTTTTCGGCAAACGAGAGCTGTCGCAATAGGATGGATCGGCCTGCCGATGCCCCAATTCAGGCAGTCCCGCCTGTTTACAGGCATAAGTAATGACATACGATCGCTTCCCCAATGGACCTCGACCTGGACTTGGAGGTCGACTTGGACTGCCGTGCCCGTCCGAAAGCGTTCGCAAGCTTGAGGCTACAATGCGTTGAGTACAAAAACGTCCAAGCTTAAGTCCGGGTCCAGGTTCAGGTCCAAGTCCACAACGCGATTGGCCATTCAGTTGCATTACCTTTGTTCATGATAGCGTCGAACATGACTGAACCATCCCAATCCCGACGGACGATTCCAATCGTTTCATGGGATCGTCGAATTTATGGAATGCCTCGACACCGTTATCGCGAGATTTCAGGCTGGACGTTTCTCATCATGGTTATGTTCTCTCCATTCTCATCGGGGACTCCTGGAATGCGGGCGGAAAAAGCGCCTCCGAGTCCTGCGTCCAAAGTTGTGATCGAACCTCCACTGCGGCTGCAGGAACTGCTGCAGGAGCTGATTCAGTCCAACCCCGAACTTCAGGCGGCGCGCAAACGCTACGAAGCCGCGCTCACACGTCCGGCACAGGAAAGCGCGTTACCCGATCCGCGGATCAGCGCCAGCTGGATCAGCAATGGACCTCCATACCCTGGCGCTGGGCTGGGAGTGGAGCCGACCAGTAACGTGGGGATTCAAGTGGCGCAGGAAATCCCGTTTCCCGGAAAGCGGGCTCTCAAGGGCGGCATGGCCCAAAAGCAGGCGGATAGCCAGGCACAATCGATTCGCGGCCTGGAACTCGATTTGATCGCACAGCTCAAAGAAGACTTTTACGATCTTTGCTTCACTTATGAGTCTCTGGATTTCATCCGCGAAAAACAGGCATTGCTCCGACAGTTGGCGCAGGCAGCGGAAATTCGATATTCCACCGGCGAGGGAATTCAGCAGGATATCATCCGCGCGAGCACCGAAATCTTGATCCTCGAGAACCGGACTGTCGCCTTGGAGCAGAAGAAGCTGACTCTCAATGCTCAAATCCTCGCACTCGTGAACCGTCCGCCGGACGCGGACTTGAGCCGGCCTGAGCCCATTTCCGACCTGCCGGCGCTGGAACCGTTTGATTCCGTGCAATCCCGTGCGCTGGAATCATCTCCTATGCTCGGGGCACAACGCGCGCTGATTGACAATCAACAGCTCAACGTACAGTCCGCCCAGAAGGCTTATTACCCGGATTTTGACGTCATGGGCGGCTACTACAACCAGGGCGTCTTGAAGCCGATGTGGGAGTTCAAAGTCCAAGTGAATATCCCGCTCTACTTCTGGAAAAAGCAACGCTCCGGATTGGAAGAGGCCGTGGCGACGCTGGCCGGAGCCCAACGAGAGTATCGGTCCCAGGAACAAACGCTCAATGCAAGCCTGCGCGCGCGCTATCTCGCAGCCCAGGCAGCCCGGAAGCTCATGGACCTTTATTCCGAGCAGATCGTGCCCTCTACTCAACTCGCGCTGGAGTCGTCGCTGGCCAGTTACCAGACAGGCAAGCTGGATTTTCTGAGTGTGCTCACCAACTTCAACACGATCCTGGATTACCAACTCGCCTATTACGAGCAGCGGGCGGAATACCTCAAAGCAGTGTCGAGGCTCGAGGAGTTGATGGGGGGTGCGGCAAGCGGCTCCGGTTCCACGTCGGGATCATCCGGCGAGGTGCGACGATGAAGAATTTTTTCCTCGGACTATTTTTGGCGACCGTACTTGTGAGTGTCGGATATTGGATCGTCTCCCGGCAAGATGCCGCGCAGCAGCCGCAGGCGCCCCAGAAAGCGGGGCAAAAGTATCATTGTCCCATGCATCCGAATTACATTTCCGACAAACCGGGAGATTGCCCCATTTGCGGCATGAGACTGGTCCCCATCGAGGCCGGCGTCGCTCCGTCAGCAACACCTGGGGGAACACCCGCGCCATCCGCGATTGCCGCCAATGCTGCCACGCAAAAGCGGACCATCCTCTATTACACGGATGCCATGAATCCAGGCAGCCGCTACGACAAGCCGGGCAAAGCGCCCGACGGTATGGACCTGGAGCCGGTCTACGCGGAAGAAAAGCCCGGAGAGACAGGCTCGACCGTTCGCGGTTACGCGCCCGTCCGGATCGCGGCGGACAGGCTGCAACTGATGGGCGTAACTCTTTCCAAGGCGAAAGTCATGGATCTGGAGGAGAGCATCCATACCGTGGGGATGGTAACTGCAGATGAAACCCGGACACACCACATTCACACAAAGTTTGAAGGGTACATCGAGAACCTCTATGTGAATTACATCGGCGAACATGTGGATGAGCATCAACCCCTATTTTCCATCTATTCACCGGAACTGGAGGCGACGCAGCGGGAGTACCTGATGGCACTCAAAGCGCGCGATCAGCTGGGAGTCTCCGGCATGCAGGCACAACTGCCGGGGATTGACCTCGTGGGCGCTGCTCGCCGGCGGCTGGCGCTCTGGGATATCAGCGCGGACCAACTCGCGTTAATCGAGAAAACCCGCGAGCCCATCCGAGCCTTGACCATGTATTCGCCGGTGAGCGGCAATATCAGCGCCAAGTCAGCCGTCCAGGGCAACCGCGTGACGCCTGCGGATACGCTTTACGACATCGTGGATCTGTCGACCGTATGGATCATGGCCGATCTTTATGAGGCCAATCTGCCGTTCGTCAAGGTCGGCGATGTCGCGAATATCACACTGTCCTATCACCCGGGCAGCGTCTGGCAAGGCCGTATCAGCAACATCAATCCGGCGCTGGATGAGAAAAGCCGCACGGTGAAAGCCCGCATCGCATTGGAAAATCCGTCGGGTTACCTGAAGCCGGACATGTACGTGGAGGCGGTTCTCCATGGCCGGCTGGGTCGCGGCGTCGTCGTTCCTGACAGCGCCGTCATGGCTACAGGAGAACGGGAGATCGTATTTGTAGCCAAGGGAGACGGCCTGTTCGAACCGCGTGAGGTCAAGACTGGAATCAAGGTGCGCGGCTTCTATGAAATCAAGAGCGGCATCGCGGACGGAGAAAGCGTCGTGACGGGCGCAAACTTCCTGCTCGATTCCGAGTCCAAGCTCAAAGCAGCCATCTCCGGCAGCGCAGAAGCGAAGAAATAATGATTGAGAAACTTATCGAGTTTTCGGCGCGCGAAAAGTTCGTTGTCCTGCTGATCACCGCGGCCGTGGTCGCTTTCGGCGTGTACTCGCTTTATCACCAACCCGTGGACGCAATACCGGATCTTTCGGACACGCAGGTCATCGTGTATTCAAAATGGGACCGCTCCCCCGACATCATAGAAGATCAGGTCACCTACCCTGTCACGACAGCCTTGCTGGGGGCCCCCAAGGTCAAGGCGATACGCGGCTATTCGGATTTTGGGTTTTCTTATGTTTACATCATCTTCGAGGACGGAACCGACATTTACTGGGCCAGGAGCCGTGTCCTCGAATACCTGAGCAAGGTAACTCCCTCCCTTCCCGCGGGTGTCAAGACCGAGATAGGGCCGGACGCCACCGGCGTGGGATGGGTGTTCCAGTATGCGCTGGTGGACACGAGCCATACGCACACTCTGGCCGATCTGCGTTCCTTCCAGGATTGGAACCTGCGCTATGCGTTGCAGTCGGTGCCCGGTGTCGCTGAGATCGCCACCGTCGGAGGATTTCAGAGTCAGTACCAGGTCGTTGTCGACCGGGACCAGCTGGCCGCCTACAACATCCCGATCGCCGCGGTAGCCGAGGCTGTGCGCAACGCCAATGTCGAAATCGGTGCGCGCTTGATCGAGTTTTCGGGCACCGAGTACATGGTGCGTGGCCACGGCTACATCAAGCGCCCGGAGGACATCGAACAGATTGTCCTCAAGACGAATGGCCGTGGCACCCCTGTCCTCTTGCAGGACGTTGCCCGCGTAGAACGCGGTCCGGAAATCCGGCGCGGGGTTGCCGACTTGGATGGAATGGGTGACGCGGTGGCCGGCATCGTCGTGATGCGCCAGGGTGAGAACGCAGACCGGGTCATCCACAGCGTCAAAGAAAAACTGGGTGAACTGGAGCCTTCGTTTCCCAAAGGAGTCAAAGCAGTCACCACCTACGATCGATCCGATCTGATCGAACGTTCCATAAAGAATCTCAAGGAAGAACTGGTCCTGGAGATCATGATCGTCAGCTTAGTGATCCTGATCTTCCTCTGGCACATCCCCTCGGCGATCATTCCGATCGTGACCATCCCGGTGTCTGTGCTGCTGGCCTTCATCCCGATGCGGCTCATCGGATTGAACTCCAATATCATGTCCCTTGCCGGCATCGCCATTTCCATCGGCGTGCTGGTGGACGGAGCCATCGTGGAGGTGGAAAACGCCTACAAGAAACTGGAACTCTGGATCGAGGGGGGCCGTCAGGGCGACTTTCATGCGGTCCGGCTCCAGGCTCTCAAGGAGGTCGGTCCTTCCGTTTTTTTCTCGCTGCTCGTGATCGCGGTGGCGTTCTTGCCGGTATTTACGCTGGTGGATCAGGAGGGCCGCCTCTTCCGGCCGCTCGCCTTCACCAAGAATTTCGTCATGGCAATTGCCGCAATCCTGGCGGTGACGCTCGACCCGGCGATGCGCATGCTTTTTGCGCGGATGGAGTTCTTCAAGTTCCGTCCGCGCTGGCTTGCCTGGCTGACCAGTCAGGCCGCGGTGGGAAAATACTATAAGGAGGAGAGGCATCCCATCAGCCGGCTGTTCTTCAAGATTTATGAGCCTCCGGCGCGGCTGGTCCTGGAATACCCCAAAACCACCATCATGGTTGCGGTCTTCATGGTTGCGAGCACCCTACCCGTGTACCTTCGACTGGGCAGCGAATTCATGCCGCCATTGAATGAGGGCACGATCCTCTACATGCCCACTACCTTGCCAGGCATCTCCATAGCTCAGGCTCAGGCAATCCTCCAGGTGCAGGATGAAATAATTCGCACATTTCCGGAGGTTGAGAGGGTCTTCGGCAAGGCCGGCCGCGCGGAAACCGCGACCGATCCCGCTCCCCTCTCCATGTTCGAAACCACGATAATGCTTAAGCCCGCCTCTGAATGGCGCTTCAAAAGGCAGTGGTACTCCGACAGGGCGCCCGATTGGCTGAAGAACCTGGTGTTGCGCCGCATCGTCCCGGAGCGCATCTCCTGGGATGACCTGATCAATGAGATGGATCAGAAGTTGCGCATACCGGGCGTGACCAACGCATGGACCATGCCCATCCGAGCCCGTATCGATATGCTGACCACGGGTGTGCGCACTCCTGTGGGAATCAAGGTTTTCGGCCCCGACCTGCAGGAAATCGAAAAAATCGGCAGCCGCCTCGAAGAACTGTTGAAGGACGTGCCCGGCACGCGGTCCGTGTTCGCAGAACGCGTGGCCGGCGGCTACTTCGTCGACTTCGATCTCCGGCGGGATCAGCTCGCCCGCTATGGATTGTCGGTCGCTGACGCCCAGGAAGTGGTGGCTTCCGCAATTGGCGGTGAAAACGTCACGACGACTATCGAAGGCCGCGCCCGTTACTCGGTGAATATCCGTTATCCACGAGAATTGCGCGACAACATCGAAAGGCTGCGTGAAGTTCTCGTGTCCGCGCCTTCTGGGGCGCAAATTCCTATTTCGCAGATTGCAGAGATCAGAAGAGCCACCGGCCCCTCGATGTTGCGCGATGAGAACGGTATGCTCGTTGGCTATGTGTTCGTCGATCTGGCCGCCAGTGATATCGGCGGTTACGTGGAGCGGGCTAAGGACCTGGTCAGACGAGAGCTGCAGCTGCCCGCCGGTTACTCCCTCTCCTGGAGCGGGCAGTACGAAAACATGCTCCGGGTGCGCGAAAGACTGAAGATCGTCATCCCGATCACTCTGGTGCTGATTTTCGCCCTGCTTTACATGAACACCAAATCGGCCGTGAAAGCATCCATCGTGATGCTTGCGGTTCCGTTCTCATTGATAGGCGCAGTCTGGCTCATGTTTTTCCTGGGGTACAATATGTCCATTGCCGCCTGGGTGGGAATGATCGCCCTCATGGGACTGGACGCGGAAACGGGGGTATTCATGCTGCTGTTCCTGGATTTATCCTACGAGCAGGCCAGACATTCGGGACGCTTGCGCAACGGGGGTGAGTTGATCGACGCCATAATTCATGGAGCCGTGAAACGGGTCCGCCCGAAGGCAATGACGGTGACCGCCGCCTTCATGGGCTTGATGCCTATGATGTGGTCTATCGGAGCGGGGGCGGACATGATGAAGAGGGTTGCCGCGCCCATGGTCGGAGGATTGGCCACATCCTTTCTTTTGGAACTCCTGGTCTATCCGAGTATCTATTATCTCTGGAAACATCCAGAGGTGAAACGCGCCGCCCATTAAGCAGTGCGGCATTGGGGGCTGGACCTTTTTGCATTTATGTCTGCGCCCCCAGAAATGCATGTAAGGAGCAGGTTGGGGAGCCGCACCCTGGAACCAAGCTGATATGTCATACCATTATCAGAATTCGAAACATTCGAAGGCACGAACCATCGCAGGAATCGCGGCAATACTGGTGATCGCTTTGGGCGGCTATCTGGTCTGGGCCGGCAAAATCGCCGGAGGAAAGGCTCTCTGTGAAGCCTGCGGACGGGAAATCCATCCCGCGAATGTGTTCACTGCCGTGGCACCAGATGGAAAACAGTACCGGACCTGCTGTCCGCGTTGCGGACTGCGCACCATTCTCAATCACGGCGGCAAGGCCCTGGATGCCGCCGATTATCCCACGGGGAAACGCATCCCCGCCCCCACAGCCTTCTATCTGGAGGGGTCCGACATTATGGAGTGCTGTTCCGGTTCCGGGTTTCGCGGCGCTGAAGGAACGTATCAGGACGTTCAATACGACCGGTGCATGCCGAGTCTGATCGCATTTTCAACCCGGAAAGATGCTGAACTCGTCCGCCAGCAGCATGGCGGCCGCATCCTCAGCTTTGAGAAAGCAAGGGAGAGCGTCGCAAAGCAGTTGTCGCAAGCGAAGTGAGTCTGTAAACTGAGGTGCACCATGCAGAAGCTGGCCCTTTTGGGGTGGATTGTAGGACTGCTGGCTGTTTGTTCCCCGCTGCCCGCGCAGGAAATCCGCTTCCCTGTGCGACATGACCATGTCATAGGAAGTTGCACAGGCGAACTGATTTTTAGGAACGATGGCGTCGAATATGCAACTCAGGATACAAAGCACGCCCGCGTTTGGAAATATGAGGACATCCAGCAAATGGGGCTGCTCGGCCCGAAAGTTATTTCGATTCTCACTTACGAAGACAGCAAGTGGAAGCTCGGCAAGGACCGCGCCTTCCACTTCAAGATCACTAAGGGAGAGATTGGTGCGCCGCTCTGGACCATGCTGCAAACAAAACTCTCCAGGCCGCTGGTGTCCGCGATTGTGCCTGCGGACATCGCGTCCAGATATAGTATTCCGGCAAAACATGAGCGTGGATTTGCCGGCAGCCAGGGTACCTTGGAGTTCTCCGATCAGTACATCATGTACAAGACCGGAACGAAGAAAGACTCGAGGATCTGGCGTTATGAGGACATTTCGTCAATTGGAACCACGGGTCCATATCAACTGCGCCTGACCTCGATGGACCGGACACAGGGCGAAACTGCTGCAGAGCGAAACTTCGTCTTCTCATTAAAGCAAAAACTGCAGTCGGCAATCTATGACTTTATCTGGTGGAAAATCAACGGACCCAAGATATCTGCGGCGCGACGCTGACCATCCTACCACCGTTTCATGAATAATCCAGGTTCGGGATGATCGGCGGACGCGAAAGCGCTCAGCTGGATGCCACGGGATTTTCCTTGGGGATGCTGTGTTTTTCCATGCGGTAAATAAAGGTCTTGCGGCTCAGGTCCAGAAGAGCCGCGGCACGGGTCTGGTTCCAGTTCGACTTCCTCAAGGCCCAGAGGATGAGCTCCTTTTCAATGGCTTCGAGGCTGACTCCATGAGGCGACAACTCGATCTGATCCATTTCGACCGGCGACCGTTCCCGCCGCAGCTGGGCGGGCAGATCTTCCAGCGTGATTTCGTTTCCTTGCTCAAGAACCACGAGACGCTCCACGACATTTTCCAGCTCGCGAATGTTTCCGGGCCAGCGGTAATGACAGAAGTATGGAATGAGTGCCTGAGGCAGAAGGAGCCCGGTCCGGCCGTGTTTCCGGCAACTTTGCAGGAAGAAATGCTGAGTGAGTTCGGGTATGTCCTCGGGTCGTTCTCTGAGCGGAGGAACCTCCAGCGGAATCACTGCCAGCCGGTAATACAGGTCTTCCCGGAAGGAGCTGTCTTCGACCATTCGCTCCAGATTGCGATGGGTCGCCGCCACAATGCGGACGTCGACCTGGAGCGTGACCGAAGCGCCGATTTTCTCGATCTCTCCCTGCTGAATGAGTCGCAGCAGCTTGACCTGAAGGGACGGCGGCAGATCCCCGATTTCGTCCAGAAACAACGTGCCGCCGTCCGCCATCTCGACCTTGCCTTTTCTATGAGCCGCCGCGCCGGTGAAGGCTCCTCTCAGGTGGCCGAATAACTCCGATTCGAGCAGATCCTGGGGGATGGCGGAGCAGTTGATGGTCACAAACGGCCTGTCTTTGCGCGGGCTGTTGAAGTGAATCGCCTTGGCCACCAGTTCCTTGCCGGTTCCGGTTTCGCCGTGGATCAATACAGTCGTGCTGGTTTGCGCCGCGCGCGCAGCAAGGTCCAACACGTAAAGCAGCGCGCCTGAGCGGCCGATGATGTTCTCGAATCCATACTTCTGGTCCAGGTTTGATCGAAGCGTCCGCACCTCCTCCAGCAAATGCTGGTGGTTCAGCGCCCGTTCGATGATGAGCTTTAATTCCTCGGGATTGACGGGTTTTGTGATGTAGTCGTAGGCGCCCGCTTTCATGGCGTCGACCGCCGTTTCCACGGTGCCGAAAGCGGTGACGATAATGACGCTGACTTCGGGGAAGTCCGTGCGGATCTTCCTGAGCAACTCAAGACCGGAAAGGCCAGGCATGCGGAGATCCGTAATCACAAGGTCGCGCGGAGACTGTTGCAGCGCCTGCAGGGCCTGCGCTCCGCCTGGTTCCGCGATCACGTCATATCCCGCCTGCTGCAGTTGAAACTGGACCACCCGCCGCAGGCTCTCGTCATCATCAACCACGACGATGCGTCCCTTGTTCTTCATGCGTTGTCCCGCGCCCCAGGGATAAGGATGGAAAAAGTCATGCCGCCATCCGGATTGTTACGCGCCTGCAAAGTCCCGCCGTGCTGGCTGACAATCTGGTGAGCTACGGCCAGGCCCAGGCCCGTGCCATTTTCCTTGGTTGTGAAAAAGGGATTGAACATTTTGTCGACGTTTTCCGGCGCGACCCCGTTTCCACGGTCGATCACTTCGATCCGCAGATCGGACTTTTCAGGGCGTGCCACCAGACGGACATCCCCGCCATTCGGCATCGCCTGGATCGCGTTGAGCAGCAAGTTTAAAATCACCTGTTTGATTTGCTCCCCATCGCAGTCCAGCGTCCCGCCCGGCGGCGACACCTCTTTTATCAGGTGTATCGTCTTGCTCTCGGCCGCATGGGCCACCAGGCTCATCACGGAGTCCAGCAGGATTTCCACACTTATCCTCTGCCTCTGTGGCCGGCGTGGCCGGGCGAAATCGAGCAGGTCGCCGAGCAGGCGATTCATCCGGCGGCATTCCTTCTTAATGATTCCCAGGAATTCACGCTCTTGTTCTTCGCCGACTTGGCCGCTCTCCAGAATTCCGGCAGCTCCTTCAATGCTGGCCAGCGGATTGCGGATTTCATGCGCTAGGCCAGCCGACAGGTTGCCGATGGCGGCCAGCCGATCCGCGCGCTTTAAGTGCTCAGAACTATCGCGCAACTCCTGATTGGCTTTCTCGAGTTGCCGGGCGGTCTCTTCCAACTCAGCTCGCTTCTTGCGCTGCTCGTCCGCAAGCAATCCGGTAGTCGCGCCGACCAGGAAAAACAGGACTATCTCCGCATACTGATTGATGACGTAGCCCGGATAATCATGCCAGGCCATCACGATATGAGGAATATAGCAAATAGCGGACAGCAGAGCGGCCAGCAGTCCCGCCACCAACCCAAAGGAAACCGCTGCATACACAATCGGCAGATAGTAAAGGCGCTGGAAAATGTTGTGCCAGAGGATCAATGAGGAAGGCGTAACATAGTGAGCAAGGCTCGTCCCGACGATTCCTGCTACAATCAAAATAATCTGGACACGCGTGTTCCGGGCCGGCAACGACGGCATGTTCGCTCTCCCGCTGCTATCTGTGTCGGACACACAAGGATAGTCCGGATACATGCGTGAATCAAACGCAGGCACAAGCGCTGCCGGGCCCCTGCGTCTGACGTTGCGGACCTTTGCGGGCCTAAGCGCGCCGGCCGCCGCCCGACGACCAGTATCTGTTCATGACATGCAACAGGACCAGGCCGCTGACAACGAATACACCAAACAGAACCAGCGCGTAATTCATCCGGCCATACAGAAAGTTGCCCACGGTGAAGAGCGCAGACCAAATGGTCACGCAGCCTGACACCCAGCCAAGCAGGCCGAGAGGGATGTTCTGGCCGGTCGCCCTCGCTTCTTCCACGGATACGCCGGCCTCTTCGCGAATCACCGTCCACCCGGGACCGAATGGCTTTACCTTTCTGTAGAACGCAATCAGCGTTTCTCGGTCGGTAGCCGGGCCGAGGAATGCAGTCGACACCCAGAGTACCGTGGTGAATGCGACCGTGATCAGCAGGCCCGCATGAGTACTGATCGACACTCCATTCTTATGCAACAACAGGAGGACAATCGAGACGGCAAACGAGCTCGCCATCGCCACTATTTCGCACCACGCGTTTACCCGCCACCAGAACCAGCGCACCAGGTAAAGCAGGCCGGTGCCGGCTCCGACCTGGAGGATGAGGTCGAAGGCGTCTTTGGCTGTGTCGAGAAGATAGACCGTGCCGGATGCGCAGAAGAACAGGAGAATGGTCACCAAGCGTCCCACGAGCACATAGTGCTTTTCGGTCTGGTCCTTGCGCACGAAACGCTGATAGAAGTCGTGGACCAGGTACGAAGCACCCCAATTAAGATGGGTTAAGATCGTAGATGAGTTCGCGGCGATCAGGCCTCCCACCATCAGGCCGATGAACCCGACCGGCAGGAATCTCAGCATCGCCGGATATGCAGTGTCATTTCCTATCAAGTTAGGGTTGAGATTCGGGAATGCCCGATGAATGTCGGACAATTGCGGGTAGATGATCAAAGAGCAGAGTGCTACCAGGATCCATGGCCAGGGGCGCAGCACATAGTGCGCTATGTTGAAAAACAGCACGGCACCCAGCGAATCCTTCTCTGATTTAGAGGCCAGCATCCGTTGCGCGATGTAGCTCCCGCCCCCTGGTTCCGCTCCGGGATACCACACGGCCCACCATTGAACGGCAATCGGCATGATGAACACCGCAAGCGCGATATCCCAATTGCTGGAGAAGTCCGGCAGGATATTCAGGTAGTGTATCCCGCCGGGTCCTTTCAGCGCTGAAAGCTTGGTCACCATGCCGCTGAGTCCGCCGACCTGCGGCAGATGAACGGCAAAATAGGCCGCGGCAATCACGGCAGTCATCTTGATGAAGAACTGGACCATGTCGATGACCAGCACGCCCCATAACCCGGAGTACGTGGCAAACACGACATTCAGAATGCCGACGCAGAGGAGCGTTTGCCAGCGATCCAGGCCGAACAAGACGCCCGCGATCTTGCAGGCCGCGAGATTTACGGTCGCCATAATCATGCAGTTGAAGAACAGGCCGAGATATACCGAGCGGAACCCGCGCACAAAGCTCGCGGCCTTCCCTGAATAGCGGATCTCGTAAAACTCGAGATCGGTCATGACACCGGAGCGCCGCCACAACTGAGCATAAAAAAAGACCGTTGAGACACCGGTCAGCACAAAAGCCCACCAGACCCAGTTTCCGGCGACTCCGTTGCGGCGCACGATGTCGGTCACGAGGTTCGGCGTGTCGCTGCTGAAGGTGGTGGCCACCATCGAAAGCCCTGCCAGCCACCAGGGTACGGAGCGGCCCGAAACGAAAAACTCGGATGTGCTCTTGCCCGCCCTTCTGCCAAAAAAGAGCGCCGGGATAAAACAAATACTTAGGCAAAAGGCCACGATGATCCAATCGATCAGGTGTAGTTGCATGCCCCGCGTCCTCAGAGAAATGTGGGTGCGACTCTAGCAGATGCCTCCAAAAAGAGGAAGATCTTAGAAGAGTTCGGAGCGCTTTTTCCGTTGCACCGGACCCGCCATCGGATCAATCATCTATGTCTTTATATTGGCCGGAGTACCAGCTGTTCGGCAAGGTTTGCGTCTTGGCTATCCTAACAACGACTCCTGAATAGAGGAGATATTACCGTGGCAGCAAGCGATCTCAAGAAAACGCCGTTGCATCCGTGGCACCGTTCGCATGGCGCAAAAATGGTTGATTTCGGCGGTTGGGACATGCCGGTGCAGTATGAGACCGGCATTCTCCAGGAACATCTGGCAACGCGCAAGTTCGGCGGGCTGTTCGACGTCAGCCACATGGGCAGGTTCCGGTTCAAGGGCGCAAACAAGATCGCGTTTCTGCAGCACGTGCTGTCGAACAACGCAGAAGCCCTCGAGCCCTGGCAGGCGCAGTACACGCTGGTGCCGAATGAAAAGGGAGGCCTGGTCGACGACGCCTACCTGTATCGCTTTGGTGAGAACGACTATCTGCTCGTGGTGAACGCATCCAACGCAGAGAAAGACTGGCGGCATTTTCAGAAGCATGCCGGGAGCTTCCCCAGCCTCGTGATGGAGAACCATAGCGAAAAACTGGCGATGATCGCATTCCAGGGCCCACTCGCAGGCCGGATTTTGGAGGAACTCCTCGAAGACGGTACGCTCCCGAAGCCGTTCCGCAACTCTCTCTCGAAAATAACTATCGCGGGCACCGAAATGCTCATCGGACGCACCGGATACACAGCCGAGCCGATCTGTTATGAACTTTTTGTTCCCGCGGATCACAGTGAAAAAATCTGGTCAAAGCTCTACGAAACCGGGAAGGACCGGGGCGTGCTGCCTGTCGGGCTCGGCGCCAGGGACACGCTTCGCCTCGAGGGCGGACTGCCGCTTTACGGCCATGAGTTCGGCATCGATTCCGAGGGCAAGGAAATCCCGGCGTTTGCATTTCCGCTGACCAGCATTGCCGTGAGTTTCTCCGATCGAAAAGGCGACTACGTCGGGCGCAAAGCCCTGGAACGCCAGTTCCTGGAAGTCCAGAACCAATTGGAAGGTCGCTTTGATCATTCCGACGCGCTGCCGCGTCGGATCCGGCCCCTGGCGGTCATCGACAAAGGCGTCGCGCGCCAGGGCGACCAGATCTTCCTCGGAAGCCAAAGGGTGGGCTTCGTCACCAGCGGCACCGTTGCGGCTTACTGGCGATTCGAAGGCGAAAGCTCGACGATGAAGATCACCGAAAATCACGATAAACGGGCGGTGGCATTGGCGCTGGTAGAGGCTGCCCTGATGCCTGATCAGGAAGTTGAAGTGCAGGTTCGCGACCGGCGGCTGAAAGCACGAATCGTTCATTGGCATGGCAGATCGGAAGCTCCTCCTTATTTCCGGCCGATTCCGGCACTCTGGCACAAGCCGGAGCGCGAGCCGGCAGTCGGCGCGGGATATCAAAAGGCTAGGCTGCTCCTGGAAAAGGCGCTCGCAAACCACGAGTGGCGCCAGCACAACTGCATCAATCTGATCCCTTCCGAGATGACTCCTTCTCCGCTCGTGCGCCTGCTGCAGGTCTCCGACCCGATAGGGCGCTATGCCGAGCACAGGGAGCTTCCGGCGTTCCTGGATCAGGAAGTTTTCTACTACCAGGGCACCGACTTCATCGCGTGGGTGGAAGATCGACTGATGGCCGAGATGGGCCAGTTCCTGGGCTGCCCGGAGGTGGAGGCGCGCGCAGTCAGCGGCCAGATGGCCAACATGACGGTGTTCAGCGCCCTGGTGGACTATAGGAACCGCGTGGATCGCCGCCGGGAACCGGGGCGCATCCAACTCGCCATGAACAACCACATCACGTATGGCGGCCACCTGAGCGCCCAGCCCATGGGCGCCTTGCGCGACTATATCGCCAAGGATCCAGTCACCGAGCGCTTCGCCGTCGTGAACTTCCCTGTCTGCCAGGACAACCCTTATCGGATCGATGTGGCGGAAACCGCGAAGATTCTGGAGACGGTTCACCCGGAACTCATCATCTTCGGCAAGAGCATGGTCCTGCACCCGGAGCCGATCGCCGAAATCAGGCAAATCGTCGAACATTGGAAGGAGCGCCCGATCCTGATGTACGACATGGCCCACGTGCTCGGATTGATCGGGCCACACTTCCAGGAGCCCTTCAAGGACGGCGCCAATATCGTGACCGGATCCACGCACAAAACGTTCTTCGGAACGCAACGCGGCGTGATCGGAATGAACTTCCCCGAATCCGTTCCCGAGTATGAACTTTGGCATGCCGTGCGCCGGCGTGCCTTCCCCGGAATGACCAGCAACCACCATCTGGGCACCCTGCTTGGGCTACTGATGGCCGCGATCGAAATGAATGCGTTCAAGGCGGCTTACCAGCCGCAGGTCATCGCCAACGCGAAGGCATTCGCCGGCGCGCTGAGGGATCAAGGTCTCGACGTGCAGGGAGATCCTGGCGTAAGTTTCACCGAAACACACCAGGTGATCGTGAAGGTCGGCTATGCACATGGATGCGAAATCGCCAGAGAGCTTGAGCGGAACAACATTATTGTGAACTATCAAGCCATTCCCACGGACGAGAGTTTCACAGCCAGTTCGGCATTGAGGCTGGGTGTACCCGAGATGACCCGCTTTGGAATGAAAGAACACGATTTCCGCACGTTCGCCGTGCTGTTTGCGGATGCGGTGCGGGGACGAAACGTGGGCCCCGAAGTCGCAAAGTTCCGGCAGAGCTTCTTGAATATGCAGTATTGCTTCGGGGAGAAAGATCTGGAGGAGCAAAAGGCCAAGCTGCTCTCCACGTTTTAACGTGAGAAGGTTCATGGCCGTCTGAATCTGCATGTCGGCGGGCTCGACCCTTGTGAAGGCGTATGCTGCCGGGACGCGCAGGCGCCACGGCCGAAGCGTCCACTGTCGGAAGTGCGGGGTCCTCCAAAGGAGAAGCGTATGAGAGTGATTGGCGTTCCGGAAATGATGATCATCCTGATCGGTCTCGTCGTCGTGTTTTCAATCGTGATGATGCTCCCGTGGTTTTTTATCTACAAAAAGGCGGGGTTCCATCCGGCCATGGGCTGCCTCATGTTCTTTCCTCTAATCAACGTAATCATGACGTTCGTGCTTGCGTTCATCGAATGGCCGATCGAGCGCGAGCTGCGGAATCTGCGCGTGCCCCCGGTGCAGACTTAGCACAAGAGGAAGCATTTCGACCCTGGCGGACATGCCGCTACATTATCAAGGAGTTGAATGGCGCTTGTTTAAGCCGTGCGTTGGGAAGAAATGGGAATTGTTTTCTGTCGCCCCGCCGGGGCTGTTCGCGTGTCATTGATTGACCGGGAGCTGCGCTGCGCTTGCGCCCGGCTACTGTCCACTGCCCTTCCAGGGCAGGCGCCGAGTCGCTACTGGGCCTCTTCCTCCAGGGCAGGCGCCGAGTTGCAGCTGGGCATCACCCTAGCAGGGCAGGTGCTGAATCGGAGTTTGGCATCTCGCGAGGGAAAGATAGCGCCGGAGGCGCGGAAAAAATAGCCCCGGGCAAGCGAAGCGCCGCCCGGGGTTTATGGGAATAAGGCCGACAGCCCTGGAAGAGCGCCAGATGAATCTTGCATCATCCAAGCGCCATTGGAGATTTTCGGATGCTCACCTCGGGTTCTCCGAAATGGCTGTGGGTACCCTGGCTGCGGATCCGAATCAGAGGTCTCTAACGTTCCTCGATTTCCCTTGTCGAAACAAACTCCCATGCCCTATCGTATCGGATTCAAGTGGTTTCAGGCTTCATAGGTAGAGGCTGTTGCAAGGAGAGATTTATGAGATTTCTACACGTGTCCCCCAGGTGGGGCAAGAGTATCAGAGTGATCGGGATCCTGGCGGTCCTGCCTTTTTTGTTGCCCATCTCTCGGCAGCTGTTGCCGGAAGCCTTGGCGCAGCAACAAGTTCAGTCTGGCCAAGCCGGGCCGGTCGGAGATGTTGCCACAAACCCCGTTGAGCAGGCGGAGAAGGATGGGACTGCCCTGCACATCTCTCTAAAGGAACTGACGAAGCTCGCCCTGCAGAACAACCTCGACATTGCGATCTCTGACACCAATGAGCAGATGTATCAGCAGAAAATCATTCAGAACTACGGATATTATGACCCCAGCGTCGTTCTGAACCTGGGAACGGGAAGGACCAGGTCGGCCAACTCCAACATTACGAACCAGTCGTCAACGACCTTCAACCAGAGAGATTCGGCCAACTGGAATGTGGCCATCAATCAGTACGTGCCAACCGGGGGCTACGCAACCGCTCTTTTCAATTCGACCCGCACGGACACAAACCAGACCGCATCGCTGTTCACTCCTCAGCTTCAATCGACTGTCCAGTTGCAGTTCACCCAACCTCTTTGGCGGAATCGTCGGACCGACCAGACGCGCACGAGCATCAGGCTCTCCAATCTCGATCTGAAAAGCAATGACAGCCAATTTAAGCAGAGCGTAACAAACACGGTTGCATCAGTTCAGAGCGCCTATTGGGACCTCGTGGGCGCGATACGCAATTACGATATCGTGCGCCAGTCTGTCGAATTGGCCAAGGTGACCGTGGAACAAAACAAGCAAAAGGCTGCCATCGGCACCCTGGCCTCCATCACCGTAACCGAGGCGCTGGCAGCGGTTGCCGCGCAGCAGATGAATCTAATCAAGGCCAAGCAGACCATCCTGATCAGCGAAAACAATGTGAGGAGTGTAATCTCGCGCGACCGCAACGCGGACATATGGCATCAGACGATCGTCCCGACCGACAAGGCGGACTATCAGGATTATCCGGTCAAGCTCGAACAGGCGATCGAAACGGCGCTCAAGACCAGACCCGAATTGGAACAATACGACATTCAGTTGCAGCAAAACGACTTGACGCTTCAACTTCAGAAGAATACCAGGAAATGGCAATTCGACATCGTGGGCACTCTCGGTTCAAACGGCACGGCTGGACCGCAATCCTATACTTCCACCGGCGCTCCCAAGATTCCCGACCAATTTGTCGGCAACTTTATGAGCTCCTACCGGTCACTCTTCACGGAAGGGCTATATCTCTGGAGCGTGGCCTTCAATGTTACAATTCCGTTAAAATCCAGGACCGTCGATGCGCAGATGGCTCAGACGGAGGTTGCCCGGCAGCAGTTGCTGATGAACCGGACAAAGGTAGAGCAAAACATCATCGTCGAAATCCGAAACGCGGTCGACAACCTGGATACCTGCCACGAGCAGGTCGATGCCGCCAAGATTGCCCGCGATTTGGCGGAACAGGAACTCGAGGGAGAAACCGAGCGCTTTGATGCGGGGCTTAGCCAGAATTTCCTGGTTCTGCAGCGCCAGAACGATCTTGCGACCGCCCAGGGCGACGAGTTGCAGGCGTTGATCGCCTATAAAAAGGCGGTCATCACGCTGCAGCAGAACATGTACAACCTGCTCGAGCTCAACGACTTCGAAATCGCAAAGGGCACGAGCAAAACCGCTCCGTCGTTTCGATAGACCAGATGAAAGGCAAAACCTTGACCGAACACTTTCCGATTTTGATCATCACGGGACGGCCCGCGGCCGGCAAATCTGAGGTCATCGATTTCCTGAGGAAGTGCGATCCGATCGTCCGGCTGGAGAAGTACCATATCGCCAATTTCGAGGAGCTCGACGACTTCCTCTATGTCTGGGAGACGTTCGAACTCGACGACCTGATGTCGCAAATGGGCAAGGAGCGCGTGTGGAGCGATGAGAAGTACTGGTTCAAAGATCCTTACATCTGGGATCTCTATATGAAGCGGCTCGCGTTGGATTACAGGAAAAAACTCGTGAGAGATCCCTGCTATCACGATCGGATCACGACTCTTGTGGAGTTTGCGCGGGGCGGGGACGATGCCATTCAGCATGCATTGTCCTGTCTCTCTGACGAAATGTTGGCGAAGGCCGCGCTGTTGTACATCCGCGTCCCCTACGAGGAATCGGTCCGGAAGAATCGCCGCCGCGCGCGCACTGGCGAAGAGGATTCCATCCTCTACCACTCGCTGCCGGACGCAAAAATGGAGTTCTATTACAAAACCGACGACTGGGAGCAGATTGAAGCCGGGCATCCGGATTTTATTGCGTTGAGGGAACACAGGATTCCGTATGCCGTGTTCGAGAACATGCCGGAGAAAACTCTGGATACCAAATTGATCGGCGAGGAATTGGCACGCGCTACCGCGAAGCTATGGGCGCTCCGTGGGTGACAGATGAGCGGGCACGATCAGCGAGCTCAACCGCTGGATCAATTCAGAGCTGTTTTAATGACGCCGCAAGCAAGAGATCAATTTGAGCGTGTGGCCAGTTTTGAGGATGTTCTGAAATAATGGTAATTGAGGCCCGAAGTGCCGGGGTCTCGAAAGGTCTAATGCGTGGACTTGCCCTTGGGCAGCACGTTCCAGAGGCGAGACATGATAAATGCGCCGAAAAGGGCAAATGGAATCGGCGCCCAGTGCCAGGATCCCCAGCCATAGTTTGTCGTAAGATAGCCGACACCCATTCCCACGAACGCCCCCGCGAGGTACTGCATTCCGTCGAACAGTCCCGCCGCCGTTGCCGCGGCCTTCTTCCCGCCGAAATCCATCGAGGCGGCACCCCCGATCATGCCGTGCGCGCCGTTTACGCAGAAAGACAGCACCGCGAGACAAAACGCGGCGACCACGGGCCCGAGGTTGAGGCGATCCGAGATGCCGAAGAGTGCGAGGACGACCGCCATGCCCAGGAATCCGAAGCAGATGACCGGCGCACGGCGCCCGCCGAACCTGCGGTCTGAGGTAATCCCGAAGGCAAAGCCCCCCGCGATGCCAAGGAGCGCGATTCCCCACGTGGCGATGATATAGGGGAGGTACGTCGCAAAGTCCTTCTGGTTGGCTCCGTAAAAGTCCACAAAGTACTTCGGCCACCATGCGTCGACCACGCTGCGGCGCACAAAGCCGATCATCATCGAACCCAGGGCAATCATCCACATCACGCGCGAAGCAAACACCTTTCGGAGAATAAACGCGACACTCGAAGGTCCGCTGCCATCATCCTCCACGGGATCGCCCGTGTCGAATTCTCCCAATCCCGCGTCCTTTGGTGAGTTGTACATGAAAAAGTAGTTGATGACCAACAGCACTACGACGAACGCTCCCGGAATCCAGAAGGCATACTGCCATGAAAAAGCGAGCGTAATCAGAGGCACTCCCTGAAATGCGAGCAGAAGTCCCAGCCGGATGAGGACGCCGAAGATTCCGGCAAAGGTTCCGCGCTCGCGCACATGAAACCATTGCGCGTTCACCTTGACGATCGAGAGCGCACCGTAGGACTGAAAGTAGCCGTTCAGTCCCCAAACTACGGCCATCATGGCGAGGATCATCCCGCCCGACAGGCCGAACCTGAATGCCGCTGGCGTGACCAAGTGCCTGGCCGCGCCGGTTCCTTCCCAAACTGCCGGCGCCGCTATCGCAAAGCTGGCCATGCCAAACAGAAAGTTCATCAGCACGACGCCGACCGCGCCGGACAGGAATGCCTTCTTGCCTCCAATCCGATCGGCTAGTGGGCCGTTCAAGACAACCGCGAGTCCGTAAACCAGCGGCATCACCGTTTCAAACACGCCGAGCTCGGTGTTCTTCCAGCCGAAAACGCTCGCCAGAAGAGGAGCCGCCGCCGCGTAATTGTAGCGGGTCGCGTAAAAACCCGCGTACAGGAATCCAAGAGACAGCCAGTTGATTACGCGGCGCTGGCGAAACTCGGCATTGAGAACTGGACGATCGGGAGTCATGGGCATGGGGCGCATGGCATCCTCTGTCTAGAACGGAGTTTGTTCTTTGCGCAGGATCTTGAGCACTCGGTCCAGAAAACTGACCTTGTTTTTGTGGGGCATGAAGGCGCTCTTGAATCCCATGATGATGATGTTTTTCAGGTCCCTCTGGGTAAGCCCAAATGCCTGGCAGGCAAGCATGTACTCTTTGGTGAGCGTGGTGTCGGACATCAGCCGGTTGTCCGTGTTCAGCGTGACTCGCAAACCCCAGTCGTAATAGAGGCGCAACGGATGCTCCTCCAGGGAATTGACCGCGCCCGTCTGCACGTTCGATGAAACGCAGATCTCCAGAGGAATGCGATGATCGTTGACATAATTGAGCAGATCGCCGTCCTCCTTGAGGCGCGTGCCGTGCCCGATGCGGTGGGTGTTCAAATTGTGGAGCGCCTGCTTGATCGAGTCAGGGCCATAGGCCTCGCCGGCATGCACCGTGCAGTTGATGTTGTTCTTGCGGATCAGATAGAACGCGTTGTTGTGGTCCTTGGCAGGATAATGATCTTCGAATCCGGCGAGGTCGAAGCCGACCACTCCCTGGTGTTTGTACGCCACGGTCAGTTCGGCCAGGCGCAACGACGTGTCCGGTGAGATGTTGCGAATTCCGCAGACAATCACGCCTGTTTTGATGTCCACTTCACGTTCGGCCCGGGTCAGTCCGTCCAATACCGCGTTCATCACCTGAGTCAGCTTCAGTCCCTTGCGCGTGTGCAGGATGGGAGAATAGCGGACTTCCATGTAGAGGACATTTTCCGCCGCGTTGTCGACGGCCAGTTCATAGGCGGCCCGATTGAGGGCTTCGGCGTCCTGCAGCACAGCGAGCGTGTAATCGAAGCGCTTCAAATAGTCGACCAGGTCATGCGACGTCTTCTGAGGACTGAACAGCACGCGCAGCTCATCGAACGAGTCCGCCGGCAGCGCCACGCCGCGGCTGCGCGCCAGGTCCCAGATTGTCTCCAGCCGGAGGGACCCGTCGAGGTGGCAATGAAGTTCCACCTTGGGCAGCGCACGAATAAAGTCTTCGGAAGGGATTTCGCCGGGTTCTTCGGACGGTTTCAACGGATCATAGGATTCTTGTATTCCCTTCATAGAGGCTCCGATTTCAGAGTATAACTCCTATTTCTATCCTGACCACGCCATCGGAACAAGCAGAATCAATCGGGGACAGTCCCCGATTGAAATCAGCGGGCGAGGCGCAGGCCTAAACGGATGACGCGCGGATTCTGAATCTCCATTGGTGTCCTCGGCGGGAAAAGAGACCCCGAAATGTCATACTCCCTCAGGTTCCTGTTACTGTTGAGCAAGTTGAACGCGTCAGCCATTACCATCAGCTTGAACCGGCCTACGGAAAATTCCCGCGCGATGCGTTGATCAAAAGACAAATAGTACTGAGTCCGGAAGCCGCCAGGTTCCCCACGCGGCGTCGCCATGACAAAAATGGGGCCCTGGTTGAGCCCGGTGACGATGAGTTCACGGCCGAAGGGCAGGCCGTCGGCGTATCGGACGACTGTGCCCGCGTGCAGGCCGAGCGGAAGCTGAACGTAAGCCGCGATCTTGCTGGTGTAAGCACGGTCGAAGAAGATGCGCCCGCGCGCGTTCAGAAGGTTGTTGGGGTTATCGTAGAGGCTGCCGACAACTCCGGGATCGTTATCGAATACTGTATTGCCTGGATTTGTCGCCCCGACGGCCTTGGATGCAGTGAAGGACAATGACAGGAATCCGCGCTGGGCGAGATTCTGTTGCACGCTGACCTCAAGCCCTTTGTAGGAGGAATTGAGACCCGGTGGATTTGTCAGCAAATACTGGTCATGTCCCAGAGTGCGCGCGTCCTGGTTATAAATCGTGAGCACCAGGTCGTCGCTGGTTCCCGGCACATTGTCGTTGCCGATGTCGAGCACCGGCAGGGGAGTGTATGCCGTAAACGGCACGCCTACGTTCACCGTATCGACCAGCCTCCTCTGATCGCGGTGAAATCCGAGCGCTTCGAGGAAAAGCTGTTTCCCTATCTGCTGGCTCAGACCCAACGCAAATTCATCCGTGTAGGGCCGCTTCAAAGCCGGATCGACCGATGAGAACGGCTCGCCGAACACACGCAGGAGAGGTCCTTCCTCGCCTCTCTGAAACAGGCCGTCGTGATTCAGGTCATTCCAACGAAATACCCATCCGCCAAGGCTCGTGGGGTTGGCATAGTTTGCATAGTTCGCGGGCAACACATGATAGTAGCGTGAGTATCCGCCCAAAAGCCTGGTTCCGCCGAATCGTTCAAACAGTGGGATTGAAATTCCCACTCGCGGAGCAAGTGTCGTCCAGGCAACGACACTTCCGAGGCCAGGAAATTGCCGTGCCTGCACGTACGATCCCGCAGCACTCTGCTGCGGCGGAAGGAAGGCATTGCTTGAATCCAGTGACACGCCTGCGCGCACGAAAAGCCGATTGAACACCTGCACCCGGTCCCCAAGGTAGATGGACAGTTCCCTCAGTCTCAGTTTCGTGTGGCTGGTTGTGTTGTACTCGATCACCTCCGAAGGAACGCCTTGCGGGTAATAGAGCTGTATGAAATCGCCGAAGAGCCTGCGCTCCTCGGTGGCCTTGGATTCCTCGAGGTCGACGCCAAAGTCGAGCTGGTGCTGCCGGCGTGCAAAGCGCACCCACGCTTCCCCCCAGCCGGCAAGCGAAAAGCGGCTGCGCGCCGAATCCGACTCGAGCGGCGCGGCGCCGGACATTTCACCGGTAAAGAGCTGCGTGCGATTCGCTTCAGTAATGCCGTGCTGGAAGGTGTCTGTCGGAGAGGCGTGTGAAAAACCGCCGTGCACTTGCCAGACGAGGTTGTTGCCCTGGTAATGCGTCCAGTGTCCCTGCACGACCTCATACCTGTCGTGCCCAAGCAAGGTTGCCGTAGGCGCCATCCCAGCTGCAGCACCCAAGTTGGAGTTGTCTACAATCTGTCCTGTCGACAGGAGCGCCAATCGATCCCGCGAACTCAAGGCGCCATCGAAATGTAACAGAGCCGATTCCACAGTCGTGACTGGGATGGCAGAAAAGCCCGGCAGTTCACGGCTCAGATGCTGTACGCCAAATGAAGAAAGAAACGACCAACTCTTCGTGCCCGGGATCGCTCCGTCCGCGACGAACTCGCCCTCGCCGAACCTCTTGAAATGAGGAATATCCGTGAAGCCAAAACTGCGCAGCCGCCTGTCCAAATTGGAGCTCTGAAGTGGTTCTCCCTGGTAATAACCTTCCGCGGACATGTGCAGATCCCGGCTGCTTTCGGGGCTCGTCATTCTGAATGCCACGCCCGGAGATGCAACGGCCGGAGAATGGAGCGCCGTCACCGCCTGAAATTCCTGAAGGCCGGAGTAGTCAGGATAGACGAGAGGTTTTCCTGTGTCGAACGGATCGGTGACATTGATCGCATCGAACCAATAGCTGTTTTGCGTCCATGAAGCGCCGAGCGCTCCAACCAAGGCGATGACTCCCGTCGCGAAGCCCCCTTCCTGAGGCTCGTTTGTGACTGCAGACCGGCTCTGGTTTTCAAGCACTCCCCAGATATTGCGCGCGCTCGGAAGCGCGGCGAGGTGCGTCGCGTCGAAGGAGTCGCCATACCCGAGGGCCCACAAGTCTTTCGGGCGCTCCAGCCAGGCGACTACTGCCGTGCCGCCGCCGTTTTCCAGGCGGACATCCACGATGCTGGCGCGGCCGCTTGTGACCTTCACGGTAAGTACCGTAGTCTGCGCGTATCCTGGCTTCTCGAAACGCAAATCATAATCGCCGGGAGCAAGCGCGAGGAAGTGGTAGTTACCGGCTGCATCCGTGGAAGTGCTCAATCTGATGGCGCCCGCGCCCCCGGTGAGCGTGATCTCAACTCCTTCAAGCGCTTCCGTTCGAGTCGCAGGTCGCACGCGTCCCTGGATCCAACCCTGCCAGGCTTGTGCATTCAGCGCAGCTGTCGTGCAGAGCAGCAGGAAGGCGAGCAACATCATGCGGCGGCCCATGCGAACAGCATAACCAAGAACTCAGCCTCAGGCCACAGTGTTGATACAAATGCGCGCCCGGCGGTGCTCGCCTGCCTTCTATCGCCAGATCCACATGAGCGGGAACAGCCCCAGCAAGGCAAGCGCGGCAAGGGAGATCAGGCTGCGCTCGCCGGCGCGTCGGCCGGGCTTGTTACTGCTTTCCGCCGGATAGCCCGAAAAGGTTGCCGAGCGACGAGAAATTGTAGCTTATACCAACCTGCGCTCCTTCCTATAGATTCCTCGACTCTGCAAGCCGGCCAGTGCTATCCTAAAACAAGGTTCACACTGATGCAGACGAAAGGCCCGAGCTCTCGCTGCCGAGAGCGCCGGCATGCCGCGGAAAGAAGGCCATC
>Ga0187850_10001003_pt1 | contig 33070 bp, 32 predicted proteins | sample June2016WEW_4_15_FD_132436 | JGI IMG/M metagenome (GOLD analysis project Ga0187850, IMG submission 132436) | Peatland microbial communities from SPRUCE experiment site at the Marcell Experimental Forest, Minnesota, USA - June2016WEW_4_150 | ecosystem: Environmental > Terrestrial > Soil >...
ACGCGTGCCACTACAGCATCTCGGCGCACGGCGGCTTCCGCAACGAGGTGCAGTACTGCATCCTCTGTCACAACCCCAATGCCACCGACCAGGCGCGGCGGTCGGCCGCCCAGATGCCGGCGCAGACCATCGACTTTCCGGTCCTGATCCATCGGATTCACACCGGCGAGAATATGGAGAGCCCGTACATCGTGTACGGATTCGGCGGATCGGTGAACGACTTCAGCGACGTGCGCTTCCCGGGAGACCGGCGCGACTGCGCCAAGTGCCACCTCAACGGCTCGCAAGAGGTGCCTGTGCCGGCCACGCGGATCGCCGTGCAGACTCCCCGAGGATTCTACAACCCGATGGGGCCGACCGCCGCTGCCTGCACCGGCTGCCATACCGCGCAGGATGCGGCCGCGCATACCTCGATCATGACCGATCCCAGGCTGGGCGAATCCTGCTCGGTCTGCCATCAGCCCAGCGCCGACTTCTCCGTCGACAAGGAGCACGCGCGGAGCCTGTAGGGGTTCAAGACGCTTTCCGAGGGCGCGGCGGCCGGAGGCACAACCGGGACAAGGCAGAGCCTTATCCTACTGGGCACTCGCGGTTCGGTGCTCCCGGCGGCGCCCTGCTATCCTGAAACCTGATTCTGCTTCGTCCTCACGGGTACACACTTGAAAGTTGGCTTTGTCAGTCTGGGGTGTCCCAAGAACCTCGTGGATTCCGAGGTCATGATGGGGCAACTCGCCGCCCGCGGACACCAGCTCACCGCGCGCCCGCAAGACGCCGAGGCGATCGTGGTCAATACGTGCAGCTTCATCGATCCGGCCAAGCAGGAATCGGTGGACGCCATCCTGGAGATGGCCGCGTACAAGAAATCCGGCGGGCTGAAGCGGCTGATCGTGGCCGGCTGTTTGGTGGAGCGCTACCGCGAGGAGATCCGGCGGAGCCTGCCCGAGGTGGATGCGGTCATCGGCACCAACGAACTCGACGCCATCGTCGCCGCCTGCGAGGGGGGGGAGGCCAGCCTCCTTGTTCCGCTGCAACCGTACCTGTATAGCGAAAAGACCCCCCGCGTGCTTTCCACCCCGGGGCACTTCGCTTACATCAAGATCGCCGAGGGTTGCGATCACCCCTGCACGTTCTGCGTGATCCCGCAGTTCCGCGGGCGGTTTCGCAGCCGGCGTCCGGAGTCGGTGGTGGCGGAGGCGGAGCGGCTGCTGCGGCAGGGTGTCCGCGAGATCAACCTGGTGGGCCAGGACACTACTTGCTACGGCGAGGATCTCGGAATCCGCGACGGCCTGGCGCTGCTGCTCGAAGGGCTCGCGCGGATCCCGACTCCGGGCGAGAAGTGGATCCGGTTCCTGTACGCCTATCCGAACAAGGTGACCGCGAAGCTGCTCGATACCATCGCCGCCTGGCCGGCCCTGGTAAAGTACATCGACATGCCGTTGCAGCACGCGAGCGCGGGCGTGCTGAAGCGCATGAAGCGCGGCGCCAACGGGGACATCTTCCTCCGGCTGATCGAGAGAATCCGCCGCAAGATCCCAGGCGTTGCCATCCGCACCAGCATGATCGCCGGCTTCCCCGGCGAGACGGGCGCGGATTTCGAGGAGCTGTGCCAGTTTGTGGAAACGGCGCAATTCGACCGGCTGGGAGTCTTCTCCTACTCCGACGAGGAGACCAGCGTGAGCTACCACCTGGACGGGAAAGTGGATGCCCGGACGATTTACAATCGGAGGCGGCGGCTCATGGCGATCCAGCGGAAGATTTCACGCGCGCGGAACCGCGGCCTGATCGGCCGCGAGGTTGAGGTGCTGGTCGAGGGGCCGTCGGCGGAAACCGACCTGCTCTGGCAGGCGCGCATGGCCACCCAGGCGCCGGAGATCGACGGTGTGTGCCTGGTCAACGACGTCCAGGGCCGCGCGCCGCGGGTGGGCGACCTCCGCCGTCTGCGCATCACCGCGGCGCACGATTACGATCTGGTCGGCACGCTACTCGAGCCGGACCCGAGTCCCTTCATCGTCCTATGAAGTGCCCGATCTGCAAGAAAGAAGTCGAGCCGGGCGGCCCCTACGCACCGTTTTGCAGCGATCGCTGCCGCCTGTTCGACCTGGCCAACTGGGCCACGGAGAAGTACCGCTTTCCGGCACCTGACGAACCGCAGCCGGAGATAGAGGATGAAGAGAGTGAAGAAAACTAGCGCCGCGGACCTGCTCGCCGCCTGGATTGCCACCTGGTTCGGCTGCGGGTTCTCGCCCTTCGCTCCGGGCACCGCCGGCTCGCTGGGTGCGCTGTTGCCGGCGATCCTGCTGGCCCGGTATGCCGGCTGGCGGCCGCTCCACTTCGCCGCACTAGCGTTAGTGTGGATGGTCCCGGGCCTCTGGGCCGCGGGCCGGACGGCGCGGGCCTGCCGCAAGAAGGACCCCAGCCAGGTGGTGATCGACGAGGTGCTCGGCCAGTGGATCACCATCGCCGGCGCAACCGCGCTCAACTGGAAGAGCTGGCTGGCGGCCTTCGTCCTGTTCCGGCTGCTGGACATCTGGAAGCCGGCGCCGGTGCGCCAACTCGAGTCGCTGCCCGGCGGTTACGGGATTGTGGCCGACGACGTCATGGCGGGAATCTACGGCGCGCTTGTGTTATTCGCGGCGGGATGCTTCAATCTCTATTGAGTATGCCTATTCGCAAGAACGCAGAGGGGAGGCCCGAGATCTCGCAGGTCACCCCGCCGGCGGCGATCGCCGGAGGCGAGTTCCAGATCCGCGGCAAGGGCTTCGTGAAGTCGCAGCGGCCGCGCGTGACGTTCGGGGACATCGAGGCGCCGGTGGTTATCGGCTCGGATTCCTTCGTCATTGCCCGGGTGCCCGAAGGGGCCTCGGTAGGCGAACTGATCATACGAAACGGAGAGCAGGCCAGCCCGGCCTACACTTGCGACATCGGCATTCCCATCGCCGACGGCGTGCACCCGGTGGCCAATCCGGCGGTGGATGCCGCGGGGAACATCTTCACCACCTTCAGCGGCTCGCGCGGGCAGAAGACGCCGGTCTCGGTCTTCAAGATCGACCTGAACTGCAACCTGAAACCGTTCCTGTCCGAGGTGATGAACGCCACCGCGCTGGCCTTCGACCCCGAGGGCTTGCTCTACATCTCGAGCCGCTACGACGGCGTGGTCTATCAGGCCACGTCCAGCGGCAACATGTCGGTCTACGTGGAGGGCATGGGCGTCTCCACGGGCATCGCCTTCGATCCGGCCGGGGACCTGTATGTCGGAGACCGCCAGGGGACGGTCTTCAAGATCAGCCGGGAGCGGCAGATCTATGTGTTCGCCACGATCGAGCCGTCCATCGCGGCCTACCATCTGGCGTTCGGCCCGGACAATTACCTCTATCTCACCGGGCCGACCACCTCGAGCTTCGACGCGGTTTACCGGATCTCGCCCGCCGGAGATGTCGAGGTGTTCTATCGCGGGCTGGGGCGCCCGCAGGGACTAGCCTTCGACGCCGACAACCGGCTGTACGTGGCCGCCTCGCTGGGCGGGCGCCGCGGCGTGGTCCGTATCGGCCAGGACCGCACGCCCGAGCTGTTCCTGTCCGGCCCCGGCATCGTGGGTATCGCCTTCACTCCATCGCGATCGATGATCGTGGCCACCAGCGGAGCGCTCTACCGCGTGGACGCCGGCATCCAAGGGCGGCCACTTCCCTAGATGAACGCCGAGATTATCGCGGTCGGCTCCGAGCTGCTCACACCGCAGCGGATCGACACCAATTCCCTCTGGCTCACCGACCAACTGAACTCGCTGGGCGTCGAAGTGACCACCAAGACGATTGTGGGCGACGATCGCGAGCGCCTGGCGATAGCGGTTCGCGCCGCCTGCGCGCGGTCGGACGTCGTGATTCTCACCGGCGGCCTGGGACCGACCGAGGACGACGTCACGCGCGACGCCGTCGCGGGCGCTCTCCGCCGCACTCAGGTTTTTCGCCAGAACATTTGCGATGCCATCGAGCGGCGCTTCCGCCGCACCAACCGTGCGATGGCCGAGATCAACAAGCGCCAGGCCTTCGTCATCGAGGGCGCCGAAGCGCTGCCCAACCCCAACGGCACCGCCCCCGGCCAGTGGATTCAGGACGGCGCGCGCGCGATCATGCTGCTGCCGGGACCGCCCAACGAACTGAAGCCCATGTTCACCCGCGAGTGCCTTCCCCGGCTCCAGGCCCTGCTTCCGCCGCAGGTCATCCGCACGCAGAGCTACCGCATCGCACTGATGCCCGAATCGGAAGTGGACCAGCGGATCGCGCCGGTCTATACGAAGTACAAGAATCCCGTGACCACGATCCTGGCCGCGGCCGGCGACATCCAAATCCACCTGCGCGCGCGCTGCTCGACCGCGGCCGAGGCGGAATCGCTGCTGGCCGAGGTCGGCCCCCTGATCGAAGCCATCCTGGGCGACTCGATCTACGCGAAGAACCTGGACCCGCTCGAAGTGGTCGTGGGCAAGGCACTGCGCGCCCGCTCCCAAACGCTGAGCGTGGCCGAAAGCTGCACGGGCGGCTTGGTGGCCGAGCGCATCACCTCGGTCCCCGGCGCCTCGGATTACTTCCTGGGCGGCTTTCTCACCTACACGGACCGGATCAAAACCGAGCTCCTCGGCGTGCCCGCGGACCTGCTGCGCGAGCACACCGCCGTGAGCGAGCCCGTGGCGGAAGCGCTAGCCCGCGGAGCGCGCGAGCGCACCGGCTCGACCTGGGCGCTCTCGGTCACCGGCGTCGCCGGTCCCACCGGAGGAACCGAAGCAACGCCGCTAGGCACGGTGATCGTCGGCCTGGCCGGCCCCGACGCCTGCAGCACGCGCCGCGCCCGCTTCCTCGGCGACCGCGACCGCGTGCGCGCATTGGCCGCGCAGCTCGCGCTGGATGTGCTTAGGCGCGAACTGGCGACGCCGCGCTAAGCGCGCGGGTGGATTGCAGGCCGCGGTGGCAGATGCTACAACTTGTACCTATGCCGCCAGTCGCTCCGCCGGGCCAGCAAGCCACCTCGGCGAGCGCGCCGCTCATCCTGCGGTTTCTCCCGTCACTGACCGACTTGGCCTTCCTATTGCCCGCCTTACTGGTCTTTGGAGTGGCCGGTGGCGCGCCGTATCTGCTGCGAGACTCCGACACCGGCTGGCACATTCGCGCCGGCGAATGGATCCTGCGGAACGGCCGTCTACCCGACCGGGACCCGTTCTCGTTCACCAAGCCTGACGCCCCCTGGTTTGCGTTCGAATGGCTGTGGGAGGTGATCTGCGCCTGGATTCACCGCTGGAGCGGACTGCCCGGCGTCGTGTTGCTCAGCCTGCTGCTCCTCTCGCTGACCTCCGCGCTGCTGTTCCGGCTGGTTCGCAGGAAGTGTCACAACGACTTCATCGCCCTCGCGATGGCGGTACTGGCCACGGTCCAGTGCAGCCTGCACTGGCTGGCACGGCCGCACCTGTTCACGGTTCTGATGTTCGTGGTGTTTCTGAGCGTTCTCGACCGCTTAGACCGGAAGTTCACCCGGCTCTGGATGGCGCTGCCGCCGCTGTGCGTGCTCTGGACGAACGTGCACGGCGGGTTTCTGGCCAGTTTCGTGCTCATCGGGTGCTATGCCGCGGGCGACCTGCTCCGGGGGATCGTCGAACCGGCGGCTTACGACCGTGTTCAGGCCGTCAGGCGCGCAGGCCGATTTTTCCTGATTGGCGGCATCTGCGGACTGGCGACGTTGCTGAACCCTTACGGCTTCCGGCTGCATTCGCACCTGTGGCGTCTGGCCAACGATCCTCAGCAGAAAGCGTTCATCCTGGAATGGCAGCCGTTCCGTTTCCAGTCCCCTGAAGCCGTCCTGGTCGAGCTCCTGCTGCTGCTTGGCGCGTTCGGCGCTTTCCAGTGTCTCCGCCGGAAGGAGTTCGCGCCGGCGCTAGTGTTCGTGGCGTGGGGTCATCTCGGACTGGCGTCGCAGCGGCACCTGGAGTTGTTCGCTTGCGTCGCCGCCCCGCTAGCCGCGGCCGCCGTCGGCGAGCTGCTCGCAGGGCTGCAAGGGGCGCCGGTGGCTGGCTATGTCCGCCGGGCGGCCGAAAAGCTGGCGAACGCGGGAGCGGAGTTCCGGGCGACGGACCGTGCCTGGCGACTCCACGTGGTGAGCGCGCTGGGCCTGGCGGGCATCGCCGCCTTGTTGCTGACGCCTACGCCTCGGCCGCCGTTCCGCTCGGAGTTCAATTCACGACAGTTTCCGGTGCGAGCAGTCGAGCAACTGGGCAGGTCGGTGCTGACCCGCCGCGTCTTCAGCACGGATCAGTGGGGCGGCTATCTCCTCTACCGCCTCTATCCCCCAACCCGGGTGTTCTTCGACGGACGAAGCGATTTCTACGGCGGGCAGTTCGTTCAGTCATACGTGGACACCGTGCAGGTGAAGCCCGGCTGGGAGGAACACCTGGCACACTTCGCTATCGAGGCGATCCTGCTGCCGGTCGCGCTTCCGCTGGTGGGCGCGCTGAAAGAGAGCGGGCGCTGGAAGGTGGTCTACGACGACGGGACAGCCATCGTGCTCCAGCCCAACCGCCCGCCGCCCCTGCCCGGCGGGGTCGCGCCTATTGCCCGCTCTGGCTCTCTCTAGGGTGCTCGGGCGCGCGTTCCACGACCACGGTGAAGTGCGCTACCATCCCCGCCAGCGCGCCGAGAGCGGCGATCAGCGGCGCCACGATCGCGCCGACGGCGGCGACGGTGACCGGGATCTCCATGAACGTGTGGCCCTTCTCATCCCGGATAATGAGCCGCCGCACGTTGCCTTCGTGAATCAGCGCCTTCACCTTCTCGGCCAGGTCCTTGCCGACGACTTTCAGTTCTTCGCAAATCCGTTCCATAGCCGCGATGGTAGCCTACCGCGGAGCCGGGCACAATGGCGGGATGGGGCGGCCTTACGGCTTCACGGGTTGCGTCGGCGGCGCGGGGGCCGGCGCGGACGGTTTGTTCACCCACTCGTTCACCCAGTCCAGGAAGGTGTTGTACCAGAGCACGGTGTTCTGCGGTTTCGACACCCAGTGGCCCTCGTCGGGAAACAGGAGCAGTTGCGAGGGCGCCTTCTGAAGCTGGAGCGCAGTGAACAGTTGCAGCCCCTGATCGAACGGCACGCGGAAATCCAATTCGCCGTGGATGACGAGGGTCGGCGTGCGGAACCCCTTGGCGTAGGCGCTCGGCGACAGCGCGGCGTACAGTTCGGCGTTGTCCCAAGGCGCGCCGCGGAATTCCCACATCGGGAACCACAGCTCCTCGGTGGCGCCGAACTCGCTGCGCAGGTCGTAAACGCCGGCGTGGGAGACCAGCGCCTTGAACCGCGAGGTGTGCCCGAGGATCCAGTTCACCATGTAGCCGCCGTAGGAGCCGCCCGCGGCCGCCATCTTTCCCGCGTCCACATAGGGCTGGCTCTCCATGTAATTGGCGACCGCCATGATGTCCTCATAGGGCTTGCCGCCCCAGTCGCCGTTGATTTCGTCGATGAACTTCTGGCCGTAGCCGGTGGAACCGCGCGGGTTGGGCATCACCACCACAAACCCCGCCGCGGCGAACACCTGCGCGTTCCAGCGGTACGTCCAGCTCTCGCCCCAGGCCCCTTGCGGCCCGCCGTGAATCAGAAACAGCACCGGGTACTTCTTGTCGGCCGCGAACCCGGGCGGTTTCACCAGGAAACTGTGGACGCGGGCCTGCTCGGCGCCCTCGACCCAGAATTCCTCCAGCGCCGGCAACTGGCACTCCGCCAGAAACGCGTCGTTGAAGTGCGTGAGCTGCCGCTCGGCGCCGCCGCTCGGGGCGGTGAAGATCTCGTTGGGCCGCGAGCCGGTCTCTGCGAGGTAGATGAGCGTCTTGCCGTCCGGCGCGATCCGCACATCGTCGATGGTGCTGTTTGCCGAGATGATTGTGCGCGCGCCCCCGCCTCGGACGGGAACCATCTGCACTCCCTGCCGCCCGCGGTCCTCGACGGTGAAGAACAGCCGCGCGGAATCGGGCGACCAGGTGAAGCCGGTCACCCAACGATCCACGCCCTCGGTCATCGAAGTGAGGCTGCCGTTGGAGCGCTCGAGCACCACCAGGCGCCAGCGGTCGCTTTCGTAGCCCGGCCGGGATTGCGTGCGCCAGGCCAGGTACTTGCCGTCGGGAGAATAGGCCGGGGAGTTGTCGGCGCCGAGGTTAGCGGTGATCTTCTTGGGCTCTCCGCCGGTGATGGGGACCACGTACAAGTCCGAGTTGGTGCTGGCGGCAGGCACGTCGTCGGAGATCGCGGCGTAGCAGACCTCGGTCCCGCCCGGCGACATCGCGTAATCGTCCGGACCGCCCAGGGAAAACGGCGGTACGTCGCGATTGCCCGGGGTGAGGTCCTTGATCTCTCCGCCATCGGCGGGGACCACCAACAGGTGGCTGCGCTGCGCCGACTGCCACCGGTTCCAGTGCCGGTACAGGAGCGAGGTGTAGATCCGCGCCTTCACCGGGGAGTTCTTCTCCGCCTCGAGGCGCTGCTTGTTGCAGGCGTCATCGGCGCCGCACTCCGGGAAGACCTCGCTGGTGAACACCAGGTTCCTACCATCGGGAGAATACAGCACGCCGCCGGCCTCAGTGGCGAGGAAGGTGACCTGGTGCGCGTTGGTTCCGTCGGGGTTCATCCGCCAGACCTGGGAGGAGCCGCTGCGGTCGGAGATGAAGGCGATCTGGCGGGAGTCCGGAGACCAGCGCGGACGCTCATTCACAGTGCCGGCGCGCGCGATGCGAACCGGTTCGCCTCCGTCCAGCGGCACGACGTAGATGTGCGTGGGTTTCTTGTTCGCGGCCACATCCACGGTCTGCACCGTGAAAGCCACCAGACGGCCATCGGGTGAAACCTGGGGGTCCGAGACGCGAGCCAATTTGAGAAGAGCGTCGACGTCGAAGGGTTTCTGCGCGAAGACAGGCGCGGCTACTGCGAGAAGGAGCAGGACTAGCAGCATAGAAGAGATTGTAGCGGAACAGACGCGCGGATATGCGAGAATAAAGACCTTCACGGCATGACCCCCGCAAGCAAGGCGTGGTGGACCGAACGGCGAGTCGTCGCCCTGTCATCCCTGGTTGCCACGTGGCTCTTCTTCATCGAGTACCTTCCCCCGCTGAGGCGCGTCCACTTCATCTGGGACATCGACGGTTTTCACTACCCGCTGCTCAACTACGCGTTCAAGACCCTGCACGCCGGCCGGTTCCCCGAATGGGACTCCGCCATCTACTGTGGCGTCAGTTTCGCCGGCAACATCCAGGCTGGCCTGTTCTACCCGTTCAACTGGCTGCTGTTCGCGGTGAATTGGCCTCGCGGCGGGATGACCTTCATGAGTATCCAGGTTCTCCTGGCGTTTCACTTCTGGCTGGGGTTTCTGTTCACGTACCTGTGGCTGCGGGATCGCGGGCTGCGCTCGCTGGCGGCGATCTGTGGAGGAGCGAGCTTCGCCTTCAGCGGTTTCCTGCTCAATGAGGCGCAGCACCTGGGGGCCACCTGCGGCATCATCTGGATTCTGCTGGCGCTGTGGGGAATCGACCAGGCATCGCGTTCGAAGAGCTGGCACCCGCTGTGGAAGGTGGTGGCAGCCTCGGCGCTCTGCTTTCTGGCTGGATACAGCTTCACGTGGACGGCACTGTGCGCGTGCGCGCTGATCTATGCGCTGGCCGTTCGGGGCCGGCTGTGGCTCGCTCCGGCTACTCTGGCCGCGCTGGTGCTTTCGCTTCTGGTCTCGATGGTGCAGGTTCTGCCGGCCGCGGAAGCCGCCTCGATGAAGCTCGTATGGGGGCGATTCGGCAACGGCGGGCTGCCTTCGCTCCGACAGTACTTCACGCTAGTCATGCCCAACTACTACGGCTACCAGCGCGGCACACCGCCGGGGATCGATCAGCCGTACCTGTACCTCGGCCTGGCGGCGCTGTTTGCCGTGGGTTGGCTGCTATGGCGCCGGGGCCTGCGTGCGGCCGTGCCGGCGCTGGCGCTGGTTGGCGGGTGCCACTGGATCATGCTCGACCCGTTTGGCTGGATCGCGGCGCTCTTCCGCAGTCTCACTCCACTCGACCAAATGGTACGTGAGTGGAACCTGCTGGCGTCGATCCCGCTGGCGGCGGCGCTGCTGACCGGTGTGGCGCTCGATGATTTCCTCAGCCGCCCAGCGGGCAGGTCACGCCCGTGGTTTAGGCTCACCGCGCTGGTGGTGGCCTTGGGCTGGACGCTGCGCCAGCTTCTGGTCTGGATGGGCCAGGGGCGCGCACTTCTAGCCGGCGAGGCGAGCTTCGTGGAAGTCGCCGTGGGTCTGGTTTGCTTTGGCCTCGTCCTGGTCGCACTGCGCGCGGAGGCACGGCCGCGGTGGGGAATGGCGCTGGCCGGGGTCCTGCTGCTGCTGGTGTGGTCCGATGCGAAGGTCTATGGCACCAACCGTCGCTTCGACGCCGACCAAGGCAGCATCGATCGGATTTACCGCTCCGACGCACGCACCGGCGGCCCCGGATGGGCTGGAATGGACATCGCGGACTACCGGAGGATACTGGCCGCCCCCACCTTTCGCGTGGCCGAGAACGACAACCCCACACTGAAGGACGTCCGGCACTACGGGGTGACCACGCCCCAGGGCTCCGATCCGATGGTGCCTGCCCAGTACATCAAGGAACTCGAGGGGAGCGCCACGTTCACCAGTGAACGCACGTTCCGGTTCGATCCGGCGAATCCCTCAATCTGGGACAGACTCGCCATCCGGTATGTGATGAGCGTGCGCGACGGGCCGTTTTACCAGGCGCTGCTGGCGAGCCCGCATTTCCGTCAAACGCCAACCCGGTCGTTTAACGCGGTGTTCGAGTTCCTGGACGCGAAGCCTGCGTACCGTTGGGCGGCCGGCAAAGTCGAAGTGACGCGCTGGATTCCCGAGCACCGCGAATTCGTTCTCGACTCCACCTCGGGGGGCGATTTTGTGCTGATCGAACAGTTTTACCCGGGCTGGCGGGCGTTTCTGGATGGCCGCCCAGTTCCCATTCGTCGCTACTCCAAAGCCTTCCAGCAGGTATCCGTGCCCGCCGGCCCGCACCGTCTCCAGTTCGAATACCGCGCCCGCGGCTTGCGCCTGGGAGCCCTCATCTCGCTGGTCTCGTGCCTGGGGTTGTGGCTCGGGATGAGGCTATCGGCGCCCCAACCAGTCAAATCCGGGTCAGTCCCAAGCTGATTTGGATGGCTCGGTCCACTCGCTGCATGGTCTCGGGACTGGCGTGGCCGATGCGCTTGACCAAGCGCTGGCGGTCAACCGAGCGGACCTGGTTGAGGAGGACCGATGAGCGCTGGGACAGGCCGCTCTCCCCGGTCTCCATGATGACCTCGGTGGGGTAGGGTGGGATGTCGAACTTGGAGGTGATGGCGGCTAGGATGGTGATGGGGCTGTACTGATTGGCGATGTCGTTCTGGACGATCAAAGCCGGCCGGGTCTTTCTGATCTCGGCTCCAATGGTGGGATCGAAGTTGACCAGGTAGATGTCGCCCCTGCGCGGGAAGCCTACTTCTTGCGTCTTGCGGTTGGCCTTTTTGGTTGGCATGCTTCCTCGTCCAGAGAAAACCACTCCTGGGCAATCGCCAAGTCCCGCTGAGCGTTGGCTAGCGCGCCCTGTTTGAGCCGCTCAGCCAGGTTGGCCCTGGCCCTGCTGGTGACGTAATGAATCACCGCCTCGGCAATCAGCCGGCTGCGGTTGCCTTTGGGCGCCACCCGATCCAGGACCTCGAGCGTCTCCACTGGCAGGACGATGTTGATGCGCTTGGTCATAGTGTTTCCTTGGTTCGATGCTCTGCCGTCAGTATACACACCAATTGTGTGTATGTCAAATGACGACGCGAGGGGCAACCCCCGGGGACAGGGCTGGAGCCCTATCCTACCGGCCGATGATAGCGTTCGTGTTAGCATAGTCATTTCAATCGAGATTCAAGGTTCGCACCCGCCTGCAAGGAAGAGGGAATTTGATCCGGGCTGTCAAAGGAACACGCGACCTGCTCCCCCCTTCGACCGAAGTGTGGAACTCGCTCGAAGAGGCCGCGCGGCGGGTGTTCCGCGCGTACAACTATCGCGAGATCCGCACGCCCATCCTCGAGCAGACCCAGTTGTTCGCGCGCGGCGTCGGGGAAGAGACCGACATCGTCACCAAGGAGATGTACACCTTCGAGGACCGCGACGGCTCCTCCCTCACGTTGCGCCCGGAAGCCACCGCCTCGGTCATTCGCGCGTACATCGAGCACCGGCTGGACCAGCGCCCGGGCGTCCAGAAGCTCTATTACCTGGGCCCGATGTTCCGCCGCGAGCGCCCGCAGAAAGGCCGCTACCGCCAGTTCTTCCAGATCGGGGCGGAGGCCATCGGCTCGGAGTCGCCGTTCGTAGACGCCGAAGTCATCGAGATGGTGGTCGAGTTCTTTCGCGCCATCCGGCTCGAGGGATTCCAACTGCTGCTGAACTCGGTGGGCTGCCCGAAGTGCCGGCCGGTTTACGTCGCCCGGCTGCGCGAGGAGCTTGTCCAGACCGCGCCGGCGATGTGCGCGGACTGCCGCCGGCGCGTCGAGACCAATCCCCTGCGCGTGCTGGACTGCAAAGTCCCCGAGGATCAGCCGATCGTCGAAGCGTTGCCGTCGATCCTGGATCACCTCTGCCCGGAATGCCGCGCGCACTTCGACGCGGTGCGGCAATCCCTGGCGGACCGCGGGATCGCGTTCGAGTTGCGGCCGCGGCTGGTGCGTGGCCTGGACTACTACATGCGGACCACCTTCGAGGTCGTGCACGGCGCGCTCGGCGCGCAGAACTCGGTGCTGGGCGGTGGCCGGTATGACGGCCTGGCCGAGAGCCTGGGCTCGAAGATCCACGCGCCGGGCATCGGCTTCTCGATCGGCGAGGACCGCCTGGTCATGAGCCTCGAAGAGACCCTCGGCGAGGAATTCAAGCCGGAACTCTACCTTCTGATCGCGCCGCTTGGCGAGCGGGCGCTGCGGGAATCGGCGCTGCTCGCCCGCGACCTGCGCCGCCTCGGCATTTCCGTCGAAATCGCGGCGGAGGCGCGGCTGAAGCGCGCCCTGGAGCTGGCCAACAAGCTGGCGGCGCGCTACGTGCTCATTCTGGGCGAGGACGAGATCGCTTCCGGCAAGTACACACTAAAGAATATGGCGACTGGCGAACAGGTAAGCGTCACACGCGAAGAGCTTCGAGCGAGGTTGGGCCGTGGCTGACACCAATGGTGTGCCACTGGATTTCCTGGGCGAGCTGCGCCGCACGCACATGTGCGGCCAGTTGCGCGCCACCGACGCGGGCTCGCGCGCCCTGCTGATGGGATGGATTCACCGCCGGCGCGACCTCGGCGGCGTCATTTTCCTCCACCTGCGCGATCGCGACGGCGTCACCCAGTTGGTTTTCCACGAGGACCAGGATCCAACCGTGCACGAGAAGGCGGGTCTGGTCCGTCCCGAGTATGTCGTTGCGGCCGAGGGCCGCGTGGCGTTGCGCACGCCCGAGACCGTGAATCCCTCCATCGCCACCGGCGAGGTCGAGGTGGTGGTCGAGAAGCTCTGGATCCTCAACGAATCCCGCACCCCTCCCTTCCCGATGGAAGAAACAGTGGACGTCGCCGAGGAGGTGCGCCTCAAGTATCGCTACGTCGACCTGCGCCGGCCGCACATGCAGCGCAACATCCTGCTGCGCTCGAAGATTTCCTTCGCCGTGCGCGAGTTTCTGTACTCGCAGGGTTTCCTGGAGATCGAGACGCCCTTCATGACGCGCTCGACCCCGGAAGGCGCGCGCGACTACCTGGTGCCCAGCCGCGTGCAGCCCGGCTCCTTCTACGCCCTGCCGCAATCCCCGCAGATTTTCAAGCAATTGCTCATGATCAGCGGGTTCGACAAGTATTTCCAGATCGTGCGCTGCTTCCGCGACGAGGACTTTCGCGCCGACCGCCAGGCCGAGTTTACCCAGATCGATCTGGAGATGTCGTTCCCGCAGCAGGAACGCATTCTGGAGGTGATCGAGCCGCTGGTCCAGGCGATCTGCCGCGTAGCCGGGCACCCGATTCCGGTTCCGTTCCCGCGGCTGACCTACGCGCAGGCGATGCGCAGCTACGGCATCGACAAGCCCGATCTGCGCCTGCCGCCGTTCCACGCGGTGGAGGACCTGTTCCCCGGAGCCGGCCTGACTGGCGACGGCCTCCCCCTGGTGGCCATCGTGGTTCCGCAAGCCGGCGGCGCCAGCCGCAAGGAGCGCGATGAGCTGAAAGCGCTAGGCGCCGAGCGCGGCCTGCGCGTCTACGATGACGCAAAGCGGCTGGAGCGCGACTTCCCTGCCCCCATGGCCGAGGTGCGCGCCCTCACCGGCGCGGGTCCCGACGATCTGCTGATCTTGGCTGGATGGATGGGGGCGCCGCAGGGGCGCCGTCCGGAAGAGGCCGTGTTGCAGGCCTGCGGCCAGCTCAGGCTGCAAGCCGGTCAGAAATACAACGATCGCCACAAGCTGCTCGACCCCCAGGATTTTCGCTTTCTCTGGGTGGTCGATTTCCCGATGTTCGAGTGGAACGAAGAGGAGAACCGCTGGGACGCCGCGCACCATCCGTTCACTTCGGTCCACGACGAGGATCTCGACAAGCTCGTCACCGACCCGGCGCACTGCCGCGCCAAGTCCTACGATCTGGTGCTGAACGGCGTCGAGCTCGGCTCCGGCTCCATCCGTATCCACCGCCGCGATGTGCAGGCCAAGGTCTTCCAGGCGCTCGGATTCGAGGAGGAGGACGCGCGGGCGCGTTTCGGCTACCTGCTCGAGGCCCTCGAGTACGGCGCGCCCCCGCACGGCGGCATCGCCTTGGGGCTGGACCGCCTGGTGATGATCCTCGCGGGCGAGACTTCGATCCGCGACGTGATTCCGTTTCCGAAGACCGCTCGCGGCAGCGACCTGATGTGCGACGCCCCCTCGACGATCCCCGACCGGCAGCTTCGGGAACTCGGCATCCAGCTCCGCAAGCCGCAATGACCCTCAGGCAACAACTCGAGATTCGGCGCCGCCAGTGGGCGGCGTTCAACCGCTGGGAGGCGGAACACCCCGCTCCCGCAAGGGCAATAATTAACTTGACACATCAGGCCACCTGCTGTATAATGGGTCTATGGTGAACGAACCAAAGACCTTGCAAGACGCAATCCTCTACTTCTCGGACCCCGATAACTGCCTCAGCTACCTCTCGGTGCGCCGCTGGCCGAAGGGCGTCACCTGCCCCCGGTGTGGATCGAAGGACGTGGGCTTCGTCGCATCGCGCCGGATCTGGCAGTGCAAGACACGCCACGATCATGCGCAGTTCAGCATCAAGACCGGGACGATCTTCGAGGACTCCCCGATCACGCTCGACAAGTGGCTGCTTGCGATGTGGATGCTGGCAAACTGCAAGAACGGGATTAGCAGCTACGAAATCAGCCGAGCTACCGGGATCAGCCAGAAGTCGGCCTGGTTCATGCTTCAGCGCATCCGGCTCGCCTTGCAGGGCAAGAACGGCGGACTCCTCGGCGGAGAGGTTGAAGTGGATGAAACTTTCATCGGCGGGAAGGCTCGCAACATGCACAAGGAAGTTCGTGGCCGCCGGATCACCGGGACTGGAGGCAAGGATAAGACGGTGGTCATGGGGATGCTGGAACGCGGCGGACAAGTCCGCGCGATGGTCATAGAGAGCCGCCGCAAGACCGAACTTCAGAAGCGGGTGCGCGAGCATGTCCTGGCTGGGTCTGCTCTGTTCACCGATGAATTGAAATCGTATGATGGATTGGAGTCGGACTACCAGCACGCCGTCATCAACCACGCCATCGAATACGTGAATGGCAACATCCACACCAACTGCATGGAGAACTTCTGGAGCCTGTTCAAGCGCGGGCTGCGCGGTACGTATGTGAGTGTGGAGCCTTTCCACCTGTTCCGGTACCTCGATGAGCAGTCGTTCCGCTTCAACAATCGCACGGAAATGACCGATAGTGACCGCTTTGATTTGGCCGTCCAACAGATCGTGGGGAAGCGCCTGACGTGGGCTGAAGCTACCGGCAAGGTTGGTGAAAGGCCGACGGTCAACTAATGGCCGCCTGCCTCGGGGTCCGAAGCGGAAGGCTTGATGGCCTTCCGTTTTGGGCCGGGCCGATTCGGATTCTGTGCCGATCTTCTGCGATGCTCCTCGACACGCTGCTTGATGACGCTGTGCGGTACCGCTATCACCCGATCCACCAGCGCCGTGAAGCGTTCGTACTCGACTGAGTGTTTCATCTGGCATTCCTATCCCTTTGGCCTTTTTAAGCCTACGACCTTCAGGAGTTCGTCTTTGTTGCTATTGCAGTAAGGATGCGCCATCTGCGCGTTATTGATATCCCCAGTTCCGCCACTACGCTTGGGGATTATGTGATTATACGACACCGATTTACTCGGGTCCAATAGGCCGTTACATACGGGGCACCGAAGCGCCTTTTTTATAGCTTCCCTGACATACAATGTTGATCTTGTATCGTCCGTGATCCTCGCTGCCGTCTGGGTAACCCTAACGTCCAACACGCGCCCCTGCAATCCCAAGTGCGATATGGCGTCCTCTATCTTTACCTTGCTAGATCTGTCCTTTAGCCTGTTTACAAGGAACTCAAAAAGGTCCTTCATTCTAGGAACACGCTGCTGCCTGCTTAGATTCTGGAGGATAGTCCCAATCAATGATTTGTTATCGATCAGGAACTGCTCCAGCCGTTGCCTTGCAACTGTGAACTCCTTAAAGAATCCAGAGTTGTTGTTCCTCAGTTTATCTTGTATAACGGCAGTCATCCCGAGGAACAGGAACCTGCTGTATTTGCCTTTTTCATTATAGAAGTAGACCGCTGGATGCAGGCCCAGGCTGGCCGACTGGTTGCCCGCCATACGACTTAGGAGTTTTAGTGCATTCTCCAATACAGAAACCGTTTGGTTGCCCGTGAGATCGTCATCGTACTTATCGATTGCCTTTCCGTCCTTCTCTCTTGTGCCAGCGATGCCTAAAAAGTCGATAAGCAACGCCAACGCATCGACGGGGGATACGGACCCACCTAACGGCAGTTCTAGAGTCTTGAGTGGTTCTTCCGCTTCGGGCTTAAAGATGTGGTCGTACAGCTCCTGGGTAACGCTCTCCGTGGCTGTCACACACTCAGGAGAGAACCCTGACCAGTATTTATGTCCACTACCGGCGCGTAGAATCGCTCGCGCACTAATGGCGATTGGTTTGTGACGGTTCGTTATCAGGAGCTTCTCCGTGTCATCGAGCGGAGTGCCTTGTGAGTTTATCTTGAAAAACGATGTTTCTGCAACTTTGGCATCTCCGGTAATCCACTGAAGAGGGAGTGCCCGAGTAACCAACACTTGGGCGCGTTTTCGTATCGCTTCTGGGGCTGATTGTGAATCTACGAGACTTATAAGGGTGGAATATCGTCCTACTCGTTGCTCAATGAGTCTTCGAGTGCGGTCTGCTACATCCTTTTGGACTTTGGAGATCTCAGTCTTATAAAAGTCCTGTGAAATGGATCGGTCTCCGTAGTCGTCTTCCATCCAAGCACGTAATGCACTCAAGCGATGGCCGCCGTCGATAACGAAGATGTACCTGGGGGCCTTCCATAGAATCAGGGATGGGATGACCTCACTGTCAACAAAGCTCGCAATGAATGTAGCCACTTGATCTGGGGTCCAACGGTTCGTTTCCCGCTGAAAATCTGGCTTGCGTAGGAGCTTGCGTACCGGCGCTTCTTTCGCCAGATGGCTGATTGGGAAATCGCTCATGAGATCCAGGTTGTATGGCTGTTCCTCGATGCCAAAATCCTCGCGCTGGATCATTGCATCCAAATCGGTGTGCTTAGCCACTCGCTCCACCTCCGGGGGCATCATCAGCATAGCCCACCCCCGATTGATGTGTCAAGGTAGTTGCTGCCCCCGCAAGGGATCCCGGGGAGATCCTCGCCGACCTGGGCGCCATCTGGAACTGGCTTCCTCCGGAGGTCCGCACGGAAGATCCGGATCCCCAGAAGCTGGGTATTCAAAAAATGCGCGCCGCGCTGGCGCACCTACGGCCATGACGCAGCTCGAATCGGCGCTCCTCTTGTTCCAGCTTGCGAAGAGTTGGGTAGAGGGGCCGTAGTTCACCGAAAGCCGCTTTCGCGTCAGCGGATCTCGACGGTGTACTCGAGCTTTGCGCTGCCTTTGGCGGGCGCGGGAAGCTTGAACTCCATCATGCGGTCGCCCAACTTCTGCTGCGGGTGCGTACTCTGCGTGACGGTCCAATCGCCGTTTCCCCAGGCCTCGACGCCCTCACGTACAAAGGCGATGGAAGGTGTGGCGCCGCGGTTGGTAATCACCACCTCGACGCGCGTAACCAGCTTGTTGTGGTGGGGGTTGCGGGTGACGGGGTCTGGCTCCTCGTGCCGCTCGAGGACGCGCCGGGTGCCTTGCAGGAGGTTGGAGCGGCCCTGCGTGATGCTGAAATCCGCCCCCACCGGAGTCAGCGGGATGCGGTCCTGCCCGACGACCTGAGGCGCCTCGCCTTCCTGCGAGTAGACCGTCACGGTTCCCGACGGCAGGGGCGCGCCGGAGTTGTTCTTGCTGACCAGCCGGACTTCCAGGCCGCGCGGCAGCAACATGAAACCGCCGCGCCCGAGCGTTTGCGCCCGCGCATCGTTCTCGAAGACGTGGCGCTCCTCGACCGCCAGCTTCAGCCGCTGGAAGAGGGGAAACCGGTTGATCAGCGTGTTGGCGGTCATCGAGATGTTGCGGCCGAGCCGCAGGCGGCTGAACACGCTCACGCCGGAGACCTCCGCTCCCGCGCCCTCCGGCGCTTCTTCCTCCAACCTGCCGGAGGTTTGGACCATCTGGGCGTTGGACTGATAGCCGCCCATGCCCCGGCCTCCGCCCCCGACCAGGAGTTGCACCTCGCCGGCCACCAGGTCGACCGTGCCCGCGGAGACGTCGGTGCCAGTGTCGTTCTGCACGGTGACCCAGCCGTCGAGGAGCATTTCAGCCGGAGGCGCCCCATCCACGGGCGCAGCCAGCAGCATCGAATAATCGCCCTTCCAACTCAAGCTCGGGGCGAGGTAGTCCACCTGGACCTTGCGCGGCCCGCTGGCGCCACCGTTCTGGAGCACCAGGTGCAGGACCGGCGATTTCTGGCCCTTTGCGTCGGGTCCATCGTAGGTGATGTCCTGGCGAACCACGGTGAGCCGGTCGCCGGTCACGCGGATGGTTCGAATGTAGGCCTGTGGCATCAGGCTGCGAAACTCGAGGGTGTTCAGGCCCGCCTGGAGGTCTAGCGTGCGCTCCTCCAGGAACTCGGCTACGTTGGCATCGAAGATCGTCAGATAGCGTACGTTGGAGGCCGCCTGGCCGAAGGCGAGGGCGGAAGCCGCCAACAGGAGTGGGAGAAACCAAGGGCGACGCATGCCCTTACGGTATCAGAGGGGGGAATCCCGCGCACCGCTCCCTCGCGGTCGCGGCTCGGTGCTGGCTCGAGTGCGGGCGCCGAACCGCGAGCGTGAGGGACTGTGAAGAAATCGCTGGGCAAGCTGAAGCATGCCCCACGAGAGGCTGCAAGCTGTTGATTCTCCGCGTGGGACATGCTTTAGCTTGTCCTCTTCGGCGCCACGAGGCGGTTTTTTCACAGTCCCGTGAGCGAGCGGTGTTCGCAGTCAGGGCTTGAGAATCTCCTCGAAGAACCCCAATGCGCGCGGGTCCTTCGACTGGCCGAGCCAGAACATGGCTTGCTTGCGCACGGCGGCGTTCTTGTTGGAACGGGCGACTTCAATCAGCTTGGGAATGCCCTCGCCGTTGGGCATCTGGTGGAGGCCGAAAACGGCGCGGCGCTTCACTTCGGTGTCGGGATCGTTGTCGATGGCCTCGCCCATCGCGCCAATGGCTTTCTTACCGGCTTTCTGCGCCAGCCAGAAGAAGGCCTGGCCACGAACGTGTGCGCTGCGGTCGTTCTTCGCAACGGCGATGGTCGTATCGACGGCTTCGGATTCCTTGCTCACATAGAGAGCGAAGACGGCTTTGTCGCGCACCTTGTCGCTGGGGTCTTCGGACACGATGCGTTTCAGCAATTCGTAGCCGCGCCGGCCGCGCGTAGCGCCGAGCCAGAAGACCGCTTTGCTGCGCAGCGACTCGGGCTGCGACGGCGCGGTGAGGCGCTCGAGCGCCTGGTCGGCGGCCGGATCGCGGTGGATCGCGATGGCGGCCAGTGCGCCATCGACCACGTGGCCAGGCCCGGCGGCCAGCGTTGCCAGAAACGCGATACTATCGGCGGGCTTGACGCCTTCGAACCAGTACAGCGTCAGACCGCCGGCGTCGAGCTCGCACTCGGGAGAGAGCAGGCGAACCTTGACCGCGGCGCCCTGCTCGGCCCGAACCAGCACATGGACCTGATCGGGCGGCTCGAGGTGGACCGGGCCGGGGCTGCGCGCCCAACTTTCGGCATCGCAACCCTGGTGCTGGCCGGGCACCGAGGCAACCGCCCAGCCGAACCACGCCGGACCGTTCTGCGCTAGCGCGCGAAACTGGCGCTCCAGGCCCTCGGTCACCGCACGGGTTTCCACTTTGGCGTTGCGTGCGCTCGGCGCCTGGGCCGCGAGCGGGATAGTCAACAGAAAAATAGTGAGTGTTCTCATTTGTTCAGGATCTCCATCATGTAGTCAGCCGCTTCTTTCGAGTGCATCACCGAAAGGCGGTTGACGATTTCCTTCTTCGTTTCGGGGTTCGTCTCCTTGCGCGCCAGTTCGATCAGCGCCTTGGCGTTGCCCTGGATAAACAGTCCGTTGACGACCTCCTTGCGGACGGCCGGATCGGTCTCGCTGGCGTAGAGACTGGCGAGTGCGTCGCCGCTCTTGGGTCCCATGACCCCGAGCAGGCGGATGGCCTCTTTGCGAAGCTCCGCACTCTTCTCGGTTTTGGCCGTGGCGAGCAGGCGCACGTGGTCGCCGGAAACCATGAACGAGCGGAGGATGGCGCGTTTCACGGCGAGATCGTCCGAGCCGGCGTAGATTTCGCCGAGTAGCTGCCGGTTGGCGGCGCTGCTCATCACTATGCCGAGGTAGTGGATGGCCTTGAGCTGCAGATCGGGATTGGCGCGGCCACGCGCGACTTGCGCGAGCACGTCACGCGCCTTCGCCGAGTCGCTCTGCGCCAGCACAAACAGAGCGCGCTCCTTTAGTTTGGGCGAGGCGGCGCCGTTCAAGAACTTCTCCAGCAAAGGCACGGCGCGCTCGGGGTCTGTTTGCCCGAGACTGTTCAGAGCCATCAGCTTCAGGTCTTCGTCCGCCTCCGCTTCCGGACGCGGCTTTTCGCCGGCGGCCTGGCGCACCTCGAGTTCCAGCGCCTTGGCGTCATCGAGCCAGCGGCTGGCCGGGTAGTCCTTTCTCAACTCCTCGATCGCGCGAAGCGCTTCCTCGCGCCGGTTCAGCCGGTTCAGGGCATATGCCTTCCAGTAGAAGGCGCCGTCCGCGCGACCGCCTTTGCGGGCTGCCACTTCCGCGAATCGCGCGAGGGCTTCATCCCAGCGGCGGGCGTCGAGCGCCCGCTGGCCTTGCTCGTAGCCCCGGTCGTCGCTGGCCTGGCCTCGCTGGAGGAAATGGGAACCGGCCCCATGGCCTTCCCCCATCTGCGCGCCCAGCGGCGCCGCGAGAGCGGCAAGAATCAGAATCCATTTGCGCATAGTTCACCCTCAAAGTTCTTTATCCTTTTCGCGTTCCCTGACGTTGGATCCGACCACGCGGATCTTAAACAACATGCCTTCGGACTCGACGCGCCGCCGGAAGCGCTCCAACTCGATGGCGGTGAGCCGGGACGGCCCGCGCGCGATCTCCAGCAGCAACGGCTCCAGATCTTCCAACAGGCCTGCAACTGCGGTTTCACCCGAGGAGACGGCGGTCTGGCGGTAGAGGCGGTTCTCGCCCACCAGGTCCGAGGCGATCTGTTGCTCGGGGCGGATGTCCGTGACGCCCTGCGGCCGCGTATTCACCAGCTCCGCCAGCACCATCTGGGAGCGCTCCAGGTGCTCGCCCACGGCCACCAGAAGGACGCGGTCGCGCACCTGCTGGGAGGGCACGCCAGCCCGCGCCGGCGGCTCCTGGCGGTGCGAGTACCGCCCCGCGAAGAACGCCAGCACCACCAGCGCCAGCGTGGCCGCCACGGCAGCCCAACCGCGCGGAAACTCCAGCGGCAGCCAGCGGCGGCGCTTCGGCAGCGCCGGCCGGAGCCGTTCCCAAACCTCGCGGCCGTAGCTCTCGCCCAGGCTCGGCGCCGGAGCACCGTCGACCACATTGAGGACCCGCTGAAGCACGGCGTAGGCCTGGCGGCACTCCGGGCAGGACGCCAGGTGCTCATCGGCCCCGGCGGCGTTCTCCGCCTCGCCGTAGTAGTGCCAAACCAATTCCTCTTCGCTCAAATGGCTCATATGCCCGTTCCCATCAGCGGCTCCAGCGACCGCCGCAGCTTCTGCACCGCCCGGAAGACGGCCTGCCTGGCGGTGACCGACCGCACGCCCAACGCGCGGCCGATGTCCTCGCTCGGCAGGCCCTCGAAGTGCCGCAGCACGAACGCCGCGCGCTCGTCCGCACTCAACTGGTCCATCGCCTCGGCCAGCTTCCGCTGCACCTGGCCGCTCATGGCCAGGCGCTCCGGACCCGGATCGCCGCCCGGAAGAGAGGCCAGCGGGTCCGTTTCCTCTCCTTGCGCCTGCGGCCGATACGGCTCGCGCAACTTGCGGGCGCGCACCAGGTCCAGCGCGTGGTTGGCGGCGATCCGGTGCAGCCAGGTGCCGAAACTGGCGCGCCCGTCGAACCTCGCGAGCTGTCGATAGGCGCGCAGGAAGGTCTCCTGCACCACGTCCTCGGCGTCTTGCCGGCTGCCGGTCATCCGCCAGGCCAAACGGAACAGGCTGCGGCTATGGCGTTCCACGAGAACACGGAATGCTTCCGAGTCTCCGGCCAGCGTCTGAGCGATCGCCACTTGCTCGCTCGTTTCCATTCGGCTGTCAGTTTAGACTGCGGAGGCGGGCGGCGGTTAGCCGCGGGAAGAAAAAAGTTCGGCGGCCTGCCGGGTGGTCTTCAGGCGCTGGGCGGCTTGGGGACGACCTTCCAGTCCTTTTCGTCGAAGTAGAGCACGCGGCCCTGGCGGTAGCTTGCCACCGCCATCGAGATGAGCACCTGGGCGCGGGAGGCGGTCTCGACGTCCAGGGTCGGTTTCTCCCGCGTTCGCACGCATGCCAGGAAGTTCTTGACGTGTTTCTCCATCGAGTCTTCCTGGTCGATGGGGATCTGCACCTCGTCCTTGCCGAATTTGGTGGCGTAGGCTTCGTCGATCGCCTTCTTCTCCGGCTTCAGCGTGATGTGGTCGGTCGGCTCCTCGAACATTCCGTGGTCCACCATGACGATCGTGCCCAGGTGGCCGCGGATCAGGCCCGGAATGTGCTGAGCGTTGGCCATCGAGGAAGTCAGCACGACTGTGTGCCCCTTCGAGTATTCCGCCATCAGGTGGAAGGTGTCCGGCACTTCGCGGGCGTCCTTGAAGACGTAGATGCCGCCGCCGGCCAGCACCTTGTGCGGGAACTGCGGCTGGGGCCAGCAGATGTTCAGCGGCGCCGCCACGTGGAAGAACAGGTCGGTTGCGATGCCGCCCGAGTAGTCCCAGTACTTGCGAAAGCGGAAGAACCGGTCGGCGTCCCAGGCGCGTTTCGGCGCCGGTCCCAGCCAGGTCGTCCAGTCCACGTAATCGTCGCCCTTCTTGTCGGGCCCGGCCGCGGGGTCGATCTCCCAGTTCCATTCCCCTCGGGTCGAGTTCCGGTGGTAGGAACCCTGGCTCATGATCATGTCGCCGATGGCGCCGTCGGCGATGGCCTTCTTGGCCTTCCACCATTGCTGCGCGGAGGTGGTCTGCGAGCCGACCTGCACCACCCGTCCGGTTTCCTTCACGGCGTTGACGATGTGCCGCGCCTCCTCGATGGTATGAACCATCGGCTTCTCGAGGTAGACATCCTTGCCCGCGTCCATGGCCGCCAGAGCGATCTTGGCGTGCCAGTGGTCGGGCGTGGCGACAATCACGGCATCGACGTCCTTACGGCCGACGATCTCGCGGTAGTCGAGCGTGCCGTCGACCGCCGAGTAGTCCTTCGCGTAGTATTGCCTGTTCAGGGTGATGCGCTTCTGGTAGACATCGCAGACCGCGACAACCTGGCAGGAGCTATCTTCCTTGCCGATTTTGGCAAAGACGTGACCGACGTAGGTTCCGCGCCCCCCCACTCCGATCACGCCCACGTTGATGCGGTCGTTCGCGCCAATGATTCTGCCGCTGGCAGGCTTGGCCGCCTTGGCCAGCGCTCGCCCCGCAACTCCGAGCGCTGTCGCGCCCATGAAGAAGTCCCTGCGGTTGTAGCCGGTGGTTTTCGACATAGTTCTCTCGTTCATTGTAGACCCTCGCTGAGGCGGGCAGTCGGCCACGCCCGCCGGGTGGTCCGCCAAGAGTGCGTAGCGGCAGCGAGTGTTGCTGAGGATGACTCGGGCTATGGCCGCCGGGATCGCCCATCACGTTTGGACGCTGCGGGAACTTCCGGAAGCTGCGTGAGAAGGCTCTCAGCGCCAACTCAGCGCGCTACCCAGCTTGACTAGCGGCAATTGTCACTATACAATCGGTTGTGATCCGGAGCTTTCGGCATCGTGGCCTCAAGAGGTTCTACGAAAGCGACGATCCGAGCCGAATCAACGCGGCGCTGCGGAGCAAAATTCAACGTGTTCTCTCTGCGCTCGACGCCGCTGAATCGCCTCAGGCGCTCGACCTTCCGGGTTTTCGCCTGCACCCGCTCAAGGGCGACCTGGAGGGCTTCTGGTCCGTGACTGTCAGTGGGAATTGGCGGGTCACTTGCCGCTTTGAGGATGGCGACGTTTGCGACGTCGATCTCCTCGATTACCACTGAGGGAGTGCATCCATGCCCATGAAGAATCCGTCCCATCCCGGCTCGATCGTCCGGCACGACTGCCTTGATCCGCTCGGCCTCTCCGTGACGGAGGGCGCCAGAATTCTGAGGGTGACCCGGCAGACGCTGAACAACCTCGTCAACGGCAAGGCCGGCGTCTCGGCCGAGATGGCCGTGCGGCTTTCGAAGGCTTTCGGCAGCGAGCCGGAATTCTGGCTGCGCCTGCAAATGAACCACGACCTAGCCGAAGTCCGCCGCCGCGAGGCCGAGATCGACGTGAAGCGCTTCAAGAAGGCCTCGTAGCGCTCCTCTGTCCCTTGTACCGTTCCGCGCGGGTTCAATGCCCCCTCCGGGATCATAATCGATATCCTGTTTGGCTCCGGCTATGCCGATTTAGGACACTACCGCCCGCCGGTCTGCATGGTGGGTTCGCGCAGGTCGGTCGAGTAGCGGGATCGCGACACCGAGATTCGCCGCCCGGGCCAGTCCAGACGCATGTCCTCGGTGACCTCTTCGAGCATCTCGAGGGTGGCGTGCCTGCTTTCCATGGCGAAGGCGGTGAGCAGCAGGTTGTCGCAAATCGCGTTGATCAATCGCGAATGCCCTGCGAGCGCACGTGAATCTCCGCGATCAGCTCCAATGGGAAGACCGTCTGCTCGCTCATGCCGGCCTTGCCCAGCCGCGTCGAGATGTACTCGCTGGTCTCGGCCTCCTGGAGCGGTTTCAGCGTGCAGCGCAGTGAGATGCGCTGCTTCAACTGGCGCAGGCTCGGAGCGTCCAGCTTGCGATCGAACTCGATGAGCAGTTGATTCAGGGCTATGAGCACCTCGGTTTTCGAGGTCCTGGCGCAGCGCAGGTCCAGGTCGCAGGCGATCATTTCGAAGAACCGCTCGACGGTGAGGCGGGAGTTGAACAGGTAGGCGTACTCGATGCGGTTGGCCGCCAGGAAGTCCTGAAGGCACTCCAGCATCGTTGTCTTGCCCGTCCCGACTTCGCCCGTCAGTACCACGAAACCCTTCAGGCTCTGGACCCCATAAATCAGGTTCGCCAGGGCCTCCTCGTGTTACTGACCGCGATAGAGAAAAGCTGGATCGGGAGTCAGATTAAAAGGACTCTCTCTAAAGCCGAAGAACGCATTATATGTTCAATTTGGGGTACTTGTAGCACCTTACCATGCAGGGGCGGCCAGCCCGGCCCTATACTCCTGGCGTAAGATCACCGGTCCCCAATCCGTAGGTAAGCAGCGCGCTACGGCAGCGGCCCGGCAGCTCAGATCCGGTCGAGAACCGTGGCGGTGCGTTCCGTTCGGACGTTGCCCGTGTTAAGCGTGCCCGCCGGCTCAAACAGCAGCACCTGAACCTCTTCGTCCGCTACGGGCCGGTGCTCGACTCCGCGGGGAACAATGAGGAATTCGCCCTCTTCGAGCCTGACCCGGCGGTCACGGAACTCCATGTGGAACCAGCCCTTGATAACCAGGAAGAGCTCGTCTTCCTGCTCATGGTGGTGCCACTCGAAGGGACCGCTGAACTTGACCAGCTTGACGTGCTGGCCATTGAGTACGCCTACGATCTTGGGCTTCCAATGATCGCGGAAAAGGGAGAACTTCTCTTTCAGGTTGACCTTTTCCATATGCGCATTGTGGCAGAGCGCCCGGCCTCGCCGCAAGAGCACTTGCAAACGCTCCCCAGTCCGCCGAGGATGGAGGGGTGACCACGCCGTCAAACCAGAGCCGGCCGATCGGGGTTTTCGATTCGGGCGTCGGCGGCCTTACTGTTTTGAAGGAGCTGCGGAGGCGGCTGCCTGCACAGGACTTCCTGTATTTCAGCGACACCGCGCGCGTGCCCTACGGCCGCAAGCCGAAAGAGATGGTGTGCGAATTCGCCCGCGGCATCGTATCGTTTCTCCTGCGCCTGGAGGTCGGCGGCATCGTCATCGCATGCAACACCGCGTCGGCGGCCGCGCTGCCCGAGCTGGCCGCGAGCGCGCCGATTCCGGTCTGGGGCGTCATCGATCCGGGAGTTGAGGCCGCGCGCCGCCAGACGCGCAGTGGGCGGGTAGGCGTCATCGGCACAACCGGAACGATTGCGAGCGGCGTTTACCAGAGCAAACTGGAGGCGCTGGGCCTGTCGGTGTGGGCGCAGGCTTGTCCCTTGTTCGTGCACGTGGTCGAGGAAGGCCTGTCGGAGTCGGCCGACGCCGAGGTGCTGGCGCGCCACTACCTTTCTTCGCGGCCCGATATCGACACGCTCATCCTGGGCTGCACCCACTACCCGGTGCTGCGCCCGGTGATCGAGCGGGTGGTGGGCGGCTCGATCGCGCTGGTCTCGAGCGCGGAAGTGACGGCGGAGGTCGTGAGCGCCGCGTGGGAGGGGAGGCCCGCCGGCTCCGGACGCTTGAAGCACTACGTAACCGGCGATCCGCTCGCCTACCGCCATACGGCTCACTTCATCGACGGGGTGGAGGGCGAGATCATCCCCCTGGACGTCACGCGGCTGGCGTCGTTGCCTTGAGGAGGTTCAGTCGACCTTCGTCACCGTCGCTTGGACGTCGAACCTGCGCATGGTGACTGGATCGTCGATGGAGGCGACCAGCGCGGGCTTTCCGAGGTCCAGGATTGTGCCCACACTGAGGCGAATGCTAGCCACCGTGGGGTTGGGGGGAATGGCGGCGGCCCCCTTCTCGTGTTCCACGATGGTGCTGACGTCGATGTCGGCGTTGAGATCGACCTTTCCGTTTAACTCGCGGAGGCGGCAATCGATGTTCACCCCGATGTCGAAGTACTGATACTGCGTGTAGAGTTTTGAGGACCCTTCGGTCCCCCCGCCCGGCTGGAGCCCTCCGGTGGCGATAGGGACGCGGTTTCCGACGCGAAACGTGCCCTTGCCGTTCGCCGCGATGAGCATGGCATAGCGCCGCCCGACTTTCGCCGCGGCTTCACTGCCGTCACGGATGTTGAACTCCACCCGGTAGACCCCGGGGGTGACGGACTCCTTCTTCTCCTGAGCGCGGAGAGACACCGTGGACGCCAGCAGGCTGGCGAAGATCAAGGGAGCGGCAATGCGCATTGCGTTTGGACCTCCTGCTCACCAAGACGCTCGCACACGGAAAATCGTGGAGGCGGATTCGATGATAGAATCCGGAAGGTGCTCCGGCTGCGCGGTCTTCTCTTCACGCTGCTCGTGCCGGGCGTGGTTGGCGTCTGGGCTCCTCTGGCATTGCGTTCGGGGGCATCCGCGCGAGCGGGTTTCTGGCGGGCCGGTTGGATCGCCATCGCCGGGGGCGCGGCGCTGTACCTCTGGTGCCTGCTCCGGTTTCTGGCTTCCGGCGGCACTCCCGCGATCTTCTTCACGCGGCGCCTGCGTTTTCTGATTGGCGAGGAGCCGGACAGCCTGGTGCACGGCGGGCCGTATCGATTCTCCCGGAACCCGATGTATCTGGGGGTCCTTCTGGTGGTGATCGGCCAGGCCGCGGCGCTGGCTTCACTTCGCGTGGCGCTCTACGGGGCGTGCTTGTGGCTGGCCTTTCACATCGTCGTCGTGTGTTTCGAGGAACCCCATCTGCGAGCCAGGCGGGGGACGGCGTATGCGGACTACTGTCGCAGGGTTCCGCGCTGGTTCGGCTGGCCGATTCGCTGATCGAGGCTCCAGCGGCCCGCTCCTTCAATAGCTAGGAACAGCAGCCCCAGCAACATGCAGAAGTCGGTCCGCGCCTCGTGGGCCATGGGCCAGAACCCCTGGTGCAGGAGCATCGGGACCTTCGTCGTCGCGATCGCAACGGCGATGTCGATGAGAAGCGGAATCGCCGCCAGACGCGTGAGCAGCCCGGCTACGATCATCGCCCCGCAAACGATTTCCACCACGCCGACGAAGGGCGCCGTGAACCCGGGGTACGGGATGCCGATCTTCACGAATCGCCCCACGCCCTGGCTGGCGGGGAACAGGAACTTCTGGATGCCCTCCGAGAGGAAAACCGCGCCCACCAGCATCCGGATCAGCAGAACAGAAGCGCCCGCGCGCGATGCAATCAGCCGGTCGAGTAGATTCATCCCCAGCCTCCGGTTTGAGATATATCACAATCGCACGGGGCGGCGGTGCGCGACCATGTTCACATAGCAGAGCATGGCGACGGCCGCGGCGACGTGCTTCCAAGGGTGGCCGCCGGCCGGCGATATCGCGGCGAGCTGGCGATCGAAGCCCTCGGCGAGCTTGGCAAGCGCATAGAAGCCCATCATCGCCGCGAGACCGGCGCCGCCCGAGTATCGCGGCGGGAACAGAATCACCATCAGCGGCAAAGCCGCCATGGGATAGTACTGGACCAGGGCGTAGAGCCGCAGGTCGCCCGAGAACCTCCAGTACAGAACGGAGGCGACGCCCAGCGCGACCAGCGGAATGAGGAGCAGCCGTCCGGCGTTCGCGCTGATCCGCTCGCCGATGGTGGTGGCGAGGAGCGACATGAAAATGACGGTCATCGGGAGCCGGTCCCAGAGGAGCGTCCCGTTGTCGGGCCGGAGATGGTAATAGGTCGATCCGGCGGCGACCAGAGCCAGTCCCGCCAGGAGCACGCAGTAGGCGGTGCGTTCCCAGCTCTGGAGAAAGGCGGCCGGAGAGCGGAGCGCCCGAAGACCCCAAAGCGCGACCAGGAGAAACCCGAGGTTAGAAACGACGTTCCAGAAGTTGGGTATGCCCCAGACCGTGCGCTCGCCGGCGAACTCGTGGTAGCGCAGATCCTGGGGAATCGGCGGGAGCAGAAAGAGCACCCCGGCAGCCACGGTAGCAAGTCCGAGAATGAGTGCGACGCGCAAGCTGTCAAAGCATAACAGATCGCGGACTTGGCCGGCCGCCGGCAGAGCTGCCGGTTGGTTGTTGATCGGGCCACCCGATTCTCGCGAGCAGGCCGCTGCCCCATCACATGGAAAGAGCCTTCCTGAAATCCTGGCCCGCCTATGGCGGATGATCCGCCACGAAGCCTACTACGACCGCGATGTCGGGGAAGCGCCACTTGTACCGTTAGGGCGTGACGCAGCAGCAGTGCATCAGGAGCAGAGCCGGCCGACTGCGCGGCTGACCGTGTCCTGTTTCTGAGGGACCCATGCCGGGCGGTCATGGCCCAGCGATTGACTGTCGCGTGGCCGTGGGTTCTTTGCGACAATGAGTGGGGGTCACCAACAAATGCAAGAAGCGGGTTTAGCAGCTATCGTGGCGGGAATCCTCTGCGGTCTGTTGAGCGGTGGCATAGCAGCGTGGGGCGCTTGGTATGCCGTCAGGACCGGCGTAAGGGACCTGGAAGCAACGGAGCGTCGCCGACAGAAGATTTCATGCGTTATCAACTTGTACGGCCTACGCTACGTCTTAAGCCCTGATCCAGTGCAGAGAGACGAGGATCGAACGCGGTTCATGTTTGAAATCGGCCGAGCGACCGCACTATTTGCGGACAACCAGGAGGTGCAAAAGAGGTTGCGTGACTTCTACAGCGCTGTGCAATCGGGTAATCAGTTAAAACGCGAGGTAACAGCTCGCCAACAGACCGGGAATCCGGACCCGCAAGATGCTGGCCGATTGCAGGCCGCCGATGCCAATTCGACCGGTCTCCTAGTCTCTGTCATTAAGGAGCTCAGTCGCGGCGCGAACTTTCCGGTCCAGTCCCTCAGCGATTCTGACGTGCGAAACATCTTCACTATCGGTCTTTCTAACCCCGCCGGTTTCTCGACGCTGATCATGAATCCGCAGCAACCGCCCGGTTCTGTGCCACCGCAACGGACGAGATAACAGTTCCTCGGGCCAGACCGTACGGAGATCGGTCGATACTCCGGGTTGCGGACCGTCGCCCTCGCCTTTCTTCCATTCCTTTTTCTTCCAGAACGCTTCCACGGACACCCTGGTTCCGACGTCTGGCCAGCGGTATTCGGATTTGGATCTCCGCAGCGCAGTTCTGCCCCCGGTTTGTCGGGAAACCGGACTGGGGACACCATCCCCTCAGGAGCGTCTTTAATTCCCGCCGAAGGCCTCTATGCGCGCGCGCGAACCTGGGCGAGTCTCTCCGCGAGGATAGGTGAAAGACCGGTTTCAATCTCCGGCGTGATGAGCCCGGCCTCGTCCAGATCCTTGAGATGCGCTTCGTCGTGGACCCGAAAACTCGTCAGCTTCATGCGGATCAGGTCCTCGAGCGGGATCAGCCGAAGTCCCTTGAGTCTTCGACAGCTTCCAAGTTCGGGCGTTGGCTCGGGATATTCCGGCCGAACCTTCTCGCCGGTGAAGACAAGGTGGACCGCCCTCCGAGCCGACGGCTTCCCGGACTGCACGAGCATATCGACTCCGGCCACGTGGCGGTGTTGGAGACCAAACGGCTCGGCCGTTTTCGCGATCCTCTCCAGATCCTCGCGCCGCACGGCGATATCGATGTCTTTGGTCAGGCGCCCAGCGTCGGGCTCCACCTCTTCTACGTAGAGGTAGGCCGCCAGACCTCCGACAACCCGATACTCAAGTCCGGCGGAAGAAAAGATCCTCTCGACAAGTCCCGCCAGATCGAACAGTTGCTCCACTCGCGCCTCGAAGAAAGTATTGACGTAAACCGCCATGGCTGACGCTTCATTATCGCATCACTCCCACTGATGCAGCGGTCTCCCAGACGTGCGGAAGGACCGCTTGCTGGCGCGCGCGGCTCGGAATCGGGGGTCTCGGGCACCCACGGAAATATCGTGGACCCTGCGGCCCGCCCTCCGTGCGGGTCTTTCAGGGCCGGCGTGCGCGAATGGGGCGCCCACGGCCCTCACTCGAGATAAAAGCGCGGAGTTGGATGTAAGGGCGGTGCGGGTTGGATTGGCTCAGGGTGGTGCGGATCCAGCTCTCCTGGTACCAGCGGTCGAATGGCGGATACTCGGCCCGGGCCAATTCCGTTTCCAACCGCTCCAACGACGCACGCGCCTCCCGAACGAGCTCCCACATCCGTGCCGCGTCCGGCGCGCGCAGCGCCTCTTCCAACTTGAGCGCGGCCTGGGTCTGCCGCTGGGCCACCTCGAGACCGAGCGCTACGTCCACGGAGAAGAACCGCTGTTCGGAGAGCGACATCCCGTTCTCCGCGCGCGACGCCTTTCCGAGCGCCTCCTCCAACTGCCGGTTGCGCGACTGCATCAGGGCCATCGTGCCGGCGTCGACCGCCGGAACCGTCTCGCCCGCCACCTTGCGATAGAGCCGGTCGAGCAGCTCCTCAATCGCATCGGAGGCCACCCAAAGGCTGTCCGGCGTGCCGAGCACGGCGAAGTACCGGTTGTACGCATCCGCCGCGGCCTGGGCCGCGCCCCCGAAGTACTCGCGCGACCACCACGCCGTGTAGCGCCCGGCCGGGTCGGGGGTGGCATAAATCGCAGGACCGTCCCAGGTGAGGTCCGCGAGCATGCGCGCACCCATGACGTAATCGCGCAACTCCGACACGTTGAGCAGCATGTACTCCGTGGCCCCCGACTTCAGAATCTTGTCGAACTGCTCCGCGACGGTCGAAGGCGCCACGGTATGCGTCAACTGCTTCGTCAAATTGCCGCCCAGGTAAGCCAGGTGGTAATACACGCCGTGCTTCCAGCGCCCCAACCCCGACGGCAAGCCGCGCATGTGGCCGTCGTTGTCGTCCGGCCACACGACCATGACATCGGAGGGCAGGTCGAACGCCGCGGGATCGCGCTGGTACTGGGGCAGCATCTCGGAATACATCGTGAAGTGAAACAGCGGAGTCTTGTCCTTCGGGAGCAGCTCGCGGACCATATTGACCTGTTCTTTGATCACCTCCCGGAAGGTTTTCGCCTTGTCGTCGTCCGTGGTCCCCGGGGGGAAGACGAAGGGGCGGTCCTGGGTGCCGCGCATGCCCACGGGCCAGATCACATCCAGATCCCGGTTCTCCATCACGCCGGCGCGCCAGTATTTGAGCATCCCTTCGCGGTTGGTGAACCAGTTCCACTCCGGCCGCACGCCACGCTCGGCCGCCAGGTCGAACCGCACCAGGCCGAACGGATTGGAAACCAGGATGTCGTAGTGGTGCGAGGTGTAGTAGAGTCCCCAGTCGCTGGCCAGCTTCTGCACCTCGTAGCGCCGGTGGACGCGCACGTAGGGAGC
>Ga0187850_10001007_pt1 | contig 32939 bp, 32 predicted proteins | sample June2016WEW_4_15_FD_132436 | JGI IMG/M metagenome (GOLD analysis project Ga0187850, IMG submission 132436) | Peatland microbial communities from SPRUCE experiment site at the Marcell Experimental Forest, Minnesota, USA - June2016WEW_4_150 | ecosystem: Environmental > Terrestrial > Soil >...
GGCGGCCCGATCCGGAAGAACAAGCTGTTCTTCTTTGCGGACTGGGAGGCCACGAAGCGGCGGATGCTCGCCCAAGCCACCAAGACCGTGATCAATCCCGCCGGCATATTCGATGCCTCCGGCAACGCCAACCTCTCCGCCGCGATACCCGCCGGAACCGACTGCAATATAACGCACGTAGCGGGGTGCGTTTACGACCCCAATACCGGCAATGCCAACGGCACGGGCCGTACAGCTTTCGCGGGCAACATTATTCCAGCGAACCGGATCGATCCGGCGGTGAAGACGATTCTTAGCCGAATCCCCACGGCGGGCTTCCTGAACAGCGATGGCGTGACGGCTAACAACAACTACGTTGCCATCGGCCCCGCCAAGCTCGATCGCAACACCATCGACGCGAAAATCAACTATTTGCCGAGCGACAAGACCACGATATTCGGCCGGTACAGTATTTCGCCGAGTACGTACTTTGATCCGCCGATACTGGGCCAGGCGATGGGCGGCGCGACCGGCGGAGGGCAGGTGGGTACCGCGCCCTCGAGAATCCAGAACGTGGGGCTGGGCGGAACCTACACCATATCTCCCACCATGCTGGTCGATATCAACGCCGGATTCACGCGGCAGCGGCTCGGCGCCCAGTATGCCCCGGATCTCGACCTGGGTAACTACGGGGTCAGCGGGCTGCACATTCCCGGCACGAACGGCGATACCTATTTGACCCAGGGCACACCGGCCTTCATTGTCAGTAGCTGGAACTCCATGGGAAATTCGGACACCGGAAACCCATTCCTGTTCCGGGACAACCAGTACGTAGCCAACGCCAACTTGAGTTGGACGAAAGGGCGGCATGGCCTGCGGTTTGGGATCGAGCACACCCGCAGCGGGCAGAACCACTTTCAGCCGCAGGGTGGGGCCTTCCAGACCCCGCGGGGCTCCTTCCGGTTTAGCGGGAACGTGACCGCCTTGAGCGGCGCGGCGTCCGCGAACAAGGCCAACTCGCTGGCTCAGTTCCTGCTGGGCTTGCCCGAGGAGGTGGGCAAAGCCGTTCAGAACGCAAATCCAAACTCACTGCGCTGGAAGACCTGGTCCATGTATGTGCGGGACAGTTTTCAGGTCACTTCCAAGCTGACGGTGAACTACGGCGTGCGCTGGGAATACTATCCCTTTGCCACCACCGACCACGGCGGGGTAAAGCTCTTTGATCCCAAGACTGGCAACGTCCTCATTGGCGGGAACGGCAGCGTGCCGCTGGACGACGGCGTTAACGTGGGACACGGGCTGTTTCTTCCACGCCTGGGAATCGCCTACCGGCTGAACGACAAGACGGTGATCCGAGCCGGGTACGGGATGAGCGCGGATAGCAACAACTGGCGGTTCTTCCGGAACAATTACCCGGCCACGACGAACTCGGACAACACGAGCACCTGGATGGCAGCCGGTACCTGCCCCACCGCGGCGTATTGCCCTGCCGCGAGCCTTACGGGCGAGACGCTGGCTCCCTATGCGGGCCTCCCGGTGGGAATACCTTTCGTGGCGGTGCCGGATATCAGTTCGGGAGTGATTCCGCTTCCCAACAACGTGGGTTGGGGTAACACGGTGCCGTTTAACTTCCGGCGCGGCTATACCCACTCGTACAACCTGACCTTGCAGCGCGAGATCGGACGTGCTTCGGCTGAGGCGGCCTACGTCGGAAGCCGAGGCATACGCATGCTCACGAACGAGAACATCAACCCGGGGCCGATAAATGGCGGCAATGCCGGCCGCTTGTTGTATCCCGTGGCTAACAAGAACTGGGGAGACGGGAACAGCCTGTCGCCTGACGCGAACATGTACTATGATTCGCTGCAAACCAAAGTCACGTGGCGGATGAAGGGTGGCTCCCAGATCGGGCTGAATTACACGTTCTCGAAGGCCATCAACTGGGACGACAACGAGGAAGTGAGCGGAACCTTCGGGGTCAACGGCGGCTACCTGTTCTGGCCGTATCCGGACTACCGGGCTCGAAACAAGGCGTTGGCGAGCTTTGACCGCACGCACAACCTGTCGATCTACGGAGTGATTGAGTTGCCGTTCGGGCCGAAGAAGCAATGGGCAAAAAGCGGGATAGCGGGCGCCATAGTCGGCGGATGGCAACTGAACTGGTTGCTGACCCGGATGAGTGGGAACCCGATCACGCTTGGTGGTGGAGGTAGTCAGGTCAACGCTCCGGGAAATACCCAAACACCGGATCAGTGGGCCCCGCTGAGTATCCTGGGCGGGATTGGACCCGCGCCAGTAGTCGGCGCAAGCACAAGCTGCGCTGCCACCGACATGTCGTGTCACTACTTCAACCCGACTGCCTTCGCCGCGGTTCCGGCGGGGCAGATTCGCTTCGGCACCACCGGCCGCAACGACATCCGGGGGCCGGGTTTCTTCAACTTGGATGCCAGCGTGTTTCGCGACTTCCGGATCACCGAGCGCGTGAAGTTCCAGATCCGGGCGGAGATGTTCAGCATGACGAACACGCCGCACTACGGTAATCCGGGCACCGATGTCACCAACGCTGCGGCCTTTGGTGTGATTACCGGCACGTTGAACCTGGCCGGGCGAGGATCGGGAACCGGCGGGGAACGAGTGACCTGGTTCTCAGCGAGGGTTTCGTTCTAGTGGGCCGTTTGCGTGTCTGACGCCTCCTCGTCTGGCTTCGTCACGGGGTCAGACGAGGGGCCGCGTCAGATGCGTTTGGCGACGGGCGTATTATTCTGAGTTGTTCGCAGATAGGTGTGGCCCAGCCCGGCTGGGCCACATCGTGTTTTCCTCACGAATCTCGAATCATCTGGCAGATACGGGATTCGCTGGCGAGCCACGACGAACTAGCGCGCTATTCTCGGCCGGAAGGACCGACGCGTAAGTCATGCGTCCCGAACAGTGGGAAACATTCAAGAAGGCGGCCAAGCGCTGTCCCGGCGCGGGGACGCCGGTGGCGCTGATCATCGACAGTCCCTGGATTCCGGGCTACATCGGGGTCAGCCACCTGGAGTATTACCTGGACCCGGAGCTCTGGTTTCAGGCCAACCTGGGGATCATGCGGGAGTTTCCCGAGATCATCTTCTTCCCCTCCTGGTGGGTGGAATACGGGATGGCGATCGAGCCCTCGGCATTCGGCAGCCGGATTCACTTTCAGCCGGACCAGCCGCCGACGCAGTCGCCGGTTCTGATGCGCCTGGAGGACGTGAGCACGCTGGCGGAGGTGGACCCATACAGCGACGGGCTGATGCCGTTTGCGTTGCAGCGCTACCGGATGCACAAGCCGCGCATCCTGGAAGCCGGCTACACCATTCCGGTGGTGGCAGCGCGGGGTCCGCTGTGCCTGGCGTCGTTTCTGCGGGGTGTATCGGAGTTCATGCTGGATATCGCGGAGAGCCCGGAGGGGGTTCACGCGCTGCTGGAGTTGACCACCCGGACGGTGATCGACTGGCTGAAGGCGCAAGCCGAGGTGATCGGGGAGACGGTGGAAGGGATTCTGGTGCTGGACGACATCGCGGGATTCCTGTCGGCGCGCTCGTATCGGGAATTCGCGCATCCGTATCTGAAGCAGATCTGCGAGGCCTTTCCTTCTGGCTGGGTCAAGGTGTACCACAACGACGCCAACGTGCGGCCGTTCCTGGGGGATCTGGCGGGGACGGGATTCGACGTGCTGAACTGGAGCCACCAGGTGGACGTGCGGGAAGCACGGCAAAAGACCGACGGGCGGCTGTGCCTGATGGGGAACGTTCCGCCGCTGGAGGTAGGGGTACGGGGGACGCCGGAGATGGTGGCACAGTCGGCGCGCGAGGTGCTGGCCAAGAGTGAAGGGCAGGGGCTGATCCTGTCGGTGGGGGGCGGAGTCAGTCCGGGGATGCCGCGGGAGAACCTGCGGGCTCTGGCGGGTGTATTAGTGCCGGCCTGAGCGCGCGGTTTCGCAGTAGCACCGACTCTCGCGGTCACGGACCTACTTCGCGAACAGTTTCAGGTCGATGGCGTCGGCCATGATCTTGTAGCCCGCGTCAGCCGGGTGCAGGCGATCGCCGCTGTCCGCTGCCGCCGCGAGCTGCGAAGGCTTGCGCGGATCGCGCGCCGCCGCATCGAAATCGATCACACCGTCAAGTCGGCCGCTGGTACGAATCCAGAGGTTGATCGCCTGGCGGTCGGCCTCGAGGTCCGGATTGAAATAGCTCGATCCTTCGCACGGCAGAATGGTCGCTCCGTAGACGCGGATGTTTTGGGCATGCGCCCGAAGAACGATCTGCTGGTACGCGCCGATCAATTCCCGAGCCGTCGCCGCATGTTCCTTGCGCGCGCGAGCGTTGGTGCGGGTTCCGAGATCGTTGATCCCCTCGAGCACGATCAGCCAGCGGACGCCGCTTTGCGAGAGCACGTCGCGATCCAGCCGCGCCAGAGCGTTCGGGCCCAAGCCATCGTTCAGCACGCGGTTGCCGCCAATTCCGGCATTCAATACTCCGATGCCTGCCGTGCTTCTGTTCGCTTGCAGGCGGCGAGCCAGAGCGTCCGGCCAGCGGCCGTTCTGGTCCGTCGTCGAGCCCCTCCCGTCGGTGATCGAGTCGCCAAGCGTCACAACCGCCGCGCCGCGGTTTTTGACCAGCACATCGACGCCGCTGAGGAAATACCAGTGGCTAGTCCGCGCGGCCGTTGGCAGCTCCGCAGCCGAAGCCGCGTCGCCGGCCTGAAGATACGAGGTAGCCCGGGCGCCGGGGTGCGTTGTGACGTCATTCGGCGCACCTTGCAGGCGGATCGTCACGGCAAGGTCGGACAGGGCAGCCAGGTCAAAGTCGACAGGATCGGAGAACATCGGCGCTCCCGGCGGAATCGTCACGGAGGGCTGGCCGTCGAAGGTCAGTCGCTTGTCGCTCTCCGGCCGGATCGCGCCGCCAGCGCCGGCCAGAGCCACATGGGCCGAGGGGATGGTGAGTGCGGCGTCCCCGAACTCATTGGAAAACCGCACCCGCATCTTCTTCCCCCCGATCGAGACATGCACGATCTGCCGTAGCGTGCTGTCCGCGAAGCCCGGCGCTGGCGGTAGGTTTGTGGCATCCGCCCGCTGTTGCGCCGACGCCCAGGCGCCTACCCAGCGACCACCCTCGTCTATCGCGCCCGGCCCGCGCTCGCCGGCAAGCGCCGGCGTCACGAGTGCGCTGCCGAGCAGCCAGGCGGCTAGAATCCAGTTCTTCTTCAAGAGGACCTCCTTCAGCGTGTCCAGGAAAGCTGGCCTTACCGACCCTTGATGTAGCGGCCGGCAAAGGTCAGGAACGTGGGCCAGTTCGGACCAGGCGTGTGCCCGCCACTATGCTGGCGAAAGGCCACATCACCATCCATCAGCGGGGTTTCGATAGGAGGGAACTCGGTGGTTCCCAGGTCCTTCTTGCCCAGGAGCCTGTACACCGGTCCGGCGCCGGCCGCGGCCAGGAACATGCCTTTGGCGTCCACCCATGCATCCCCCTTGTTCGCGCCGGCGCTGATGAACACGGGGCGCGGGGCACACAGAGCGACCAACTCGTGGGAATCCACCGGCAAATCGTTCCAGTTCAGCAGACCGGCGTACTTGATGAAGTTGCCGGCCATCCAGTGATATTCGCCCGTTCCGGCCACGTTTTCCACTATCTCGCCCCAATTGCGGCGGTGGAGCTTGGCGCCGCCTTCGCCGGAGGAGCTGACGAAGGCGATTGCGAAACGCTGGTCATACGCCATCGCGACGAGGGTTGCTTTGCCGTAGCGCGAGTGGCCCTCCAGGCCGACTTGCCTGGCGTCCACGGATTTGTCTGTCTCGAGATAGTCCAAGGCGCGGCTGGCGCCCCAGGCCCAGGCACGCAACGCGCCCCAATCATCCAACTTGCGGGGCTGGCCCTTATTGACCAGACCGATGATGCCTTCGGTCAGGCCGGCGCCGCTGTCGGCCTGAACGCTGGTGGGGCTGAGGATGGCATAGCCCCAGCCCTTGGCAAGAACCTGCTGTTGCCAACTGGGCCCGCCGCCGCCGGGTTGCGCCGGCGCTCCAGAGCCAGGCCCGCGGGGGCCCCCAAATCCGAAACCGAACTCGAGCATCACCGGCACGGGACCAGTCGCGTTGGAGGGCGTGGTCAACCTCAACTGGATGTCGACGGTGATGAGCGGGTACGATGAATTGTCAACGTGGCCCACGAGCTGTTTCGTGAGGACCGCCACATCGCCGTTCATCTCCCGGGTCGTGTTGGTCGCTTCCCAGGTCACCTTGGGTGTGTTCTTGGGGACCCGGCCATAGATTTCCCTGTCGAAATCCGCCACGATCTCGGGGCGGCGTTTGTTCCACCACGCCTTCGGGGTCTTGACCTTCTTGCCGTTCTTCAGCACCAGAGGGTCCGGCAGGTTCGGATAGGGGTTGGCCTTGGACTCGTCGTAGTTGGCGGCATTCGGCGCCTGGCGGTTGTTGCCATCCGCTCCAGGCCGGAGTGAGGTGATGTGCAAAAGATCCAGCAACCTCTGGTGGTCTTGCTGGGCCGTCAGCCGCACCAGCGGAGGCGGACTGCCGGCAACCAGCACCCACAGAACTAAGCCAAGTGACCATCGAATCCATTGCAGAGCGGGCACGAGTTCATTATAGGAGTTACAGAGCTTCGCAGAATGCGGTGAGGGTGAGAGTACACTGTGAACATCAGCAACGAGGAGTTGAAGGAAACCGACATTCCGGCTCCGGACGCCGAATTGCGAGCGATTGGCCGCTTCGCCGAAACGTTCGAGCCTGCCGCCTACTGGAGCGATGCGTGGGGCGCGGAGTACTTCACGAAATCACAGGAGATGCTGGGGAACTGCATTGAGAACTACGCCCAACGCGGCGCGCTGCCGGAGAAGCTGGCAGAGCTGCGCACGTGCCTGGCGCTGGAGTGGGCGATTCTTCCTTACGTCTCGCGAGAGCCCAACGCAAAACAGGAGCAGTTTCTCAGGGATCTGGTGGCGAGGATCCGCGAGCTCGTGCGCAAATGAATAGAGCCTCGGAAGACCGGTCTCAGTTGCGGGCCGGATGGATCTCCACATAGTCCAGCGCGGCCGTTTCCCCGCCATCCGGCGCCCCTTCGATCCGGATCTCGTCTCCGGGGCGCAGCGCCAGCCCGGTGATAATCCGGCGAGTCGACGAGTGTGCGTTGATGCTGGTGGCCGGGAGGTGATCGTCGGCCGCCCAGTCGCCGACAAGCTGGCTGCCCAGGAACACGCGGAACCGCGAGACGCCGTTGTTTTGATCGAAATACTGGACGGTCAGATCGAACCAGCCCGGCTTGCCGTCGTATCGGAAACTGGCGGAGCACTGCCGGCGGGGGCTGGCGCACTCGACGGCCTGGCTGCCCGAGGCCGCTTCCCAGGGCGTTACGTCCACCACCTGGTAGCCCTCCAGCTTCATGGCTTCGGCTTCCCGGCGACTCGGGAAGTGGCCCGCGCGGCCTTTCGCGTCGGGGATGCCGGAGGTGCGCAGGAACCAGGTGTTCACGGCGTCGCGCCACACCTGCGCGTGCCCCGCCTGAAACTCCAGGCGCGCCAGCACCTCCAGATAGCGTTGTTCGTCGATCCGCCCCTTGAGCGACTTCCATTGGCGCACGAACTCCCCAGCTTCCTCCGCCCCTTGATAGTGCGTGTCGTAGATGTGCTGAATCACGGTCTTCCCGGAATGGAGGACGTAGGTGTAGGGGACGTGGTGCATCCACAGCAGCAGCTCGTCCGGACAGGTCGCGAGCGACTCGTAGATGCCAGCCACGGGTGGCCGGTACTGGCCAATGAAGCCGGTGCCGGTGGCCAGGGTGCGGTCCATGCCGATGCCCTTTTCGTCGGCGCGATGCCACTGGCCCCAGCCATTGCGCTCGGAGGCCTCGACAGCGGGGCCGAAGTGACTGCCCGTGATATCGGTCAACGTTTGCGCGCCCAGCGGTCCGGTGTAGTTCTCATAGGTGCGCCAGGAATGAAGCTGCATGGCGGCGATGGTCTCGACCACCCGCGCGTCGTCGCCGAAGGTGAGCCGGGTCCACTCATCCGCGATCTGTTTCGCGCTCAGATCCGGATTCCACGCCAGGCGGCCGAAGCCGTAGAGGTTGGCCTGGGAGAGGTGATGGCCGGTCCAGTTGACGTCGAGCCCTACGTTCGAGACGCCGACAAATCCGCCCACCGGCCGGCGGAAGGTCTTCCCGGCGACCAGCGCCTTCACCGGCGTTCCCGGACCCTTGGCGTGCATGTCGAAGTCGAGCACCTCTTTCCACATCGGCGCCAGGAAGACCATGTGGCGCGCCTGGCCGAAATACTCCTGCGTGATCTGAAGCTCCACCACCTGGTTGGTCCTCTCGAGCGCGGCGAACAGCGGCGAAGCCGGCTCCCGCACCTGGAAATCGATCGGCCCGTTCTTGATCTGGATGACGGCGTTGTCTTCGAACTGGCCGTCCAGCGCGTGGAAGTTGTCGTAAGCCGCGCGGGCCCGGTCGTTCTTCAGGTTGCGCCAGTCCATGTGATGGTCGTAGACGAAACCCCGGTAGAAGAGGAGGCCGCCGTGCGGTTTGAGCGCGCGCGCAATGACGTTCGCGGCGTCGGCGTGCGTGCGGCCGTAGGTGGAGGGGCCGAGGCGGCCCTCCGAGTCCGCCTTCAGCAGGAAGCCGCCGAAATCCGGGATCGCCCGGTAGATCTCATCGGCCTTGTTCTTCCACCACCCGGCCACGCGCGCGTCCAATGGGTCGAAGGTGTCCAGGCCGCCCAGGAGTTTTGGGCTGCTGAAATCGATGGACACCGAGAGCCGGACGCCCCAGGGGCGGAACACCTCGGCAAGGCGCGCCAGTTGGGGCAGAAACCCGGTTGTGATCACGCGCGGATTGGCATTGACGTTGTTGACCGTGCAACCGTTGATGCCCAGCGACGCCAGCAGCCGGGCGTAGTCCCGCACACGGCCCAGATCGGCGCGCACGTCGTCCTTCTCGAAGAAAATGGATGGCCCGGCATAGCCGCGCTCGATGCTCCCGTCCAGGTTGTTCCATTCGTTGACCCAGCGCACCGGCGCGTAGGGAACCTGCTTCTCGTCGAGCGGCGAGATCGATTCCCCGAGCCCCATCTTCCGCAGCAGCGCGAACACACCGTACAGCACCCCGCGATCGTTGGACGCCGCGACAACCAGACACGGGTGGCCCTCGATGGTCACCGTCTTGAGCCAGTAGGCATCTTCCGTGAGATCCGCCGTCAGGCCGATGGCGCTGAACGTACCCAGAACGATGGCGCTCTCTTTGAGTGGACGAGTCTCGATGCGTAGCGTTCTGCCAAGCATTCCACGGACGCCGCGGATCAGCTCCTGCTGCGCCGCCTGGATCACCACGGAATCTCCGAGCGCGACCACCGTGGCGGGCAGCGCGCCGTAGCGGTCGCCGCCGATCTCCGTGTACCGCAACCAAGCGCCGCGCCCCGTTTCGGCGCGCAGTGGAACCAGTGCGGCAAGAGCCAGCGCCAAGGTCAGTATCCGCATTTCGACTCCTCTGGGCAGGCGAAACCGCCTGCCCCACTCAATATGGGATTTTCGGCGCACGATCATCGTTCGGATCGGCCCAGCGGTCGTTGGGCAGCAGCGGTGTCCAGCCCGGGCGGGACGGGTCTTGATCGTACGGGTAGTTGCCGAGTCGTTGGTACAGTTCGCGGTACTGCCGCAGCTTGTCCCGGTTCAACTTCACCCCTAAGCCGGGGCTGGTGGGCACGGCGATCGATCCGTTCTGGTAGCGCATCGGCCCGCCCTCGATGATGTCGTCCGTCAGGTGATGGTAATGGGCGTCGGCCGCAAACGAGAGATTGGGAATCACCGCGCCCAGGTGCAGCATGGTCGCCAGTTGTATCCCCAATTCGCCGGAGGAATGCACGGCGACGCCGAGTTGAAAGGTCTCGCAGACGCCGGCGGCCTTGATGCAGGCGCGAATGCCGCCCCAGAACGTCGTATCCAGCAGGATGACATCCACGGCGGTGTCTAGCGCGTTGGCCGCGAGCTGCTCGAAGTTCACGACCACCGTATTCGTCGCGAGCGGCACCCGCACCATCTGCCGGGTGCGCCGCATGCCATTCAGGCCGAAGACCGGATCTTCGAGGTAATCGTTGCGCAGTCCCTCGATGGCCTGGCCAAAGCGGATGGCCTGTTCGGTGGACCAGACCGCGTTGGGATCGAACCGCACGCGGTCCTCGGGAAACGCGCCGGCCAGCGCGCGGTAGACCTCGAGTTCGTAGTCCGGATGGAAGACGCCGCCCTTCACCTTGTGCGTAGCGAATCCGTGCTTCCGCTTGAGTGCGCGTGCGTTCTCGATCACCTGGTCGATGGTGCGCACTTCCCCCTCGCCGGTGGCCGGATTGGGGTAGCGGAAGAAACAATAGGAGGCAAAAGGGACGCGCTCGCGCAAGCGGCCGCCGAGGATCTCCGAGACCGGGACTCCCCAGGCCTGGCCCAGGATGTCCAGACACGCGAATTCGAGCGCGGCCACCACCTGCGTGCGATTGTTGTATAGCGAGGCCGTCGGGTTGGCGATCAGGAATCGCATTTCTTCGAGCCGGGCGGGATCGTGTCCCAGCAGGTAGCCCTTCATGGCGCGGAATACCGCTTCCGCCGATTCCCCTCCGCCGCCCATCTCCCCCAAGCCGACCAGTCCGTCATCCGTCTCGACCTCGACAATGGTGCGCACGAAGCGGCCCCAGTGGCACCCGTTGGCGTGGCGCAACGGCGCCTCCAGCGGAACGGTCACCGTGGTAGCGCGGATATCGCTGATTCGCATGAGTTAGTTCAACACCACAACAATATCATAGCCACAACATCTACGACTGCGTTCCCGACCAAGTCAGCCCGATCCGATTATGCCAGCGCGTTTCAGTCTGGCCGACGGCGCGCGGCATCCGTCGTTCAGGTTTTGCAGGCGTCGGCTCAAGTCGTCGGCAGGGTGTAAGTCCGTAGCAGCCGCGCATGATCGCTACGGTTCGGTCCAGAGCCGTGCGCGAGGTTCGGCAGATAAACCTGCTCTTCTCCGCCAGCCCTGTGGAATAGAGGACTCGCGATCCCCACCCACGCAAAGACGGGTTGCGTGGTCAGGATGACCAGCACCTGAGTGCGCGTTGAGGCGTCTCCCGTCCGTCCTCCGAGTTTCCCTGCTTCACCCTTTCCGGGCTTTCTCAGCGCCAAGCTGTTCTGCCACTCCTGGCGCAGGGCCGATGGAGAATCCACTCTAGCGAAGATGCGGCGGAACGCCGCTTCTTTCATCCACCAGACCTTCATGAAGATCCCGAAAACAATGGGAGAATCGAGCCTGTATAGCATTGTTCCTGGGGGAAGCAGTTCCTTTGCCGGCCTGCCGTCGAAGGAAAGATCTACGTCGTAGCTGATCCGGCGGTTGATCTGGTACCGGACGTCATTCCATTCATACTCTTGGTTCAGCATCGGGGGTGAGAATCAGTGTAGCCAAAGATGTCAGCACGGACTTCCATTCTAGGTATTCGCCGAGCTTAAGTGTACACTCAACCAAGCTGAGATTGGGAATGGGGCCCAGGCAGCGGGCGGCTGAGAGTTGTCTTGGTTGCGATGTCGCGCTCGGGGAGCCAACTCTCGCCCGAGCTCGCCTGGCAAGCGGGAAGACGTGGGTGCTGGCTCACGGCCGCGCGGGCGTCTTACGAACGTAGATCGGCTCTACCAGGGGGAGCGGATACGGGGCATTCCGGCGCGGATTGTCCGGGTCGTAGAACACGCAGAAGGTGGCGCCAACCGCCGTCGGCTTCCGGGTGGGACCACTCCGTCCTTTCGCGATGGAGCCGCTGAGCAGCGCGAACTCGTAGTGGATCACCGTGCCCTTGTCGGTCTTGGCGTGGCGCGTCACCACAGCCAAGGTGGGCCGTCCTTCGGCCAGCAGCCACCTCTGGCGCCGGAGCAGAAGCGTGAATAGCCCGCCGACCGCTGCCAGGGACGCGGCTACCAGCCAGGAAATCCACATGGGCATGGGCCCCGGTTCGCGGCCGAGCGGATAGCTTACAGCCGGGTTCGAGGGAAGATAGCGCACCGCCACGTCCGATCCGACCTGAAGGTTCTTCCAGATTCGGACCGGCGCCCTGGCGCGCCCTTGATAAGTGCTCTCCTGGAGGGTGAACCGATAGGCCACCCATCGCGTCTGGCCCTTGTCCCCGCTGCGCCACAGCCTGGCGACATGGCCCTGGGTGTCCACTCCCTGTTCCCGAAGGAGGCGCTGCTCCTCCGCCTGCCGGCTGGCCAGGACGCCGAGGGCGACGCCTCCGGCCAGCGCCCCAACGAAAAACACCACGGCCAGGGCGAACACCGTCTTCCCTGCGGCGGTCAATCGAACCGCGCGCGACCGGCAGAGTTCCAGTCCGTCCGGGGGCGTCCAATGCCGCCCGAGTTCCGAAAGTTGGGCTCGAGAATCCATGGCTCACTCCTCTGAGCCGCCAGGCCGGGGCGGCTCCTCGCGCGCGTCCGCCGGCGTGCGCCCGGCCTCTCGCAAAGCGCGACGCAGCAGAAACTCGATTTGCGCGTTCAGGCTGCGCAGCTCGGCGTCGGCCCAGCGCTGGAGAGCTTCGTGAGTCGCCGGGTCCAGCCGAAGCAGAAATGTCTTCCGTGGCGCCATCGGCCCACCGCTCGCTTACTGATACAGCGTGCCTGCGTTGACGATGGGCTGCGCGTCGCGGTCGCTGCACAGCACCACCAGCAGGTTGCTCACCATGGTGGCCTTGCGTTCTTCGTCGAGCTGTACCACATGCTTCGCGCTCAGCAGTTCGAGAGCCATCTCCACCATGCCCACGGCTCCCTCGACGATCTTCTGCCGGGCGGCGATGATGGCGCTGGCCTGCTGGCGTCGCAGCATTGCGCTGGCGATTTCGGGCGCGTAAGCCAGGTGGCTGATGCGGGCCTCGATCACCTCGACACCGGCCTTGGCCAGCCGCTGCTGGATCTCCTCGCCCAGCCGGTGGGAGATCTCCAGCACCGACATGCGCAGCGAGAGCTGGCCTTCCACGTGCGCGTCGTAGGGGTAGGTGGTGGCCAGGATACGCACCGCGGCCTCGGTCTGCACATGCACAAAATGCTCGAAGTCGTCCACGTGAAACACCGCCTCGGCCGTCTCCACCACCCGCCACACCACTACGGCGGCGATCTCGACGGGGTTGCCGTCCTGGTCGTTCACTTTCAGCTTGCTGCTCTCGAAGTTGCGTATGCGCAGGGAAACCCTGCGACGCATCGTCAGCGGGTTCACCCACCAGAAGCCCTGCTCCTTGATGGATCCCTTGTAGACGCCAAACAACTGGATCACGCGAGCTTCATTGGGATTGATCACCGTTAACCCGAAGACGCAAAAGATGTCGGCCGTCAGAACCGCGAGCCACACCGCGAACCACAGCCCGGCCTCCGCCCTGGCTGCCGAGACCAGCATCCATGTCCCACCGGCCAACACCGCGGCGAACAGGAACAACATCAGCCAGCCCGGATATCCTTTGATCTGCTTTTCCTGTAGCATGGGAACGATCTCTCCTTTGACATCACAATGATATCATTTTGATTTCACTGGAGTCAAGAGAGATTACTCCCCTGTTTTCAACAGGAAAGCGAGGGTTGTCCCCTGGGTTGCCGAATAGCCTGCGGGTTCTTGCTCAACTCCGCGGCGTCGTGGATTTGTAGAACACCGCTGGAGACAAGCTCGTCAGACTGTGCCGCGCCGGCTTGTATCCGATCGTCAGCTTCGCGCCGCTCAGCAAGATGCTGAAGCCGGTTTCGGATTGCCAGTCCAGTTCGACTGTCGCGTCACCGATCTTCATCCCTTTGAACTTCGCGGTGATATCCGCCTTGGCCTCGGCGGTCGCCTTTCTCTTCAGCTCGAAGCTGTACCGCAACGCGTCGGTCTGCAGGACTTGCATGATCAGGAAGTTGCTCGGGTCCAGCAAGGCTTTCAAGCACGGCCGGCTGATGGTGGGGAGCACCTCCTGCACATCGATCTCGGTGATGAAGTCGGACTCCAGAAGAGCATTGGGGAAGTCCAGCGACACGCTCCTCGCGAATGAGAAATCGGAGGTCACGTTCAACAGGCCGCCGAACAGGTTCAGGAAACTCTTCAGCGAGAACACGCTGCTCTTCTTGAAGCTTCCCAGCACCACCTTGGCCGGCTTGTTGCGCGAGACTTTGGCCAGACACTTCCCCGTATCCACGATCACCTCGCGCCCCTTCTCGTCGAAGCCGCCGATGTAGCCCGGCACACTAATGTCGTTGAACGGTACGGCCAACACGTAGCCGAACTTGTCGAGGAACTTCGCCAGTTCTCTCAGTTCTTTCGGGATCTTCGCCACCTTCGTCTCCTGTCTCACGAGTTCGTTCGCGGGGCTCTGCTTGCGGCGCCCGGTGAGCGTCGCGAAGTCCCCCGCATAGATAGTGTCACACGGGCTGATTTCGTTTCACCAGACGTCTTAAGAACCAGTCCGTCTCCTTCTGTTCTTCCAGCGGCGTCACCGGGTCGATGAATTTCCAGCACAGCGCCCCGAGCACGTAGATGGCCGCCATGATGTAGAAGTTGAGCGTGCAGCTCTTGGTCGCCTGGATCACGTAGCCGAACACCACCGGCGCGAGCCCCCCGGCGGCGTTGCCCATCATGTTCATCGATCCCGAGAGCGTCCCCGCGTACTTTCCGCCGACGTCCATGCAGGCTCCCCAGGCTCCGGGCATGATGAGGTCGTTGGCGAAACTGGCCAGGCCCATGACGATCATCGCCCACAGCGGATCGCGGATCGCGGTGTGCGCCAGCAGCAGCACGCTGGCGCTGCAAAAGCCCACGTAGGCAACCAGGCGCCGCGCGGCGCTGGCGCTGCCGGTCCAGCGCGCCATGCGCGGCGAAATGAACCCGCTGAAGGCGCAACCCAGTCCGCCGAAAAACAGCGGGAAGATGGCCAATTTCGCGGCGTACTCCGGATTCAGGTGTCGGTAGTCCTTCAAGTACGTTGGCAGCCAGGTGATGTAGAAGTACCAGGGATAGGACAGGCAGAAATACTGCGCCCAGAGCATCCAGACGGTGCGTGAGGAAACCAGCTTCTTCCAGGGCACGTCGCCGTGCCCGGAGGCCAGCTTGTCCGCGCCCTCCAGCAGCGCAAGCTCCCCTGCGTTGACCTTCTTGTGGTCCCGCGGGTTGTCGCGATACCACGGGTAGAATACCGCCGCCCAGAGCACTCCGAGGACGCCGAACACCTCGAAGGCATGCCGCCACGACATGTAGTGGATCACCCACACCACCAGCAGCGGCGTGACGGCGCCGCCCCACCGCGCGCTCATCCACATGATGCCCTGCGCGCGCACCCGCTCCTGCTGCGGCAACCAGGTGGTGAACGCCTTGGTCAGATTCGGAAAGCAGCCGGCCTCTCCGGCGCCGAACAGGAACCGCGTCGCCACCAGCGAGAGCCAGCCCCGCACCCAGCCGGTGGCGGCCGTGAAGAACGACCACCATAGCACCACCCGCAGCAGTACCCGCCGCGGTCCGATCCAGTCCCCCAGCCAGCCGCCCGGGATTTCGAAGATCGCGTAGGCCCAGGCAAAGGCAGCGAACGCGTAGCCCATTTGAACGGGGGTCAACCCCAGGTCGCTCCGAATGTCGGACTCGGCCTGGGAGATGCACACGCGATCGATATAGGTCACGATCGCCAGCGCCACCGCGAAGACGATGACCCAATACCTGGTGCGGGTGGGTTTCACTTCAGTGCGAGGCGTGGTCACGCGAAGGGTCATCACAACACGCTGAGGCACCCTAGCGCAAGCCCAGCTCGGCGCTCATCCACTCCAGGTAGCTCTGGGAGCCCGCGACGATCTCCAGAGCGACGATCTCGGGAGTCTCGTACGAATGGGCCTTGCGCAGTTCCTCCTGGAGCCGCTCGAACAGCGCCCGGCTGGACTTGATCAGCAGCAGCCACTCGGCCGCCTCCTCCACCGCGCCCTTCCACTGGTAGATGCTACGAACTCCGGCGACGATGTTCACGCAGGCCGCCAGCCGCCGCTCGACCAGCGCGCGGGCGACGTTCGCGGCCTCCTCGGCCGATCCGCAGGTGCTCAGCACGACGATCTTGTCGGTCATTGGGGTGATCCTTCGAAAAACTTTCGAGAAACAGTGGCAAATCCGGTCAAACAGGATTATAAACAAATGTAGGGATGAAACAAGCTGTTCTTCGCTGGGCCGGCACGCTGGCCCTGGCCGCCTGCATGGCGCTGTTCTTCGCCCTCCGGGTTCCGCGCGGCGTTTCCGCCCTCAAGGACAAGCACCAGCAGATCCACCAGCTCGAGCAGGAAAACGCCGACCTCGCCAAGGACAACGCGGCCAAGCGCGAGCGCATCCGCAAACTCCGCGATAGCCGTTCGGAGCAGGAACTGGAAGTCCGCAAGCGGCTGAAGCTCCAGCGCGAGGGCGAGACCTCGATCCTCCCCGATCCCACCAAGAAGTAGGGCGCGATCGGCCCGCAGATTCCCCTTACGCCGGCTGCCGGTGGAGTCTGGCCAACCCTCTCCGCCCGGGCACATCACCCTCGCGCGGGGGCGCGGCCAGTTGCACGCAGAAAGCATCGTAGTCGCGCTGGAACCAGAAACACAGCAAAACGAAATCGATCAACGCCGGGAAGAACAACGGGGCGGGGAACGCCGTTTCCGGGAATTCCAGCCCGGTCAACTTCGCCATGCCGAGGCAGACCAAGGCGAACCAGGGGCAATGCAGGAAGTACATCAGGATCGAAGCCCTGCCGCCCAACTGCAGGGTTTCAAGTTTCAGCAGGCGCTCTACCCAGCCCCGGTTGTGCCACAGCCCCACCACGAGCAAGGCCAGCAAGGGCAGCAGAAAGCCGTTGACCAGGGCATAGAAGACCCGATTGGAGGGCCACGCGACCACCACCGCGATGGTCATCGCGGCTGCCAGGCCTGCCACCGTCGAGTCCCGGGAGAGCCTCCGCACCAGCAGACCACGCGGCGCGGCCCGTCGCGCCAGCATGGCCAGCGTCGCTCCGAACAGGATCTCCCACAAGCGGGTGACCGGGAAGATGTGCACGTGCACGATTGCATTCGTGCATTGCAGGCTCGCGGTGGACGGATCGTAGGGGGCATATCGGAAAGTCGCTGGGAACTCCGCCAGCAACAGCAGGTGCGGCGCCAGGACAGACGCCCAAAGCAGGGTTAGCAGCGCCAGCAAGAACCCGGTGCTCAAGTCGCCCAGTTTCCGGAAGAAGGGCATCACCAAGTATCCGAGGGCGAAGGAGGTGACCGCCCAAGCGGGCGTGTTGTAAGCCATCGCGCGGTTCGGGAAGAACCCTTGGGAGAGCGTGAGCCACGCTGCCGCGTCCTTGAGGAGACGCGAAGGCGCCGGCGCCGTACCCCCCACGCACAGCACCCACACCATTGCCAGGAATCCGAACACGTGGATCGGATACAGGCGGTAAAGCCGCCGGGCCAGGAACGGCCAATAGGCGGTCGGCCGATCGCGCATCGTTTCGATCAGCAGAAAGCCCGAAAGCACGAAGAACAGCGAGGTGATGATCGACCGCGCTTCGATGAGGTGGAGCAGGACCTTGGGGGCCCCGGCCTCGACCAGAGGGTAGTAACCAAGGTGCGCAAATACGATTACGCACGCAGCCAGAAAACGAAGCGCATTCAGGCTGGAAGAGTAGCGTCTCTCGCCCGGCATCGGAATACCCTTGCCAGCGGATTGCCTCCTCCGTGACAGTGCTATTATTCGCCCTGGGGTCGCCGTTTGCAAGCTATTTCTGGGCTCATGTCCAAGGTTAATACCGTACGTAGGCCGGACAGAACTAACCTTTTTGCTCCCGGACGCTTACAATTGCGGCCGCGATCTCCCGCGTCGTCTCTTCGTCGCCCATCAGCACGTGATCGGGGAGCCAGAACGCGTCGCGGATGCAGGCTTCCACCACCGGGCATGGCTCGACGCGACAGCCGCCCTGGCGATACGGCGGTTTGCCACAAAGCGGATGAGGCTAGAAGGGCGTGCAGGGGATCCCCGCGACTGTGACAGCGCGGTGAAACTCGTCCCGCGTCTTCCCGAACTTCGCCGAATCGATCCGGCCGAGCAGCAGAAAGTGGGAATCCGTTTTGACTTGGCTGGGCACGTCCTGGAAATGCAGTCCGTCGATTTCCGCCCATCCCGAACGCAGCAGCCGCTCGAGTTGGGCGAGCAACACCGCCGTCGGCGAGCAGTGGGAGAAGAAGCCCGGGCCGGGCCCGCACCCCTGGTTGCAGAAGGACTGGGCGCGCTCAGCGAACCCGGCGTCGTTGGTCATGAGCATGCCGCCCTCGCCCGAGGTCATGACCTTGGAGTTCCGGAAGCTGCACGCGCCGGCCATTCCGAAGCTGCCGGCCCGCCTGCCGTTCCACTCCGAGCCGTGCGCGAGCGCGGTCTCCAGCGTCACGGTTCCGTTCACCGCGCCGATTCCGTGCGCGCAGTGCTGGAAGGCGGCGAACTCGCGCTCCAGCCGTCGCACGATCTCACGAAAACCGCCCCACTGCGCGCTCTCCAGCACCTCCCGCAGCAGCTCGATCTCACGTTCCGTATGGATAGGCCAGGCCGGAATGCGGATAGTCTTTCAGTGTACCTAGTGTAATGCGGCTTTGACCGTTGTTTGCAGCCACGTGGCGTGGGCTTCAGCCTGCCGTGTCGGCACTCGTGCCGACACCTTGGCGTCGAGAAAAGTCTCGACGCGGCGCGCACGAGTGCGTGCGCCACAAAAAGCTGCTTGGACTACAGCCCCTGGAGAAAGTAATTGAACTCCTTCTCCCGGCCGAGCGTGGTGTTGTCGCCGTGTCCGGGAATCACCACCGTCTCATCCGGCAGCGGGAAGTACTGGTCCCGGATCGAGCGCAGGATCAGATGCCCATTGCCACCCGGCAGATCGGTCCTCCCAATGCTGTCTCGGAACAGCGTATCGCCGGCCAGCAGCTTCTTCTCCCCCGGAATCCAGAGGCTGATGCTGCCCGGCGTGTGGCCCGGAGTGTAGAGAACCTCGAGGTCCGTGCCGCCGATTCGCAGGCGGTCCCCTTGGCGCGCCGCCGTATCGATCCGGGCGCGTTCGGGTGTCTCGATGCCCAGCCAGGCCGCTTGCACCTCCATCTGGTCGTACAGCGGGAGATCGTTCTCATTCAGCAGCACCGGCGCGCCGGTCTCCCGCTGGAGCCTCTGGGCGCCGCCGATGTGGTCGATGTGGGCGTGCGTCACCACGATCTGCTTCACGCGCAGCCCATGCCGCTCGACGATCTTCAGTATTCGGGAGATGTCGTCGCCGGGATCGATCACCAGCGCCTCCCGGGTGGCTTCGTCGCCCAGAATCGAGCAGTTGCAGGCCAGCATTCCGACCGGCAGGATTTCGTGTATCATTACTTGTCATTATGATTCTGGTCGCGCAGGAATTGCTGGGCGTGCTGGCGCGGTGGCTGCACATCGCTTCGGCGGTCCTGCTGGTTGGCGGCCTCGCCTACGCCCGGGCCGTAGCCGTCCCCGCGCTCGAAACGCTTCCGGACGATGAGCGCGCCGAGGCCTGGCGCCGGTTGGCCTGGCGTTTTCGGCTGCTGGCCCACGCCGCCATCGCCGGCCTGCTGGTCTCGGGCGTTAGCAATTTCATGACCAATCCCGGGCACACCCAGTTCTACCATGTGCTGTTCGGCGTCAAGATGCTGCTGGCGGCGGTGGCATTCGCGGCCTCCCTTCTGGCAGTCAAGGAATCCAAACCAATCTGGATGACGAGCGCGGTGATCTCGGGATTCCTCGTGATTCTGCTGGCCGCCTACTTACGCCGCACCTATTGAGCGTTATGGACACCGGATATCGAGCGCTTCGCGAGGGCGCTGCCTGGCTCGACCTCTCATCCCGCGGACGGCTGCGGGTCACGGGCGAGGATCGCGCGCGCTGGCTGCACGCCATGGTCTCCAACCACGTCGAGCAGCTCCAGCCGGGCCGAGGCTGCTACGCGTTCCTCCTCAACGCGCAGGGCCGCATTCTGGGCGACCTCAGCCTGCTGTGCTTCGAGGGATTCTTCTTGCTCGATACCGAGCCTGAGACGCGGCTGAGCTCCCTGGAACACCTGAACAGGCACATCATCGCCGACGATGTCACGCTCGAGGACGTCACCGGGGAAACCACGGAGGTGGGTGTCGAGGGGCCGGAATCCGTGGGCGTTTTAAGGGCGCTGGGCGCGCCCGTTCCCGAGGCGGAGTATTCGCACGCTCCGTGGGGAACGCGCGTGGTGGCGCGCTTGAGCACGACTGGAGCCCCCGGCTTTGCCCTCATCGCGCCCCGCTACGAGCACGCCGGACTGGTCCTGCAACTCGAATCGGCGGGCGCCGTGGCGGCTGGCCCGGAGACCGCCCGCACCGTGCGGATCGAGCTCGGCCATCCCCGCTACGGCGAGGACCTCACGGACAAGCACCTGCCTCAGGAAACCCAATTGCTCCACGCCCTGAACTTCAACAAAGGCTGTTACCTCGGACAGGAGATCGTCGAACGCATTCGCTCGCGCGGCGGCGTTCACCGCTTCCTGGTGCGGCTCGCCATCGAGACCCAGGAACCGCCTCCGCCGGGCGCCAAGATCACCGCCGGCGGCAAGGCCGTTGGCGAGATCACCTCCGCGGTCTACTCGCCGGCCGCGGGCAGGGTAATGGCTCTGGGCTACGTCAGGCTGGGCGACTTCCCGGCCAACGCCCCGCTTGAGGCCGCCGGATCGAGGGCCGAGATCGCCCCGCCGGCTCGCGGTCAGTAACCGAGCTCCCGGTCGATACGCAGATCTCGGGCAGCCCGCCTCACGAATTCCATGGCCTCATCGATGTGGCGGAAAGCAGCGTTCCGCCAACCCCGGGCCCTTGGATTGTCTTCTTCGCGCTCGATGTCCGCCCGCGCGGCCCTGAGCAGCGCCATGATTTTCGAGAAGCGGCCCCGACGCTCGAGATTCACGTCGATCCGCGGATGGTCGTCGATGTCCCGGCGGTCGAGTACGGCGGCACGGTCGATCTCCGCAATTGCGGCTTCGACTTCCCGGTCCGCTGCGCGGAGGTTCCGAGTAACGTTCGGCTCCTCCCTGACTCTCATGTAATGCTGGGCGACGCGAAGATCGCTGCGCGCGTGCAAATAACGAGGGTGCCTGGCCGCAGTCGCGGCCGGGACCAGCACAACCGCCGCCAGAATGAAAACCATGCCTAAACGCTTCATGCTGCTCATTACCACCTCCATGGATACAGCCCGCAAACAGGTTTCGAACTTCGTCATTCTACACTAACCCTCAACACGGCGCATCCGATCGTCAAGGTGGTGTCGGGATCACTGCGTCGTCTGCTTGCCGGGCAGGTTTTTCAGGTCGTAGTGAAGCGTCGAGCTCACCAACTCCTTCAGTTGGTCCAGTGCTATCGTGCCTACGACGTTGACCACGGTCAACTCTTTGGGTTCGGCCACCAGAACCAGCAGCCCCGCGATCTGGTCCGCCTTGCTCACCAGGTAGATCTCGACGCGCTCGTCTTTCTCCTTCACGCGAACGAGCCGTGCCCAGGCGGGATCGTCTTGGACCTGCTTGAGGACCGACTCCACATCGGCTTCCGAGTACTCGCCGGGCTTGGAGAACTCGAAGTGCCGGACATAGACGCCCTTGAGTCCGGCAAGCGCCTGCTTGATTTGTTCGGCGTTGAACTCCTTGCCGGGCTTGACCATGTTTTGCAGTCCGGACTTCAGCGCGAGTTCCAGCGCCGAGCCATCCAGATCTACTTCGGCTGTCTCGGCGGCCTTGGCTTTGAGGTGGTCGAGTTTCAACTCCAGCTTCTGGCCCCACGCAAAGGGGGGCGCAAGCAGGCCGGCGAGGATAACGGGCAGAGTGATCCGCATTGTCATCTCCTGCAAGACATATACGCACGGGAGTCGCCGGGGATCGCACTTATTTTCGCGGCTAGCGGATCGCCCGCTGGCGCAGGTTGTCGAGCACCGCCCGCGGCACCGCGACGTTTCCGTCGATTCCCGTGCCCAGCGCGACCGCCGGCTTAGTGCCGCCGTGGAAATCGGTGCCGCCCGTGACGACCAGGCCCAAACGGCGGGCCAGCTCCAGGAATTGCCCGACGTCCGTCGGGCTGTGATCGCTGTGATAGGCCTCGACGGCGCCCAGACCGAGACCGCGCATCTCGCCGATCAGCCGTTCCACGGCGCCGGCGTGCCTTGCGAGACGTATGGGATGAGCTACCGACGGCAGGCCGCCCGCCTCCCGAATCCTGCGGATCCCTTCCGCCAGAGCAGGCTCGTCCCGCTCCACGTAAGCCTTGCCCGATTCGCCGAGATAGAGGTCGAAGGCCTCTTGGGCCGAGCAGACATACCCCTTCTCGACCATCAGACGCGCGAAATGCGGGCGTCCCGCCAGGCTGCGCCCGAGCCTCTCGACCTCCGCGAGGGTGACCGGCAGGCCCAGCGATTCCAGACGGGCGGCGAGACGGCGGTTGCGATCGCGGCGACTGTGCTGGACGCCCCCGAGCCACACGCGAAACTCCGTCGTGGGAATGCCGTTGAAGAAATAGCCGAGTACGTGCACCGCCTTCCCGCGTCCGCCGGGATGGTGTCGCAGCTTGGTGCCGAGTTCGATGCCGCAAACCAGATCCAGCCCCGCCGAACGGGCCGGCGCCACCGCCCGGTCGTAGCCCGCCAGCGTGTCATGATCCGTAATCGCCAGCGCCTCCAGGCCCAGTTCCACCGCCGCCCGCACCAGTTGTCCGGGCGCGACGGTACCGTCCGATTCGTCGGTGTGCGTGTGCAGATCGATCATTTTTTCGCAGAAACGCCAGGCCGATGAAGTATTCCAGTGTACCGCGCGGTTCGCCAATGTGGGAGCGGGCGGGGCTAAAGCCCCGCGCGGGCTGAAGCCCGCCCTACATCCAGCTATGATGGTAATAGTTCGCATGGCGTTGGGTGCTCGGAACATCAAGATTCCCCCGTGGTCTATCGCCGCTCTCTTCTACGGCATCTCGATCGCCAGCCTGGTGTGGGTGTTTCACGGCGTCGATCTGAGCGCGATGTGGGAGGATTTCCGGTCGATGCACTGGCGTTGGCTGGTCCTGGCGGTGTTCACCGACATCGCGGTTTACGCCTATCAGGGCTGGCGTTGGGGTCTGTTGCTGCGGCCGGTCGAGCGCGTCCCGGTGTGGCGCTCGATTCAGGCGATCTACGTGGGCTTGTTCGCCAATGAGGTTCTGCCTCTTCGGCCGGGGGAAGTGATCCGCCCTTACCTCCAGGCGCGCTGGAGCAAAATCCCCTTTTCGGTGGCGTTGTCCTCGGTGATCATCGAGCGCGTATTCGATGGCATCTGGCTGATCGTCGTGTTTGCGGTCACCAGCTTCCGGCTGTCTTTGCCGAGGAGGGTAACCGATCTGGCCATCGGGCTCGGAATCGTCACCGCGGTCGCGGCGGTCTTTCTGGCCCTGGTAATGTTCAGCAAGCGTCATGCCCACGCGGCGGTATCCGCGACAGGCTGGGGGACCAGATTGGGCGTCCTGGTAGAGGACCTGCACCTGATGGGCAAGTCGTTTTCGTTCTATGCCGCGGCGGCGGCAAGTCTCCCCTACCTGCTGATTCAAGCGATTCCGCTCTACGCCATGATTCGGGGCTACGACCTCGACCTCACGGTCTGGCAGGTCATCGTGGTTTTGGTGGTGTACCGTCTGGGCACCGCCGTCCCACAACTGCCCGGCAACGTGGGCTTGTCCCAAACCGCGCTGGTGATCGGTCTGGCTTTGTTCGGGGTCGACAAAACCACCGCCACCGGCCTCTCGATGATGACCTGGGGCGTGATTACCGCTCCGCTGGTCGTAGCCGGGTTCATCGCGCTGCTGCTGACGGGCGGCAATATTGCCGAGCTGCATCGGCGCGCCAAAGCGCACGTCAGCGAGCCGATGATGGCGCCGGGGCCCGGGGCGCGATGAGCGAGTCCGACCAGTTCCGAGCTCTTCCGTCGGTGGACGAGCTGCTGGGGCGCCTGGCCCACCTGGCGGAGTACTTTCCGCGGACGGTGATAGTCGGCGAGATTCGTCGCGCGCTCGAGGAGGCCCGCGCCGCCATCCGCGCGGGAGGGAGCCCCGCCTCCTTGCCGCTGGAACAGGCGGTGGAGGGCAGTCTGGCGCGGCTTGCCGCGACCTCGCTGCGGCGCGTGATCAACGCCACCGGCGTGGTGCTGCACACCAACCTGGGCCGCGCGCCGCTGCCCGCTTTCGAGCCGGTATTCGGTTACTCGAACCTGGAGTACGATCTGGCCGCCGGCGCGCGCGGCAAGCGCGAGGTCCACATGTCCGGGCTGCTCGAGCGGCTGCTGGGCAGGCCGGGCATCGCGGTCAACAATAACGCCGCGGCGGTCTTCCTGGCGCTGCGGGAGCTGGCCGCCGGCGGCGAGGCGATCGTCTCCCGCGGCGAGTTGATCGAGATCGGCGACGGGTTCCGCATCCTGGAAATCATGGCGCACTCGGGCGCCGCGATGCGCGAGGTCGGCGCCACCAACCGCACCCGCATCGAAGACTACCGCGCGGCGATCGGGGAGCGCACGCGCCTGCTGCTCCGCGTCCACCCCAGCAATTTCCGGATGGTCGGTTTCACCGCGCGGCCGGCGCTGGAGGAACTGGTGGCGCTCGGCAGGGAAGCGGGAATCCCGGTGTACGAGGATCTGGGGAGCGGGTGCGTCGCGAATCTGGAGGCCTGCGGACTGGATGAGCCGGCGCCCGACGCGAGCCTGAAAGCCGGTGTGAACCTGGTGTCGTTCAGTGGCGACAAACTGCTGGGCGGTCCGCAGGCCGGCCTGCTGGCGGGCGATCCGCCACTGGTCGCCCGGCTGCGCGGAAATCCCGTATACCGGGCGCTGCGCCTGGACAAGCTGATCCTTCAAGCGCTGGAAACCACGCTGCGCAGCCTGCTGCTGGAGCGCTGGGACGCGGTGCCGGCGCTGCGCATGATACGCCAGACCGCCGTGGAGATTCGGGCCCGCGCGGAACGCCTGGTCGGGCAACTCGAGGGCCTTCGGGCCGAGGTCGTCGCGGGGGAGTCGGTCATCGGCGGCGGGGCGACGCCGGGCCAGTCCCTGCCCACCTGGCTGATTGCCATTTCTTCCGGCGACGTCGTCGCGCTCGAGCGCGGATTGCGTTCCGCCGCCCCGCCCGTGATCGCGCGCATCGAGCAGGACCGGCTGGTGCTCGACTTACGCACGGTGTTTCCGGAAGAGGAGTCCGAGCTGGTTGCGGCGTTGCTTGCGGCCGGCGCCTGAGGCACACTCCGCCGGCGGCTTTTACGCGCGCTCCTGGTAGGTGCCTTCGGCGGTGCTGACCCGGATCTTCTCGCCCTCGTTGATAAACGGCGGGACCTGCACCACCAGGCCCGTCTCCAGCGTGGCCGGCTTGGTCACGTTGGACACCGGGCGCCCTTCAGGCCCGGCTCGGTCTCGACCACGGTCAGATCGACGGTGGCCGGCAATTCCACGCTGATCGGTTTGCCCTCGTAAAACTCCACCGTCACGTTCAGTTGCGGAGCCAGATACTGCACCGCATCGCCCAGGAGCTCCTTCGTGAGATGGGTCTGCTCGTAGGTCTCGGTGTTCATGAAGTGGTAGGACTCTCCGTCGTCGTAGAGGAACTCCATGTTGTGCTCCTCCAGGGCGGCGCGTTCGACGCGGTCTTCCGAGGAGAACCGGTGCTCGATCATGCTCCCGCTGCGCAGGTTGCGCATCTTGGCCTGAACGAAGCCGCGCAGATTGCCTGGGGTACGGTGGAACACGCTGAAGATGGAGAACAGATCGTTGTTGAACTTGACGACCATTCCCGGGCGCATTTGGGTCGCTGAAATCATTGCCGGAGACTCTCCTTGAGGCGCACGGCTGGCTAGCATCTCATTGTAACAGAGCAGCCTGGACTCCGGCCTCGCGGAGGGCGGACGCCCCCGTCCGCGTTCGGCCCCCTGGCCGGACCCCCGCACCTGAGCAGCGCGGGCTAGTTCGAGGACAGTCCGATGGCCACCAGCGCCACCACCAGCAGAGCCAATCCCCCACCCAGGTAGCGGAACGCGCGCTTCTCGACGTTCTTCCACTCACCCGTGAGCAGGCCCCACACGTTTGCCACCAGCACCATGGTGGTCATCAGGATCGCCCAGCCCACGCTGGATCCCAGTGGGCCCATGCGCGTCGGGCTGGAGCCGATGCCGTACAGGAAGAAGCCGAGCAGCCACATGAACCCCATCGCGGTCGCACAGCCGAGGTTCCGAAACCGGTCGGTGTTCAGTCCCTTCGCCCACGACCGGTTGCGCACGAGCAGGTACACACAATACCCGGCATTCACCACGAAGCCCGCGGTCGTGATGACCGCCAACAACGCGATGGAAGCATAGTCCTCATTCGCCCCCAGCTTCACCGCCTGGCTTTGGATCGGTGTGCCGAAAGCGAAGCCGAAGTTGAACATCGGGGAGGCAATGCCCGAGGCGATGCAGATCAGCAGTCCGCGGGTGAAGTTGCCTTTCGTCGCGCTCGCGCCGGCATCCTTAATCGCTCCCGCCTTCGCGCACAGCGACACTCCGGCAATCACCACCAGCAGCCCCAGGATCAGCAACCCGCCGCGTTGGAAGGTGAACCGTTCGGGGTGCAGGATCGCCATGGGCACCAACGTTCCCAGCGCCGCGGTCAGCGAAATGATGATCGCGAAGCCCAGCGCCAGGCCGACCGCGGCGATGCCCAGGCCGAACAGCACCGAGCCCAGGCCCCACCCCGCGCCGAACAGCGCGGTGCGCACCAGCACGCCGGTGCTCACGCTGGCGTAAGCTTCCCCGGCCCGCGGGATCATCAGCGACACGAAGAGCCACGGAAACACGATCATCGCGGCCACCGAATACAGCAGCCACATCTTCTCCCAAGCCCAGCCGCGGACGAACTTCTGCGGCAATGCCCAACTACCCTGCATGACCGCGCCGGCCAGTACAATCAGCAGCCCGATCGAGAATGAACTCATGAAGTCTCCTTCTGTCAGCTCTTCTTGCCGCGCGCCTTCGTGGCTTTCTTCGGCGCGGCGTCCTGTTCCGCGGCCGCCGGATCGATCGAGGAGAGAACTTCCTTGAACAGGGCTTCCTTCTTCGAGTCCTTCTTAGGCGGCGCCTCTTCGTGACGGTAGTCCTGCTCGTGATAGCAGGTCCGGCAGCGAACCTTCGCCGGCTCGCGGTTCAGCATAGACACCACCGCGTGATTGGTGATCCGGCGGCACTTCACGCAGTAGTCGTCAATCACGTCACCCAAGCGCAGATCCCACATAAGACCTCCACACCACGGCTCGGCTGCTCCTGCGCGGCCGCGATTGCTGAGTATATCCCTTCACGGGGGCGCGTATCAAACCGCTGGTCTTGGCCAACCCAGGTCTGGCGTCATGAACCGGGCCGAAGACCGGGGACCCTGCCCGGTTAACGGCAGTCCACCCGCGGAATCGCGACGGGAGCGAGGGCCCAACCCAACGGAAGCACCGACGCGGGCTGTGAGAACAGCCGCCCGGAATCGGGCACAGCAGGCTGAGCCAGGCCCCGGGGTCCCGCGCTGGCTCAGGGCTCGCGCCGCGCCAGCGGCTCCACCAAGCGGACCAACCGAGGCAGATCCGATGTGACCATCGTCCATACCTCTTCCAAGTCCACGTCTTCGTAGTGATGGATCAGCTTGTTGCGGGTCCCGGCGATCAGCTTCCACGACACCGGCGGATGAGCGGCCCGGAAATCCTCCGACAGCCTCTAGACCGCCTCACCGATCCCGAGGAGCTGGTCCAGGATGGCCGCACGAAGTACGGCTCCGCGCTCTCAAGGACCGCCTTCCGGCGTATCCAGTTCGGGCTCCGCTCAACGGCGCGGCGCCAGACCAGGTCCACCTTTCGCCCGAGAGTGCGGGAAATCTCTTCCTCCATGGCCACGTGATCCAGCAGGCTCCACGCGGCCTCCGGGGCGAAGCGTACCAGCAAGTCCAGGTCGCTATCCGGGCGGAAATCCTCGCGTAGCGCGGAACCGAACACAGACAGCTCGACAATCTTCCACCTGCGGCAGAAGTCTTCCAGCCAGCCCGCCGGAATTCGGATCTCCTCTCGCAAGATGTCCGTAGCCTGACGTCAGAATACCACGAGGCGCCTTTTCCACCACCGACGGGCTGCGCGCTCAATCAATGGGTTTGTCCCGCTCGCGCAGCCGTGCCTATACTTGTAGCGAAAGAGAGGGTGTATGGTTTCTCGACGGGAAGTCCTGGCCGCGTTAGGCGCTCTGCCGGCGGCCAGTGTCCTAGGTCCCGGCCGCCTGTACGCCCAGGCCGCCGCTAGGTTTCCGCGCCGCCTGCTGGGCCGGACGGGCCGTCTGGTGACTCCGCTGGCCCTGGGCGGACAGGGCTCGCTGCAATGGACCAAACCCGGCATCGACCCTGCCGACATCATCGTGCGCGCCGTCCAGCTCGGCGTCAATTACCTGGATTCCGCCAATGCTTATGGTTCGAGCCAGGCCAATTATGGCGAGGCGTTCCGCCGGCTGCATCTCGCGCCCTCGGCCCCCGACTACGACCCCGCCTTGCGGCAAAGCCTCTACGTCGCCACCAAGACGACACGCCGGTTCGCCCTGAACCCGGCGGTTCCGGGTCCCGCCGCGGTGGACGATCTCAAGCGCTCCCTCACCTTCATGTTCGGAGATGGGAAAGGGTTCATTCCGGACGGCGCCTATCTCGACGCGATCCAGATCCACAACCTGATGAGTCTCGAACAGGTCAACCAGATCTACGAAGGGCTGGCGGAGCGAGGCGCTCAGAAGCTGGAGCGCATCGGCGCCCTGGCGGGCCTGCTGGACTACCGCGACGGCACCGACTACACCGGGCTGAACCCGGAGCACCAGCATTACGTGCGCCACATCGGGATCACCGGCCATCTCAGCTCCCCCGTGCTGATGAGCGCTCTGCGCCGCGATGCCGGGAACATCATCGACACCCTGCTGGTGGCGCTCAACGCCAACGACCGCCTGTGCAGTTCCCACCAGAACAACGTGCTCCCGCTGGCCGTGTCGCGAGGTCTGGGCGTCATTGCCATGAAGGTGTTCTCCGACGGCGCCTTCTACGGCAAGCAGCCGCGCTTCTCTCGCGCCGCCGAGGACGTGATCCTTTCCGTCGGCAAGCCGGACGCCATCTCTTACGCCGACCTGGTGCGATGCCCGCTTTCGCTGCCGGGGGTGTCCTGCGCGATTATCGGGACCGGGCAGATCAACCGCGACAAGCCGGAGTCCGATCAGTTAGTGGCGAACCTGGCGGCGGCCATGAAGGATATGCCCTCCGAGGCGGAACGCCGCCGCATCGAGAAGGAAGCCGAGACGCGCCACGGAGCCGCCACCAACTACTTCCAGGAGAAGCAGCCCGGGATCGTGCAGCCCAGCGATGTCCGCGTGACTCGCGACGGTGACCGGGCCGTCATCCAGTGGAACACGGCGCTGGCCGGCCCCGAGCCGCTCCGCTCCTACGAGATTCTGGCCGGGAACCGCTTGCTGCTCTCCTTGCCGTTCCGGCCGCAGCTCACCGAGGCCCCGCTGGCGGCTTCGCTACCCTCCTCCGCCATCGGCGCCGATACTGTGACGGTTGTCGCTTCCGTGGCGCCACCGCGCCGGCCGGTGTGAGAGCACGACCGGTGGCCGAGCGCTGGCGAATCCTTTTGGCGCTCTATGGAGTGCTGAACGCGGCCGCCTACGCCTTGCTGCTGCCGCTCTGGGAAGGCTTCGACGAAGCGCAGCACTATGGCTACGTGCAGTCTCTCTCGACCAACCGGAAGTTCCCCGTGCTTGGACAAGCCACCCTCTCGCGGGAGATCTGGCATTCGCTCCAACTGGTCCCCGTAAGCCACTTCCTTCAGCCGCACCTCGGGGCGCCAGTGAGCTTCCGCGATTATTTTGAGTTCACCCAGGAAGAGCGGACGCGCCGCAGACAGGAACTGGATTCGATTCCAGCGGGCGAGCAATACCAGCCGCAGCCCGGCACGCGCAGTTACGAAGTCAACCAGTCGCCGCTTCCTTACCTCGGCATGGCCCTGGTGGACCGGCTGCTCTCGGGCGCCCCACTCACCACCCGCGTGCGCTGGCTGCGCCTGCTGTTGTCGCTGGCGGCGGTGCTGCTCCTATGGCATGCCGCGTTGCTACTGGCCCGGCAACTCTCGCTCGCCGACGGCTACGCCGGCGCTGTGCTGTTCTGCGTCTTCTCCTCGCAGATGCTTTATGCCGCCGCTTGCCACGTCTCGAACGATGCGTTGGCCGTGCCGCTGTTCTGCTACCTCGTCTGGGCGACAATCCGCGCTCATGAGACCGGCTCGCGACGCGACTGCCTATGGCTGGGGCTGCTGCTCTCCGCGGTGCTCCTCACCAAGGCATACTTTCTGGTTCTTGTGCCGCTGGCGCTGGCCGTGGTCGGCTGGGGCCTCTGGCGCCGGCGTGCCAGCCTGGCCGCCGCGGCGCTGTTTGCCGCCCCCGTGGCGCTCTTGGCCGGCCCCTGGTACGTTCGCAACGTGGTTCTGTATCGCAGTCTCGGCGCCACGGTCGAGCAGACCGCGGGTCTCGGGCCGAAGCAACTCCTCGAGGCCGCGCTTGCGCTGCCCTGGGGCAAGAGCATCGTCTACATGGCGCACTCCAGCTTGTGGACGGGCAACAACTCCTTCACCGCCTTTTCCTCCACGACGCTCAACCTGGTGCTGTTGCTGCTCGCAGCGGGCCTGTGCTTCTACGTCTTCCACCGGCCCTGGCGGCCGCCGGAGCGCGTGACGATCGCGGCTATCGTGATGTTCTGCGCCTCGCTGGCTTACGTCAGCGTGACCTTCTTCGCGGGGTCTAAGGGCGGGGCATTCGCGGCCGTGCCCTGGTACATGCAGGGATTGCTGGCGCCCGTCCTGCTGCTGGCCTTCTTGGGGATGTCCCGCGCCGGCCGCTGGGGCGCCGTGCTGGCGCGTCTCACAGTGCTGCTGTGGGGCTACGTTCTGGCCGCCACCTGGCTGGCGAAACTGATCCCGCTGTACGGCGGCTTTCCCGAGTCCCGCGCGCGCCTGTCCAGCCTGTGGGCTTGGTATTTGCACGACGGCGCCCAGCGCGACGGGATTCTGCGGGCGCTCTGCCTGGCGTCTCCAGCCGTGCTATGGGCGCTGATCGGAGCGGTGATTGTGTTGGACGTCGTCCTGTGCTTGAGCTTCGTACGTGCAGCGAACACAAGACAGCCGGCTTGAAACCGCGGGCCGCACGCGGCCTCCTGGCAACCCCTATTTCACCGCGCTCAGGGTTTGGGCGATGCGCTTGGGCGCATCGTCCGGCGTGGTGGTCTTGAAGCTGATTCCAAGGTGGCAGCGGCCCGTCTTGGCCGGCACGTAGACGTGGAAAGCGCGGATGCCCGGGCTCAGGGCGTGGGCTTCTGTCTCGACCCAGAGCCGGGTGGCGGTGTTCTCGAACGCTCTCGAGTAGTGGAACTCCTCGAGTTGGGCCGTGTAGGCCTCCTTGGGACCCTGCGCGATGTAGCCGGCAAGGACAGTGGCGTCCGCCGGAACCGCGGCCTGGCAGAGGCCTCTCTGCTCCTTCAAGGGCTGCATGTTCGGCTGGGTGGTCCGGGCTGCCAAGGCCATCGCGAGCACAGCCAAGGCGGCTCCGATTCGAGCGATCATCTGGTTCTCCCCTGTGCCGCGCCGATTCGTGCCTGCCGGACTCGCGGGCTCTTCCGATTAAATCCGGCACACCGCCCCAAGGTGGCACGGGGGCTGCTTGAAAACGCACCAGCGCCGAACACGGGCGCCGCGTCATAATTTACCCATGAGGATTTCCGTCAAAGGGGAGTACGCGCTCAAGGCCATCTTCGACCTGGCGCTCCACGGCTCCGGCGAATCCGTGAAGATCGCCGGCATCTCCAAGCGGCAGCGGATTCCGCGGAAGTTTCTGGAGTCGATCCTGGCCGGTCTCAAGCAGGGCGGTTTCGTGGAGTCGCGGCGGGGCGCCGGGGGCGGCTACCTGCTGGCCCGTCCGGCCGATGCGATCACGGTGGGAGAGGTGCTGCGATTCGTCGAGGGTCCCCGCGCCTCCAAGACCCCGAGCGCCAGGCGGAAGTCCGACACGCCATTCGCGGAGATGTGGTGGAAGGTAGACCAGGCGGTTTCGAGCATCATCGATCACACCACGTTCGCCGAGCTCACCCGCGCCTGGGCGGAGCGGCAAGGCCGGTACGTCCCCAACTGGGAGATTTGACCCGGGCCGCGGTCTTGAAGTAAAGCGGGCGCGGGGTTGGGTGAAAGGGTGAGTGCGCCCGCTATCGTAAAGGGGATCTGCAGTGTTAAACGCCGGGGAGGGTACAAATGTTACGGTTGGGTCGAAGATTTTTCTCCGGTGCTTGCGGGCGGGGCGAAACAAAGGCGAAAACGAACACCGGCTCTCATCGGGGAGGCAGAGGGGAGTGCCTGGTAGAGCTAACGGGAGATGTCAAGTTTTGTTGCAAGAAAACTTGACTGTATCCGCTGTCAGGACCGATACTGGCAATATGGGAACGGGCACCACTTCACCCGGATCACGTCGAATCGCACGCCTGGTGCGCCAGCGCATCGAACGCGGCGGCGAAAGGTTGTGGCGCCTCGAAGACTTCCGGCACCTGTCCTCCACGGCGGTGGCGCAGGCCCTCTCGCGCCTGACACGTCGGGGAATGCTCGAACGCCTGAGCAAGGGCGTCTACTACCGCTCCCGGCATACGCCGTTCGGCAAGAGCCTGCCGAACCCCGCCGCGATCCAGGAACTCGCCTCCCGGCGCACGCAGATCTTTCCCTCCGGAATTTCTGCCGCCGGTCTGCTGGGCTTTACCACGCAGACAGCGCGGCGGGGCGAGGTCGCGACGAGCGCCCTCAGTCTGCCCCGGAAGCTCATCGGCAGCGACAAGGTCATCCACAC
>Ga0187850_10001011_pt1 | contig 32765 bp, 22 predicted proteins | sample June2016WEW_4_15_FD_132436 | JGI IMG/M metagenome (GOLD analysis project Ga0187850, IMG submission 132436) | Peatland microbial communities from SPRUCE experiment site at the Marcell Experimental Forest, Minnesota, USA - June2016WEW_4_150 | ecosystem: Environmental > Terrestrial > Soil >...
CGAGAACTCGGTCGGACCGCACATTCATGACCCGCGCAGCGGCGAGATCATCGAGGCGGATCTGCAGATTTACCACAATGTCATGAACCTGGCGACAATGTGGTACTTCACCCAGGTCGGCCCGCTCGACCCGCGCGCGAAGAAACTGCCGCTGCCCGACGACCTGGTTGGCCGCCTGGTCGAGTACGTGATCGCGCACGAAATCGGCCACACGCTGGGATTTCCGCACAACATGAAGGCCAGCTCCCTGTACACGCTCGCCCAGATCCGCGACAAAAACTGGGTGAAGCAGAACGGGCACACGCCGACCCTTATGGACTACGCACGCTTCAATTACGTCGCGCAGCCGGAGGATGGCATTGCAGTCGAAGACCTGGTTCCGAAGATCGGACCTTACGACATCTGGGCAACGATGTGGGGCTACAAGCCGATTCCGGGCGCCAGGACGCCCGACGAAGAAAAACCGACGCTTGACGCATGGGCAAAAGAACAGGACAGCAAGCCGTACTTGCGGTTTTCGACCTCGGGCGCGCAGGGTTCCGACCCGGGTGACGAGACTGAAGCTGTCGGTGACATCGATGCAACGGCGGCAACGACGCTAGGCCTCAAGAACTTAAAGAAGGTCGCCGGCATGATGCTCGATGCGACCGCCACGCCGGGCGAGTCGTACGCGGACCTGAATGAGGTCTACGGCCGCGTCGTGAGCCAGTTCACGACCGAGATGGATCACGTCACGAACGTTGTTGGCGGCGTTCGGTCCCAAGAGGTCTACAACGGGCAGCAGGGCGATCAGAAGGGCCATCGGTTCTGGCCTGTGCCGAAGGCGAAACAGGCCGAGGCCGTGCAGTTCCTGCTCGCAAATGCCTTCCAGACCCCGGACTTTCTGGTGCAGTCCGACATCCTCCGGCGCATTCAGCCGACCGGTGTCGTCAACCGCGTGCGCCTGGCGCAGAACACGATCATGAACTCATTGCTCCAGCCGCAGAAGATGGACCGCCTGGTGGAGCAGGCCGCGCTCGATCCTGCTAACGCCTATTCGCTGGTGCAGTTCCTCGGCGACGTACGCAAGGGAATCTGGGCCGAGCTCGCGACGCCGGCGAAGCCCATCGACACATTCCGCCGGAACACGCAGCGCGTGTACCTCGATACGCTGGACAACCGGCTGAACGAGAACACCGCGACGAGCGACGAGGTCCGGGCAGTGCTCAAGGGCGAGTTGAAGGCGCTGGACGCCCAGATCAAGGCGGCGCTGCCGGCCGCGACCGACGTCGCGACAGTGCGTCATCTCGAGGACGCCCGCGAGCAGATCACAGCGGCGCTCGATCCGCACGCGATGCGCACGCGGCCTGCTGCCGCCGCTGCCGGCCGCGGTGTTGCAGGCGCGCCGGTGCCCACGCCCGGCACGTTCATAAAGTACGACTTCTACAACGATCCGTTCCTGTTGCCCCCGAAGGGCTGCTGGCCGGACATAATCATTCGTTAGAGTAGATCACCCGAGAGCAGGTGGAGATGCACTGGGAAGTACGCGTGGAGAAGAACACAGACATTCCCAAAATATTGTGCTATCGGACCTGATCTTCCGTTCAGAGCCGCGACCGTTGGCAAGCGGGCCCGCCCGTTTGCTGATGCGCGCGGCTCTGACAGACCCGCCAATCTGTGCGCCACTATGATGTCTGATCCTCAGCAACGCTCTCGATAAATTCTTTATCCGCGACTCCTTTGCTTTTATGCAAGAAGAGTCAGGCGGCAGCTGCGCTTTTATAGAGTTGAGGAAACGCAGCGTTTCTCAGGCATAACGACGCGGCCGTGACTCGTTTCCCACGATCGGTTACTCTCCACCTTCGGGTGCGAGGTATCTTGGCAATGAGCTTGTGGGCGGGAAAACGCGGCCCAGAGGGCTATCCTCTGGGCCGCGCGCGTCAGTAAGCGGTTTTTAGAAGTTCAGCCGCGCTGAAATCTGCAACTGCCGTGGTCCCCACAGCAGGTTGCTGGTGGACGTGGTGGTCATGAATAGCGGGTTCGGGTAGTAGCAGGCATTAGTATGCCCCGCGCAGAGCCCGGATCCCGCCGCCGCGTAAGTGAACGCGGAGTTGCTCACGCCGGAAACGTTGGTGTGATTGAACAGGTTGAAAGCCTCGCCGACGAGCGAGAACTTCATCCGTTCGGTGAAGGCGAACTGGCGTCCGATCCGGAAATCCACATTGTGATAACCGGGCGCAGTGAAACTATTGCGCGGCAGCCAACCGGCGCGGCCGTTGGTAGCACCGGCGTAACTAACGCCGCCGCTGACACCGCCATCCGGGGCGCCGGACGGGTAACCGCTGATATACGGTGTTACGGGCTGGCCGGTGGACATGGTCACGATGGTGGAGAGCGCCCAGCCATCAAGGATCAGCCGGGCCGGCCGGTTACAGAGATCCTTAAACGAGGGCATCCATACGGCGTTGGCCACGAAACGTTGGCGCTGGTCGAGGTCGCTCAGCCCGTATTCGATCTTCTTGTTGTAGGGATCAATTGGGTAATCGGTCCCGTTGAACGTGCCACCGCTTCCGGGAACCTGGCCACCGTCCAGGGTTTTGCTCAGCGTGTAATTCACGGTGAATTCAAATCCGTGCTGCATGGGTCGGCGCAGCGTGATGACCATGGAGTTGTACCAGGAATTGACATCGCTGGTCCCGATGAAGATTCCACCCGTATTGGTGTTCAAGCGGGTGGTGTAGAAAGGAACAGTGAATGTCTGCGCGGTTGTGCCACTGGAATTCAGGATGTCGTAGGTCTTCGTCGTTGTGGCAGGCGCGAGGTTGGCATCGGTGAAAATCGGCAGATGCAGACCACGGCTTCCCACGTAAGCAACCGACGCGCTAAAATTTCCCGGCAACTGGCGCTCCAGGGTGAGGTTGAATTCATGCACCCGCGGATTGACCCAATCAGGATCCTGGCCGCGAGTCAATTGCGTGAGGGCGGGCGGCGAGAAAGTTACCACCTGCGGAGTCAGAGCTCCGGCAAACGGAGCTGCCGGCGTCGGTCCCGGCGGGGCCCAGATGACGTTGGGGAACGTCAGGCTCGGGCATGAGGTTGGCGTGCAGTTGAACGTCTGCTGATAAACGCCGTTCTCCACGCGAGTGGCATAGAAGGTGGAGTTGGTGGACTTGGCGTAGAAAATGCCGTAGCCGGTTCGCAGCACGGTCTTGGGTGTGACCTCCCAGGCAATGCCCAAACGGGGAGCGAACTGGTCCTTGGGGTTGTTGATCGTCGTCGTATAGTAGGAGGTTAACGGACTCACCGTGTTCGGCTGCGGAGGCTGGTCAATCAAGAATACGTCATACCGCAGGCCCAGGTTCAGCGTCAGGCGGGGAGCCACTTTCCAGCTGTCTTCGAAAAACGCCGAAAAGTCATTGTCGTAAAAGTCATCCTTGCCGACGTGCGTAATCGGGTCATTGACCTGTGTGAAGCTGGTGAAGTGCCTACCCGTCAGCCCATCGCCGTTGTTGATCCCGAACACGTCGAGCGCCCAGTTATTGAAGGCAGATTGGGCCGATCCCGAGTAGCTGTAGTTGCCGGTTCCGTTATACAGGTTGATCATCACCTCGTGGATGACGTTTAGATCAGCGCCGGCCTTGAAGGTGTGACGGCCATAGACTTTGGACAGTGTGTCCGAGATCTGGATGCGATGTTCATCCGGTTCGGCCGTACGCGGTAGCGCGTAGTTCTCGCCGTAGATCAGCAGGTTGGAAGTTCCGCCGGAACCGCCAACGTTGACGTATGGCGCGGTCGAATTGGCCCCTGCCACTTCAAGATCGCGACCCCACTGGAACCGGAGATTGTTGACCATCGAGCTGCTGATTGTGGAATCCCATGTCGCCACGAAGATGCGCTCGTGCATGGCATAACTGCCGTTGGCGCTCAGCGAGTTGTTGTTGTAGGAAGGGTTGGAGCTGTAGGCGTTGGGTGCATGGTAGTTCATGAAGTCGAACGACGTGCTGACATGGTTACGCGCAGTCGCCTGGTAATCGAGCTTCCCGAAGCCGACATCCTGATCCGTGAAGCGCGGATACTGGCCTACCTGGCCTGACAGGAAGTTCAGGGCGTTGGTGCATTGTGCGCTTGTCAATGCGCTCGGGCAGGTAGGAGGAGTCTTGCCGGCGCCGAAAACATTGCTGGTATAAGCAATGGGGTTGACCTTGCGCGAGCCGTCATACGTGACGAAGAAAAACAGCTTGTCGCTCTTTATCGGTCCGCCAACGCTGGTTCCAAACTGCTGCCACTGATGAATCGGCGGGCTGTAATTGCCCTGTGATTTCGGGTATGGGTCAAGCGCGTTGAAGTCGGGATAGCGCAGATAGTAAAACATGTCACCATGGAGGGCGTTGGCACCGGATTTGGTCACTGCATTGACCACGCCGCCCGCCGCCTGGCCCAGTTCCGCACTGTAGTTGCTGGCGCTGACCTGGTATTCCCTGATGGAGTCCATGCTGTAGACGTAGCTTCCCATCATGGCACGACTGCGGGATTCCGAGAAAAACGCCTGGTTATTGTTGGCGCCGTCCACAGTGTTGCTGTTGTAAAGGCCGGAAATGCCGCGATAGGACACCAAGCCGGAGGTGCCATCGGAAGTGACGTTCGGCGTGAGCATCACAAAGCTGTCCCAGCGCCGGCCCGCGATCGGCAAGTTGCCAACCGCGGAGTCACTGATCACCTGAGACACCTCGGTCTTTCCCGGATCGACCACAGGCGCGGCGCCTGTGACCGTGACCTCCTGGTTCTGGACCGCGAGGGTGAGCGCAAAGTTGATCGTGAGGGTCTGCCCTACCTGTAGGGTAAGGTCCTTACGTAGAACCTGAGCGAATCCGGCCATGACGGCACGGACTTCATAATGGCCCGGCGGAAGGAACGGCGCAGTGTAAACGCCGGCGTCGCTGGTCACGGTGTTACGTTCGATGCCGGTGTCCGTGTTGCGGATCGTCACCTGCGCCCCCGGCACCACCGCTCCCGAGGGGTCGGTCACACTGCCCGTAATAGTAGCCGAACCGGAAAGCTGAGCATAAGCGTGATTCGGCGAAGCGACCAACAGGGCCAGCAGCATTCCGCCGATCGTGAGAAGTGTTCGAAAGCCGACCGATTTGCGCATTTTACCTCCTATTAAGACTGCTAAGCATCACGAATACCTGGACTTAACCACACCCGCGCTGCCCAGCGCCAAACCCGGCTCGATCTTCAAAGAGCCAGAATACCAAACCTCAATTACCGCTTTATGACTACTTACCGTGATCCTGGGAGTATACACCGATTCAGCCTGGATCTTAATCAGAGCTTGGCGTGGCGTCAAGCTGCTTATGTCGACTTCGGCTCCCTGGCAATTGCCCTGTCGAATCCCAAAGGCGTTTGCAAACGGAGTTTACGGCGAAAACGATGCTGAAGGGTATGGAGTTTTCATACACGTCTCCTACGAGCACGGCGGGTTTATCTCTCCTGCTCACAGAGAACGCCAAAAAGGGCCAGATGCTGGAAATGCCTCACTCGAGGCCTATGCCGGCCCTCGGCGAACGGTGTCATGAACTGCGAAATTGGGGACAGCCGCTCTTTTCGCCGGAAATATCTCGGCAGATTCGCGAAGGGATGGCGAAAAAAGGCCGTCCCCGAATTCTAAGCTAGATGACTTTTCCCGAGCTGGTGACGGTGCGGCGTAAAGGCACGTGGTCTTGTTGGCAGCGGAGCATGGAATGTGCTAGGCGACTCCCTTCAGGTGAGCTTCCATGTACGCCCGAAGCAGTTTATTAATGCGCGTCTGATAGCCATGGCCTTCCTTCGATACCACTCAAGGACATCTCTATCAACGCGTATCGTGAGTTGCACCTTAATTTCGCACTCCTTATTGCACGCGGATTTCCACCAGACCCGCAGCCTTAAGGGTCGCGTTGAGTGCGGCGAGATCGGTCGTCTTCAGCGCAGTCCATCGCGCGATAACGCCTGCGGCGGACTGACGCGCCGCGGTGATCGCCGCTAATTGGACAGCAGTCGGCTGCACATCGGCGGCCTGCAGTGAGTTCATCAAGCCGCTAAGCGAGGCGCCCGCGCTCGACAGCGTTTCGGTCCCGGGCGCAGCGGTTTCCACACCGCCGCCGCGTCCGCCCGCACCCCGGCCTCCCGCGCCGCGACCCCCGGCTCCCGGAGCGGCACCCTGCAGGGCTTCTGCCTTCTTATCGAAATCCGCCAATGCCTGCGCGGACGCTCCTTGCGCCTGCGGCCTGAGCTTCGCGACTTGGTCACGAATGGCTGCAAGACTCGCCGCGGCTGACTGCGCTTCGACAGCGCCGAAGTACATTGCGTCGGTCAGATTGTACACCTGCTGCATCGCGGCAGTTGGCGTCTTCACGCGCGGATCCTGCTGTACGGTGATCGGCTGCGTATAGCTTCGCCCGTCCACCGTAAGCTTCACCGTGTACGTGCCGGGCGCAACCCACGGTGTCGTCGGTGCCGGCGCCGTGTTGTAGGGAACCGCCGCGCTCGGCAGGCCGCCGCCCTGCCCTCGGGAGCTGAGCGGCTGGTAATGCACGTCCCACATGAACCTGTGCATGCCGGCCGCCGCCGAGAGCCCGCGCGGCGGACGATACCAGTACAGCGGCAAGGAAGAAGTGGATGGATCGGGAATGGACGCGACCGGATCCGCGCTCGAGTAGTGCCGCACCACGCGACTGTTTGAATCCAGGACCTCGATCATCACCGGTTTCGAGGCGGCGGCCTTTAAATAGTAATTAAGGATCGCGCCCTCGGGCGGATTGGCCGCGGTAGGCTCATCGGGTGGCAACGGAGTGTCACTGTTCGTATCCCAGCGCACGCGCCATGCCGTGGTGGGCGCAAACAACACCGCGTCCGCGTCCGCCGTTTTCATATCGATTTGCCGGAGCGGAGTGATGTCGTCAAGAATCCAGAAACCGCGGCCGTGGGTGGCCGCGACCAGATCGTCATCCTTGATGACGATGTCGCGCACCGAGGACGGCGCCATGTTCAGCCGGAGCGACTGCCAATGGTTCCCGTCGTCGAAGGACACGTAAACCTGCGTCTCCGATCCCGCAAACAACAATCCCCTTTTCTTCGGATCTTCCCGGACCACGCTGACGGCGGCGCCGTCGGGCAAGCCGTTGACGATTTCCGTCCAGGTCTTGCCGCCGTCGTGAGTGCGATAGACGTGCGGACGCATGTCGTCGATCCGCAGCGTGTTCACCGCTGCGTAAGCCGTGAGCGCATCGAACCTGCCCGGATCGATCATGAAAACTTTCATGAACGGGGCCATCTCCGGAGGCGTCACGTCCGCCCAGGTCTTGCCGCCATCGGCTGTGGTTTGAATCAACCCATCGTCCGTGCCTACCCAGATACGATTGATATCGCGATAGGAGGGGCCTATGGTGTAAATAACGCCCAGTTGTCTGGGCTGCGCGCTGGGCTGGCCAGTATATGTGCCGATGCTCTTCGGCGGCGTCCACGTCTTGCGTGTCAGATCGGGGCTGATCTGTTCCCAGTCAATCCCGCCGTCGATGGTTTTCCAGAGGAAGTTGTTGGCATAGAACAGCGCGTGCGGATCGACCGTCGAAAAAACGACAGGCTGGGTGCGCACGGTGCGGAAGCTCACTGCGCCCGGCGCGCCGCCGCGTCCTCCGCCAGCGGGGCCGACACTGGAAACCTGGCCCGTCCGGCGATCGTACCGCGTGACCTTGCCGCCGTAAACGAGATCCGGGTCGAGCGGGTCCGGCGCCGCGTAGCCGTACTCCTCCACGCCGACCGGATGCCACTCGCGGAAGGTGATCTCGCCGTCGATGCCGCGGCTCGCGACACACACAGACCCGCTCTCCTGCTGGCCGCTGCAGACGCGATACGGGAAAGCGTTGTCCGTCATCACGTGGTAGAGCTGCGCGGTCGGCTGGTTGTACCAGGAACTCCAGGTCTGGCCGCCATTGAGGGTCACGACTGCGCCCTGGTCACTCACGAGCAGGATGATGTTCGGATCATTGGGGTTGATCCACGCGTTCTGATAATCGTCGCCGCCAGGGGCGCCCTTGAAGGGCACCCACGTCTTGCCGCCGTCGGTGGATTTGTAAGTCACAATGTTGGTAACCAGCAGGGCGTCGGGATCCTTGGGGAAGACAATCGGCACCGCCTCGTCGACGCGTCCCACTGGGCGCGGGTCCGTCGTGGCGCGCACCCACGTCTCGCCGGCATCGTCCGATCGGAAGATGCCCGCGCCGCCGCCGACGGTTCCTACCGTGGCATACAGGCGCCTGGGATTGCTGGGTGAAATTGCCAGTTCGGCTTGACTGATACCTTCAGGCAATCCCTGCATCAGTTTGTTCCACGTCGCGCCCCCGTCAGTCGATTTAAACACGCCGCCATTGCTGCCGCCCCACGCCGCATTCTCCCAGGGTCCTTGCCGCGTTTCCCACATTGTCGCGTAGACGATATCCGGATTGGAAGGGTCTATGTCCACGTCCTTGCCGCCTGTGTTCACATCTTTATAGAGGACCTTCTGAAACGTCCGGCCGCCGTCAGTCGATCGAAAAATGCCGCGCTCTTCATTCGGACCGTACGGATGGCCAGACACGGCGACGAACAACCGGTCCGGGTTGCGAGGGTCGACGGCAATTTTTGGAATCTGCTGGCCATCGCGCAAGCCGAGATGCGTCCAGGTCTTGCCCGCATCTGTGGATTTGTAAATGCCGTCGCCGGTCGAGAGGTCCGGCCGCGGCATCCCTTCGCCGCTCCCGACGTAAATAACATTTGGGTTTGAGGGCGCCACTGCGACCCACCCTATCGAGCCGGTACCCTGATCATCGAAGATCGGCGCCCACGTCCGGCCCGCATCGTTCGTTTTCCACACGCCGCCGTTGCAAACGCCGATATAAAACGTGTAGGGCTGGCCCGGCACGCCGGCCGCGGACTTGGTACGGCCGCCACGGAGCGGGCCGATCGACCGCCACCGCATTTCGGAGTAGAGATTCGGGCTCACCTGTGCAGACTGCTGCGCGGGCAGCGCCCCGATAGAGGGAAAAACAACAATATAAACCAGGCCGGCAAGGAGAGTAAGTTTGGCTAATGACATGAGAGTCCTCCAGGACAACGGGGGGAGAGGCGCATCCTGATCGACGTACATCGCGCTCACCGCGGCGGCGTGACGTCTTCGGAATTGCGACTCATAGGACTTTTCATTTTTTCTCAATTACGTCAATTTCGCTGTAGAAAGTGTTCCCATAATCGTCGTCTGCTTCCGTCGCGATGCATGAGAACAACAAATACCGGTATTTGCCGAGGACGCCGCTCGAGTCGCTGATGCTCACCCCATATTGCCCACCGCCATAGCCCTCTCTGGGGCGAGTATCGACGACGGCGATAAGTTTCCAGCCGCAAGTGGCGGGATCGAGGCTTCCTCCGGGAGCGGCGTTGAATTTTGGATCGGTGCCGTCGCTGGCGTAGAGTTTATACACCTGCGGGCCGCGTGTATTTGGATGCCAGGAGTAGGTATTAACCTGCGCAATCTCTATCACGCTGCCCAGATCCATGCTGAAGCGTCCGCCCATGGTTGCTGCATTAAAAAAGAAATTGGCGGCCGGCTCGTCTTCCATGCTCGGCAGAAGGCCATCGGTGAGCGCGCCCAGGTCGGCGCCGTTGGGGTCAATTTCCCCGTCGACGAGCGCCAGCTTTGCTCTGGCTGCCGCATCATCCTTGCTTGGAATGGGGACGTTCGGGAACTTAAAGTCCTTGGTCGCCGCGAGGACGCCGTTGTAACCCACGGTCACCTTGATCTCGGCGTATGCCGAGCCCATAAGGCAGGAGAGGATCAGCGCGCATCCCAAACAGCTCATCTTACGTCTCACACGGATCTCCAGGTTTTCAAATGGCACTAGTGGAGCGCGGCGATTTTTCCGCGGGTCAGGGATGATCATGTGGCAACCGCCGCTTCATGTCAATGAGATGCGGGGGACTGGCCGGTCGGCAATTGTCGGGATCGCCGCGCCCCAGCGCGGCGCAGCATCACGCGACCCATCAGACCCACGCGGCAGGCTTCCGCAGTCGCATAAGGCGGACTCTTCGATCCGGGAGGTTCTGGTGTGGGAACTAATCGCTATGGGGCAGCAGGATCCAGGGCGCCGCGCTGGGGCGCGGCGGCCCCAAGGCCGGCTTGTTCGGACTTGTAGGACCGATTGAAACAGCGATTGCGATCTCGATGCCGGACAACGGCCGGTTACACCTCGGCGCGAATCAGGGCTGCCGCGAACATGAGCAATAGGCGCATGTCCCGCAGGAAATTCAAGGCAACCTTGTGCGGTGGGATCCAGAAGATCTGGTGCCGGCGCCAGCGCCGCCACATGCGGTTCCAAAACTGCTGCAGATCGGCGCGTGAATAGGTGAGCCGCTTCGCGAGGTCAGTATTGAGATCGCGGAAGACGAGAGCGACACGGGACGGAACCAGAAGTTCCGGGCAACGCGCCTTGGCGCGCGCAATGGCCAGTTGCACTTCGGCCGCGTGCAGATTGCGGCCCACCCTCTCGCGAATGCGTTTTAACTCACCCAGCAGGAGCAGCTCGGCTTCGCTTCGCTTGCGGGTTTGCAGCCAGAGTTCTTCCATTTCGAGCGCGAACGAAATCCATTCGCGGGAGAGATGGCGCAGCTCACGAAACCGTCTGAGAAAATGGGCCAATCGGGATTCCACCTGGTATCCGGCCCGCCGGTCCCTGCGGCTCTTGAGGCGGAAAAAGCCGTGCACCATCGGGTGACCCTCTTCGATCAGCGCGGCATTTTTGTACCAGATGAAATTGCGGAAGATGTTCCAGTAGTTTTCCGGATTCGCTTTCGAGAGCACTTGCTTCATGTACTCAAAAGAATAGAAGGATCTCCAAGCCTTGCGATACGTCGTGTGCCATTCACCCGGTCCGAAGTTTGGATGATGGGTTGTCTCGTGAAACGAGTCGTAGCGATTTAAATCAGAATCCATGTACTCGCCGCTCTTGACCGCCTGGACATGGTCACGCGATCCCGGAATCGGCGTCAGCATGAAGAAAGACGCCTGCTCCACGCCCAATTCGCTCTTCAGACGCCCCACATCTTCCGCAACGGAATCCGAAGTATCGAAAGGGAACCCGATGATATAACCGACGTGCGTTGCCACCTTGGCCTCGTGCCAGGCGGCAATGAGATCCTTGTATTCATTTACGTGATTTTGCGGTTTTGCCGCCGCTTTCAGGTTTTTCGGATTGATGCTTTCCATTCCGATGAAGACTTGTGTGCAGCCCGCGCGCGACGCCAGTTTGACGAACTCCGGGATCTTGTGGGACTGCGTGTCCACCTGGATCATGAAATGAATTGGGATCTTTTCCTCGTTACGCAAGCGTTCGAGCATCAAAAAGTTTTCGCGCCAGCCCGGGTTGCGGGCGAAGTTGTCGTCGGTGAAGAAATAGAAGTTGATTCCGTGGCGGCGATAGTTCTCTCGAAGGGCCTCAGCAAGCGCCTCGGGAGAGCGATGGCGCATCTTGCGCCCCTGAACGTTGATGATGGAGCAGAAGCTGCAGTAAAATGGACAACCACGGCTGCAATCGATGGTTCCAAAATTAGAAGTGATAAAACGCCGGAGATAACGCCGATGGATCATCGGCAATGGTCTCTCGTAGAGGTCGGGCAGATCCTTGAGAAAATCATACATCGGCTGGAGCCGGTCCTCGATCGCATCCTGCAGAATCTTTCCCCAGCGATCCTCCACTTCGCCCTTGACCACAGTCACGCCGAGGTCGAGCAATTCCTGGATCTCCGGCGTCACGTAATCAAAAAGAGCAAGCGTGCCGCTCACATGAAATCCGCCTATCAGGACTTGCAGTCCTCCCGCCCGGAATCGCCGCGCGAGATCGGCTGCCCGTGGATACTGGTTGGATTGCACTCCAACGAGCGCGACGATGGTGCGCCGATCGGGCAGGCGGTTGGAGCGCACGATCTTGTCGACCGGAATATTCTGGACGGAATCGTCGAACAGCTTGACTCGAAGATCAATCGCTTCACCCAGGGAACCGCTGCGTTTGACTGTTTCCGTGAGACTGTAGAGACACGCGAGCGTGTTGCTCGGCAGCACCCCGCGGAAATGTCGCATTACATACCCATCGTCGTCGTATTTTGACGCTTTGATGAGGACAACGGATACTCTGCGTTTTGAATGCTTCGACATGTAGTTTCTGGCTCCCACGATCTGCGTCCTTGATCGGAACGTTCAGCCTGGACGCCGATCCGGCGGCGATCCCGAGCGGGCGAGCAAGAGCGTACAACCCATCGACAAACTCTCACATAATTCTTTCACCTAGACCAGACCCAATATTTGATCGGGGACAATTCGGGGACAGGTTTCCCGATAAACATCCCTAGCGAACTTCCTCAATCTGGACAGCCAATAATCGAAATGTCCTCTTTTTTCTGATCTCCTATGAAACGCTCCTGGCGACGCGACCATTCGCCGGCTCACATCGGGCAACGGCTACTTTTTCTCTTTAAATCCTGCCGGGTGACGATCGTGACGATAATTCCGCGGCAGTCAAAACCATTGATGTTTCTTGTCTGGCCGGATTCCTTTATCGAGAAATCCACCTCCATTTCCGTACCCTGTTGCGGGCGCTTTTCGCCTGGTTCTTCTTTCGCCGCTTTGGCCGCTTTTTCCTGCGCATCCAACATTTTGCGTCTCATTTCCGCAAACGTGGTGACCTCGTAGGTCTTCTTTTTCAGATCGAGACTGTACACTTTCTCTTCACTCAGATCGATGATCGTCCCAGTGGTGTCGTTCATTTCCGCCTTCCGGTTCCCGCGAACCGCAACGGTGTTGACCGTGCCTTCCTTGGCGGCCTTCCCTCCAAACAGGCCCATCATCTTTCCGAGCATGCCCTCGAATTTAACCAGGCTTTTTCCCTCGGTCTTGACATTAGCCCGCAAAAACCCGATTGGCAACAAAAGCGACGACGAAAGCAACAACCCAAGGATCCGAATTCGCTTCATTCTCTCCTCCCCCTTATTAGCGGCGCCAGATCCGGCGCGGGGAAACATGATTCTCCCTGCAATCCCCACGATCGGGACCGAGATGCGGTAAGCACCATGCCGGTTCGGATTACCCCTTCTTCTGAGCTTCTTTCTTTTTTCTCGGGCTGGTTTTTCCGTAGGTACCGCGATAAATTTTCCCTCTCCTCGTGCGGATATCACCTTTACCCATCGTAGCAGTCTCCATTATGCAGCAAATAGGAAACAGCAAGACCGCCATGTAGATTTTATTCCCTGAAATTCCGTAATCAACATAACAAATCATACAGCTGCAAAATGCCTGAGCACCAGACGCGGCTTATCAAGATTTCATTACAGTCACAAGCTTTTGAAACCATTCGGTCTGACTTTCGACCGTCGAGGTCTCGAGATTGGGCACCAGGAGGACGTCCGCGCCAACCTCGCGGGCAAAGGGCATAAAATCTTCCAGCTGGCGAGCCGGGCCCGCGGGCTCAAGCCGAATCGCGCCCGCAGCCGAGGGACCTGACTGACTTGCGCCGTTCGAGTCGAACATCAGCAGCGAGACCATCATGATCGTGGCGAACGCAGCGCCGCAAAAGGCGCACCAACCGAACCCTGTTTGTCTTCCCATGTCGGCTCCTGACAGAATGGCAAGCAAGTTCAAATCTGTTTGGACAGCTTGCTTCCGGATTTAATGCCCTCGCTGAATGCCTCCGATTATGCCCGGGGACCCATTCTCCGCATACCAGCAACTTATAGGACTTCTCCACCCAAGGCGCAACGGCGAGCCAGATTCCTGGTGCATCATCAGCGCATATGTGAAATAAGCGGCTCTTTGAAATCCGGAGCCAGCTACGACTTCTCCCCAACTTCTGAGAAGTGCCTACACTTTAAATGGCCTCGATTGGGCCCAAGACCCATAATGAATCCGGACGAGCCATATTACTCCAGGACGAGAGCAGGAGCGTTCCGGCGACATCCATTCCAGACCTACGAAATCGCCGATAGGATACAATGAGAGACAAAAGGGGCCGGCATGTTCGTGCAACGGATTCTGACCTTGGTCGCTGATCATCAGCAAGCGGCGTATCTTGCGATTTTCCTCTCCACGATGGCGGAGTCGCTGGCTTTCGTGGGGCTCTTGTGGCCTGGGACGATGTTGATGCTCGGTGCCGGGGCGCTGGTGGCAACCGGCGTCCTGTCTCTCAGGACGACTCTTCTGATCGCCATGCTCGGCGCCGTTGCGGGAGACGGCATCAGCTATTGGCTGGGCCGGTGCTACCAAGATCGCCTGCGCGTTCTTTGGCCATTCGGTCGCCACCCTGAGATGCTTTCTCATGGAGAGGCCTTCTTCCGCCGCCATGGTGGGAAGAGCATCTTCTGGGGTCGTTTCGTGGGCCCAATGCGGCCTGTAATCCCCATTGTTGCGGGCATGTTGGGCATGCCGGCAGCCAGATTCACACTTGTCAACTTCCTTTCTGCGGTCTGTTGGGCCTTTGCCAATATCCTCCCCGGCTTCGTTTTCGGGACCTCCCTGATCCTGGCCGGTTCGGTGAGCGCGCGGCTTGTCGTGCTGATGATCCTGCTTGTGGGCGTTTTGTGGGTTTCCGTCTGGCTCTGCAGGAAGCTCGTCCTCTGGCTGAGACGCCTGACTCCAAAGGGCGAGAAGGTGCTTGTCCCGATTCTGGCGATTATCCTTTTTCTTGCGGGAGGCGGCTTCATCGGTGTAACGAAGATTGTTGTCGCCAGGGAGTTGCTGGCTCGCGCGGACCAGTCCGTCTACCACTTCCTTCAATCCATACGGACGCCTTGGGGCGATCACATCATGGTTGACATCACCGAACTGGGAGGCGGTGTCGTCGGCTCCTGTGTCGTGGCCGCCGTCTCTCTTGCCCTGTTGCTGCGTCGTCGTTTCAGAAGTGCCATATACTGGCTGTCGACGGTCGCGGCAGGAATCGGTCTTGTCCAGTTCCTCAAGTGGGCGTTGCATGAGTCAAGGCCTGTCGCGATTCAGGAAACCCTTTCCGGCTGGGGATTTCCAAGCTCGCACAGCGCCATGAGTGCAATCATCTTTGGCTTTCTGGCAATCCTTGTCATCCGGAGATTCCAAAGCTCCTGGAGGTGGATGCCTCTCGGCGTTGCCGTCCTGTTTTCCCTCTTGGTCGGCCTGTCGCGTCTCTATCTGGGAGCACACTGGTTGTCGGACGTTCTGGGCGGGCTCTTCTTTGGATGGGCATGGGCTTCTCTGGCGGGCATTTTCTACCTTCGGAGCCCGTCTGAAACGGACCCGAAGAAAGACGTCTGTGTCGTCGCCCTGCTCACGTTTGCCGTCGTCGGGGCCTGGGATGTGGCATTGCGACAGGGTCAGGAGCTCGCACGGTACGCCCCTCGCCCTTCCATCCTGACCATGACATCTCAGGCGTGGTTGGGGAGCGGTTGGGGGACACTGCCTGCCCGGCGGGTGGATCTGGGCGGAGGCAATGACGAACCGCTCACCTTCCAGTGGGCCGGGGTTCCTGATCGACTGGTCCTTGAACTCCTGGATAAAGGCTGGCAGAAGCCCCCTCCTCTGGATCTTAAGTCCTTCCTGGGCGTGTTCGCACCTGACACTGAGATCAACTCGCTGCCCGTTTTCCCCCATCTTCACGACGGACGGCCTGAAACAGTCCTTCTGGTGCGGGACAATAAGACGAAGAGATGGGTTTTCCGGCTGTGGCCAGCCGACATCCAGCTGAACCCGGACTCGACCCCCTTGTGGGTCGGGACCGTGGAAATCCAGATTCCGAGGCCGGTGGCCGCCTGGCTCACTCTGCCGAAGGCTCACCGTGACTATTCGGGCCCCCTGCTGGTCCTTGAGCAATCTCTCGGCCAGGAGATAACGATGCGACGGGTCTATCGGACCGGCAGGGAGGTCTCAGACAAGTTCAACTGGAATGGCGAAGTGCTGCTTGCCAGTGAAGCACCCGTGCGATAATCCATGTCTCCGATGCCGGTTTCCCCCTTTCCAGATATTTCTTGCTCACTGGCCATTCACGAATCAGGTCTCATACGCCGGCCTGCAGCCGTGCGCTGTTCTGAGTTGATGATGGAACGTTGTTTGCCAGAAACGGATGTCTTACAATCGGGAACGGAGGACGTTGCGCCCGTCAGGAGGGTGATCCAGGGTGCGGTTTATATGTTTTCATCGCTACGGAGGATTCTATGGGAACGCGGGGACGTGAGATTGTCGGTATGAACGTCGAGGATCTCCTGAAGCTTCTCAATCAAGCCTATGCGAGCGAGTGGCTGGCCTACTATCAATACTGGCTCGGAGCGAAGATTATCAAAGGTCCTATGAAGGATGCGGTTGCCGCCGAGCTCAACCTCCATGCCACCGAAGAATTGAATCACGCGGTGCTGGTGGCGGGGCGCATCATCCAACTGGGCGGCACTCCAGTCTTGAGCCCGAGGGAATGGCACGATCTAAGCCCTTGCCCTTATGATGCTCCAAGCGATCCCTATGTGCCCGTTCTGCTCGATCAAAACATTGCCGGGGAGCAATGCGCGATTTCGACGTACAAGAACCTTATGGATCTTACCAAGGACAAGGACATGGTGTCCTACAACATGGCGCTTACGATCCTCGAGCAGGAAGTCGAGCATGAAGAGGATCTGCAGAGCCTCAAGGAGGATCTCGATCTCATGGTGCAGCGCGGCAGCCGTTAGAAGCGATTCGGCTTGCTCTCATAACATTAATTGCCCGCCGTTCACCTCAACCGTTTCGCCCACCACGTAACCAGCGGCATCGCAGGCGAGAAACCCGATCACGGCGGCACATTCGACAGGCCTGCCCACGCGGCCGAGTGGAATTGCAGCCACAAAATTTCGCAGCATCTCCGGCGTCGAAAAAACCTGATGGAAAGGCGTGTCGATCACACCCGGTGAGATGGCATTAACCCGTATTCCGTGCGGCGCCAGCTCCTTTGCGAGCGATTTGGTAAGACCAACCAGTCCGGCCTTAGCTGCCGCGTAGGGACCCGCTCCGGGCCCGCCCCCATTTCTTCCGGCAATCGAGGCGACGTTGATGATCGCGCCGGTTTTGCGTCTGATCATGGCCGGGGCGACGGCTTGCGCGCAGAGCGCTGCGCTCCTGAGGTTGAGGTTCAGAATCTCATCCCATCCATCCTCGTTCAGGTCCAGGATTGGCATGCGCGCGACGAGCGAGCCTGCATTGTTGACCAGAATGTCGATGGCCCCCAGCTGGTCCGACGCATTCTTCACCAGCGCACGCACCTCACCGGGTTGTCGCATGTCGGCCCGCAAGGCAATCGCCTTGCCGCCTCCGCGGGCGATGCTGTCTCGCACGTGCTCGGCTCCTTCCCGGTTCCGATAGTACCCGATTGCCACCTGGGCGCCCAAATCCGCGAACACCTCGGCCGTGGCGGCGCCGATTCCCGAGGAGGCTCCGGTAATGAGCGCAACTCTACCCGACAAATCCATATAGTTTCGCATATCAACTCCCTAAATTCTGCACCCGGCGGACAGGCCCGCCGAGCAGGAACAATACCATTGTGCCCAGGGCCGGCAGCAGACCGGCAACCACGAGCACCGGCGTGTAAGAATGAAAGTGATCGACCACAAAGCCGGTGGTCAACGTGAACAGTATGGCCCCGGCGCCGGCGCCCACTCCTCCCAGCCCGGCCACGGATGCGACAGCATGCTCGGGGAAGAAGTCGCTCGGCAAGGTCTGCACGTTGTTGATCCAGCTTTGGAAGCCGAAGGTGACCACACTTATGAAGGCAAGCGAAATCATCGCGCTCCGGGCCAGCGCCGCCGGTATTCCCGCGGTCATGAGCAGCGCGCCCGCCACAATCACTCCCTTGCGCGCGCTGTTTGTGCTCCAGCCGCGTGCGATGAGGTGTCCCGAGATCCATCCGCCGAGGAGACTGCCGGCATCGGCAGAAACATAGGGAACCCAGGCAAAGAGCCCGATCTCCTTGAGGCTGAAGCCGCGCACGTTATAAAGATACAGGGGAAGCCACGTGATGTAGAGCCACCAGACGGGATCTGCCATGAAGCGAGCCAGGAGGATGGCCCACGTCTGCCTGCAGTTAAGAAGCCGCCTCCAACCGATCGTACGCATTCGGGCCGCGGCAGACTGCCCTTCCTTGATCAATGCAAACTCAGCGCTCGAAATGGACCGATGCCGCTCCGGCGTCTCGTAAAACAGCAGCCACAACGCCAGCCAGATGAAGCCCAAAGCCCCTGTAGTCAGGAACGTTGCTTGCCATCCGAAGCGCAGCTGCAGCCACACGATCAACGGCGGCGCCATTATGGAACCAACGGAAACTCCACTGTTGAAGATTCCCATTCCCAGCGCGCGCTCGCGAGCGGGAAACCACTCGGCTATGACCTTCGCCGCACCCGGCCAATTGCCCGCTTCGCCGAGGCCAAGCAGAAAACGAAAACAGCTCAGGCTCGCCACGCCGCGCGCGCAAGCGTGCAACATGGCGGCCGTGGACCAAACCAGGATCGAGGCTGTGAATCCACGGCGAGTCCCGAAGCGGTCATAGAGCTTGCCGGAGAGTCCTTGACTTGCCGCATAGGCGACAAGAAACCACGTATTGATCCCTGCAAAAGCCAGGTTGGTCAGCCCCAATTGGGTGATGATTACCGGCGCCAATATTGAAACGGTAAGGCGGTCAAGAAAATTGATCAGCGTCGCCAGGAAGACAAGGCCGACGATCCACCAGCGAAGACCGGGCCACACTCTTGTTGCTGGGCTGGGACGGAAATCGGATTGCATATCTTTCAGCTATTTCATGAGCAAGTCCGAAGCGTACAGCAACCCTGCCGGCCGTATCCGGTAGACATCAGCAACGGCCGTCATTGCCAGGATTCTGATTTTCGCATTGTCCGGGAGAGTCACGCCGCGCGCGCCCGCGGGCAGGTCGATTGCGTAGACAAAAATGTAAGTAGGAATATAGGGCTGGTTGCCGTCGGGCGCATGCCTGTGCGTTCCCACCCACGCGATCTCTTCGCGTTTGACGAATCCCGGCCGGATTTGATCGATCCCGCTAACTGCGCCCGTCTGCGGGTCCCATTTCACGACCATTTCGGATTGGATGGCGTCCGGAGTCCATGATTGGCCTCTCATAGGCGCGGCGTAGACTTCATGGAAGAGATGGGCATCCTTCAGCCGGCTGTCCCACTGCCCAATCGGCCCTTCCCAATCTCGAACTGTGAGTTGCACCGGTTTTGGACCCGCTACAGGTCCAGCAATGGTGAACGTCGCCGCGACGTCGCCTCCGACCGCGGCGGCCAGGACATAAATCCTGTTGAACGGGCCCTGGGGCAGCGCCAGCATTTGCCCTCTGGGCACAAGTACATTCAGCGCTCCCGGACTGGTCGGTCCAAAATTAAATGGCACGCCGTCGAGCATTAGCCTGGCGGGAAGCAAATCGCCCGCGATGGATTGGCGTTTGCCGTCGAAATCGCCGTCCGCCCGATTGGCGTCCGTTGAGATGCCGTCGAGGTTGAAGGGGAGGTTGAGTGGCGCGGCCGAGTGCGCAGAGATTGGTGCCGGGTTTGGCTGCCGGCTGATTGCAAAGGTCCGCGGCTGATACGGCTTCAGATCGATCAGAAGTTCGCCGCCGGTCGCGCTGAAAGGGCCGACTGCCTCCTCTGCCGCATTGATCTCGCGCACCGCACGGATCGTCGCCGCCAGCTTGATGCGCGCGTGCGCAGGGAGCCCATAGAGTTCCTGCACGCGCAGAACGATCTCATCGGTATCTTCAGACTTTTTCAGAGCTCGTATCGCCACTTGTCCGCCGGCATCGTCGAGCGACAGCATGGAGAAGCCGCGCCCAAGCATGCCGGGATGAGGAGTCGTCTGAAATGCGAGAAGAGGCTGATTGAGCGCATCGGCGCGCATGGGGATGCGACCTGTGCGCCAGTCGCCGCGATGGCTCGCGATCGCGTATGTGAAGCGATGGTGTCCCAGATCGTTGCTGCCCTGATAGGGAGATGCCCGCGGCTTTGCGGTGTGAAGAAGCGTCAGGCGCAGCACGTTGTCTGCCGGCTTGTCCCAGCCGTACTTGCCGTCGTTAAGTACCGCCGCGCCAAAGGCGCCGCTAGTGTCCGTCAGGTCCGCCCATTTTTGCGCCGGCACCTCGTAGTGGTCGGCGGTGTTATTGCCGCGCGCGATCGTTCCGAGTCCAAGATCGTAGGTCGCCTTCGGATTGAATGCGACAAAGGGGAAAGACGCTTTGAGCAGCGTATTCGGTGATTTCCAGTCAATCAGGTTTTCGACATTCACGAGATCGCCACCCTCTGAAAGCGAAACCCGCTGCACGATAGTCGATCCGGCCGCCCTGCGGGTAATCTCGAGGGATACGCGCACAGGTCCCTGCTCCACGATATGGATCTCCGGAGCGCTCACGAACTCGCGCGGCGCCGAGTTGACCGTGTCCCAGAGAATGCGCCATGCCGGTTTGTCCGGCGACGGATCGTCGCGCATCTCCAGCCTGACGGGCGCCTTCAAGAGCTCCCGTCCGGCGTCCTTGTCCACGATCGAACTCAGGTCTCCGTTCGAATCGACCTTTATGCTGTAGCGGCTGCTTCCAAGGGAAGACGATGTCACGCTGAGCGAGCTGCGCGCCGCCTGAGGCGATGCGCCTGCCTGGACCTCGAACACTTTGAAATCGACCGGGAGCATTTCAGCAAGGAATAGAATCTTCGCCTCATTACCATGCGTCGAGAGGAGCTGTGAAAGCACTGCGCGCCCTGTCGCGCTATCGATGACGCGGACGGCGGACGGCGCCGCGCCAGGAAACTCGACGGTGGCCTCCACAGGCTCATGCCGAGAGCTGGATATCGGGTTGTAGACAACAAGTGGAACGCCTGCTGCCCGGGTATCAAGCCGCGCGCCCACCGCTGCGGCCGAGCTCTCGAGCACGCCGGCAAACTGATTGGCCGAGACCAGCTCATCGTTCCAGGAGAATTCGTACGCCTGTGGAATGGATGTGCCGGTGATATCGTCATGGAACTGATGCCAGAGGAAACGGATCCAGGCTTCCCGAAGGCGTTCGCCCGGATAAGGCAGGCCCGCCAGCCAGTCGGCCGCAACAGCCGCGCGCTCCGCCGCATCGGCGAGCAGTTCATTCTCCCGGTTGAAACGCTTCATGGCCGCCTGGGATGTGTAACAGCCTACGCCGTGGGTCTTCATCGTGAGCTCGCCCTCATACTCGGGCAGCGCGGCCTTTTGCTCCGCGGTCAAATCGCGGGAGAGCTGATCCGCGGAGGCATTGCGGACCTCGATCCCGCCATCCGGATTAGCGATTGCCTTTTCCAGCCAGCCCACAGATTGCGCATCGGGCGCCTCGCCGATATCGCCGGTGCCAAAGTAGCGGAATCCGAGCTTGTGACCGTTGCCGATGGATGTCAGATCGTTCGACCATTTGGGATCCACGGAAATGTCGCTTTGGATGCGTGTGACGTAGTCGCCCGGATTGAGTTCGGCAATGATCGTGTTCCCGTCGACGCCTTTCCATCTGCCGATTGGAAACGGGATGGGGACGGAAGAGCCCCACGTCAGCTTCTGCGTGGAGAAGGCCGTCAGGCCCGAATGTGCTGCAATCGATGGAAGGGCCAAGCCGAAGCCGAAACAATCGGGAAGAAATATGTCCTGGCTCGTGCGATTGAATTCCTGGCGGAAGAATCGCTTGCCGTAGAGGGCTTGCCGCATCAGCGATTCGGGGGAAGGAACGTTCACATCCACGGCGTTGATCCAGGATCCCGAGAGCCGCCAGCGGCCGTCGGCGACCAGTTTCTGAAGTGTGGGCCACCCTTCCGGGTGATACTCCTTGAACCATATGTAGTGGATGACACCCTCATAGTTGAAAACGTAGTGAGGGAAGCGATCCATCAACGCAAAATTGTCAAAGAAGGTAGCTGGCAGAAACTGGCGGATGGTGTCCTGCACGGTCCAGTTCCATTGTGTGTCCTGATGTGCCGTTGCGACCACGTAGAGGACCGGCTTCGTGGGGGCCTCCTGGCTTCGGAGGGGCAAGAGGCCCCAGCCGAGCAGGATCGGCATTAGCCCGAGGGATCGGCATGTGCAGGAAAGTTTCATGGCGCCCCCACGATTTCAAAGCGGCCTTTCAAGGGGGTATTCTCAGATGAATCGCCAACCATGACTGTAAACCAGCCGGGTTCGACCACCCACTTCATGCCGGCATCCAACAGTTGCAGATCTTCCGATGTCAGCGTGAACTTGACCTTGCTGGTCTGTCCCGGCTCCAGCGCCACGCGTTCGAAGCCGCGCAGCATCTTTTCATAAGTGATCACGCTGCTGACTTCGTCACGCAGATAGAGCTGCACGATGGCGGTGCCCGCGCGCTCGCCGGTATTCGTGACGTCCACCGTGACGGTAATATCGGCGCCTCTCTTCTGCTGTCTAGGTTCGATCAGCAGATTCTTGTATTCAAACGTGGTATAGCTCAAGCCGAAGCCGAATGGGTAGATCACACCGTCGACTTCGGTGCTTCCTTTCCAGGTCTTCGGATTCTGCTGGCGCTGCGCAGACGGCATGGCAGGGAAGTTCCAGGGGATCTCCCCGACAGTGCGCGGGAAGGTGACGGGCAGCTTGCCGCCGGGGTTGTAGTCACCGAAGAGAACTTCGGCAATGGCTTGACCGCCAAACTCACCGGGATTCCAGGCTTCCAGGACGGCCGGCACGTGCGCATCGATCCAATTGATCGTGAGGGCTCTGCCGTTCATCATGACGACGGCCATCGGCTTGCCTGTGGCTGCGAGGGCCTTGATCAGATCGATCTGCGGCGACGGCAGATCCAGGCTCGAACGCGAGCGGCTCTCGCCCACCATGCGGTCGTTTTCACCGACGCAGACCGCGACGGCATCCGACGTTGCAGCCATGTCGACGGCCTGTTGAATCCCCGCCTGCTCTTCGCTGGTCAACGGTTCGGGCAGTACCTCGGTTGCCGGCCAATTCGCCTGGACAAAGCCGCACCCTCTTGCGTGTTTGACCTCGACTCTTCCTCCCAGGAACTTCTTGATGCCGGTCAAGATCGAGATCGCGTCGGGTTTGTGCGGACCGTAGCGATTGTCCGCAAAAGTTGTGTCGTCAGCCAGCGGCCCGGTCACGAGAATGGAGCGGATCTGCTTGCTCAACGGCAGCAGGTTGCCGTCATTCTTCAGCAGCACCAGCGCTTCACGCGCGGCGCGGCGGGCCATCTCCAGGTGCTCGGGAGCACGCACCACCTTGTCGGCGCGAGCAGGATCATCGACAAATGGACGGTCAAACAGACCGAGCCAATACTTAACGCGCAAAACATCACGGACACGGCTGTCGATCGTTTGGATGCTTACCAGACCCTCTTTGATCGCTTCGCGCAGGGGCAGGACGTACTCCATCGGATCGGTGAAGTCAGTGCGAACATTCAAGCCGGCATTGACGGCCATCGCCGCTGAGTGTTTGCGGTCCGGAGAGACGAAATGTTTGTTGTCGAGCATTTCGACCGATCCGCTGTCGGATACCACGTACCCCTTGAAGCCATACTCTCCGCGCAGCCGGCGCATCAGGAAATCGGGGTTGGCAATGATCGGAATACCGTTGTAGTCGTTGTACGAAGCCATCGTTCCCAGCGCGCCGCCCTTCATGAATGCCGCGCGAAACGTGGCCAACAGGGTGACTTCGACCTCGCGCAAGGAAGCCTGGGGGTCGGTGCGCACGGCGCCGTCGCGGCCGCCCTTGGGAACGCTGTAGACGGCGAAGTGCTTGGGTGTGGACACGACGCGCTCCGCCTGAATCCCCTTGACCTGCTCGACGCCCAGGGCCGACGCCAAATATGGATCCTCGCCGTATGTTTCAACGACACGGCCCCAGCGCGGGTCGCGCGCCAGGTCCAAGATCGGAGAATACACATTTGTATATCCAAGTACGCGCGCTTCACGCCCGGTGATGTGACCGATTTCGCTCACCAACTCGCGATCCCACGCGCTTGCCTGTCCGACCTGGTTCGGGAAACTTGTGGCGCCCCAATGACAGAGCCCGCGAATCCCTTCATTGGTGAAGTCGACCGGAATTCCCAACCGTGTCTCCTCAACAAACCAGCGCTGAATCGCGTTGATCACTTCAGCATGGCGCGCCGGAGGGCGGGCATAAGAATCGTTGGGATCGCGGACCCCGTTGCATTGCTCGTCGATGTTGGCGATGCCGTCCTTCCAGGGGCTGGTCTTCCAGGTGGGCGTAGGCAGCGGATCCTTCAGCACATTGTTGAAGCCATAGAGGGTCACCAACTGCATGGTTTTTTCCTCGACGGTCATGCGGCCCAGCAGGTCGGTGATGCGCTTCTCGATGTCCAGCTTGGGATTCTCGTAAGGATCCATACGCCCATTCTTATCAAGATCGATCCATCCATCGTGATAGATGCCGGAATCGCCGCCGGTCCTGTCTTTCGTGTACGCCGTCGCAATGATGAGAGCTAACGCCACAAAGCCGGCGGTAAGCACGATCCTTCGTCCCGATGATTTATTAAGCATCGTCGCCCCCTTGTCGGTCGTGGAACCAGTGAAAGCGTCTGAGCATTCCTCAGGTGCAATCAAGAAAAACGCAGGGAGCCACGTCGCCCCACTGTCAGAGGTCCTGATTCACGACACCGGAATTCACGCGTAGGGAGAGTATGCCTCAAAACGTCGCTTGGCGAAATTATTGCCAGTCACCTTTTTTCGCCTGTAGTGTCTCGGCAGATTCACCTAGGGATAGCAAAAAAGGGGTGACTGTCACCAATTCCCTACGAATAGACGGCGAACTCCGTTGGAAAGCTACCAGACGACTTTCACCTCGGGATATTGCGGAATGATTTGGTCTCTGGATAGGATACTCATGCCATTCAGCTGGGCAGTGGCGATGATGATGCGGTCGAAGGGATCGTTATGGATATCCGGAAGGCGGGTTGATGCAATTGCAATCTGCCGATCCAAAGGAACTTCATGAATCCCATGTTGTCTCAGCGCCCGGTCGACAAACTCCTCAACCGCAACGGGCAGGCTCAGTCTGTTTCTCTTGGCGAGAATGGCGATTTCAAGCGCAGATATTGATGACACATACAATTCATCCGAGTGCTGTTGGATGGCGTGCCGTGCCCGGGCGGACAGATTTTTGAGGTTTGAGGCAAGCCAAACCAGAGCGTGGGTATCGAACAACAGCATTAGCGCAAATCCTCCGGCCAATCTTCCTCGCCCACCGGCGCGCAAGGGTCGCCATGAAAGTGCGCCCCCTTCAACGCGGGGTCCTGTTTCAATGGATTTCCCGGCTTCCGATGTGGAACAAGGTCAGCAACCGGCACTCGATTGCGGCAGATAGTAACGGATTTGCCGGTTCGCTGCAGGTCTGCAATCAGCCGTGAGAGGTGGGCTTTTGCTTCATAAATGTTAACCGCTCTCTTCATCGTGGGATCCTCAATGGCTCAATCAAGGCTATCTTGGATGACCAGACTAGTCAAGTTATCTCTTAACCCGATGCACGGCCTCGGCGCAGGGCATCTTTTCATGGAAATAAGGAAGGCGCTACAAAACGCCGCTCACCTTGATGGTCCAGGCATAGCGGCACGGCGCCTTCGCCCTCAGTTCATCCGGAATCGTAACAATGAATCCGTTCCCGTCCGCCTTCCATGAAAGCCTGATGTTGCTACCGAGGAGTGTGACCCGGGCTCCCACAGCAGGCCGGTGCGAGTTTACCCGGATCTCTTTCGGCATGACGGTTTCATTTGGGCCTGCCAGATAAAGAAAGAACGTGTTTCCATTGTTCTGCCGGGTTAGGCATACATTGCCCTCTTTGTAAGGAGCCAGCGGTCTGGAGCCGTAAATCGCCTCGCCGTTAATCTGGATCCATGCCCCGATTTCTTTTAGCAAATCGTAGGCCCCCTGCTGCCAGGTGCCATCAGGGCCGGGCGCGACGTTCAAAAGAAGATTGCCTCCCTTGGATACGATATCGACGAGAAGCTGCACGGCCTGCCGCGCACCCATGTATTTTGCGTCCGGCGTAAAAGACCAGCCTCCGCCCGAGATGATGCAGGATTCCCACGGATAAGGCAGCGCCTGGTCGGGAACACGATTTTCCGGCGTCAGATAGTTTTGGTTTTTGCCATAGACGGCGCGGTCGACCACGATGAGCCCGGGCTGCTTCAGACGGCATTTTGCAACCAGTTCATCCATATGGATGTCCTGATTCACGATTCGGGATTTAATGAAACCCGAGTTGTTGCGGGATAGAATATCCGTGTATTCCCGAAGGATGTCCTCCTTCGATTTTTTTGCCACCCATCCGCCGTCGAGCCACAATATGTCCAACCTGCCGTAGTCGCTCATCAACTCCATGATCTGGTTATGGGTGAATTCCACAAACTTGTTCCAGCGGTCGGGATATTGCGCCGGATCGTAGTTGACGTTGCGGTCAGGCGTCGCGAAGTTGGGCCACCAGTAGTTCTCGTTATGCCAATCGGGCTTGGAGAAGTAGGCGCCGATCAGGAAGCCTTCCTTGCGGAACGCGTCAAATATTTCCTTGGTGACATTGGCCCGCGGATTGGTGTGAAAGGGGCAATCCGGCGACGTGATTTTATAGTCGGTGTATTGCGAATCGAACATGCAGAAACCGTCGTGATGCTTGGTCGTGAGCACAACGTATTTCATGCCCGCGTCGCGAGCTGCCTGCGCCCAGCGCGATGGATCGAAGTTGACGGGATTGAACGTCTTTTTCAGACCTTCATATTCCTTCTTGTATTCGATGTAATCGGACAGTTTGCGCCGGCACCAGTTTTCATCTTCCGCGCAGATCGACCAGGACTCCACGACGCCCCATTGGCTGTAAGCTCCCCAGTGCATCAGCAGTCCGAATTTGAGATCCTGCCAGTGTTCGATGTTTTTGAGCACGAGTGGGTCAGTTTCGGGAACATAACGAGCATCTTCGTTCTGGCCGGAAACCAGGCCCGTACAAAAGACCCCGGCGATCATCCAAAGCAGAGCTTTCTTCATGACCAAGATCTCCTCCGGCTGCGATCGCTACCGCACGTGGCGTTGCACCACTATGTCCTGCTCCTAATCGGCACATCTCTGGGCCTAGACATAAGCACAAAAATGTACCGGCCCTTTGGGCCTCGCTGCTACCACCTCCCCAACCCCGCGCTGACGCGCGGGGTTATTCACTGCCGGCGCTTCGCGCCTGGGTTTGTGGTCATCAACGCAGGCCGTAAAGCAGTCGGCTCAGTCTGGGATTCTGAGAGACGACACCACGGTAGTCCCAGCCTGATTCAATGCCCGATGAGGCCCGAAGGGCTGGCAGTCAATAGGCCCGGCCGTGAGGCCGGGATAAAGATCCGCCTCACCATCGAGCGCCGAAGGTGCGGCACAGAATAACTGAGATGCGTATAAGGATCAGACTATTCTGTCAGATCGTCAATGAGTTCTTCAGACGATTATCTGATCGTAAGCCCTAACTTCCAACCTTGAACGGTACGGTAGCGATCGTCCGATCCCACATCATCGCCAGCTTCCCGCCATCCGCTGTCATATCGGTGAACGCGACCGTGAATTCTTCCATAGAAAACGGCAGGGTGCCGACTGTCATGGGCGCGCGGAAGATGTCCTTGTCGGGCGTGTATCCAAACGAACCCCAGAGCGCGGACTTGTTGTTCGGATCGTACCTCTCCTGCGCGGGCCAGCTGGAGAAAATGATCGTCCACGCGTTCGGCTTCAGGTCCACGAACACGCTGTATTCTCCTGCCGGTAGCATTTTGCCTCCGATATTCAGCGGCATTTCGGTTTTGAGGCGCGTGGTCTGGTTCGCGCCTGCGCGCCAGACGGGCGCGCCGGAGTTCAGGTCTTTGCCATAGTTCGCTCCGCTGCCGAAGAGATTCTGGCGCCCGCGCATGATAGGCCGGCCGTAGGTCACCTCGATCCACTTGCCGCCCTGGTAGGTGGGTTCGCTGGCCCCCTGAAGGTAATGCCCGCCGAGCTGTGTGGCGGCCGTCCCCGGCGGACTTGCCGGCTTTTGTCCCTGTGCCGTCATCAGTAGAGTTGTAGCCGCAAACAGGCCAACAGCGCAAATCGCAATACGAAGTTTCATAGTGTCCCTCCTAGTTCGTCGGTTCTACCGGCCACCCGTGCTTCTCAAGCGAGCTCCTGGGTAGGTCGGAGAAAAGAATTCCGTGACAGGAAAAGCGTATCTCCACTTTGATCGTTCGCAAAGAAGAAACGAGAAAACCATGGGCGAGTCAAGCAAGATGCTTTTCAGCAAGAGGTCCAGCCCTGCTCCCGTTCGGTTTCCGCGAACGAAGATTCCGATGTAGAATTAGCATTGAACTCTGCTGATGCAGAAAGGGGGGGTCCGCATGGCAACCCAAACCTATGCCAATCACAGGCGGTATATTTTCGTGTACCACGTGGTTTTGTTTGGTCTTCTGGTTCTGACGTTTATCGGTTCCATAGTCAACTTTTGCGTATCGATCGGCGATCATGAGCGCATCTACAGCGCCTCGTTGATCGTCGTGCTCGATATTTGTATCCTGCTGCTGTTCTTCTTTTGCAGGATTTTTGCCCTGAAAGCCCAGGACCGGGCGATTCGCGCAGAAGAGAATCTGCGTCATTTCGTGCTGACCGGCAAGCCGCTCGATCCCGGTCTCACGATTCGCCAGATCATCGGCCTCAGGTTTGCATCGGATGGAGAGTTTGTCGAACTCTCCCAGAGAGCGGCTCGAGAACATCTTTCGGAAGACGCGATCAAGCGCGCGATCAAAAACTGGCGGCCCGATACGTACAGAGTTTAGAGGTGATTCCGGAGTCCGGCACGGAACACCGCTGATCCCCGCATTCGCGTATAATGGCGGAACCGGTAGCATGGCTGTCGTCCATCAAGGAGGTCCTGCGCATGGCCACTGAAATCCTCACCGTCCAGAATTTTCTCCACGGCCAGTTCGTGACACCCAATAACGCCGAATATCTTCCCGTGATGAATCCCGGGATAGGGAAACAAATTGCGCGGGTGCCTCTTTCAACGGCGGCCCAAGTGGATGCCGCGGTTGTTTCTGCGCGTGCGGCTTTACCTGCATGGTCGGGCCTACCCATCAAGGAACGCGCTCAAATTCTCTTTCGTTACCGCGCTCTCCTGGAGAAAAACGCCCAGAGCCTCGCTCAATTAGTCCACGAGGAAAACGGCAAGACTGTGGGCGAGGCGATGGCTGAGGTCGACAAGTCGATCGAAGTGACGGAATTTGCCTGTTCCATGCCCCAGCTCGCGACCGGGGAAATCCTGGAGGTCAGCCGCGGGGTCGAATGTCGCATTGACCGGTACCCCGTCGGTGTCGTCGCCTCCATCACGCCGTTCAATTTCCCGAATATGGTTCCCAACTGGACCATTCCCAACTCCCTCGTTCTGGGTAACACCGTGATTCTCAAGCCTTCGGAGCAGGTGCCCCTGAGCTCCCTCCGCATCGCCGAATTGCTGAAGGAGGCCGGACTCCCTGATGGCGCGTTCAACATCGTGCACGGCGCGCAAACAGCGGTCGAATCCCTCTGCGACCACCCGGGCATCGATGCGCTGACTTTTGTCGGTTCGACCCGCGTCGCACGGATCGTCTACGTGCGTGCGACGGCACACCTCAAACGCGCACTTTGTCTCGGCGGCGCCAAAAACCATCTCATCGTATTGCCCGACGCTCACCAGGAAATGACCGCCTCCAACGTCGCGGCGTCCATGACCGGCTGCGCGGGCCAGCGCTGCATGGCCGCCTCGGCCATGGTGGCCGTTGGCCGGGTGGACCCCATCATCGAGAAGCTGTGCGAGGAAGCGCGCAAAATCGTACCCGGGAAAAACCTGGGCGCGGTTATTTCCAGGCAAGCCAAGGAGCGCATCGAGCGGTACATCACCGAAGCCGAGCAGCAGGGGGCAAGAGTGCTCGTGGATGGGCGGAACTGTGTTGTGGCTGGGAAGGAAGCCGGCTTCTATGTGGGGCCGACGGTGATTGACTATGTGCGGCCGGAGATGCGCATCGCACAGGAAGAGGTGTTTGGGCCCGTCCTTGCCATCCTGCGCGTGGATACGGTCGACGAAGCGTTGAAGATAGAGAATAGTTCTCCCTACGGCAATGCGGCATCGGTGTTCACGCAGAGCGGCGGCATGGCGCGTTATGTGATCGAACGCGCGAGCGCCGGAATGATCGGCGTCAACATCGGCGTGCCGGTGCCGCGCGAACCCTTCTCTTTCGGCGGCTGGAACGAATCGAAATTCGGCTCCGGAGACATCACGGGCAAGAGCTCGATCGAATTCCTGACACGGTTAAAAAAGACAACGATCAAGTGGAACCCCGAGTCCCGAGCCAATTGGATGAGCTGAAATCGATTCTGTAATGTGCTTCTGAAGGGAGATGGTCCCTGATGTCTCCAACAAAAAGTCTACGTTTCCTGGCTGCGGCATTTTTCATTTCACCATTCATCAGCCTACCCTGCCTTGCCGCTGAGACACTCAGGGAAATGCTTGCCCGCGAAGGCATTCGGGTGGATCTGTGCAGACATGAAGATCTGTCAAAGGAAGTCAACGGGCTAACCGAAGGAGAGAATCCGGATTCCCGGATCCTGGCGACACATGTGCTGCTACCTGGCGCATCAACTCTCGATGAATTCTTTTACGCATTCCGCTTTGACAAAAAGAGCAATAGCTGGACAGGTGCGAGACTCGACTGGCCCGTCAGAGACCCCGACAAGTTAGTAAATCCGGCTGAGTCCTGCCAGGGCGGTACAATCACCCGCATTGATCAAATGGACAGGTATATCTATCTTGAAGGGCACATCAATCCCTCGGCCAGCTGTACTATGGTGGTGACCAGGGACTTGGAGTTTCAAGGCACTTTCTATGGAGGGGTGGTGGGGCAATTCAAAAGTGGGCTGGTTATTTATGAACACAGTGAGGTTCATTGGGCGCCCACCCACTATGTAGAATTGTCGCTCTATGATCCGATCCATCAGACTTCGAGGAAGATCTATCCCCTAAAGCCTTACCAGAGCGTTCGCACCGCGTATATCGCGAAGGTCAAGGCGGTGTATGAAGCGTGCTGTCCCAAGGTCTTGCTGGACAAAACCATAGTTATGCCCGGCGGAGGTTGCAGTCCACGATTTGGGAACCACCACTGTGACCCCGAGCTCTTCGACAACTATCTCGCAGGAGGTGTTCTGACGAATGACGATACCGACTCCCTGGTTTTTTCGACTGTGTTCAGTGATGAGACCAAAGAGCATCCTGAGGTTGTATATATCTTCCGCGACATTTCTAACAAGGAGAAGATGCAGTACCGTGAATTCCTGCTCGAAGATCTGACCCGAAGATATGGGAAGAGGCCGCTGACCGATTTCCTGCTGCCCGACATCTTGTCTGCTCTTTGGGAGCACGCCGATGATCGGGCTCGATACGAATGTGCTGGTCCGCCACATCGTTCAGGACAACCAGGAGGAGGCGCGCGCAGCGTCCAGGTTAATCGCATCCCGCTGTTCGGCGGATGATCCTGGAGTCGTGAGGGATGTCTCGGGTTTCAGTGCACAAACTCAGTTGCGTCGGTCGGGGCATTTTGTTTTCCTTCCCTTGTGGCACATGATATACTTGCTGTGTCACATGTATCACAATGATCTGCGCGGGGAGATAGCCGATGAAAAAACTGACGATCAGACAGACCAGACAAGCGCTGGGCAACCTGGACCAGCTGCTGGCTGACGAAGGTGAAGTGACGATCACTCGCCGCGGTGACGCGATCGCCCGTGTGCTCCCGGTTGGCATCGCGAGGACGATGCCCTCTCATGCGGCGCTACGGCGAAGCATGCCGCGCATGCGCAAGGAGAGCGAGAGGCTAATACGGGAAGATCGGAACGCGCGATAATGGAAGTCATCTACTTTGACACGAGTGCGCTGGCTAAATGGTATCTCAACGAAGCACGGTCGGAGGATGTCGAACTTTACATCCAGGAGCGTGGGCCAGTGGACATCAGCGAGCTTACCACTGTGGAAATGCGCTGCCTGCTTGCCCGCCGTCGCAGAGAAGGGCATCTCAATCCACAAGTCGAGCACAAAGTTTTCGGCACATTCCTGGAAGATGTGCGCCAGGGATTCCTCCGATGTCATCCCATGCCAGCCGGGATAGCCATTGCCGCATTGAACCTGATTTCCATGGTGCCGAAGGCGCCGCTGCGCACGCTGGATGCGTTCCAGCTGGCAATAGCCCGGGAGATCGGGGCGGAAGTGCTGGCCACAGCGGATCGTGTGATGATCGATGCGGCTACGGCCCTGGGGATGCGTGTGATGCGCTTTGACAGCATTCGGGAAACGTAAAATCCTGGGGTATGAAGATTCAATTCGGCCGCGCGGTCGAAATTACTTCCAGGCGCCGGCGTACGCGGCGCGGCGCACGAAACGGCCTTGTCCCTCACGGCCCAGCCAGCGCCCCTTGTCCACGACCACGGCGCCGCGCGACAGCACGGTTTCGGCGTTTCCCTTAACCTGGAAACCTTCGAACATGGAGTAGTCCACGCGCATATGGTGGGTCTGCGCGGAAATAGTGAGGTCCTGCTCCGGATCCCAAATCACCATGTCGGCATCGCTGCCCACGGCGATGGTGCCCTTGCGCGGATAGAGGCCGAACATCTTGGCAGGCGCGGTTGACACAATCTCGACCCAGCGATTAAGGTTGATGCGTTTGCTGTTGACCCCATAATGA